>Ga0163154_10009584_pt1 | contig 11001 bp, 9 predicted proteins | sample OliLakLV19MP9P1_FD_148649 | JGI IMG/M metagenome (GOLD analysis project Ga0163154, IMG submission 148649) | Freshwater microbial mat bacterial communities from Lake Vanda, McMurdo Dry Valleys, Antarctica - Oligotrophic Lake LV.19.MP9.P1 | ecosystem: Environmental > Aquatic > Freshwater > Lake >...
CCGCCGACCGGATGCCGACGAAGACGGGAGCTGCGGCGACGTGCCGTTTTTAACAAGGACGAACAAAAATATGAAAATTCAGATTAACACGGACAACAACATTGAAGGCAGCGACGAATTAACTCAACAGACGCAGGCGGTAGTGGAGAGCGCGTTGGAGCGGTTCACCCAACGAATTACCCGCGTGGAAGTCCATCTCAGTGACGAGAACAGCCACAAAGGCGGCCGAGACAAACGTTGCGTCATGGAAGCGCGGTTGGAGGGAATGCAGCCCGTTGCCGTGACCGACCAAGCAGAAAACATGGAGCAGGCCGTCAATGGCGCGGCGGATAAATTGGAAAAATTACTCGATCACGAACTGGGGCGGTTGAGTGATCGTTAATGTCAAACTTGTATGAACATGATTGTCATCGCCTGCCTCCTGAATCTTGCTTCGGGGGTTTATGGTTTTGACAAATCATTTCAAGCTGATGCGAACATGGTTACATAATGCGAAGCAATCAAACTGGTGGCGAATAATCAAACAGGCCCGAGCACGTTGGGCCGAAGAGGATTGCGACCAGCGCGCCGCTGCTTTTGCCTATTACCTGTTGCTGTCACTTCTACCCTTGGTCTTTATATTGGTGAGTGCAGGGTCACTGTTCGTCGAGCGCGAGGTTGCGATGAAGGAGGTTGTTCAGTGGATCGAACGATATGTCCCGCTGACCGGCGAACAGGAGCGCGGTGCGATGGCGATTATTCACGACGTGCTGGAAAAGCGCGGGACAATTAATCTAGCAGCGATTCCGTTGTTGCTTTGGGGCTCGCTGAAATTCCTGCGCACCCTGATTCGAACCACGAACCGAATTTGGCATTCTTCCACATACAACTGGTGGCGATTGCCTTTGAAAAGCCTCGGCTTGCTCGGTATCACGCTGAGCGCTGCTTTACTGGGCATCATGCTGCCGGGCATCGCGCGGCTGACCCGCCGCTGGCTCGCCACTGATCTCGAATTTTCCAACTGGGCGTTCGCCCTGACTTTCAACCTCATTCCGTGGCTCGCTTTGTTCTGCGGGGTCATCATGATTTACCGGCTGGCCCCGAGCTGCCGCACCAAATTCGCCGATGTGTGGATTGGAGCGTTGGCTGCAACGGGCTTGATCTGGATTGGTGAATGGCTGTTCTTGGTTTACATGGCTCACTTCTCGCAATTGAACGTGCTCTATGGCGCACTGGGCGGCGTCATGGCGTTCCTGGTGTGGATTTATCTTTCAAGCTGCGTTGGCGTATTCGGTGTTTGCTATTGTGCAGCGCAAGCGGAAGTCCTGGCAAAAGGCAAGAGCAACTCTGACGGATCCCTCGCCGCCGCCCCGGAGATGAATCATGAATAAATTCAAACTGCATTGGAGTAATCTGCGGTCGAGCTTCTGGCACCTGTGTTTACTGGTGAAACGAGCGACCAACCGCCACCTTCGAGTGTCGTGTGCTGTGTTGTCAGGCTTCACCTGGTGGAGCGCGCTCACTACGCCGATCATGGCCCAGGGAGACGCGGCCGAGCCTCAGAATCCACCTGTTCCCAAGAAGGAGGAGCTTTCTCTCGCGCCGGAAAAAGTGGTCGTGCAGCCAATCGCTCACGACGAGGAAATTCGCAAGCGCCTGCAGAGTGTCATAGAGGCCACTGGCTGGTTCGTCGCGCCGCAAGTCGAGGTCGAGAACGGCGGTGTTTTTCTCAACGGCCAGGCCGAAAGTGATGAGGTCAAGAAATGGGCTGGCGACCTGGCGCGCAACACTCAGGACGTGGTCGCCGTGGCTAACCGGATCGAAGTTTCCCAGCAGTCCGCTTGGGACTTTCGCGGAGCGCGGAGCGGTTTGTCGGGACTGTCGTGCGACTTGATCCGCTCACTGCCGTTGACATCGTTGCTGATTTTGCAATCAAGACCCTTGCCGCATTGCCCGGCAAGCCCGAAGTCTGGGCTGTCGGTGAACGTGTTCATGCACGTTTGGCGGATGCGGGTCTGCCGTTGATCGGACTTTTTCCAGTGCCGAATGCTGTCACGGCCATCGCTGTGCTTGTTGGGCAGATTCAAATCGAAACCGAGGCGCACCGGACCAGGGGCGAAAATCCGCAGCTTTATCTCTTCCATAACCGCCCGCAATCCGGCTCCCTCTACGAGCCAGTGAGCCAGCGGTTGTCGCCACTCGACGCACAATGGCAGCAAGGACTTATTAAAGTTCCGTGGCCGACCAAGAACCAGCCCGAGAGCATGAGTAATATCACCTCGACTGTGCGAGCACTCGTTCGCGAATACATTTTCATTTCGCTTTTTCGTGCCTGCGCCGAATCCCTCGCGAGCGAGAACGCAAGCCGCCTGGCCGCGATGCAACGCGCAGACGGCAACATCAATGAATTACTGGAGACCCTGCACGGCACGTTACATCGCCTGCGCCAGAACTCCATAGACGAAGAACTCTTCGACGTAATCTCCGGGTATGACGCGCTGGGCGGATCACGGCAGCGTAGTGGAGACGAGGCTTAGGCTTTCGACAACAAAATTGATCCGGTTGAGAATATAAAAGGATCACATTTTTACCAAGTGTTTAATATCGGAAAAACGAATAAATTACATTCGGGATGGTCGTAGGATCAAATTCAAAAAAGAGGACCTTGTTTGCTACATTGCTAGCCACCTAGTGTAGGTCGTCATATGACGGTCTACATTTGGGGTAGCTCGGCAACTCTAAGATTGGGGTGGAATCCCTCTGGTATTCGTCGCGAGAATTCGCGGGCATCCTATTCATTCAAATTGAGACGCAACCCCTTTGGGGTTGTGCGGTTTTACCGCATATACCCAGGGTAGCTTTGCAACCCTGGGCTATGTGACGGAATCCCTTTGGGATTCGTTCGCGAGGGTTCGCGAACAACTCACACATTTATTATGAGTGGAATAATTGATCCGCAAGCGTGGCTTATAATGGTATGGCATTACCATTACCGGAAAATACTCCCAAAGAGATTTCGTCGCAGAACCCAGACTCTGAAAAAGAATCCCGAAGGGAGTTGCTACAGAGCTCAAGCTCTAAAAGAAGAATCCCAAAGGGATTCCGTTGAACAGCTAGCTCATGGGCGCTATAGAAATACATGAGGTTGGCTAAAAGAAGAATCCAAAAGGGATTCCGTCGAACAGCCCAGGGGTGCTCGTCCTCGAGAAACCCTGGGTAAAACCCGGCTCACGCACAACCCCAAAGGGGTTGCGCCAAAAGATTGCACCTGCAATTAACCTCATTGAAATAACTCGGTCCGCTCGAAATTTGATAAGTTATGTCACTTATGACGGACTACACTAGTCCGCAGTCGGTGCAATAGCCAAGTACCGCCACAGAATACTCCTAATATGGATCTCGCTGGGGCAATCAGGTCGGCCGGTATCGTTTCGAACCCTGAATTTGAACTTTTCCTGAATAGCTGGGTGCGTGACGAAGCTCTCTCTCTCCCCTCTCAATTTTAAAAATTTATTCCCAATTTTTGCAGATCAAAAAACAACAGACTTTAATCACCAAGGATTTTTTTATGCAAGTCTGCAAGGGATGGCGGGATGAGTGGCGACCAACAGCTCCATCTGACAGTCGAAGAAAAGTTAGGAAATAAAATCCGACTGATGATCGATGATGCGGCTTGGAAATGTCGGGCTGCTCAGCGAAAAGAAAAGGCCCTCCCGATGGCTTGTAAATCGGAACCCAAAACGCGCAGTAAGCGTAATAAGGGCCCAACAGGTGACGCGTCAGGAAAAGTATAAGTATGCCCACATAGGAGGTCTGGGGGCGGCCCCCCCAGATTGTGAAATACTTGCTGGACGAAATAACCCGATCGTGTGCACCGCCGCCAGTAAGCGAAGCGGCATTCGGTATTCATCAAAGTTTCAGCCACATATTAATTCCACTGAGAAGCCTATCGATAGAAAGTGTTCCGGTGATCAGTACAACCCCATTGCGGTTGATCGTTACTCATGGGCTTAATGAAAAAGGCCGAATACCAGCAGCATGACGATTGTCGGGAAAAGGGCGGCCAACGCTAACTTTAACGGATTGACACCCCCTCCATTAAAATAGGGGGAGAGAATCGCCTGCCCGGCGGGATTGGGGGCATTGGCAATCACGGTCAGTCCGCCACCGCACACTGCTCCCGAAACCACTGCAATTTTGAGTGAGTCACTCAAGTTGGGAACAAGGGTTGCCAGGTAGGTGATCAGGGCATTGTCATTGAACGCTGTCAAAACGGTTGATGTAACAAGAAGCGGTACCCTGCCCAAGCTACCCAGGACGGGTTGAATCCACCAGCCTTGCAAGCCACCGTGTACAACCAACCCCGCAAGGAAAAACCCAACGAGCAAGGGTGTCCGTATCGTCGCATTGTTCTGGTACGCGGGGGTCGCCGTCATAAAAGCCACAAAGAACAACAGTCCTCCGATAAATAAGACCGGATGATGCATGTTCAAAACAGTCCAAACCATGGCAGCGCCATGGAGGACGATGACCCAGATCGGCACAGGTTCAAGATTCGGATCCTCGTCGTCTGCGTTGTTCACGATCGATTCCTTCTGCAAGGCTGTGAATTGTTTACGGAAAATCAAATAATACACCACATTGACAATGACAATGCCTATCACCGCCCGACCACCGAACTCCTTAAGCATGAAGGCTGTGTCCCATCCCCATTTCGAGGCGACCATCAGAACGGGAGGGGCAGCAAAATGGGTCAGCGTCCCACCCACAGAGATATTTACAAACAGCAGAGCGAGCGTCGCATATTTCAGGCTTTCCGAGGGTTTGAGTTCATAAAACTTCTTGCAGAGCAGCAGCGCACAAATGGTCATCGCTCCTGGTTCGGTTATGAAGGAACCCAAAAGTGGACCTACTGTCAGCAAGGTGAACCACCAACGCAAAACTGACTTCCCCCCCAAGAGATTCATGGTTCGGGAGGCGAATTCCAAAATCGGCCGGCTCGAGGCCATAATCATGATGACCACGACAAACAGAGGCTCTGTGAAACTGACCTTGTGATTCAGGTAATCCTGAGCGGGTTCCCACCCCTTGAAATAGACAAAGGCGATCAACAAAGGAACGATCCAAATACCAAAAACCGCCTCTACTTCACCGAGAAAATGCAGGACAGCCGCCCGGATGCTGCCATGTTGATGTTTTGGACTCAGTTTGTCCGGGGCCTCGCTTTTGAGCTTCCCTATCTTATTCTGGTATTCATGTTCGATCTTATGAGCCAGTTTGAGCATGAATGGAGCAAGAAACGTGTGAATGATGGCCAGAATGAAAATCACCGTGGCAATGACGTTAAATGAATCGGCTTCGGCCCGGAATTGAATGACGGCCCATGGGCCACCCTGTGGGTCCGCATAGCTGTTAAGGGGCTTGGGAAACTCCACACGATTCCCCTGCTCCTCCTTGGCATAACCGGGTGATGCGCACAACATGATGAGAAGGAAAAATAAACTCATTATTTTCATAATATGAATCCTGGGTTCAAACGGTTTTCATTCCAGACGGAGTAGGTTCGTAAACAAAGATGGCGTTTTTGTAAAGGTTATCCCCCGAAAACGCGGTGAAGTCCGATACAATGCTCTCTTTTCCTCACAACTGGTCCGAATTTTGAGCCTCTAGTGATACCCATGGGCGTGGTTCCTGCTATATAAAATATGGTAATCAAAGCATGGCGTCTATCATTGGGCACTTATTTATCTGATGCATTGAGCATGGTCGGAATCAATGATGATTCAAAAGCAGAGGGTAAACCAAACATTAGAAAGTAATTACGAAATGCCAAAGACTACCAAGAAAACAGCGTCCTCGACTCAAAATCCAACAAACAAGTGCCTTACTGGGATCAAGGGCTTTGACCTCATTACCGAAGGCGGGATACCGAAAAATAGAACCACTTTGATTAGTGGAAGCGCCGGCACTGGAAAAACCCTTTTTGGGATAGATTTTATAATCAAAGGTGCGGAGCACAAAGAGCCAGGTGTTTTCCTGTCTTTTGAAGAGACAGAAGAAGAGCTTTATAACGACGTGGCGGCTCTCAACATGGATTTACGAGGGCTTGTTTCACAAAAAAAGCTTCGGCTTGAGCATGTCATTTTGGATCGCAAAGATATTCAAGAGAGCGACTTTAATCTTGAAGGGGTACTCATTCGTTTGGAACATGCCATTGAATCCATTGGCGCCAAGCGGGTTGTATTAGATTCAATTGAATCGCTCTTTGCAGGAATCACAGATACTGGCGTTCTTCGTATAGAGTTAAAAAGACTTTTTCGGTGGCTCAAGGAAAAACAAGTTACGGCAATCATTACCGGGGAGCCGGGGCCAGGAGGCGCTTTTACTCGTCATGGACTGGAGGAGTATATTACCGATTGCATCATTTTCCTGGACAACAGAGTTACTGAGCAAATGTCGGTCCGCAGAATTCGTGTCATTAAATATCGTGGTTCAAATCATGGAACGAACGAATACCCGTTTGTAATTGATAAAAACGGGCTTTCAGTAATTCCTATTACGTCTGCAGGACTCGATCAAGAAGGCACAACCAAGAGAGTTTCGACAGGAATCCCGTCGTTAGACAAGATGTTCAAGAGTGGCGGTTTTACCAAAGGCAGCACGATACTCGTTTCTGGTACCGCCGGCACTGGAAAAACAAGCCTCGCGGTTGCATTCGTAGTCGAAAAGTGTAAACGCGGAGAACGGTGTCTTTTTTTGTCTTATGAAGAATCTTCAGGGCAACTCATTCAAAACATGAGTTCGATTGGTTTTGATCTTGAACCATTGGTGAAAAAAGGACTCTTGAAGATGGTGTCTACCAGACCTTCTTTTGTTGGTTTAGAGATGCACTTACTCGAACTGTACAAGGTCATTGAAGAATTCAAACCAACATCTGTTGTCATAGATCCTCTGACAAGTCTTATTAACCAAGGGAGCGAACGTGAGATTCAATCAATGGTTACTCGCATGATTGATCTTTTGAAATCCAAGGGCATAACGGGGTTTTTCACGAGTCTTGTTTCTTCAAACATACACGATTTCACGAGCGGCGAAGTAGGCGTCTCGTCCTTAATTGACACTTGGATCGTAGTGAGAGAACTGGAAGAAGATACGACTAAAAAACGTATTCGGGGACTTTATATTGTTAAGTCTCGTGGCATGAGCCACTCCAGTGACGTCCACAAATTGATTTTGAGTGATGACGGCATTGCATTAGAATCGGTTGATGGTACCATCAATCCGAAGGGGTTAATTGGTAAAGGTATTCTTGCCAAACAACCAAAGCGTCAGAAATAACTCATGTGAGACATTATCCGAACTACATAGTTGGCATTGGCGGCTCGGCCGGAGGTCTTAACGCCTATAAGGCGCTTTTGGCCGCCCTGCCGCCTAAAACGGGTATGGCCTTTGTCATTGCTTCTCATGTTTCGCCTGACGCCAATATCCAGTTAGCTCAACTTTTGTCGAAACGCACCAAAATGACAGTAACGGTGGCTGCCACGGGGATGCCAATTCGAGCGAATCACGTTTACGTGTGCCCTCCCAACGCGGATCTTCTAATTGATAGTTATACCTTCAAAGTTGTTTTTCCGCGCTCTGGCTGGAAGCAGATAGATTTCTTTTTTACTTCTTTAGCGGAAGCTATGGGGACGCGTGCAATCGGCATTGTCCTCTCTGGATATCAAGATGACGGTACTGAAGGATGCAAGCACATCAAGGCTAAGGGAGGTACAACCTTTACTCAGGACGCGTCTGCCGAAGTGCTCGACATGCCTCTCAGTGCTCAAGCCGCAGGCTGTATTGATTTCGTTCTGGCACCCGACAAAATTCCAGATGAATTACAAAGATTGGCAAGTGCTGCCCCCGAGGAAAAATCAACGTTCCCAAGCGAACAACGAACCGACGCTGTTCGTATTTTAATCGCTGCTACGCCTGATGATGTTACCTCCATAGAGCAGATCTTGGGACTGCATCATGAATACATCGTTGTTAGCAACATGGCTGATGCTCTGGTGAAGCTTACAAACCAAGCATTTGACCTGATCTTGATTGGCGTCCACTTCGACCAATCAAGAATGTTTGAGTTCCTTCCCCATGTCGGTGCAAATCCCAAAAACGCCGACAAGCCCATTATCTGCTTCTCTACACGGGATACAGCGTTGACGCGCACAATGCACCAGAGCATAGATGTCGCCAGTAAGGCACTTGGCGCCTGGATGTATTTGGTTCAGCAAGACTATCGCCTCAGTAAAGATCCTGATGCTCAGATGCGGCGCATGGTTGAGCGTTGTCTCGTAGGCGAAGCGAGAAGGAAAACACGAGTCGGTAGGCTGGACATTCACAAACAGCGTGACGAGATTCAGCACCTGCGGGAAGCTCTGGAGAGTCAGGAATGGTCCGAAGACTTGGAGGACCAGGTAGTTGAGCTCAGGCGGCGGCTATCGTCCTTGTTGCTACAGCTTTGTGAGTCCAACTTGAACAGCGTTAGTCAACAAGAACTAATTGCCTATTCGCGAGAGCAGAACGATCAAGTGTCGAAAGCTGTGCGGTTAGTCGAAGATGGAGCTGCGCACAAAGAGCGAAGACTACTGCTCGATGAAACAAGGCAGACAGTTGACGAATTGCAGATCGGTGAAAGAGAAAAAGCAAAGCGCAAAAAAGGTCGAGTCGAAGGCAGTGACAAATAATGTCGAGTCGCAAAATACTGGCCGTACTGGATGCCTCTCATGGCAGTAAATCACCCACGGTCATCTTGGAGGATTTCGGGGATTCTGTAACTGTTGTGCATAGCTTCCCGGAGGCGAAGGAAATTCTTCGCTCAAGGTGTGTCGATCTCATCTCATTGAATTGTTTTTGAATGACTGCGTATCAATGTCAACAGGCACCACAGCACTAGAGTGGCTAAATCGGAAGGCACAGAGGAAGACTATCCGGAGGAAGTTTTTTGATGCAATTTGATACAGTTAAATCGGCATAAAAATTTAGTATTCATAATGTGCACTGAATAGGCGAGTTAGTGCAAGGAGTTGAAGTTCCAGCCCGCACACTTTAGTTTTGGAGCTCTTCTTGGAGGATATTTACGGTGGGCAGAGTCGGACCCGCTATTCGCTTGAAATGGGCAAGGAGCACGCGGCGGCCATCGGTTTTGCAGACTGTGCATGCGTAGTTCTCAATGGTAGTGGTTTCTCCGATGGAAGGGATGTACCCAAACACGAAAGTCACATACCCCCCCACTGTGGAAACGCCTTCACCTTCCACATCAAGCCCGACCATTTCTGCGAAATCATGCAAAGGCATACCGCCATCGATTAAGAATTCATCCTCCGAAACATGACTGATCCCAGATGCTTCCTGATCAAACTCATCTTGGATATCACCCACAAGTTCTTCTAGGACATTTTCCAAAGTGACAATGCCCACCGTACTCCCGAACTCATCGACCACCATGACCATGTGCGCGCGGCGGGCTTGGAATCGAATGAGGAGCCGTTCGAGGGACATCATTTCCGGCACAAAATCGATTTCACGGCGGATACTCAGAATATTCGCATCATCTCCTTCATTAGCGGACAAAATAAAGAGCTCTTTAAAAAGGATAAGCCCCTCCACGTTGTCCATTGTTCCGCGGACGAGAGGAAACCTTGAATGCTGAGCTTGTTTTGCGATCTCTAGATTTTCTTCCATGGTATTAGTCGAGGACAGATAAACGATGGACATCCTTGGGATCATGACATCACGCACCACGCGTTCTTTAAAGTCCAACGCGTTATCGATGACCGACCGGCTTAAATCGCTGACCTTTTCATTTTTAGTCGATTCAGCCACGATAAGCCGGAGTTCTTCTTCGGTATGCCCGAGTTCGGATTCCTTGGCAGGTTCGATACCGATCTGGCGTAGAAATAAATTCGCAGTGCCGTTGAGGAAATTGATGGCGATCCTGAATACGAAAAAGAACCAATGTAACGGGTAAGCGATCCATAACGTAACCACTTGGGCCCGTTGGATGGCGAGAGACTTTGGAGCCAACTCTCCGAAGACAATATGGAGAAAAGTAATCACGGTAAAACCAATCCCAAACGAGACGCCATGACGGACTTGTTCCGCGCTAAAAGACCAATTGAGCAGTGGGACAGCATAACGCCCTTCCAAACCCATATAATGGAAGAGGGGTTCGAGCAAACTGGCCACAAAGGGTTCGCCGATCCAACCTAAAGCTAAACTGGCGATTGTGATACCTAGTTGCGTAGCCGAAAGATAGGCATCAAGATGCTGGACAATGTGTCTCGCCATTTTAGCGCGGCTGTTGCCTTCGTTGACCAGCGCGTCCAATTGGGTCGTGCGAACCTTAATGATCGCGAACTCGGCAGCAACGAAAAAGCCATTCAGAAGAACAAGCAACATCACGCCGATGGTTTTAAAAATGGCTAAAATCGCGAAATCCATATGAGAATCGTTGAGTCAACCATAAATCGGAAAAAGAACACGTGTTTTTTGTCTCACGCGAAGGGGCGCAAAAGGGGAACCAGGGAAAAGATAATTTCACACGAAGCCACGAAAGCGGAGGGGATACACACGCGGATGAAGAGAGTTTCACACGAAGGCTGTGGGAAACCAAAAAACACAGGCGGGGATGACTATGATACGGTGTTTGTGGCTGATACCTAGTGTAGGTCGTCATAAATTGAGTAACTTATATGGAACCAGTTAAAAAGTTTGACGGTCTACATTTGGGGTAGCTCGGCAACTCTGAGATTGGGGTGGAATCCCTCTGGTATTCGTCGCGAGAATTCGCGGGCATCTTATTCATTCAAATTGAGACGCAACCCCTTTGGGGTTGAGCGGTTTTACCGCAAATACCCAGGGTAGCTTTGCAACCCTGGGCTATGTGACGGAATCCCTTTGGGATTCGTTCGCGAGGGTTCGCGAACAACCCACCCATTTATTATGAGTGGAATAATTGATCCGCAAGCGTGGCTTATA
>Ga0163154_10009589_pt1 | contig 10996 bp, 8 predicted proteins | sample OliLakLV19MP9P1_FD_148649 | JGI IMG/M metagenome (GOLD analysis project Ga0163154, IMG submission 148649) | Freshwater microbial mat bacterial communities from Lake Vanda, McMurdo Dry Valleys, Antarctica - Oligotrophic Lake LV.19.MP9.P1 | ecosystem: Environmental > Aquatic > Freshwater > Lake >...
CCCGCAACAAGGCCCGCGGCTCTAGGAGCCGGAAAGCCATCCCCGCGAACAAACCCAGTCCCCCCAGCACCCCGGCCTGAACCAACCAGGCATAGCTGTCCCATCCGGAGGGCAGCCAACCCTCCGGAAGCACCGCCAGCGCCACCCCCCCCGCCACCAGCACCGCGCTGAAGCCCAGCATGCGGGCCGCTTCGCGCAGCATCACCCTTAGCCAGGCATAGACCCGGATGGCGTACGCGGCATGCGCCAGCGCCACCAGCCCTTGGGTGATCAGCGTAGCCAGGGCAGCCCCCCGCGCCTGATCGCGGGGAATTAAAACCAAGTTCAACGCAATGTTGAGCGCCACGCCACACAGCGCAATGGCGTTGAGGCCGCGCAATTTGCTCTCCGCCGTGAGCAGCGACCCGTACACATACACCAGGGCATTGAACACAAATCCACCGATCAGCAAGGCAAACGTAGCGCCCCAATAGGGGTCTGCATCGCGGTAGAGTGCACTCATGAGCGGTTGTGCATAAAAAATGCCGATGGCCGAAGCGGTAGCCGAAATGGCAAACAACAGGCGAGCACTGGTGCGCACAATGGGCCAGACGTCCTGCCCCGATTTGCGCATGCGCGCCAGCAGGGGCAAAAGAATGCCCGCCAGCAAGAACGCGAACATGGTGCCCGCATCCAACAGCCGGTAAGCGGCCGCATAAATGCCGGCCTGCCGGTCGCCATCAGCGCCGAGCATGCGCTCCAGCATGACCCCGTCCACGCGGTTGTAGAGCGTCATCAGCACGCCAAGCAGCGCAAAGGGGTAGGCGCGTTTCAGCACCACGCGAAAGAGCCGGCGGTTGCCCGCCAGCCGCAGCGGCCCGCTCAAGCGCCGCAGCACGCCAAAACTGACCAGCGCTGTAGCCGCAAGCGCAGCGGCCGTTCCGTAAACAAAATCCTGCACCGTAAAAGGCCGGCCCAACAACGGCGTGTAGAGCAGTGCCCCAACCAGTAAAATGGTCAGCAGCCGATCCATTACCGACAACACCGCATCGGTGCGGAAAGCCTGAAGGCCAGACACATTACTTCTAAAATACATATGAAAAGACACCAACACCCGCCCCAGCGCAATCCAGCCCAACAGGAGGAGCTGGTCGGACTCAAAACCCAAAGCCAGCGCAACGCCAAAGACCGCCATGACATACCCCAGCGTCAGCGCCGCCTTGACCCAGAGGATGTTGGGCAACCACAGCCCAACCCGTTTGGGGTCGCGGGCAACCAGGCGCTGGTTAAAGTTGTTGATGCCAAAATCCAGCACCACGTTGAACAGAAACGCGAAGTTGAACAGCGCAAAATAGTTGCCGTATTCCGCCGCCCCGACCCGGTTTTGCACAGCCAGGTCAATGCCGAAAATGAACACAGGCTTGATCAACAGGTTGATCAACACCAGGAATCCAACGTTTTGGAGAAAGGGGCGGGGCATTAAAGAGGTCCTAAAATTAGCGATTCGGCTGCGGCGAGGCGATTTCCTAACTTTGCGCCCTGTGCGCATTGCGGTCAACATGCGGTTTGTGCTTCCCGGCAAGCTGGAAGGCATTGGTTGGTACAGCTACGAAACCGCGTTGCGGTTAGCGCTGAGCCATCCGGAACACGAATTCCTGTTCCTTTACGATCGCCCCTTCGACCCGATCTTGATTCGCACCCTGAACGAACAGGGAGCCCGTGTCAGTGGGCATGTGGTAACCCCGCCGGCGCGGCATCCGTTGCTCTGGTATCTGTGGTTCGAATGGGCGCTGCCCGCTGCGCTGCGGCGGCTCAAAGCCGATGTTTTTTTCTCTCCGGACGGCTTTTGCTCGCTGCGCAGCCAGGTTCCTACCCTGATGGTGGTGCACGACCTGGCGTTTGAGCATTTCGGAAACCATGTTCCCCCGCTGGTGCTGCGCTACTACCGGCATTTCAGTCCGCGCTACGCAAGGCGGGCGGAGGCACTGGCCACCGTTTCGCAGGCCACCCGCAGCGACTTGGTGCGTCTTTACGGCCTGGACCCCGCCCGTATCAGCGTGGTATACAACGGGGCGAACACGCTATACAGCCCACTTACGCCGGATGCCGTCTCTGCCGCCCGCCTGGAGCACGCCGCTGGAGTGCCTTACTTTATATACGTAGGGTCGGTCCATCCGCGCAAGAACCTGGTGCGCCTGCTGCAAGCGTTTGATCAGTTCGCGGACCAGGAAACGGAACATGCGCTGGTTGTGGCCGGCCGCATGGCTTGGCAAACCGGGCGCGTGAAAAGCGTTTGGGGGGCCTTGAAGCACCGCCATCGCGTGCACTGGGTCGACCATATGGAGGTGGACCAACTCCGGCTCGCGCTGGGGGGGGCAACCGCGCTGCTGTACCCGAGCCTGTTTGAGGGCTTCGGCATCCCGATTTTGGAAGCCTTTTACGCCGAAGTACCTGTGCTCACGAGCAACTGTTCGTCCATGCCCGAAGTGGCCGGTCAAGGCGCGTTGCTGGTTGACCCAACCCGCGTAGAAGCCATAACGGAAGGTATGCTGCGCTTGGCGCGAGAGCCCGAATTGCGCGCGTCGTTAATCGCGCACGGAATACGGGAGCGCACCCGATTTAGCTGGGATAAAACCGCAGCATTAACCTGGCAGGCATTGGAGAAAATTTTGCCATAACTTTTATTATCCAGATATTTTATTATCTTCTTAAGTCCTGCTCCTCTTCCCCATCCAAGCTCTTGAGCTCGCTCAGAAACTCACGGGTGGCCAGCATGTCCGGCTGCAGCCAGCGGTCTTCTTCCAACATGGGCACGCGCTTGCGATACAACAACATAATATTTTCTATGGCGTTGGAGCTGCGCAAGCCGGGCCGCTGCAAATCCAGGGCCTGCGCTGCCGTCATAAAAGCAATGGAAAGAACCATTTCGGTATTGTCCAACACGCGCAGCAGTTTGGTGGCCCCGTTGGCGCCCATGCTCACGTGGTCTTCCTGCTCGTTACTCGACGGGATGCTGTCCACCGAGCTGGGCATGCACAACTGCTTGTTCTGGCTCACGAGCGCGGCCGCGGTGTAATGCGGAATCATGAGTCCGGAATGCAGGCCGGAACCTTTGGTTAAAAACGGGGGAAGGGATTTTTCGCCCGCGAGCAGCCGATAAGTGCGCCGCTCAGCGATGCTGCCCAGTTCGGCCACGGCAATAGCCAGGTAATCGAGCGGCAAAGCCAGCGGTTGCCCGTGAAAATTTCCCCCGGAAATCACTGCATCCCGATCGGGAAACAACAGCGGGTTGTCGGTCACGGCATTCAGTTCACGGGTGAACACCTGCCGGGTATGCACCATCGCATCCAGTGACGCACCGTGCACCTGGGGCGTGCAGCGAAACGAATAATTGTCCTGCACCTGGTAGCGCGGCATGTCGCTGCCTGGGCTTCCAGAAAGCCATTGCAGGATGCGGCCGGCGCTGAGGGCATGGCCGGGGTGGCCGCGCAGTGCTTGAATGCCTGTGTCCAGGGCATCCAGGCGGGCCCCGCGAGCCTCAAAGCTGATGGCTGCCACCAGATCGGCCAGGGCTGCCAGCCGTTCTGCTTTGCGCTGTCCAAACAAGCTATAGGCCAGCATGAATTGGGTGCCGTTGATCAGCGCCAGGCCTTCTTTGGCCCCGAGTTGAAGCGGTTTCCAGCCCAGCGAAGCCAGCGCTTCCGATGCGGGCATCCGGCTGCCCTTATGCCGTACTTCCCCTTCTCCGATCAGCGGCAGGCTGAGGTGGGCAAGCGGGGCCAAATCGCCGGAAGCGCCCAGCGAGCCCTGCTCGGGGATCACGGGCAGCACGTCTTCATTGACCATGTCCAACAGGCGCTGGACCGTTTCAATGCGCACCCCCGAATGGCCATAGGCCAACGCGCGCACTTTGAGCAGCAACATGCCGCGCACAATGGGGTCAGGTACAGGATTGCCTACTCCTACCGCATGGGAGCGCACCAAATTAAGTTGAAGGGCTGCCGTTTCTGCGGGCGAAATAGTGACGTGGCACAGCGCCCCAAAGCCCGTATTCACCCCGTAAATGACGTCCTGGCCGCTGGACAATTTCGCCTCCAGGTATTCCCGACAGCGCACGATGGCTTCGCGACTTTCGTCACTTAGCGAAAAGGTAGCTCCGGGTTGGAACCAATCAGCCAGGTGATCAAGCGACAGAGGAGAAGGATGGAGGAGATGGGTCTGCATGAGGGCCGAAATTTACGATTTTACCGCAGCCCGCTTTTGCTTTTCCCTATTTTCGCCGTATTAATCGTCAAGGACATGAGTAGATTAAATTATTTCAATTTAATGTTTTAGTATGCATTAACAGTTAAATAATCAATAAATTGAGTAATTATTTTACAATAACTTATCAAGAGTGTACCCACACTCGAAGCAACTCCGTATTTTAGAACCTTGTGCTCGTCTATTCGAAGTCATTTTTTCACTATTCGCTAGGAGATCGCCCGTCTTATGAAATCAATTTTTAGACCACTTATCCTGGCAGTTGCTTTCGTTTGCTTGGCCGATGGCCTTTTGCAGGCGCAAGTTTCTGCCCCCTCCCCCGCGGCAAAGCCAAACGTCATCTTCATCTGCGTTGATGATTTCAATGATTTTACGGGCTACCTGAACGGGCATCCTCAAACGTTTACCCCAAACATGGACCGCATCGCAGACCGCGGAACCATTTTCAAAAATGCCTATACTGCGGTTCCTGTTTGCGCCCCATCGCGCAATTGCTACCTGACTGGCAAGGGGGCAGATTACTCAGGTCTATACAGCAACGAGGAGTACTTGGCAGATATTCTTCCAAGCAAGACCTTTCGGAGTTTGTACAACCTTGGCAGTACGCCGGTGCAGGTAGAAACCATACCCGCCTGGCTGAAAGACGCCGGAGGCTACTACACCATTGGTATGGGCAAGCTTTTTCACGGCTGGGCCAGGGAGGGCTATGACCGCGATTATGACGCAGCCAGCCTGGATCCTTGTTCCCGTGGCAAGTCATGGAGCGAGTTCCGCGATTTCAACCCTAGGGACGACCCGCGCCCTGACTTTGGTCTGGCTGGCGAATTTGGCGACGGGGTAACCAACGTCAGTGTGGGCAGGCTTGAGGACAGCGAAGAGCCCCTCATGATGGACTACAAACAAACCAGTTCGGCCATTTCTTTCCTGCAGGATTACAGCAGCAATCCCGGCGCGTTTTGCAACAAGCCTTTTTTTCTGGCCGTAGGCATGTACCGCCCGCATGAGCCATTTACCGCGCCCGCCAAGTACTTTATGGACGATTACCAGCCGGATTTATTCCAGCGGCCATATGACTTGCCGTACAACTATCCCCCGGATGCCTACCCACCAAACGGAGTGGTCATGCCAAATCAACCCGATCCTATTTGGTCAGATTACGACAACCTTTCCTATATAGGACAAGTGATGGCCATTGGCTTAGGAACCCACGATAATTTTCAAAGTTTCGGCAACACCTTGGACAGCATTCCCAGGTTCTCCGACACCTTAACCCTGGCTGAGCGCAAGCAAATTGTCTCGGAATCGCGGCGGGCCACAACGGTAATGGCCTATCTGGCCGCTATCCGTTACGTGGATGCTCAGGTAGGCCGACTGATGGACGCCTTGGAAGCCGATCCTGCCCTGGCAGCCAATACCGTTGTAGTGCTGTTCAGCGACCACGGTTTTTCGCTGGGCGAGAAGAAACATTGGTTTAAGAATGCCCTGTGGGAAACGGACCTTCGAGTGCCTCTGGCTATTTACGATCCCAGGGTTTCCGGTGGAAAAATTCAAACCTCACCAGTTTCGCTGCTGGATCTCTTTCCGACCTTGTGCGAAGTAACAGGAACCCCCGAGCCTGAAACAGCTTCCGGAAACCGCTACCTGGATGGGCGTTCGTTGAAGGTGGCTATGAATGGCGTAACCATTGACGGGCTAAAGCCGGTCATCACCGCGTTGCGGTTGCCGGAGCGTTTTTCCATCAGTTGCTACCCTTCTTACTCGGTAAGAACGGAGCGATACCACCTGATTCGCTACCGGATTCCTCTGGGTACGGCAAGCTGCGCGAGCGGCATATACGAAGATGTATTCGAGCTCTACGAAATTGGGGCAGACCGAAATGTTGACCCGAAAGAATGGCGAAATCTGGCAAATTTGACGGGCTACGCGAATATCCGGGACTGGCTGGCCAGTTTTATTCCCGGCGAGCCCTTAGCAGGAACCATACAACCGGTTATGGACATAACAACATCCAATGTGGGATGCGCTGATCTAAGCGCTTCGGACATGTTGTTGCTGAATGTCACGCTCAACACGGCAGGCACGGGATTTGGGGATGAGGAATATTCTGTGCGCTGGAGAATCAACGATTTGCCAAAAGTGTTTGGTGGTGACTCCGTAATTATTCCTATGAGCTTGCTTCCGGCAAGCTGGTTTGGCACCCCAACTGAGGTGGTTTTTCGGGCAGCGGCCATCAACAGCCATGGCGATGTGGTCTCCGTTGACAATTTTACCCTATTCCTCGGCAATGGATTGCCCGATCCGACTTTTACCGCTTCTGTTAACCCTAATGGAGCGGTTGCCGTTTCGCCCCTGGTGGACTTTCCCCAGACAGGAAAGGAGTTTTCGCGCTGGGACTTTGGCGATGGGATCGCGCTGGATGAGCGGCTTCCCGCACCGCACCGCTACCGCAACCCGGGTACCTATCCGGTAGTCCATACCCGATACTATGGTGCTGAAGGCGCCTGCGCGGTGGCAGACACGCAATGGGTCGTTGTGGACATAGCCGCCATGGGAACCGAATGCCATTCGCCCTACCCGGCTTTGTTGGTAGACAACAGCCCTACTTCGGCCATTCTGTCCGTTACGCCCGTTTACCGCGCCGATTATTACCAATGGCGTTACCAGACACCCAATCACATCGACCCCATTTGGTCGTACGGCGATTTGACGTTTGGTCCCCAGATTCATTTGAATGGCCTCAACGAGGGCGCCCTGTACCAGGTTCAAGTCAAAGCGTATTGCACCGAAGGCGGTGAAAGCGATTGGTCGTACCCCATGAACTTTGAAACCTCGCCTTGTTTGCCTCCGTTTGGTCCCGCGGCAAATCCAACGTCTACCAATGCGATGCTTTCTTGGGAACCCAGAGATGAGTCCGTGGGGGGTACCTTGCTGTATATCCAATCGCCGGGTCAGCCGTTGCGCCAGGTGCCTGTTGGCCCTGGCCTAAGCCAACGCCTGTTAACGCCGCTGTTGTCCAAGAAATTCTACCGTGCATACCTGGTCAGCATTTGCCGCAATTTGGGCGGAGCACCCACGTATGTGGGCCAGACCTACACCAGCGTGTTGTTCAAGACGCTTCCCCCGTTGCCTGTGGCACGGGAAGAGGCAGGCAGTGATGATTTGACGGATCTCTCGCTCTGGCCAAATCCTACAAGCGGCGTCTTTCAGGCATTACCTTCCGGTTTAAGGGGCCCCGCTGCGCTGCGCATCCTTTCGGATGATGGCCGCCTGGTGCGAACCTTATCGCTTGATGCTGATTCGGTCGGTCAGACCGATCTGAGCGATCTACCCGCCGGCATGTACCACGTGGAATGGGTCGAAGGGGGGCTGAGCCGCAGCATCGTTTTGGTTGGGCAATAAGCCCGGTAAAAAACCGGGTGCCCAACTGGCGCTAACATGCGGGGTTCCGGGTTTCCGGACCGTTCAGGCCAGCAACCGATTCACCAGCTCATCCAGGCTCAGGCTCTCTTGATTGCCGGTGGCCAACTCTTTGAGCGTGACGGTGTCCGAAGCTATTTCGTCCGGACCCAAAACCGCAGCAAAAGGTATGCCGCGCTTGTCAGCGTACTTGACTTTCTTGCCCATTTTCACCTCCACATCGGGATAAAGTTCGGCTTTGATGCCGGCAGCGCGCACCTGTTGCAAACATTCCAGTGCCCTGGGAATGCCCTGCGCTTCAAAGGGCAGAAACACCACACGGGTGCCCGTCCGGCTGAAATTAACAGGCCAGCCCTGGTCTTCCAGGATGTCGAAAAGGCGTTCCAGACCAAATGATATGCCGACGCCCGACATATCCGGAAGTCCAAAAATGCCGGTGAGATCATCGTAGCGGCCCCCTCCGGAAATGCTCCCGATAGCGTGATCAGGAGCTACCGCTTCAAAGATGGTTCCGGTGTAGTAACTCAACCCGCGAGCCAGCGAAAGATCAAACTGAACCTGCAGCGATTCCAGACCTAGTTGACTGGTGTACGAGAGGATTTCCCACATTTCTTCAATGCCTTTGGGTTCAATCCAACTGCCCGCAAAGCGGTCAGCCAGCTCGTTGAGCCGCATCATGTTGGAGCCCTCCAATGCCAGCAATTGTTCCAATTCGGCCACCTGATCATTGCTTAAGCCAAGCCGCAGCAATTCTTCGCGCACTCCTTCCGCCCCGATTTTGTCCATTTTATCAATGGCCGTGCAGATGGGAATGAAAAACTCATGCGCCTTGATGAGCGACGCCATACCATGTAGTATCTTACGGTTGTTGATCCGCAGTTTGGCTTTGATGCCCAGCTTCTGAAACACCTCGTGGTAGATCTGGATGAACTCCACTTCGCTCAACATAGAATTGGTGCCCACCACGTCGGCATCGCACTGCCAGAATTCCTGGTAGCGACCTTTTTGAGGGCGGTCAGCCCGCCATACGGGTTGCACCTGGTAGCGGCGGTAGGGCATGGTCAGGTTGTGCTGGTTCATGACCACGTAGCGGGCAAAGGGCACGGTCAGGTCGTAGCGCAACCCCTTTTCGGCTATTTCGGGCAGCACAGCACGCGCATCCTTTTTGCTCAGGGCGGTGGCATCGGCGCTGCGCAGAAAATCGCCCGATTTAAGGATGCGGAACAGCAATTGGTCGCCTTCGGCACCGTACTTGCCGGTGAGCGTGCTGAGCAGTTCCATGGCCGGGGTCTCCAGCGGCTCAAAGCCAAAGCGTTCATAGGCCCCGACAATGGTATCGCGAATGAAATTGCGCTTAACTACCTGTTCGGCATTAAAATCTCGTGTTCCCTTGGGAAGGGCGGGTCGTACGTTCATCAGCATCCGGACCATTTTCCTGGCCCTGCAGCAAAAATAGGCGGGATCGCCGGAATACGTGCCATTTAGCCCGGGCCTCCTGTGGCGGTCACTGTCCTGATCAGGTGTTCACAGGCTTGATCCAACATATGGTACACCTTGTCAAAACCGTCATCATCCCAATAAGGATCCGGCACCCCCCGATTTTGCCCAGGTTCAGGGAAGTTGCGCATCAGCTTGATTTTAGCTTTTTCCTGGTCGTTTAAAGCCATTTGCATCAAATCCTGGTAGTTCGAAGCGTCCATGGCTACGAGCAGGTTAAACGCTTCAAAATCAACCGACCGCACTTGTCGCGCCCGCTGCCCGCTGATGTCTAGTCCGTACTTTCTGGCAATGGCCACTGACCGTGGGTCGGGCGGATCACCGGCATGCCAGGAGCCTGTTCCCGCCGAATCTACGGTCCATTGAAGGCTCAGTTGAGCAATTTTGGCCTCCAAAATGCCCTGCGCCAGCGGCGAGCGGCAGATGTTGCCCAGGCATACCATGAGGATGTTCATGGGTGTTTAAATGGTATATTTTATGCGGGCGAGAGATTGGGGGTGTTTGGGCAAATGCATTATTTGGGATTGTGATATGTAAAAGTTGATTGCCGTATTCCAAAACTTGTTGTCTATGTGAACTTGAACTTCTGCAATAGTTTCCCAAGCACGCTGAATCCGATATTGAATATAATCCTCAGGGCGGTACTCTTTCATAATAGTTGAGCTTCACGCATAATATTTTTATAAATAAATGTATATTTATACTTTGTATTCCAATCGCGTTCAGTATAAATCATAGGGCTAAATGCCACTCCATGATCAAATTCCAGGTCATATGAAGAATAGGCAATAGCATGCTCCAAAATCGAAGAAGTGGAATCGGAGGGCAGAAGGATGAGTAAATCCAGGTCCGAATCCTTTCTAAACTCACCTCTACTACGTGACCCATAAAAATAAATCTTTGCTCCAGGCTCCTTGTCTCTGATTATTTTTTTAATTTGTTTGAGCAGTATGGTATTTGGTTTTTCCATTGGCCTAAACTACTCAATTTTACCTTTGGTAGTCCTGATCTTTATCTATTGTTAGACCATTTCTTACCCAAAACAGATCGAATACTTCAAAATTTTACCAAATTCCCCTTTTAACTTTATATTAACTATTCCCTTATAATCATGATATGTTACCAAGCTGGTGCCAGTTATCCCCTCTTGCAATAGTCCTATCGAACTGTGGTAGTAATCCGGCAGGGCCGGGCGCGCGTTCCCCGCGCGCCGGCCGCCGGCTATCATAGACGGGAAAGGCAAGAAGCCTCCCGGAATTTTCAAACGGGCGGCTCATAGGCAACCGCCCGCCCAACCAAACCAAACCCTGGGCTATGCGCTTGTGGCGCACAGCCGCAACATGAAATCATTCGTGACCCCTTGCGTTGCTATGACGCGTTCTTGCGCCATAACATTTATTGTTGTTTCTTATCGATTGGCTGCTTTCTGATGCTAACCTAGCGATGAGGCACGGCAACGGGCAAAAAGGGTCTGGAAAAGGAATAAGGTGTGGATAAATAATCGGGGTGGCCGGTGCAGAAAGGAGTTTAGCCCAGCGTCTTGTAGCGTTTTGGGCAAGGAGATTGCTGGGGAGATCGGCCAGATTCTGTGCGGCAATCGGGCTAGCTCAGGTGGGATAGGACCCGGTTGTTAGACTGCAACGCCCTTGGCACCAAATGGATCGAGATTTTACTGCGGCAATCAATGCGTAGGTTGAAAAGTTTTTCGGGTTTCAACTCAAATGTTGAATTCTCTACAAACGCAGGTTTAGCGCACAATATATTGATTGTGAAAGCATAAGGTGGTAGAGGTTATGGGGGGATACGTTTGGTTAACATAAAAAGTGCAATTAGTTAATAC
>Ga0163154_10009593_pt1 | contig 10993 bp, 11 predicted proteins | sample OliLakLV19MP9P1_FD_148649 | JGI IMG/M metagenome (GOLD analysis project Ga0163154, IMG submission 148649) | Freshwater microbial mat bacterial communities from Lake Vanda, McMurdo Dry Valleys, Antarctica - Oligotrophic Lake LV.19.MP9.P1 | ecosystem: Environmental > Aquatic > Freshwater > Lake >...
CAATTGGTTCGTCCGTAGGACGTCTGTTTTTGAGTCGGGTACGTTCTTGTACCCGAATTGCCAATTAATAAGGATGTTTTTCAGGCGAGTACGTGATCTCTTCCCGGACAACAGGCACAGCGAAATAAATTTCTCTGCTAGGGGCGTTCCGCCGTGCCGTGCTTCGCACTCAATCCCAAATTATTACTGACCCTCTCGAATCTGGGATTTCGTCCGTAGGACGTCTGTTTTTCAGGCGGGTACGTTCTTGTACCCGACCTATGCAACCAGTCCATCAAAACAGAATAATACTTCGTTAAACCAAAAATTTTACTCTTGCGTATATTTTACACAAGCAAAGTACTTTTGTCAAGGGGTTAGAAGTTTTTTTAGAGGAATTTTTAGGGATAGGCTGCCATACGGCGACGCACCCAGTCATAAAGGCGCGGGCTTGGTGAGCGTTCATGACTCAGTCCGATGGCGGGACAGGGGACGCCGGAGACGGTGAGAAGATGGCTTTCGGCAGCGCAAAGGTCTGTCTTGCGGTCAACAGCAAGGAGATGCCGCAGAGAACTGTCGGGAGGACGATAGCCGGGTTCCGATTGGGCGGTTGCCCACAGTGTCAATTTGCGGGCTTCGAGGCGTCCGATACCGAGATTGGGGCAGCCGCGCTCGATCTCTGCTGCGATCTCTTGATCCTGATCGCAAGCATTGGTGACATATTTTTCGAGGGTATCAATTGCATCGGCAAAAAAGACGCCAACCGCCACGCCCATTCCCCATGCGAATCCTGCCGCGATAATGGCGGCATCGTCGGATGCACCCGGACCGCGATCATACCGAATATATTGATAGGTCACGTCGGGATCGGCTTTGCGGTCTTCACTGATGATCAAACCGTTTTGCCGAAATTCGGGGATGGTCTCGCCCCATTCTTCGAGTGCCAGTTTCGCGCCATCAAGTCCGAGTTCAAGCATACGATTGCGGCTGACCCAAAACGACTTGCCGCTTCCGATTGCCACACCCGTAGATTTTTCGACTTCGTGGCGCAGGTCGGCATCGTCGCGCAGTCCGCCGAGATACAGACCGCGCAAAACGTCCATCGGCTCGACTTCGAGATAGCGCAGGGTTCCCATGCCGAGCAGGGGTTCGTTGTTCCCATCGAGCAAACGTACCGGTTTTTCGCCCGCAATTACGCGCCGAACATAACCCCCAATTCCATCAATGAGAGCTTGCCGTGCATCTCGGACGGCTTGCGGCGCGAGACGCAGGGCGATACACACATCTTCGGGCGTGGTATTGGGAAACTTTTCGCCCTCGAACGTCCCTTGCCCTAAATGTGCGTGACTGACCACCGACTGCATGAGGATCAACTGCTCGTTCGACCAATTCGTTCGGAGTGTATGAATATCGTCAAGCAGTTTGAAATCGGCGCGGATTAAGTCTTCGGGTGCGACACCTTGCATAGAAATTTCCTTTCGGAAAGGATTGAAGGTATGCCGGGTACGTTCTTGTACCCGGACATACGGACACACTCAGAAGTGATCGGGAATGGGCAAAAACGGGTGATTTGTTGGGAACAGTTCGCTCCCGCAATTCTGTGCGGTCTCATCGGAGGCGAACAGCAGACCTTGCGCGATGGCATCGTCTGCACCTTTGAATCCGGTCACAACCTGCGCCCAGACACGCACATCTGCGGAGAGGCATGGCAGAGCGGCGTCCGAAGAGACAGAAGCCGTGACGGGAGCCAGCCCCGATTTTTTCATCACTGTCCATTGTTCCGGCGGCATTTTTCGTGTGGGATCATGCAGTTCCAAACGCAAACCGCCGGAAAAATGGGTAGAAAAGGCAAGTGTTGCTATCAGAACGCGAAAGTCAACAATCCGTACCATCAACATCGGGACGACTTCGATATTTGCTAAAATCTCTTCGCCGATGCCCGTTCCTAAGAGATCGAGTAATCCCAACTGCGCTAACGCCTGTCCCTGTGTACAAAACTCGACCATTCCGACAGAGTGCTGCGCCGCCAAGTGACTAAGCAACCCCCGTCGCGCCGCAGGATTGTCCGCAACAAATTCCAGAACGCGCAGAGTCGGCATTGGCATTTCGCCCTCGAAGGCAGGAGGATTTTGACGAATATCGCTAAGAACGTAGCCAGTGATTTTGCCGCTATCGTCTGTATAAACATGACACTGCTCGACATTTTGGAGTAGATAATGCCATCGTGGATTGTCACGCACGCCATGAAATGCTTTGCCGAGAGCAAATTTTGCGTACATATCTGCCAAATCCTCCACGTCATCGGGACGCCCTGAACGCATCTTACGTCCATCTGTCGAGGTCGGCAAATACGAAGGCGCAGTGACGTATCGGCATACATTGCCGCAAATCTCATAACCCAATCGGCGATAAAAGTGAGACGAGTAGGGAATCAGGGCGGACAGCGCGTAGCCTTGTGTTTTGAGATAAGCGAGCGTGTCCTCAAGAAGCAGACCTGCATAGCCCTTGTTGCGCTCTTTGGGGTGAGTCGCGACACCGGCAATGCCTCCGACGCGCACTCTTCCGCCACCAAGCCAGACTTCGCGATCTGCAATCGTCAGGCAGGAAACGATCTGCCCATTGACGCGCAAAACCCGTTTGTTCTCCAAATTGAGATAGGGGTCTTTATAGAACAGTTCGCGTGCCGGTTCGTAGGGCAGTTGAAAGACTTCGCAGATCAGGGCAAGAAGCGATTCCAACTCGTCGGGATGAACGGCTCCGATCTCGATATGTGGATCGTTGGGTGATTGGGTCATTGGGTCATTAGGAAATCCGGGTACAAAAACGTACCCGGCAGAAAAACAGACGTCCTGCGGACGAACAACTTGGGAGATTGTGCTGCTAATTCTTCCTTTGCGGCGGGTACTGAAAGTACCCGGCAACAAAGTACAAGCGTCTTTCAGACGCGAATACCTTCCAGTTTTGAGGCAGTGTGCGTCTGAAAGACGCTTGTACTTTGTTGCCGGGTGTTTTCAACACCCGCTGCGTAAGGTGATCTGCTAATTCTTCCTTTGCGGCAAAAAAGCCTCTTGTTCAGGATCGATTTACGAGAAAAGCGCAAAAATGATAGTCTGCCCGTCCGCAGGACGTCTGTTTTTCAGGCGGGTACGTTTTTGTACCCGGTACTGTAAACACAGATGCAAAAGGTCTATTGGGTTATTAGGAAAAACATCATTGCTCAATCACCTAATGACTTAACGACCCAATGACCTAACGCCCCAATCACCCATTGCGTCCTGTGCCGTTGTCGCCGTTCAAGATGCGCCGCTGAATGAAGTCGGTCGTGAGTTCGCCGCGCCGATAGAAGGCATTGGCAAGAATTTTCTGACAGAACGTGACATTGGTTTTGATGCCGCCAACCTCGGTTTCCTGTAACGCCCGCTGCATCTTGTTAATTGCGGACGCCCGGTCTTTGTCCCAAACAATGATCTTGGCGAGAAGCGAATCGTAATAGGGCGGAACCTCATAGCCGACGAATGCATGAGTATCAACGCGCACGCCCAACCCGCCGGGCAATAGCAGACTGGTGACTTTGCCCGCGCTCGGCATGAAATTGCGCTCCGGCTCTTCGGCGTTGATGCGGCACTCGATGGCGTGTCCCTCAAACCGAACTTCCTTTTGCACAAACCTCAGTTTTTCGCCCGCCGCGACCTTGATCTGCTCTTTGACAACGTCAATCCCCGTCACCATCTCCGTGACGCAGTGTTCCACTTGGAGGCGTTTGTTCATCTCCATGAAGTAAAAATTGCCGTGCGCGTCTACGAGAAACTCCATCGTTCCCGCGCAGGTATAGCCGATGGCACGCGCCGCCTTGACCGCCGCATCGCCCATCTTATTTCGTAGGGAAGCAGACAAGCCCACCGCCGGAGACTCTTCGACGACCTTCTGTCGGCGCGGGTTCTGAATGGAGCATTCACGCTCGCCGAGATGAACAACATGACCGTGTTCGTCGGCAAGAATCTGAACCTCGATATGGCGCGGCTCTTCGACAAACTTTTCGATATAGACCGCCGCGCTTCCGAACGCCGCCGCCGCTTCGGTGCGTGCCATTTCGAGGGCGCGAGGCAATTCTTCCTCATTCTGCACCAGACGAATACCGCGCCCGCCTCCCCCGAACGCCGCTTTGATGAGCAGGGGATAGCCGATTTTTGTCGCAAAGGCGAGGGCTTCCCTCTCATCGGCTAAGGTTCCGTTGGTTCCGGGAACGACGGGAACGCCCGCCGCTCGCATCGTTTCACGGGCGGTGGCTTTATCGCCAAGCCGCTCCATCGCCTGTGCGCTGGGACCGATGAACTTGATGCCGCACGCCTCGCACGCCTCTGCAAAACTGGGACGCTCCGACAAAAACCCGATGCCGGGATGGATCGCTTCGGCTCCGGTGATATGCGCGGCACTGATGATATTGGGCGCGTGCAAATAGGAATCTTTGGGGGCGGGTGGACCGATACACACGGCTTCATCTGCCATGTGGACAGGCAGCGAGTCGGTGTCGGCGGTGGAATAGACGATGACGGTTCGGATTTTCATTTCGCGACAGGCGCGAATGATTCGCACGGCAATTTCGCCGCGATTGGCAATCAGGATTTTCTTAAACATACGTTAGAGTTTTTCGTGTCCGATATGGATGCATTGCACCTGACCGGAATTCGGATCATATTGGTAGGGTTCTTTGCCTTCGGGGCAAGCCAATACTTCGGAGGGAAATTTGAGAACGATGAGCGATTCAGGATACTTCTCGTTTTCGTCCGTATCCTTTTGTATCTGCAAGCCAGTTCGGACTTGCTGTAAGTTGCTGTTGCAGACGGTCAGTTTTGACCTCGACATGGGAGTATGCGTGACTTTGCCCGTCACCGGGTCTTTTTTGGCTTTGCCGAGATAGAAAAACGCCATTCCGCCGCTGATGATGGAGAGCATGGCGACAACAATTAACAGTTCAACCAGCGAGAATCCCCATTTTTTCAGATGTCGTACAGGCATTGAGATTTCCTCTTGTTGATTTCACAATCGATTGCGTAAAGTGAGTTATGAATGGTCGCGTCCGAAGGACGCTTGGCGGAAACATTCGTTGTCTTTATTTCAGTCGTCTCTATTCACTGCTCAATACAAACAGCGTCTGTCCATATTCGACGGGCAAGCCGTCCTCTATCAGCACGTCGGAAATAGTGCCATCGGCGGGGGCGGTCACATCATTGACCAGTTTCATCGCTTCGATCAGCCCGATTTTCTGTCCTGCCTTGACCTTCGCGCCGAGTCCGACAACCGGCTTGACGTGATGAAAAATGCCGACAAGCGGGGACGTGATAGGGATTTCCTCTTCCGTTTCGACGAGTTTCAGGTTCGGTGCTTCGACAATCCCATCGTCCTCGTCTTCATCACCAACCAATTCCAAATGTGTACTGTTATACGACGGGACAAGCGCGACAGACATCCCTTGAGGATTCGGGGCTTTGCGAAGCGTCAGGCGTGCCTCGCCTTGGCGCAGGGTCAACTCCCCAACCTGCGAGTTTTTGACCATCCCGATCAACTGTTCTAATTCCGAAAAATCCATACTCATACGCACCTATACTCTCTAAAACCCCTCCCCAACCCTCCCCTTCGTAAGGGGAGGGAGCCAAATTTCCCTCTCCTTGCGAGGTAATTCCGCGAAGAAGGGAGTCAAATTCCCCTCTCCTTGCGAGGTAATTCCGCAAGGGAGGGAGTCAAATTTCCCTCTCCTTGCGAGGTAATTCCGCGAAGAAGGGAGTCAAATTCCCCTCTCCTTGCGAGGTAATTCCGCAAGGGAGGGAGCATCTGATTCCCCCTCCTTGCGAGGTAATTCCGCAAGGGAGGGAGCATCTGATTCCCCCTCTGCGAGAGATTCGCATTAGGGAAAAGCATCTGATTCCCCCTCTGCGAGAGATTCGCATTAGGGAAAAGCATCTGATTCCCCCTCCTTGCGAAGGAGGGGGTTAGGGGGTGGTTCCTAAATTTTGATCTTGAACATACAGTATTCGAGAAAACGCAGCGCCCATGTCATCGCAACCAGTGCCAAGCAGACGATCAAAATCACCGTGACGGGCAGGGAACCAGTGACTTCTCGACTGAGATTAGTTGCGCTGCTTTGCCCCGAAAACGAGAGCGCACCGAACAGACCGTCAATTTTGTTGATCGCCGTTCCCAGCAGATTTTTCAAATCGTCGAATTTCCACCACACCAACAACGGAATCAGCAGCGTCACCAGTGGAGAAAACAGTTGATATTTCTGCCGCTGATGCTCATTATAGATGACGCAGTTATGACAGCGCATCCGCTTTTGGGCTTCGGTCAGGTGCGGATTGGTCGGAATGCGAATCCCTCGCGGTCCCTTTTTGGTCGGAAGGATGTCCGTTTTTTTGCGTTCGTTTTCCGTGATCAGGTCGCCGATAGGAACGAAGCCCTGCCCCTTACTCGGCTCTGTTTGGGCGTCCAGAGGCGGTGTTGTGCCTTCCGGTCTGCCACTGGTAATCGCCGCAAGCCGAATGACATTTTCCTCGCACATACACCCCATACGCTGCTTCCAGCATTTGGTGCGAGCGTGGTAGATCGGGCAGCCTTTACGAACATTTTCACGACAAAACGGCAACTGCCAGCATTTCGCCGCCGCTCCGATCAACGCTTTCGGGACATCTTCGGTTTTGGCGTCCTTGCCGTAACTGACATTGGTCAAGTCCGAGCCGCTTCGGGCTTCCATGACGCGCACGAACATCTGCCGTACCACGAGCAGAATCCCGGCGACGGCAAAAAAGAGTGCGGTGAGATGGAGTTCTTTGAGGGTCGCCGCAGACGCAGGTCCTTGCTTCAATCGGGCAGACTCGGACGCAAACAGAAACTCCATCACGAAATTCAAGCCATAAGCGAACAGTGCCGCCAATCCGAGATAGATATACCCGACGGGTTGCTCTTCATAATGCAGAAGCAGACTGGTGACAAGCATCACGACGAGACTGATATTGAGCCACATCGAGAGCTGCCCGATCAGTTGCAGGGCGTGTAAACCTTGCTGTGCAGATTGCCCTGTTGAGTCTGCCAACTGTCCGGTGAATAATCCGTAAAAAATATAACCATACAACAGCACAACGGCGATTGCCGCGAGCGGAAAGATTTTCGCCGCGGCATCGATAATTTTTTGCCAAAGGTCGCTGTCGGAAGAGCGGTGGTTACCCGCTTGAGTAATGGGCAAGGAAAACTACCCTCACTTTGGTAAGAATTGCTGCAAACCTACGACTTAACGCGCTCCAGATAAGTATCGGTGCGCGTATCCACTTTCACTTTTTCGCCGACCTCGACAAAAAACGGAACCGTGACGACAGCCCCGCCTTCCAGTGTCGCGGGTTTGCCGCCGCCGGAAGAGGTATCGCCCTTGAAGTTCGGATCGGTGGCAGTGACTTCCAATTCGACAAACCACGGAACTTCGGCGGCTAAAATTCTGCCGTCATTTTCGACGACGTTGATTTCCATTCCGTCTTTGAGATATTTCACGCCGACGCCGATGATGTTTCCACTGACATTGACCTGCTCGAATGTCTCCGGGTGCATCAGGATGTAATTGTCGCCGTCCTTATACAGATACTGCATCGGGTAACGATCTAAGATCGCTTGCTCGAACTTCTCTCCGGCATTGAACGTCTTGTCAATGACTGCCCCTGTTCGCAGATTTCTGAGTTTGGTACGCATAACAGCCCCGCCTTTGCCGGGCTTATGGTGCTGGAACCAGACAATCGCAAAAATATCGCTGTCTATAAAAAATGTCAAGCCGTTCTTGAAATCGGCGGTATCTACCTTTGGCACGTCACAATTCTCCTCACAGCAGGGAACCGTTTCCTTGCTCCTGCCGTCTCATAACGCTGTCGCAATTAACAGGGCATTATAGCATACATTTCGGCTATAATGAACGCGCATATCAACGAAGGAGTAGACGCTGTGGAGAGCAACGAGCGTTTATCCGCCCGGAAATTTTTGCGCCGCGCCGTGTCGCGTCGCTTTTTTATGAAGTAGTAGGAACGAGAATGATAAGAACGACCTGTGTGCGTTTGGGAATTTTTGCCGTATGGGTGCAGATGTTGCTGCTGGCGATGGTGCCGCTCGGTCTGCGTGCCGACATTCGGATTGTGACGTGGAATATCAGCAACTATGATGGAACCAATGTGACCGCTTCCGACATTCGGAATGCAATTTATGGCGTCTATCAGGGTCGCTCAATGAATCCCGACATTGTGATCACTCAAGAATTCGAGACTCAAATTTCCGTCAACAATTTTCTTGCCGCCCTCAATAACGACCCAACGAAACCGAATGAGTGGGCTGCCGCACCGTTTATCAATGGTCCCAACACGGAAAGTGCCTTTTTCTATCGCACACGCCTGTTTACCTTTTTGGGCGTGACGACAGTTGCGATGGGGTCAACTACGGCTGACGCGAACACGCAGCCACGCAATACCTATCGCTACGATGAATCCCGACATTGTGATCACTCAAGAATTCGAGACTCAAATTTCCGTCAACAATTTTCTTGCCGCCCTCAATAACGACCCGACGAAACCGAATGAGTGGGCTGCCGCGCCGTTTATCAATGGTCCCGACACGGAAAGTGCCTTTTTCTATCGCACACGCCTGTTTACCTTTTTGGGCGTGACGACAGTTGCGATGGGGTCAACTACGGCTGACGCGAACACGCAGCCACGCAATACCTATCGCTACGATGTCCAACTCAAGGGCTATCCCAACAATCCGCCGGTGCTTGCGTGCTATGCCGTTCACATGAAGGCTGGTTCGGACAGTGGTGATTTGGCACGCCGCCTCGTCGAAGCACGACGGATTCGAACTAATGCCGAGAGTTTGCCCTCGACTTGGCACTTTTTGATGGCGGGAGACACCAATATCCAATCGGCAACCCAAACTGCTTATCAAGAACTGGTCATCTCGAAACCCAACAATTCAGGGCGACTCTTCGATCCGATCCATCCTTTCGGCACATCGCCGAGTACTTGGAACAATTCCAGCACTTACCGATTTATTCATACGCAAGACCCGTCCGGCAATTCCACCTATGGGGGAATGGATGACCGCCTGGATATGATTTTATTGTCCATGAACCTCAACAGCGGAACAGGATTGCGGTACAAGGGGAACGGAAATCTCGCCTTTAGCCGCTCTACTTGGAACGATCTGAATCACTCCTATCGCTGCTGGGGTAATGATGGAACAAGTTTCAATGCGAAACTGACAACGACGTTTAATGGAACACAAAACGCGATGGTCGGCGCAAGTATCGCGCAATCGCTGATCAATGCGAGCGGTTTGACCGGACATTTGCCAGTCTATCTCGATCTGATTACGCCGCCAATGCCTCCGACGACCTTCAGCATTTCCGGGCGCGTCACTTTGGAGAGTGTTGTCAACCGGGCGCAGCCTCTCAACTTTCTCTTTACGCCGACAACGGGGACTCCCTTTACGCGCAGTCTGACTCTTGCTGCTAATGGAGAGTATACCCTCACAGAAGTGCCAGCGGCGAACTACACGGTGGGCGTTAAGGGCAACAAGTGGCTTCGCAAAAACGTGACGGTCAATGCGACAAGTGCCAATGTGACCGATCTGAATGTCACCTTGCGCGGCGGAGATGCCAACAACGACAACGCCGCAGATATTTCGGACTTGGGACTTTTGATCGGGGCTTATAACACTGTTCAAGGCAGTCCGTCATTCGTCGAAGCGGCAGACTTCACCTGCGACGACATCTGCGACATCGCCGATCTGTTAGTACTGATCAATAATTACAATCGGGTTGGGGATTAGGTTGGTAGGCAATTGGGTCGTGGGGTCATTGGGCAATGCAGAGAAAGCGAAAGCATTATTGCGGGCATTGAAAATACCCGGCATGGTGTCGTTCCGACGAGCGTCCTGCGGACGCCAATCCAATGACCCACCGACCCAATCACCTAAAACACGGAAATTGCCGCGACATAGGCGCGGCGCGTCAGAACCGCGATTCGGGAAAATGGATAGCGTTCGGCATAGCGGCGGGCTTGCACGGAGAGTGCAGTCTGCCGCTCTTTGTTTGCTGTGAGTTCTGTGCATTTACGTTCAAATTCGCGATCATTATTTCCATTATAAAGTTCGAGGCATTCGCGGCGGCTCCAAATCTCCTGCGTTTCCGGCGTTGTGGAAACCAATATCGGGTAACCTGCGGCAAGCGCGTAAGCCAACGCCGCCCGATTCCGCCAAGTGAAGACGGGCGGTATGAAACAATCTTTGTCCATAAATTCTGCCGTCAATTCAGCGCACTGGTCGGGAAAGAGATCGGATTGGATGGGAATGCCGTCGGGAATCACCGTGACATATTCTGGCTTGGCTCCGCGCTCAATGAGAATTTTGCGCTCATTGTTGGTAGAGACAATTGTATAAGCCGTCGCAAATGGAGCGATTTCGACGGCATCACGGGTGGCTTTGGTGCGAAAATGAACAGCGTCTTTGAGCCGTTGTGCCATACTTTTATTAAAAACGGCGAGCAACATTTCCATCGGAGCGAGATTGTAAGCGGTCAGGACGACGGGCTTTTTGAGTAAGTAACGCAAATCCCAAAATCCCGATTCTTTGGGCAAAACTCCGCCATAAAATGAGTACTCGTGCGACAGATGAATCACATCAATTTCGGGCGCGTTGAGTTTGGCACCGAGTTCGATATAGTAGGCAGTCGGCTGGCGTCCAACGGCGAGAGAGAAAATTTCGACTTCGGTATCGGGCAACTCTTGCAGGGCGTCCGCCAGATTTTGGGTCTGAATGGAAATCCCATAGGCATCGTTCGGTTTGAGCAGGGCGATTTTCATAGCAGAACAATGCCTCGCTCTCTGAGACGTTCGGGGCGGGTTGTGGCGAAGAAATTGGGACGCAGCAGATCAGGTTCATAGAGAGTGGCGCGGACAAGAGAGAGGCGGTTTTGCGGTGTCCATTCGGGGCGATA
>Ga0163154_10009596_pt1 | contig 10990 bp, 10 predicted proteins | sample OliLakLV19MP9P1_FD_148649 | JGI IMG/M metagenome (GOLD analysis project Ga0163154, IMG submission 148649) | Freshwater microbial mat bacterial communities from Lake Vanda, McMurdo Dry Valleys, Antarctica - Oligotrophic Lake LV.19.MP9.P1 | ecosystem: Environmental > Aquatic > Freshwater > Lake >...
TAACAGTGCAAAGCGGCCATATATCTTGGCAGGTCAGGGAGTATTACTTTCTGGCGCCACGAAAGAATTGATTGAATTTTCTGAGAAGACCGGAATACCTGTTGCCTCTACGTTGTTGGGACTTGGCGCTTTTCCGCAAGATCACCCAAACTATGTTGGTTATTTGGGTATGCATGGAAATTACTCATCGAACGTCAATACGAACGAGTGCGATGTGTTGATTGGATTGGGCATGCGCTTCGATGATCGGGTGACGGGCAATGTGAGCAAGTATGCGAAGCAAGCGAAGATTATTCACATTGATATTGACAAAGCTGAGATCAACAAAATTATAAAAACAGAAGCGTTCATTTTAGCCGATGCCAAAGATGCATTGACGGCATTAGCGGCCAAGTGTGAAGCCAATGAACATACTGAATGGATTGACAGCTTTCATCAGCTCGATAAGATTGAGTATGAGAAGGTAATTCAACATGAGTTTTCGCCTACCAGCAAAGAGTTGATGATGGCTGAAGTGATTCATCGCCTTTCTAATAAAACAAATGGCGAAGCAATTGTAGTGACAGACGTAGGCCAGCATCAAATGGTAACGTCTCGCTATTACAAATTCAAAAACCCACGTACGAACGTAACATCAGGTGGAGCCGGCACGATGGGTTTTGCGTTGCCTGCCGCAATGGGTGCTAAGTTGGCAATACCACATAAGCAAGTTGTTGCCGTGATTGGCGATGGTGGCTATCAAATGACAATTCAAGAGTTGGGCACGATCATGCAATACAACATACCGGTGAAGATTTTAGTGTTGAATAACAATTTTTTGGGAATGGTGCGTCAGTGGCAACAACTGTTTCATGAAAAGAGATATTCCTTCACAGAAATGCAGAACCCCAATTTTGTAAAAATTGCAGAAGCGTATAATATTAATGCGAAGAAAGTAGAGAAGCGAGAAGAGTTGGATGCAGCACTGCAAGAGATGTTGGATTCGAAGACTTCGTATTTTTTAGAAGTGGTGGTCGGCAAAGAAGACAATGTGTTCCCGATGGTACCTGCTGGTGCGGGAGTGGGAGAGGTAATTTTGGAAATACCGAAGAAATAGTTGTTAGTTGGTAGTTGTTGGTGATTAGTCACAAACAACCATCAACCAACAACGAACAACGATACATATGAAAAAGGATTTTACATTGGAGTTGGCTGCGGATAATAATTTTTCTGTGTTGAACCGGATTATTAATATACTCAACAGACGCAGGGTACGCATTAAGAAATTGATGGCGCACGAAAACGAAACTGATTTCAGAAAAGGGGGTGTGATTTTTTTGCTTCATACTACGGAAGATATGATTGAGAAGGTTTCGAATCAGTTGGAAAAGCTAATTGAAGTTGAGAATGTAAGGTCGCGTGAGGGAAGTGATTTGTATTTTGAATTGAGTGAACGAATTGTAGATGTAGACTAAACTGCGGCAGGGATAGAAGCGGAAAGCCCGAAGTGCGTGAGAACATGTGCGCGGGTGGACTTGGAGCAAATAGCCCGGCTGCCGCCAAAATGAAAAATAGAAAAAACAAAAAACAATAAGCAACAACAAACAACTAAACTATGGCAAAGATTAATTTTGGAGGAACGATAGAAGAAGTGGTGACTCGTGAGGAGTTTCCAATGGAGAAAGCATTGGATGTAATGAAAAATGAGACCATTGCAATTATTGGATATGGTGTGCAAGGTCCTGCGCAAGCCTTGAACTTGCGTGATAATGGATTCAATGTAATTGTGGGACAACGCAAGGGTTCAAAGACCTGGGATAAAGCCGTGCAACACGGATGGGTTCCTGATGAAACATTATTTGAAATTGAAGAGGCCGTGAAAAAAGGGACAGTGATTCAATTTCTTTTATCGGATGCCGGGCAGATTGCTCTATGGCCTACCATTAAGCCTTACCTCACGAAAGGAAAAACATTATACTTCTCGCACGGTTTTGGAATTACTTTCAAGGAGCAAACCGGTATCATCCCATCTTCAGATATTGATGTAATTCTAGCTGCTCCTAAAGGATCTGGTACTTCTGTTCGCAGATTATTTCTTCAAGGCAAAGGTATCAACGCGAGCTTTGCAATATTTCAGGATGCAACGGGCCAGGCTAAAACTAAAGCCATTGCGTTAGGAATTGGTGTTGGTGCTGGATACTTGTTCGAAACCGATTTCAAAAAAGAAGTTTACTCTGATTTAACAGGCGAGCGTGGAACTCTTATGGGTGCCATCGCAGGAATTTTCGAAGCGCAATATGAAGTCTTACGTGCCAATGGCCACTCACCTTCTGAAGCATTCAACGAAACGGTTGAAGAACTTACACAAAGCTTAATGCCATTAGTTGCTGAGAATGGAATGGATTGGATGTATGCCAACTGCTCTACTACTGCGCAGCGTGGTGCGTTAGACTGGAAAAAGAAATTTAAAGCAGCTACGCTTCCCGTATTCAAGGATTTATACAAGAGTGTTGCTACAGGTGAAGAGGCAAGACGCACGATTGAAACTTGCAGCAAGCCAGACTATCGCGAAAAACTTGCTGAAGAATTGAAGGAAGTTCGCGAAAGCGAATTGTGGCAGGCAGGTGCTGCGGTACGTGCATTGCGTCCTGAAAAAAACGCTGTTGAAGCGAGCATGATAAATTAATTGACAAATTTAAATTGACAGTTGACAAAAGTTTAAGACAAGCTTTTTGTCAACTGCTTTTTTGTCAATTTTCAACTTCTATACTATGATAGAGACGGTTAAACAAAATCTTGACATAAACGGAGCTGCTGAAGTTTTAAAATCAGTTGTATTAAAAACTCCACTTCAATATCATAAGAAACTTTCAGAGAAATTTCAAGCAGAGATCTATTTGAAGCGTGAGGATTTGCAAGTGGTGCGTTCATACAAACTTCGAGGAGCTTATAATCTTATCAATAGCTTAAGTGAAGACCAACGCAAACGCGGAGTAGTTTGTGCCAGCGCGGGTAATCATGCTCAAGGTGTTGCGTTATCCTGTAAACTACTTAGTATTCAGGGTGTAATTTATATGCCGGCCATTACCCCAAAACAGAAAATCACGCAAGTGAAAATGTTTGGTGCCCAAAATATTGAAATCGTTTTAATTGGCGACACGTTTGATGAATGTCAGGATCACGCGCTGCAGTATACCCGTATTAATAAAATGGAGTTCATTCCACCGTTTGATCACATCAAAGTAATTGAAGGACAAGGAACCGTGGCGAAAGAAATTTTGGAAGAGCAATCCAATTTTGATTTTGCATTTCTGCCTATTGGCGGTGGTGGGTTATGTGCAGGTGTTGGAAGTTACTTTCAACTTTACTCTCCTAACACAAAAATTATTGGCGTAGAACCGCAAGGTGCACCTTCTATGAAGGAAGCGTTGAAAAAAGGACACCCTGTTGTTCTTGATAAAATTCAACGCTTTGTAGACGGTGCTTCCGTAAAAAAAGTAGGTGATATAACGTTTAATATCTGCAAGGATTTTATTTCAGATATGATACTCGTGCCAGAAGGAAAGGTGAGTTCGACTATCCTGCAACTCTATAATGAAGATGCTATTGTAGCAGAGCCGGCCGGGGCTCTATCAATCGCTGCTTTAGATTATTATACCGATCAATTAAAAGGAAAAAAAGTTGTGTGTGTGCTAAGTGGTGGAAACAACGACATCGATCGCATGCAGGAAATAAAAGAACGATCACTATTATTTGAGGGCTTAAAGCATTATTTCATTGTTCGCTTTGCACAGCGACCAGGTGCCTTGAAAGAATTTGTAAACGACATCTTAGGTTCCAACGATGACATAGTGCGATTTGAATTTATCCAAAAACATAACAAAGAAACCGGCCCGGCTTTAATTGGTATTGAAGTTAAATCACAAGAAGATTTTAATTCTCTTATCTCCCGAATGGACGACCGCAAACTCAACTATACCCTCATTAATCAAAACGAGAATTTGTTTGAGTACTTGGTTTAGGTTTCTTGCTATAACTAACCCTAGTTAAAATCTGTCAATTTTACTCTGAATTCAGGGCATCTCTAAAAACCCTTGCTTTCATTACCTCAACCCCTGCCCCTTCTCCAAAAGAGAAGGGTAAGCGGAGTTTTTAGAGATGCCCTTCAATCATTTAGCTTGAATTTTGAATCTCTATAAAATTGTAATACATTTGTAATACAATATATGAATTATGCTTACAGTAAGGCTAACATCATCTGAAGAAAAATCACTAAACGAGTATTGTGAGATTAAAGGCCTGTCTAAATCAGAGGTCGTTAAAGAAGCTATTGAGTTATATCTCGTTCAGCATCGTAAAAATTCAAAACCTTATGATGTGGGCGAAGATCTGTTTGGCCTGGAAGGAAGCGGGATCAAAGACAAATCAACAACGTATAAAAAACGCATAAAAGACTTGCTTAATGAAAAGCATTCTCATTGATGCGGGTCCACTAATTGCGCTTTTTGATAAAAGTGATTCCTATCATGCTCAATCTATTGAATTCTTAAAACGTTATACCGGTACATTACTTACTACGTGGCCAGTTGTTACAGAAACGTCACACATGCTGGGCTTTAGTGTGCGCACTCAAATTTCTTTTTTGCAATGGATAAATCGTGGTGGGCTACACCTGATTGAAACCGAATACTCATCTATTACCCGATTGATTGAGTTATGTAATAAGTTTGAAGATGTGCCTATGGACCTAGCTGATGCCACCCTGATTGTAGCGGCTGAAGAACGTAACATCAAAGAAATAGCCACGATAGATTCTGACTTTTACATTTATAGAGATGTTCGCAAACGTTACTTAAAAAATATTTTCATCAAATAGGATACATCTTTTTAAGTACAATTTGAAAAGCCTATCTTACTGTTGAAGAGTAATTCAAAAATTAGATCAGTATGGCACAAGGATTATTAATTGATATGGATGGCGTTATATATGGTGGCGATACCATGATTCCTGGTGCGGATACTTTTATTAATCATCTTTTAAAAGAGAACATTCCATTCCTTTTCATGACTAATAATAGTCAGCGCACGCGTCTTGAGGCAGTTCGCAAATTGGGAAGGCATGGAATTACCGTTAAGGAAAGTCACATCTACACCAGCGCATTGGCAACTGGCAAATTCTTATCAAGTCAAATTCCAAATGGAACTGCGTATGTGCTTGGAGAGGGTGGTCTACTTTCATCCCTTCACGAAAATGGAATTTCACTCGTAAATTCTGATCCTGATTTTGTTGTGTTAGGAGAAGGAAGAAATTTTACCTTAGAGATGGTGCAACGCGCAGTGGACATGATTCTTGCCGGAGCAAAATTTGTAATCACAAACCGCGATCCATCACCAAAGAAAAAAGGCTGGGACAATCTTGGCATTGCAGCAACCAGCGCAATGATTGAAGAGGCAACCGGAATAAAAGCATTTGTTGTTGGAAAGCCAGGACCTGTAATGATGCGCGCAGCTCGAAAAGAATTAGGTTTAGAAACTGCTGATACTACTATCATTGGTGATACGATGGATACCGACATTCGTGGTGGTGTGCAAATGGGTTATAAAACGATTCTTGTGCTAAGTGGAATCACAAAAAAAGAAAACCTGATTCGATATGCTTACAAACCTGATCTGGTTGTTGATTCCGTTAAAGAAATTAAATTTCCATTGCCTTGGTGGTAACAAAAAAATACCAAACAGTTGTAAGTCAAAATCAAATTTTTATGTCAAATAGATTGAGTAATCGCTAATGATTTAACATCTTCGTGAATTATTAGTGATGTCAAAAAATGATTGCCCAATAACCTAACCTAAACCTATGAACTGTCCCGCCCACAAGCGGGACAGTTTCATTTTATAGTGTTTTGAACAAACTAACGATTGTTGTGAGCGAGAAAAAACCAAAAACAATTTTTGAAAAAATCTGGGATAGCCATGTGGTGAAACATGCCGATGGATATCCTGACGCCTTGTTTATTGATCGTCATTTTATTCACGAGGTTACTTCACCTCAGGCATTTGCCGGACTGAAAAAAAGAGGACTGCAAGTCTTTAATACAAAGCGCACCACAGCTACAGCCGATCATAATGTTCCTACCAAAGATCAACATCTTCCAATCAAAGAAGCCTTGTCGCGGCATCAGGTTGAAACACTTCGTAAAAACTGCAAAGACTTTGGAGTTGAATTGTATGATTTAGGTCATCCCTTTCAAGGTATCGTTCATATCATCGGGCCGGAGTTAGGGTTAACCTTACCAGGCATGACGATTGTTTGTGGCGATAGTCATACTTCGACACACGGTGCGTTTGGCAACATCGCATTTGGTATTGGTACTTCAGAGGTAGAACAAGTATTGGCAACTCAATGCATCTTGCAATACAAACCCAAGACGATGAAGATTGAGATTACCGGAGCTATTGGTAAGGGTGTGGTCAGCAAGGATATTATTTTATACGTCATTTCAAAAATATCAGCCAGTGGAGCCACTGGCTTTTTTGTTGAGTATGCCGGTGATGCCATTCGAAATTTATCCATGGAAGCCCGCATGACAATCTGCAACATGAGTATTGAGATGGGAGCACGTGGTGGATTGATTGCTCCTGACGAAATAACATTCAATTATATCAAAGGCCGCAAGTTTGCCCCACAAGGTGAAGCGTTTTATAAAGCAGTAACCGAATGGAAAACATTGGCTACTGATGCTGGTGCTACCTATGATAAAGTTCTTTCCTTCGATGGAGCCGACATCACACCGATGATCACGTACGGAACAAATCCAGGCATGGGTATGAAAATTACGGATCGCATTCCTACAGCTGAAGAGTTAAAAGAAATAAGCGAACAGAATTCATTTAAGAAATCGCTTGAGTACATGGGCTTGGAGCAAGGCACACAACTCCTTGGAAAATCTATTGATTACGTTTTCATTGGAAGTTGTACGAATGCGCGAATCGAAGATTTACGTGAAGTCGCTTCCATGGTAAAGGGAAAGAAGAAAGCAGCGGGTGTTGAAGTGTGGGTTGTTCCTGGTTCGAAGCAAGTGCAAGAGCAAGCTAAGAAAGAAGGCTTGGATAAAATTTTTGAAGCAGCCGGTTTTGAATTACGCGATCCGGGTTGCTCGGCATGTCTCGGAATGAATGAAGATAAAATCCCGGCAGGAAAATATTGTATCAGCACATCGAATCGAAATTTTGAAGGCCGGCAAGGACCGAAGTCAAGAACATTTTTAGCAAGTCCATTAAGTGCCGCTGCTGCTGCCATTACAGGTAAGGTGACAGATGCAAGAGATTTTATTAGTTATATGAAATAAAAAAATGTCAAAAGATAAATTTATAAAATTAGTTTCTACCGCAGTTCCCATCCCGAATGAGAATATTGATACGGATCAAATTATTCCTGCTCGGTTTTTGAAGGCAACAACACGCGAAGGCTTCGGTGAGAATCTGTTTCGCGATTGGCGCTACGATAGTAATAATAATCCTATTAAAGATTTTGCATTAAACAATCCTTCTTATTCAGGAAAAGTTTTGGTTGCGGGTAAAAACTTCGGATGTGGCAGTAGTCGTGAGCACGCGGCCTGGGCAATCTACGATTATGGCTTTCGCGTTGTAGTGTCCAGCTTCTTTGCTGATATTTTTAAAAACAACGCGTTGAACAATGCTGTATTACCCGTTGTCGTTTCCGATTCATTTTTGAAAAAACTATTGGAAACTATTCAATCGAAACCCAACACACAAGTTATAGTCGATTTAGAAAATCAAAAGATCAGTTATGATAATCAATCCGAGAATTTTGAAATCAACCCTTATAAAAAGGAATGTTTGATCAATGGATACGATGATATCGATTATCTATTGAATTTGAATAAAGAAGTTAGAGAATTTGATTTAGCGCATTCATGAATAAAAAGATAGTCATACTACCTGGTGATGGAATAGGTAAAGAAGTTACTACCGAAGGAAAGAAGGTGTTAGAAAAAATTGCCGAATTATTTAATCACTCATTTGAATTTGATGAAGCGATCATTGGCCACGATGCCATTGAAGCAACAAGCAATCCACTTCCTGATGAAACACTTGTTAAACTTAAAAACTGCGATGCAATTTTATTCGGAGCCGTTGGTCATCCAAAGTATGACAACGATCCTACATTAAAAATAAGACCTGAACAAGGTTTACTGAAAATGCGGAAGGAGTTAGGTCTTTATGCTAATCTCCGCCCGATTAAGCTGTTTGATGAATTGTTAGAGGCATCAAGTATCAAACCTGAAATTCTTAAAGGTTCCGATATTTTATTCTTCCGCGAACTAACCGGAGATGTTTACTTTGGCGAGAAAGGAAGAAAGGATGGTGGCAATACTGCATTTGATCTGATGATTTATCAGCGCTATGAAGTAGAGCGCATTGCGCACAAAGCATTTCAGGCAGCACGAACAAGAAAGAAAAAAGTTACTTCCGTAGATAAAGCCAATGTTTTGGAAAGCTCAAGACTTTGGCGTGAAGTTGTACAAGAGATTGGAAAACAATATCCGGATGTTGAGTTGGATCATCAGTTTGTTGATGCTGCTGCGATGAAGCTCATTCAAAATCCACGCAGTTATGATGTGGTGGTAACCGGAAATCTTTTTGGTGATATTCTTACCGATGAAGCTTCGCAGATTGCAGGTTCGATGGGAATGCTTGCTTCAGCATCGGTTGGCGATTCTGTAGGATTGTATGAACCCATCCACGGAAGTGCCCACGACATAACAGGAAAAGGAATTGCCAATCCATTAGCGTCAATTCTTTCCGCTGCTTTGTTGCTAGACATTTCGTTCGGATTAAAAGAAGAATCTGAAACAATAATCAAAGCCGTTGAACAAACTTTAAAACAAGGTTGGCGCACTACCGACATTGCCGATGCTAAAACAGCAAAAGAAAAAATTCTGAATACCCAAAAGATGGGCTCAGCAATCATAAATGAAATTGAAAAAGTTGTCAGTTACCGATTACCGGTAACCAGCGACAAGTAATCAGTAACCAAAAAACTATGGCACAGAAAATTCAAATCTTCGATACCACCTTGCGCGATGGCGAGCAAGTACCGGGCTGTCAATTAAAGACCGAAGAAAAAATTATTATAGCTAAAGAACTTGAAGCTATTGGTGTAGATGTTATAGAAGCTGGCTTCCCGATTTCAAGTCCAGGCGATTTTCTTTCTGTAGTTGAAATCTCTAAAGCGTTAAAAGAAACGGTGGTATGTGGACTCACTCGTTCTAAAAAAGAAGACATTGATGTAGCTGCAGAAGCGTTGCATCACGCTAAGCGCGGAAGGATCCACACGGGTATTGGTGCATCTGATGTCCACATTAAACATAAGTTCCGCAGTTCACGCGAACAAGTATTGGAGCAAGGTGTGTGGGCAACTAAATACGCAAAAGATAAAGGTTATGAAGTTGAGTTCTATGCAGAGGATGCTGGCCGTGCTGACTTGATTTTTCTTGCGCAACTGATAGAAGCGGTAATTGCAGCTGGAGCGGATGTGGTTAACATTCCGGATACAACAGGTTATTGCTTACCTCATTTGTATGGTAAGCGAATTCAATATCTTGTTGAGAATGTAAAGAATATTGACAAAGCAGTGATTTCTGTTCATTGTCATAATGATTTAGGTTTAGCTACGGCTAACACCTTGGCGGGATTAACCCACGGTGCTCGTCAAGCTGAAGTAACTATCAATGGAATTGGTGAGCGTGCTGGAAACACTTCGCTTGAAGAAGTAGCCATGATTTTACAAACCCATAAAGACCTTGATCTTTATACAAACATAAAGTCGAAGAAATTATACGCATTGAGCAAATTGGTTTCTACCATGATGCGCATGCCTGTGCAGGCTAACAAAGCCATTGTAGGAAAAAATGCTTTTGCCCATTCATCTGGTATTCATCAGGATGGATTTTTGAAACATGCCGAAAATTACGAAATCATAAATCCGTCTGACGTTGGCGTTCCTTCATCGTCTATTTTATTAACTGCTCGCAGCGGCAGGGCGGCATTAAAACATCGCTTAGAATTGCTAGGTTACAGTGTTGCCGGTGAAGAACTGAATACTGTTTATGAAAGTTTTCTGGTTGTTGCCGATGAAAAGAAAGAGGTAAACGATGGCGACTTGGTTACGCTGGTTACCAACATGCCTGTTTTGGCGAAGCCGTAATTTTTTCACGCCTGCCTGCGCCAAGCTGCAGTCTGTTTGAAGCTGCATTAGGCGTATTAAGTGCTTTTTCATAAATTCACATGATGAGAAGAATAAAAAATATCCGCATGGCATTACTACTCTCGGTAGTAACCATCGCCTCGGCAACTGCGCAACAAATAGGTCTTCAACTTTATAGTCTGCGCAACGAAATCCCAAAAGATGTTGCTGGCTCATTGGCACTCATAAAAAGTTGGGGCATTCAGGAAATTGAGGGTGGCGGCACCTACAACCTGACTATGGAAGAATTCAAAGCACTATGTAAAACCAATAATCTGAAAATGGTTAGCATTGGTGCTGGCTTTGATGAGTTGGAAAAAGACCCGGCCGTAGTGGCTGCTAAGGCAAAAGAGTTTGGCGCCAAGTATGTGATGTGTTCGTGGATCCCACACGGTGGCGATGACTTTACATTAGCCAACACAGAAAAGGCAATCTCTGTATTTACCGCAGCAGGCAAAGTGCTGAAAGAACAAGGAATTTCGTTATGTTATCACATTCATGGCTATGAATTCAGACCCTATGAAGACGGAACCTTATTCGATCTGATGGTGAAAAAGTTAGACCCCAAGTATGTGAATTTTGAAATGGATGTGTTTTGGGTAAAACATCCCGGTCAAGATCCGGTGGCCTTACTGAAGAAATACCCAGGTCGTTTTCCTTTGATGCATTTAAAAGATCGCCAACACGGAACCCCTGATAGCCAATCGGGGCATGCCGATGTTGAAACGAATGTGGTGCTTG
>Ga0163154_10009597_pt1 | contig 10989 bp, 9 predicted proteins | sample OliLakLV19MP9P1_FD_148649 | JGI IMG/M metagenome (GOLD analysis project Ga0163154, IMG submission 148649) | Freshwater microbial mat bacterial communities from Lake Vanda, McMurdo Dry Valleys, Antarctica - Oligotrophic Lake LV.19.MP9.P1 | ecosystem: Environmental > Aquatic > Freshwater > Lake >...
GATAACTTGCACCGTCGCCCGGTGGTAGTCTAAAAATCGTCATGTCAAAAGTTCTGGAGATTATTGGGCCGACAGCTGTTGGAAAATCAGCATTCTCTCTGCAGTTAGCAGCCTGGTTATTAAAGCAACCAACCTTGATGGACATTAAGGGTATTGATTTAATTTCGGCTGATTCTCGACAAGTCTATCAAGGTTTGGAGATAGTCAGTGGCGTTGATTTTGATCAAAATTGGCAGCAGCAGTTGGCGTTTTGGCAGCACCAGACGCTCCCCATTAAACTCTGGGGAGTTAGTTTTTTGAAACCTGATCAACAGTGGTCCGTGGCACATTTTCAAGCTTTAGCCAGTCCTATCATTGATGAGGCTCAAATTACTCATCGTTTGCCAGTAATTGTGGGCGGAACCGGTTTATATGTAGAACAACTCACCAACCCTGACCCAGCTTTACACATCCCGCCCAATCCAGAACTAAGAGTCAAAGCCGAAGCCATGAGTTTAGCTGAGTTACAAGCTTGGCTGAAACAAGTTGACACTCAAAAATTTGCAGGTCTTAACGATTCAGACCAAGCAAATCCCCGCCGTTTAGTGAGAGCGTTAGAAATCCTGCTCAACAATTCCGAAAAGCTGACAGCTGCTCCAAAAATGCCCGCAGCTGTTCAGACCTTGATACTGGGTTTGCAGGCAGATTTTGAATGGCTGGAAATCCAGATTCGTAACCGAGTTGCCGACAGGCTATCGGCTGGGGCAGTTAGCGAAGTTGAAGAATTGTTAAGCAGATATGAGGATCAGCGCTTGCCTGTTTTCTCTACTACAGGTGTTAGGCCGCTACTCAGTTTTCTTACTCACCAACTGACTGAAACAGAGCTGCGAGAACTGTGGTTTCGGCAAGAACGTCAATACGCCAAACGTCAATTAACCTGGTGGAAAAAACGCCCAAAGACTACTTGGTTTGACGTCCAAACTCCTGATTGGCAATCAAACGCTCAGGCCATGATTGAGTCTTGGTTGCGTGAAGTTTAGGCTATATACTAGGCCTATGGCCAGCTTTTTAGACTCCAAAAATCAAGTTTCAATTTCTCCTTCGATCGTAATTTTTACGGTTCTATTCTTGTTGGGTTTGTTCTTTTTTTATTATTTACGATCAATTATTATCTTGTTGTTTTTGGCGTTTATTTTTATGGTGGCACTGAATCCGCTGGTCAGCTGGTTAGAAAATCGCTTACGATTCCCCCGCATATTGGCCACCTTGTTAGTTTATTTATTAGTAATTGGCATCTTGACTGGAATCATCGCCCTAGTCGTTCCACCCCTGAGCCGAGAGCTATATCAATTGGTGATTGGCTTACATTTACCACCCGTCATACAAGCTGAAATTGATAACTTTACCTTTAGTCTTGAAAACTTCACCAGTTTGGTTGACCGAGTTGGCAGTTCGGTGAGCGTGATCCTAGCCATTGTCACTTCCACTTTTAGTGGGCTGTTTACGTTTTTCACATTACTGGTTTTATCTTTTTATCTGATGTTAGAACGCAAGGTGCTTTACAAGAAGGTGGCGTGGTTTACCAGAGATGCTTCACATCTAATTGAAGCCAAAAAACTTATTGATTCACTAGAACATCAATTGGGCGGCTGGGTTCGTGGCCAAATTGTGCTCATGCTGCTGATTGGGTTGATCTCATATGTTGGTTTGTTATTATTGAAAGTCCCATACGCTTTGCCATTAGCCCTTCTAGCGGGAATCTTGGAAATTCTACCCAACATTGGCCCCACATTTGCGGCAGTACCCGCAGTGATTTTTGCCTATATTGCTGGTGGACCAGTTTTGGCTGGTGTAACTTTAGTTTTTTACATCATCGTTCAACAACTGGAAAACAATTTGATTGTGCCCAAGATTATGAAAGATAGTGTTGATGTAAATCCCCTTGTGGCGATAGTGACGATTATCATTGGTTTAAAACTGGCGGGAGTAATGGGCGCTCTCCTAGCTGTGCCCACTTATATTCTAGTCAGAACTTTGTATAGTTTGTGGTTTAATCGCCAACATCCTCGTCAAACAAACTAATTTCCTGGCTTTTCTAGCCTTTGTCAGCTAAAATACAGACTTGAGCGTAACTGAGTGATGGCTCAAGGTGCGAATTTCGTGCCTTGAGAGGAAAGTCCGGACAGCAGAATATAGGATGCCTTTTGAAAGAAAGGGCCTTTTCATCGTAAGGTGAAAAGTGACAGTTAGAGCAACAGTGACGAATCGGGTGGCGCCGAGTGCAACGACCAAGCTTCTGGGTGTGTCTTTTGCCTTTGGGTAAAAGAAGCGGCAATCCTCTCCGCTGCAACTGCCGAGGTTCACCTTAATGGATATGTTCCCTATTGGCGCAAGCCGAGGTGATAAAGTCGCAGGCATTAGATAGATCATCGCATAAACAGAATCTGGCTTATAGGTTACGCTCAATAATGGTTTTGCCTCTATGCGAAATTCCACTCAAAAAAGATTCTAGCTCAAGCCAAAAAGTCTCGCTCGCCTCTTGACTCATGTATTTTTTTTAGAAGTGGTTATAATTATCTTTAGTACACTAGGAGGCCCAATGGACTTTAGTTCCCCCTCGACATGGTATGTCTCAGCATCACCAGTTATGAGCCAAGCTTTAGCTCAAATTTCATTTTTCTTACCTCGTTTGATTGGCGCACTAGTTGTGTTGCTGATTGGGGCTTTAGTGGCTAAGTTTTTTAAACAATTGGTGATCAAACTCTTTGGTGCTGCCAAGTTGTCACACGCCATAAAAAACACACCCATTGAACACTTTTTTAAAGACGCAGAAATGGGTTTAAAAGTGGAAGAAGTGGCTGCTACAGTAGTCTACTGGTTGATCATGCTAATGGTGGTGCAGACCACAGTCACAATTTTAGGCTTAGAGCCTTTATCCCAAATTTTGTCGCGAATTGTTAATTACTTACCCAATATTATTACTGCCATTTTGGTGCTTTTCTTTGGCACTTTGCTAGCTGGCGTGATTGAAGGCGTAGTTAAAGGCTCCATCAAAACCATTGATGGTCACAGCTCTCGAGTTTTGGGCAAAGTGGCTAGTTACTTGGTTATGAGCATCACAGTCATGGCGGCGGTCTCTGAGTTGGGAATTGCCAGCGAATTTATCATGATTTTGTTTGTGGGTTTTGTGGCCATGTTGAGTATAGGCTTTGGTTTAGCTCTTGGTTTGGGTGGACAAGAACTGGTTCGAAAACTCCTCAACACCTGGTACGAAAAAATGCTTAAAGAGGTGAGTGAGTGACAATTTGGCAAGCTGCACTGCTAGGTATTATCCAGGGTTTAACCGAGTTTTTACCGGTTTCAAGTTCAGGACATTTAGTAATTTTTCAACAATTATTTGGGATAAGTGAGTCAGCTTTAACCTTTGATGTCGTGATTCACTTGGCAACTTTAGTAGCCATCTTTATTTTTTTTGGCCGGAGTCTCTTTAAAGTCACTCGCCGAGAGTGGTTTTTAGTGGCTTTAGGGACAATCCCCGCTGTGATAGTAGGAGTGGTTTTTAAAGATCAGATTAAAGCGCTCTTCGCCAATGATAAATTGGTGGGTTTGGAGTTAATACTTTCTGGGTTTATTAACTTTTATACTGATAGACGCTTAAAACAGCCTCAGACCCCGACTGAAACGGCTAATGCGCTACCTATGGGACACCAAGTCACTTGGCAGAAAAGTGTCATGATTGGCATTGCTCAGGCTATCGCCATTGTGCCGGGAATTTCTCGTTCTGGTTCCACGGTGGCTGCCGGAGTAGGTCTGGGTATTTCTCGTGAAGCAGCTTTTCGGTTTTCCTTTTTATTGGCTATTCCGGCCCTCTTGGGAGCTGGAGTTTTAGAGTTTATAGACGTGGTCCAGACAGGATCACTAGGTGTTTCAGTCCCAATTTTGGCAGTTGGTAGTCTGACGGCTTTGGTGAGTGGTGTTTTGAGTTTAGGTCTTTTCAAATATGTCATTAATAAGGCTAAGTTGGCATGGTTCGGTTGGTATTGTGTAGCTTTGGGTGTAGTGGTTTTATTCATACAATTTAGATAACTTTATCTTGAGTTTCAGCTCGGAACTGTAAGGCCTCGCTCAGGTGATGTTCATGAACTTTGACGGAGCTTTCCAAATCAGCAATAGTCTGAGCAACTTTGAGTGTTTTGTAGTAACCTCTACCTGAAAAATGGAAAGAGTTAGCGGCTTTGATCAATAATTTCTCAGTTTTAAAGTCCAATTTGACTACTTCACTAAAGACAGAATTGGGAATTTGAGCCGTCGTTAGATTCCTGCCCAAGTGTTGATATCTCTCAGCCTGGATAGCTCTGGCTGCCATAACTTCCTGGACTCCTGGTGGTTCTGATTTAGCAGCTGACTGAGGTTGCCAGTCGTTAAAATTTAGGTCACTGACTCTGACGTGTAACTCAATCCGATCCGTGATTGGTCCCGATAATCGTTGCTGGTACTCTTGCCTTTTACTTAATGAGCAACTACAGATTTTACTCGTCGAACCAGAGTAGCCACATCGACAAGGATTGGCGGCTGCCACAAGGGTAAACCGAGCGGGAAACGTATGCTGACCGTACGAGTTGGCAAATGTCATTTGGCCAGTTTCTAAAGGTAGTCTAAGAGCTTCAATGCACGAACGCTTAAATTCTGGAAATTCGTCTAGAAAAAGTACCCCACGGTGAGCTAGGGAAATTTCCCCTGGTTTAAGTCGTTGTCCCCCACCCAACAAGCCTAAGCTGGTAGTAGTATGGTGAGGGGATCTAAATGGTCGCTGAGAATTTAGAGTTTTTGGTAAGCAGCCGGCCACTGAGTAGAGACTCATGACTTCCAGTAATTCGGCTTCACTTAGAGGTGGCAAAAGACTGGGTAAGCTTTCTGCTAATGCACTTTTTCCTGTACCGGGCGGCCCTAGCAGCAAGAGATTATGACCCCCAGCAGCGCAAATGGTCAAAGCTCTTTTGGCAGACGCCTGACCTTGTATATGTGTAAAGGCAGAACTTATAGGTGGTGGGAGGGTTTCGAAGGTAGTCGGCTGAGCAGTAGAAAGTAAAACGTGACCTCGAGCATGATTGAGGTACTCAGATAAATGATGTAAGCCAAACACCTGGACATTGGTCACAAGTTTGACCTCGACTAGATTTGCATATGGTAAAAAGACTTTTGAAAAGCCAAGGTGTTTGGCGGCTAAAACCAACGGCAAAGCACCGCGAATTGGCTTGAGGCTGCCATCAAGAGACAACTCTCCTAAAAACAAGCTATTTGGTGAACTTGGAGGAACTAGAGTATAAAGTTGTAATAAACTGACGGCGATGGCCAGCTCTAAATGTGAAGAATCTTTACGAATATCTGCTGGCGCCAGATTAACGACGGTTTTTAAACTTTTAATTCTAATATCAAGGCTCTGGAGAGCAGCTGTGACGCGCTCTTTAGCCTCGTTAACGGCTTTACTGGGTAGCCCGACGATTACTAAGCCAGGTATACCTCGGCTACTATTTACTTCGACATCAATTTGAATTGGTTTTAAGCCTAATAATGTAGCACTAGCGGTTTTGGTGAACATCTTTGCAGATTACACTGACAACCTGACATTAAGTGTGAGAGACGTCTAAATACTTCTAAACGTTACCAAGTTTAGCCACTTGTTCCACTAACCGATTGCAATAACCCCACTCATTGTCGTACCAGCTGACAACTTTAATTAAGTCGCCATCAACTACATTAGTTAAAGCCAAGTCCACAATTGAAGACTCACTCCGACCAACAATGTCACGCGAAACTAAAGGCTCATCGGTGACAGCCAAAATTCCTTGCCAGTGATTTTCTTGACTGGCGTGAATCAAAGCTTGGTTAATTTCTGCTTTAGTGGTAGGTCGATTAATTAAAAAGACCATATCAGAAAGTGAGCCAACCGCGGTGGGCACCCGGATAGCCAAACCATCAAATAGGCCTTTCAGCTCCGGAATCACTTCAGTCACCGAAAGTGCGGCTCCCGTAGAAGTGGGCACAATGTTCTGCGCTGCCGCTCGAGCTCGACGCATATCTTTGTGAGAATTATCATGCAAATTTTGGTCATCAGTATAGGAATGGACCGTAGTCATCATAGCTTTTTTGATACCAAAAACCTGCTGAATTACTTGTACTACTGGGGCGACACAGTTAGTTGTACAGGAAGCATTGGAAACAATCGTCATCTCATGACTAAAATCTTTGACGCCAATAATGCCGGTAGGAATATTACCGCCCTTGGGTGGGGCCGATATGACTACATACCTGGCGCCGCCCTGCAGATGCAGTGACGCTTTTTCTTGATCAATAAAGACCCCAGTTGATTCAACAACAGTCTCTACCCCGTTGGTACCCCAAGGCATTTTGGCTGGATCGCGTTGAGCTGTGACAATAATAGTCTTAGCACCGATGATAATTGTGCCTAAAACGGGATTCTCATCAGTCGCGTCTTTTCGATCTTGCTGTTTTTGGTAGCTAATCTGTTGAGTTAGGACGCCGTAGTTGGAATCATACTTAAGCAAATGAACCCAGTCTTCAAGATTCATGGAGCCAGAAGTATTGATGACTTTGAGATCGAGTTCATCAGCGTGTTTTTGCCACCAAACTCTAAAAGTAGTTCTGCCAATGCGGCCAAAGCCGTTAATGCCGAAGGTTTTCATAGTGTCCTTTAGAGTACTAAGATTTTAGATAAAACGAAAAAAAAGTATAAACTAAGTCGGACATATTTTATTCTAGTCTGTTTCCGAGTGATTAAGCAAACTCAGTTGGGACAGTATTGGCCACAAACGTGCCAACGTCTTCGCCTTGTACGGCTCTAGTCAAGTTATCTTTTTCAAATAACTCAAACACCATGACGGCTAAATTATTCTCACTACACATGGCCAAAGCGGCAGTATCCATAACTTCCACACCAGGCATTTCAATAGCGTCTTTGAACGACAAGGTTTTGAAGCGTTTAGCATCAGGGAACTTGGTTGGATCCTTGTCGTAGATCCCATTAACTTTAGTGGCTTTCATTAAGACTTCACAGCCTAACTCCAAACCATGAAGTGAGGCTCCGGTGTCGGTGGTGACGTATGGTACGCCAGTTCCAGCAGCTAAGATTACAACTCTGCCCTTTTCCATATGGCGCATAGCTTTGCGGCGGACAAAACTTTCAGCGACGGCTGGCATTTGCAAAGCGGATTGAACTCGAGTGGCTACACCCACTTTTTCTAAAGCGTCCTGTAAAGCCAAAGCATTCATGACAGTAGCTAACATGCCCATGTAATCGGCGGTCGCCCGATCAATGCCATTTTTAGAACCTGCAATTCCTCGAAAGATATTCCCACCACCAATTACCACTGCCACCTCTACATCCATAGCCCGTATCGCTTTAATTTGCTCTGCCACTTCTAGAGCAGCTTGAGGATCAATTCCATATTCGCGGTTACCAATCAGTGATTCCCCACCGACTTTAAGTAGAATGCGTTTAAAACGAGAGCTGGTCATAGATTCCTTTATTATTCTGCTTTTAAGCTTTATCTCCTTGACGTTTCTGATATTCAGTTGAGTACTTAATGTGAAGAGCATGGAATTCTCGATGAAGGTTATCAAGCTCTTCATCAGAAAGTTCTTCAATTTCTACCATGGAAGTGCGGGCGCCTTTGACGCCTTTTATCAACTCATCTAGTTTTAGATGCATGGCGCGAGCGTCACGATTTTGGGTATTCTGAATTAAAAAGACCATCAAAAAAGTAATAATGGTGGTGGTGGTATTAATAATTAATTGCCAAGTGTTGGAAAACTGAAAAAATGGGCCAGTGGCTAACCACAGTGCAATGAGGCTGATGGCAACCATAAAGGTAATTGGTGAGCCCACAATGTGTGAGGTCTGAGTGGAGAGCTTGCGAAATATGTTACCTATACTCATCGTTTGAGTTTAGCTTTTATTCTCAACAATTTCCAGCGGAAGTTCTCGGCAATTCTAAAAAACTTATACATTTGCGGTTGCAAAACCAGGTCGTAGGTACCCAAAAACTCCATCAGCTCACCGCCATAGCCCTTTTTAAACCGATGAAAGCCATACCAAGGGTCGCGCTCATTGGGATTGGGACCCAGCGATCCCCACATATCAAAAGTCTGACAACCATTGTTTTTGCCAAAGATCATCATCTCCCACATCAGCAAATTACTGGCCATCACATCGCGATTAACTGATCGGGAAGCCCCATACGGGTAATATAGAGTGCCATTGAAAAGGAACATAATCCAAGAAACCAAAACTTGACCTTCATATTGTGCTTCAAAAATCCGCATCATGCCGGAGTTACCCAAGGTTTGCCACATGGTTTTAAAGTAACTGGGTGAATGAGCATAAAAGCCTTGACGAGTTGTGGTTTCTTGCAGGATTTTGAGGTATTCCTCCATTCCTTGCTCGGTCGTGTTTTCCACAATCACCACGCCTTTTTTATGGGCTAAGCTGACGTTGTAGCGAGTTTTACTGTTGAGTTGGCTAAAGAGTTCTTCTTGAGTTTTTTGTAAATCCAGCTGAAAGGTATATTTGGTAAAAAGCGGTTTACCGGGTTGGGCCCCATTACTGGTTAAGATAGTAGCCAATGCTTCCTCTAAGCCATCTTCGCCCACTTTATGTGCCACATTTGGCTCTAATTTTATGAATAAAGCATTATTCTGCTCGCCTAATTGTTTAAGAGCCGCCAATTGTTCGTCATCAGGTTCATAGCCTTTGGGCAAGTAACCAGCTTTACCACCAAAAACCGGGATCGGATGGAATGTGACTTGTAAGGCTTTTCTCAACTGACCATTTTCAAAAAATCCCACCCGTTCTACGGTGAGACCAGTTTTTTTGCGAAATTCACCCCACTCCCAGGATTGCAGCGGGTGACTGACTGTAGCGTTGTAAAGGGCGCGTTCTTCATCGCGTAAGGGTCGGAGGATCATGAAGTGAATTATAGAGCTTTTCTGGGAGTCTAGCTATGAGCTTAGCTGTCCAAAAATTCTTTGATATTAATTTCACCAGTTAAAACCCCATCCAAAACATCATCGTCCAAAACTAATTTACGAGCTTTACTGGCTGGAGCTGGTTTGTCTTTCTGGTTTTTCTTCCACGGTTGCCACTGATTCTGACTGCTTGGTCGCTGATAGCGACTGCTATATTCTGAACTAGAATCGGCAAAACCGCTGCTCAAACGTTCTTTGACCAGCTCTTTAGGAATGTCTTTCAAAAACCGACTCCGCAAGCCATACGTGGGAGTGCCAAAAATCCACCTTAAACGAGCATACGTTAAGTAGAGGCGTTCTTTGGCTCGAGTAATGCCCACGTAACACAGGCGGCGTTCTTCCTCCATTTGGGCTTTGTCCATTAGTGATCTGGAGTGTGGTAATAACCCATCTTCCATGCCGACCATAAAAACCACGGGGAATTCTAAACCTTTGGCTGAATGAAGACTCATTAAGGTTAATGCATTGCTGGGTTCATCTTTGGTAGCATCTGCCAAGTAATCATCTTGGACTAATGCCACATTTTCTAGTAAAACCCGAGCATCTTCAAATTGGGCAGCTACATTTTGCAGTTCTTGAATATTCTCCAGTTTGGCAAATTCTTCTGGATCATTTTTATCAAAGCGAGCTAAGTAGTTAGTTGTTTTTAGAATGTGTTGTAAAAGTTCTAAAGGCGGTTGTAACGGGGTTTCTGCCTGGGAATGAGTTTCTGCTAATTGTCTGCGCCACTCCAGAAAGGCATTAAAACGAGTTTTGCCAATCTTAGTCACGCGTTCTTGGCTGACTGTATCTTGTGGGTTAACCACTAAGCGTAAGTATGCTAGTAAATCTTTAATTTCTTTACGTTCGTAAAATTTAAAGCCGCCTACTAACCGATAATTAATTCCTGCTTTGACCAGAGCTTCTTCAAAAGGTCGGGATTGTGCGTTAGTCCGGTACAAAATAGCGATATCTCGATAGGAATAAGTAGTCAAATTACGTTGAATTTCCTCAATAATTTGCTGAGCTTCGTCCTCACCAGTTTCGGCCTCAATCATCACAATTGGTTCAGCCATTAGGTTTTCTGTCCATAGCTGCAGCACGGGAAACTCAGTGGTTTTGGAAATGACATGAGTTGCCGCATCAAGAATAGTTTGAGTGGAACGATAATTTTGCTCTAAACGGTATTCTTCAATATTGGCAAAATCTTGTTTTAGATTTAAAAGATTTCGGTAATTGGCACCGCGCCAGGCGTATATACTCTGGGCAAAGTCACCCACTACATAAATATTATTTTGGGGTCGTGCAAAATATTTAGTTAATTCGTACTGAACCTTATTGGTATCTTGATACTCATCAATTAAAACGTGCTCGATTTGATTTTGATATTTGGCCAGAACTTCTTTATGGGATTTAAAAAGTTGGACAACCAAGAGTAGTAAGTCATCAAAATCGACCGCTTGTTGTTCTCTGAGCGCTCGCTGATAGAGTTTGTAGACGCGAGCCGTAAAATCTTGAAAAGTCCCTTGCGCAAATTTCTCATATTCTTCCCAAGTGATCATTTCATTCTTGGCCTTAGAAATCATGGCTTTGACGGCTTGGGGGTTAAATTCTTTGGGATCAAAGCTATGGGCTTTATAGATTTGTTTAATTAAAGTGGTTTGATCATCAGCATCATAGATGGTAAAGCCGGGATTCAAGCCGATCAGATAGCCATCTCGACGCAGAATGGTGACGGACACGCGGTGGAAAGTTCCCGAAAAAGGCAACTTGCTGCCAGTTTGTTCCATGACACGGTTATTCATTTCTTGGGCGGCTTTATTGGTAAATGTGACGAGCAAAATCTGACTGGGGTGAACTTGTTGTTCCTGAATTAACCAGGCAACTCTAGTGGTTAAAACCCGAGTCTTACCAGAACCAGCTCCAGCCAAAACCATAGCTGGCCCCTGAGCATGAAGTACGGCAGCTTGTTGTTGAGCATTAAGA
>Ga0163154_10009599_pt1 | contig 10987 bp, 3 predicted proteins | sample OliLakLV19MP9P1_FD_148649 | JGI IMG/M metagenome (GOLD analysis project Ga0163154, IMG submission 148649) | Freshwater microbial mat bacterial communities from Lake Vanda, McMurdo Dry Valleys, Antarctica - Oligotrophic Lake LV.19.MP9.P1 | ecosystem: Environmental > Aquatic > Freshwater > Lake >...
CATTGGCTGGAACCCGGACATCAACGACGGCGTGCGCCTCAACATCCGCCCTTTCATGAGTGTGCCGGACATCGGCAAGCGCGGCGCGGGCGTGCTGCGCGATAAGCCACGAATTGATTGGAGCAAGGATCGCGGAAAAGATGTAGAGACTGCGCCTTGGTATGCGCTCTTCAAAGGTGAGCGTATCAACGATCACCACCTGACCATTGCAGACAAAGAAGCAGCGAGAAAAGCTCACAACGAAGGAAAATCGACTTGACGCAAAATGGCTACAAGGGGATGCGTTGGTTCAAGTGTGATTTGCAGATGCAAACACCTGCTGACGCACAACACTGGCAGGGTAAGCCACTCAACGAAACCAATGCAGAAGCGATTGCTGAAGAATATGCTCGCGCTTGCTATAAAGCAGGTCTAGATGTTATTGGCATTACCGACCACAATTTTCTCAGCAAAGAGTTCATCCCGGTGTTGCGCTCTGCGCTGGATCGACTTGAAGGGGAATATGGACGGCATATCACGTTATTTCCCGGCTATGAAATGGAAGCCGACGTCGGGAAAGGAATTCATGTGCTGTGCTTGTTCGACCCGGACACCGAACTCGAAACCATTGATCACATGCTCACGGAATGCGGCGTTAGTCATCCACGTGTTCGAGATGGCAAACTTGTCAAGTCAACCAAGCGTCTGCCTGAAATTCTTAGCATAGCGCAGAAGGTGCAAACAGATGGGAAATGGCGCGGCATCGTCATCGTCCCTCATGTATTTGAGGACAGTCTTTTTGACAATGAACGATTGAACGACTGGCTGCAGCAAGAAGAGTATCTAAATCTTGATCTATTGGCGGTAGAAGTTCCGAAGCCAGTTACCAAAATGAGCCAAAATTTCCAGAAGTTGTTCCGTGCAGGTGATGATTGCTTACCCGAATGGAAACGTAAACGCCCTATCGCGACCATCATGTCTTCAGACAACAAAAAGCTGGTCGAAAATGGGGCAGACGGACGACCGACATCTAATAGCATCGGCTATCGCTACACCTGGATCAAGATGTCAGAACCGTCGATTGAATCCTTGAGACAGGCGTTTATGGATCATGAATCACGAATCCGCCTGCCTGATGATGTCGTTAGAGATGTCAACCCGACAGAACGGGAGCATCATGCACGAATTCTGTCAATTTCAATCAAGAATGCCGCGTTTCTGCAAGATCACGAAATCCAGTTCTCTCAGAACTTGAACTGCATCATCGGCGGTCGTGGAACCGGAAAATCCACCATCCTTGAAGGGATGCGCTTGGCACTCGGAAAAGATGGCGAAAAAGGTCAGCAGATTGATGACGACACACGCGCCAAAATCGATCGAATTCGAGAACTGCTCAATCGTAATTCTGCTACCGAAGTCCGCGTTCGCTGGCGCAGTGCGGCAGGTGTGGAAGATACGCTCCTGTATAAGGTGAATGCTGATGGGAAAAGTGATGTCTCGGTAGAAGGTCGGGACATGGCCGATCTAGCATCTTATCTCGAAAGCCTTCCTGTACAGTTTTTCAGTCAGCAGCAGATCAACCAGATCACCAGCAAAACTGGGAACATGCTTTTGTCTCTGCTCGATGACTTCATTCGAGACCGTCTCACCCAGTTGGATCAAGAAGAACTTGAAGTTCGCAACGAGATTCGACGTATTTTCGCGTTGGCGATCCAGCTAGAGCAAGTCGAAAGTGACATCAAACGCCTAACGCAGGAGATTACGGAACGAACACGCCAGATCGAAGCGCTTGCTTCCCTTCAGGATAATGCCAAACGGCATCAGGACTTGACCAAAGCTGGTGCCTATATCAAACGATTACGAGAAGATGTCGCTGGGGTAGGCAACCAGGTCATTAGGGCTGCGTCTGGTCTAACCAGCGTTCACGCTGCGGTTGACGCCGCTGCACAGGGATGGCCAGAAGGCGCGTGGTTCGATCAAGCAGATGAACAGGTACGCCAAGCAAAAGACGAGTTGATGTCTCAGATTCAAGCGGCGATAGACCACTATCAGAGACGCATCAACAACGTTGTGTTTGAAGACACGATATGGGCTGATATTGAACGATTAATTGCAGGTGCTGACGATGAGTTCCGTGCTGCCTGTGCCAAAAAGGGCATTTCGACTGAAGATATTACGCGCGTTCAAGAAATCAATCAGCAGTTGATCGCCAAGAAAGGTGAACTCACTCGCAAACAGAGTGAGCAAAAACGACTTCAAGATGAGCGTGACCAACTTCCCACCTTGTTCGAGCGCCTCCACAACCTCTGGCGGGATGTGTATCAAGCACGTCAAACCATTGCTGAGGAGATCGAGGGCTTAACACAAGAAACAATCGATCTTCAGATTGAGTTTTCTGCCGAACCAGAAACATTTTCGTCCGCATGGAACAAAGTCATACAGGATGGGCGTCCAAGAGTCGCGCGAAACTGGTCTGACTTTGGTGAGCTAGTCCTGAAGGTATTCAATCGGAAATTCCAAGAAACGGCAGATTGCGAGATTGGCGCGTGTCTGTCGCCGTGGCAGATGGTTGATGACTGGCTCAATGGTGAGAAACGTCCAGAGGATATCGACAAATTTCTAGCTGAACGAGGTGTCCAGTTCGCCGATGTACAATCCCTGTTGAGGGATACATCTCGCGATCAATGGCAGAATGTCCGTTTGACTCGGGTTGCAGATAAAGCAGACCTCATTTTATACCGTGCAGATAACTCCGGCGCGGCGGGCAGAATTTCAGATGGCAGCCTCTCTGATGGACAGCGAAATACGGCTACACTGGCAATGATACTTGCGAAAGGGGATACACCCTTAGTTTTTGATCAGCCTGAGGATGAACTCGACTCAAACTACATCTATGGGGACTTGGTGCCAATGCTTCGTCGGATGAAGTTGAAGCGGCAAGTAATTGTTGTCACCCATAATGCAAACGTTCCGGTCAACGCAGACGCGGAACTTGTCTACGCATTAGAAACAAAGAACGGGCGGGGAAGTTTGCGCGCTCAAGGTGGAATCGATCAACAGCCTGTGACCCAAGCTGTCCTCGAAATCATGGAAGGTTCGGAACAAGCCTTCAAACGTCGTGGTGAAAAATATCATTTCTAGTCAGGTAGCTAACATGTCTCGCATTCTCGATCAACTCATTGACGCTCTTCGTGCTGCAGCTCGGTACAACCCGGATGTGCAAGCCGCGCCTTTCTGCATTCTGTGGACGGATTCCGAGCGTCAATGGGAAGTAATCGTCTCTCGGTTGCAACAGGAAATGCCAGAATTGTTTGTCCTCGATGACTATGAACCTTCCCAGCGTCGAGGTCCGGCGATCTGGCTGCGCTGTATTCTCGCGCGCAGCCTCCCTGCTATCAATCTACCCATCGATGCTGTGCCTGTCTTCTATCTTCCCGGAATCAGCCGGCAGAACTTACGCGCTGTCGATACTTGTCCCGATCCCCTCAAGCCACTTGCAGAACTCCAGTATCGCGGCGTGATCTGGTCGCAGACCAACGCGAAAGACTGGACGATCATGGCGTTTCTGCAATCTGCGCATGGGGGTCTTGGCTTAGATGTCGCCCAGGACAAAGACACGCGAACCGCGATGCAACTTGCGCTTCCCAATCTGGTGGAGGCAGATGTTGAGCGTTTCCGCAAAAAGCGGATTGACCGCGATGACTTCTACAGCCTGATCAGCGCCGATCCGGCGGGTGAACTGCTCAAATGGCTGGACGATGATATCGGCTACCGTGATAAGAAGAGTCCCACTGAATGGAAGGCATTCATCGAACTCTGCGACTATCACTTCGCATTTCAGCCAGACCGTGAGGGGGTTATGGCGGCAGCAGAAAAGCTCGCCAATCACGCCGGTGCTTGGGCTGCCATTTGGCAGCGCTACCGGGAAGCCGCTCGCCGCTACAAGAATATCCCCGCGCAGATTCGGCGTGCAGTTCCACCCTCGAACACCCTCGAATGGCGTATGCCGACCAGCGTAATTCATCAAGGTTGGCCGCAGTGGAATGCCTTGCATGAGGCGGAACTCAGAGGCCGACTGCTCGATCTCCTCAATCAAACTCCGCAGGCAGCGCGGAAGTCCATTAGCGATCTTGAGCAGTTAAACGGCTCCCGTCGATCAACCGTGTGGGCGGAACTGGGCGAGGCTCCATTAGCGCAGGCGCTCGGACATCTGCATGTCATCGCTTCGACATCTGCCAATGTTCCCCTCAACGGCGGGACTTTGGACGATCTGTTTACGCTGTATCAAACGAGTGGGTGGCGCGCCGACAGTGCGGTCATGCAGGCGCTTGCCTGTGTTACAGACTTGGACGACATCCGCGCGATAGAGACCGCAATCCGCGCTGTCTATCTTCCTTGGGCGGAGACTTCAGCGCGATACCTTCAGCAAGTTGTGCAGAGGTCAGTATATCCTCGGACTCCGCAGCAAGAGGCACAGTCACAATTCAACGATGGCACTTATCTCCTGTTTGTTGATGGGCTTCGCTATGACGTGGCACAACGGCTTTTGGAGTGTCTTCAGGCGATGCAGTTCGAAGTCACATTGAAGACTTCGTGGGCAGCGCTTCCGAGTGTCACTGCGACTGCAAAACCAGCGGTGTCCCCTGTGCGTGATCAAATCACGGGAGCAGATTCGAATGAGGATTTTGTTCCTGTCACTGCTCATGCTCAAAAAGCTGTGAATCCATATCAACTTACCAAAATGCTGTCGGATACCGGGTGGCAGTTGCTTAAAGATACCGATGTAGGCAATCCTTCTGGCAAAGCATGGACGGAAATTCGTGCCATTGACGACGCCGGACATAGTGGCAATCTACCCAGTAAGCTCGATTCGCTTCTGGTCGATATTTCGACGCGTGTTCAACGCTTGCTGCGCGCGGGGTGGAGAAGCGTCGAGATTGTGACCGATCACGGTTGGCTATACATTCCAGGCGGGATGCCAAAGAGCGAACTACCGCATGTGCTGACAAGCAATCAATGGGGACGCTGCGCTGCCATCAAAGCAGGCGCAAAATATGACGGACCCATGTACCCTTGGTATTGGAATCCGAATCAACATTTTGCACTTGCGGATGGAATTAGCTGTTTTCGCAATGGCATTGTGTATTCACATGGCGGACTTAGCCTGCAAGAGTGCGTTACAGCGGGACTAGTAGTGACGCAAGGCAACTTACAAGAAGCAGCAAAACGAGCGAACATCACTGATGTTGATTGGCGTGAACTGCGATGTGATGTTTTCGTGTCGGGTGGAAACGAAAACATTAGAGTAGACATCCGCACCGTTCAAAGTGATGCACAAACCTCAATCGCCAGCAAAATCAAAAGGCTGAAAGCTAATGGGACGGTATCCTTGGTTGTCGAAGATGACGACTATAGAGGGCATGCCGTGTTTGTAATACTCCTTGATGACCAGAATCATGTTGTTGACATGAAGAAAACCGTCGTAGGTGGAGACATAGATGGTTGAGCTAGATGCGCTAGATAAGCTCGCAGCAGCACATTTCGAAGGTTACCTCGTTCGTAAGGATCTCGTGCGAACCTTCAGCAGGCAATTTCCTGTGCCGACGTATGTCGTCGAATTTCTTCTGGGGCGCTACTGTGCGAGTACCGATCCTGATGAAATTGAAGAAGGATTGGAAATCGTTCAGCGTCAGCTTCAATCCCGCACAGTCAAGGCGGGAGAGCAAGAGCTATTTAAATCTCATGCTCGTGAGAATGGGCAGATCAAGATAATCGACATCATCACTGCTCGCCTAGATTCCAAGACCGATACCTATATCGCCTCACTACCGAGTCTTCAGCTAAAGGATGTGCGTATTGAGGCTGAAGTTGTGAGTGGTCATGAACGGATGCTCACAGGTGGGTTCTATGCTGAAATCACCCTTGGTTACGATGCAACAATCGCGCTGGAGAAACATGGACGACCATTTAGTATCGACAACATTCGTGAAATCCAACTTTCTAAACGAGACGTTCTCGACGTTGTTTCGCGGGGCAGAAAAGCATTTACAAGAGACGAGTGGTTAGATTTTCTGTTGAGAAGCATCGGTATTGAACCTGCTTCGTTGACGGCTAGAGCAAAAACGGCATTTCTCATCAGAATGATCCCATTTGTTGAGCGCAATTTCAACATGGTTGAGCTGGGACCACGTGGCACAGGAAAAAGCCATTTGTTTCAGCAAATCTCACCATATTCCCACCTCATCTCCGGTGGCAAGGCTACCGTCGCACAGTTGTTTGTCAATAATGCTTCAGGGCAGCGCGGGCTCGTGAGTCAATACGATGTCATCTGCTTCGATGAAATCTCTGGGATTTCATTCGATCAGAAAGATGGTGTCAACATCCTGAAAGGGTATATGGAGTCTGGCGAGTTCAGCCGAGGAAAAGAGAGCATTCGCGCCGAAGGTAGTTTGGTAATGGTAGGAAATTTTGATGTTGATGTTGAGCATCAACAACGAATTGGGCATTTGTTAGGTCCCCTGCCGCCAGAAATGCGCAACGATACTGCTTTTATGGATCGCATCCATGCTTACTTACCCGGTTGGGATGTGCCGAAAATCAGCAAAACCCTGCTAACAGACCACTTCGGACTAGTAAGTGATTTTCTCTCGGAAGCTTGGGCTACACTGAGAACCTATAGCTACGTTTCAGCGCTTCATAACCGAGTGTATTTTGGCGGTGCGCTGAGCGGTCGCGATACAAATGCAGTCAATAAGATCGCAAGTGGCATTTTGAAGCTGCTTTTTCCCGGTGTCATTGAATTAGTTACCGAAGAAGACATTGAATGGGCTGTCCGAATCGCACTTGAAGCGCGTCGGCGCGTCAAAGAACAACAGAAGCGCATCGGAGCCGCCGAATTTCGAAACACACACTTCAGTTATGTGATGGGCGCTGATGGCATTGAAAAGTTTGTCAGCACGCCAGAATTACAGAGCGAGAACAATATCGGTTCGGATCCACTGGAACCTGGGCAAGTATGGACAATTAGCGAAGGCAATGCAGAGGAGCATCCGGGTCTATTTCGAATCGAAGTCAGCGAAATGACGGGTTCTGGAGTTAAAATACTGAACAAACCAGTTCCTCCGGCATTTCGTGAAAGCGTTAGCTACGCCGAGCAAAATCTCTACGCTCGTGCTTCGAGCCTTGTCGGTGATAAGGATCCTCGTCAACATGAATTCTCCATTCAACTTCGTGGATTTGATGCGGCAAAGTCAGGTACGCGTCTCGGAGTGGCTGCGCTTGCAGCTCTGTGTAGCGCATTGCTTAGAAAGAGCCTTCGCGGTGGACTAATTGTGGTGGGCGAAATAAATTTGGGTGGATCCATTGAGACACTGGCTAATCCAGTGACAATCGCCGAAATAGCAGTCGAGAAGGGGGCAACTGCACTGCTTTTACCTGTGTCCTGCCGACGACAACTACTGGATTTGTCGGACGATATGGCAACCCGTATAGATATCCAGTTCTACTCGGATGCTCGAGATGTGTTACTCAAGGCTATAATCGATTAACCGATTCGCGTCCAAGCGGTCTTCGCAAAATAAAAACTGGCTGGGGTTAACGTCCCCAGCCAAGATGGTCCTGCTGCTTCGCTGGGCTGCAATATCGTTTCTTGCACCCGGTACCGCTGCTACCACTTGTAGATCAAGCTCGGTGTCATATCCAGATCCCGCTCGATTTAGACGATGCTCCGCGTCCCTTCCATCACCATCGCCAGCACATCCCGCTTGAACTCATCTGTGTACTTTTTGTAGCGTCCCATCTTCCTCTCCTTACACTCGGTCTAATGGACATTATCTCCGCCCGCCAAACTGGCTAAGGTCAGCTCACGGATTCTGTCTGCACCTGATTAAGGTCAGAGTGAGCCGTCCTGGTACATATTGCGTTTGAATCTGATCGCTACAGCGTCTGGAGCGACTGGCAATCGACTTAAATGACAGATAGCCCACTATGCGACTGATACATCAACACCAGTTTCCTGTAGCGCATTTTCAGTCCGTTCAACTGTGAATATATATTCTTTTGCCCGTCATTAAGGAATGCCGTTTCAATGGCAGATTCTGCATCATCAAGACATTTCTGTACGTTATACAGCAGACTATGTTTTGTTCGGAGTTGTGTTTCAGCATTATCCAACAGCATTACCGCCAGATGATACTGGGGAACTGCCTGCGTGTGACCGTAGTGGATGCTCAACCGGATGTAGTGGAGAGGGTCGCTGATGACTGAAGGGAAGCGTTTGGGTTCCGTGTGACGATACAAAACCCAACCCATCGTATCGAAGTACTGCGCGATTTTCCTGTCATAATATTTCCGCTGATCAGAGACATTGCACGCACGTGACAGATACAGGACAATAAATAACGCCGTGCCGATATCTGCCATCGCATGTTCATTCCTGTACATCGCGCCGGTCTCTGCCCTGCTGTAGGCGAGTACATTACACAATTCTGCCAGTTGCTCCAGCGACGCAACTGCCTCGCGGGTATGAAATTTCAGGAACCGTTCGTATTTTTCTTTCTCAACTCCTAATAATTGCGTCTCCAAGGCTTTAAATGCGTTAGTGTTGAGATTTGCCTGTGCTAAAACAGCAATCTTATCAAGCACATCTGAGTAACGTTTCTTATCAAGCACATCTGAGTAAGGTTTCTTATCAAGCACATCTGAGTAAGGTTTCTTATCTTCGGTCAGTTTATGGAATATGAGCGGAAAAACAAGATCGCGCTCTGGATCCTCAGACTTGAGCTTCTTTATGTTCAACGACATCAGGAAAGCCTCCAGTTGTCGGCTGAATGAATTCAAGGGTTTAGTAGCCTTATACTCACCGTCGTGAAAAAGCTTTGCTGTTTTTTCGCTAAGTAAAGAGAGCGTGTTTTTGAAACTGCTATCCCTATCGTCATGGTCGAGTTGTGTGCTGAGCTTTGCTATTTTTTCGCTGAGTAAAGAGAGCATGTTCTGGAAAAAGCCGTTTTGTGAACGATCGTCGAGTTGGGTGTTGAGCTTCGACGTCATTTCCTCGAACTTATTTTTGAATTCAATATCTTTATCACTGGGATATGATGCCTCTACTAACTGTATATAATCTTCAGGAATGAGTAACACAAAGTTTTTGGCGACATTCTGCGCCTGGCGCAATGCCTGTGTATACTCGCCTTTTAGATTCATGATCACGCACTCCAGCACATCAGGCATTCGGCGTGATGTCACCGAGAGAGATTTGCCGATCAGATTTTCACGCGGCGTGCGTGCGGCAGAAACGACCGCCAGTGCGTCTTCATACTGATTCAGCGCGATATGCTGTCGGGCGAGCTCCAGCAGGATATCCAGATCGGTATCGTCAAACGCGGATTCTCGAATCGCCTGGTTCCGATGTTTGAGAGCTGTTTCTGATCCACCCATCTGCTGAGCGTAATCTGCGATCAGGCAATGAATACTGGTCGGGTTGACCACATGATGAAACTGTTGCTGTCCACACACGCGTTCCAGCTGATAGAGCTGATCACGCTCACTCGTGGAGGTGGGGGTGAGCTTAGGAATACCCAGACTTGTGCCAACATCCTGCTTCGGATCAAATGGGGCGATCACATCGAGGAGTTTCTTCAGCACTTCGATCGCTTCGCTGTATAACTGTTCGTGTGCCAGCAAACGTGCGCGACTCATCATCACCAGTGGATGCACTGAAACCAGATTGTCCAATGCCTGGTTCAGATAATCCTGCGCCTTAATCAGCAACGTGCGATCCGCTTGTGCGCCTTGATGCTCGAGTTCATTCAGACGTGCATGTGCCGCCCAGCCGAGCATGGTGGCACGCTGATAACGAAACACATACGGGCTTACCGTGAAATGCGTATCACGATTATCCAGCCGTCGCACTGTTCCTTTATATGTCTGCTGACGCCATATGTCTGTAAACTTATCCAGTTTACTGCATGTATCTTTAGTCAGTTCCCTCAATTTGTCGTTCATCTCCGCTTCTGCCAGCATCCTCGCAGTCAGCATACTGATCTGGAGATACAGATCGAGCCTGATACGACCCGCGGGCGTTTTATACTCATTCTCATTCATCAGAACGCCTGACACTTTCCAAAGTTCATGCAGTTCCGTTGCATTGTCAATTCGCTGGAAAGTGCGAAACAGACCCTTCTCGCGTTCGGTGCCTCGGCTTTTCCGTTCATTTTCAATGACTGTTTTGCGTAAATTGAAATAGTCCTCGCGCATATCGTGTGTATTTGGCGTATTTTTGATAACCTTTTTTCCGAAATCATATTTATATGGGATTTCGAGTAAATTATCGTTCTGTGATAAATAATACATGCGAGTCCACAACAGCAAATAATAAAGCTCAGCACGTGGCTGTGCAAAAATATCGAAATCGTGATATAGATGGCAATGTTCAAATTTATCCAGCTTTGACCTTAGGCTATTTGAGATTTGGGCATCCTCAGCTGTTTTCTTCACACGAATGTGGAGTTCATTTAACTCTTCAACCAGTGTTTCGGGCGCAATTGTCTTTTCTGTTGTGCCCTTAATAAATTCCGTTAATACTTTTAATGACGCAGATAGTACCTTTAAATTAACGACCGGTCGCTCTGATTTCTTCACATGCCATAGAGTCTGCGCACCATACAAGAATTCTCTTAAACATAAATCTGAATATAATATATTCTGTTCTAACTCTTTATCTAACTGGCTTGAAAGTTCCTCTAACTCTTTAATCAGCGTATTTTTATTTAGAAATTTTGTGGCTAAATCTTTAAAAGAGGTCAGCCATTCTGTCTGCCGCCATTCCATGGTGTAGCGCGGGCGAAGGTAAAGGGCATAATCCAGATATCCGAATGCACGTGCGAGTAAATCCTTTTGATGAGCCTCTTTAGTTTTGCTGTTTTTGAGTTTGAGCGCACCGCCTATCAACAACCAGCCTGCATGAATCATGACATCGGCATCCCAGCGGGTATGTTCCTTGCGCAACGCC
>Ga0163154_10009601_pt1 | contig 10987 bp, 7 predicted proteins | sample OliLakLV19MP9P1_FD_148649 | JGI IMG/M metagenome (GOLD analysis project Ga0163154, IMG submission 148649) | Freshwater microbial mat bacterial communities from Lake Vanda, McMurdo Dry Valleys, Antarctica - Oligotrophic Lake LV.19.MP9.P1 | ecosystem: Environmental > Aquatic > Freshwater > Lake >...
CCTTCAATTGGGCATACTCACCGGAAACCTGATAGGCGGCCAAGGGTCGATTTGTCGATTCGCGGATATCGCGGATAATGTCCAAGTAAGGTCCTGCCGGCTTCACCATGAGCACGTCGGCGCCTTCGGCCTCATCCAGAGCCGCCTCGATCAGCGCTTCACGACGATTCGCGGGGTTCAGTTGGTACGTACGTTTGTCCAAGGTGTGCGTCCCGGCCGCTTTCGCACTGCCCACCGCGTCCCTGAAGGGACCGTAATACGCCGAGGCGAATTTTGCTGAATAGGCCATGATGGCCGTGTCGGTGTGGCCAGCGCAGTCCATCGCCTTGCGAATCGCCCCAATCCGGCCGTCCATCATGTCGGACGGAGCCACAAAATCAACGCCGGCGCCGGCATGTAAAACGGCCATCTTCGTGAGGATCTCGACGGTCTCATCGTTGGCGACATGCTGCCCATCCGGACACAGTATGCCGTCGTGCCCATGGGTCGTGTAAGGATCGAGCGCGATATCCGTCATGACCGTAAGCTGAGGGACCATGTGTTTGATGGCCCGCACCGCGCGAAGAATCAGACCGTCCTCATCCAGTGCCCGAGAACCGCGATCGTCCTTCAGACCATCGGCGAGCTTGGGGAACAAGGCCACCGCCGGAACGCCGAGTGCAGCCAGCGCGCGGCACTCTTCGAGCAAGTCGTTGAGGCAAAAGCGCAGCACTCCCGGCATCGAGGCGATGGCTTCAGGTGATCCTTCGCCCTCCACAATGAAGACCGGCGCAATAAAGTCGGCCGGGGTAAGAACGGTTTCCTCGACGAGCGCCCGCAGAGGGGCGGTGCGGCGAAGTCGGCGGGGACGGTGGGTCAAATCGAGCTTGAAGTCAGCACACATATTCGCGTTTCTGCCACGCAAGCACGCCATGCCACGGGTCGCCACCAATTTTTGCTTTTCCGGACCGCTTCGTGCTCAAGTGCGAACGTTCGGTTGCGGTTGTTGATCATTCAACCGCCGGTGGGTCCTGCCGTTTCGCCGGAGGTCCCCCGAATCGCAAAATTGCTGTTCCGCTTCCGCGGAGAAACTGTTAGAATCAAAAATTCATCCAACCCATGGCCTTACGTCTTTTCGACTCGCTCCAACGAGAAATCCTTGAACTCAAAGCCGCCCAACCTGACGGCGTCTTCAGGTTCTACAATTGCGGCCCGACCGTCTATGCGGCGGCGCACATTGGGAATTTCCGCACGTTCATCGTCAACGATCTGATCCGGCGTTTGGTCGATCGTCAGTTTGGAGTAAGTCGGGTGAAGCATGTCCGAAATCTCACCGACGTGGACGACAAGACGATCCGCCGATCCCGCGAAGAAGGTCGGCCTCTCGTCGAAGTGACTCGGCATTGGACCGCCAAGTTCCACCAGGACTGCGACGCGCTCCATTGCTTACGTCCTCACGTCGAGCCGGCCGCCACCGCCCACATCCCTGAGCAGATCGACATGATTGCTGCTTTGGAACGTCGCGGCCACGCATACCGGACAGACGATGGTTCGGTTTACTTCAAAGTGGCCTCATTCACCGACTACGGATCCCTCTCAAAGGTCAAGGAGCGGGAGTTAAAAGTGGGCGCAGCCTTGCGGGCAACGCCTGCAGATTCGGATGAGAAAGAGGACGGAAGCGATTTTGCGCTCTGGAAGGGACACAAATCGGAAGATGGCGATGTCTTCTGGCCCAGTCCGTGGGGCAAGGGCCGGCCAGGCTGGCACATTGAGTGCAGCGCCATGAGCAAGAAACACCTCGGCGACACCATTGACCTCCACACGGGAGGGGTCGATCTCCTGTTCCCTCACCATGAGAACGAGATAGCCCAGAGTGAGTGCTGCAACGACCGCCTCTTTTCACATCACTGGTACCATAGCGAACATCTGCTCGTCGATGGGAAGAAGATGAGCAAGAGCCTGGGCAATCTCTACACGCTGGATGACCTTGTTCAAAAGGGCTTTACGCCAATGGCAGTACGGTACGCACTCCTTTCGGGGCACCCGCGCAAGCAACTTAACTTCACCCTCGATTCCGTGCACGCAGCCGAAAAAGCCTTGGCCTCACTTCTGGCTTTTCGCGGTTCACTGCCAGGAACGGGCGGACGATTGGATGCGTTTGCGTCCGTCTTCAGCGCGCTCGAAGATGATCTGAACACGCCTGCAGCGTTGGGCGCATTATTCACCTTGGTGAATCGCCCAACAAAGGATCTGGACGTCGTCGGATTCGACGCAGTCATGTCCGTTCTCGGGTTTCAACTTGAGCGAACGGAAAAGGCTCCATTGACCATTCCACCCGAAGTCCAAACGCTCGCGGATCAACGCTGGGCAGCCAAAAAGGCTCGCGACTTCAAGACGGCCGATTCTCTCCGTGCGAGTCTCACCGTCGCCGGATGGTCGATGCTCGACGGCAAAGAGGGCTACTCGCTTGAACCTCTGAAACGATAAGACGATCAACCGCTTCATTCACCTTTTTTACCTATGTCCATGTCTCCTCTTGAGGAACTTCGCCACTCGGCTTCGCACATCCTCGCGACTGCCATCCTTCGCCTTTTCCCAGACGCCAAACTTGATATCGGTCCTCCGACTGACACGGGGTTCTACTACGACATCGACCTGGAACATAAACTTACGACCGAAGACCTGGCGAAACTCGAAGTCGAAATGAAGAAAGTCGCGGAGGAAAACCAACCCTTCCTGCGCAAAGAAGTCAGCCGGGAAGAGGCGAGCGCAATCATCCGAGAACGAGGACAGGAACGCTTTAAGCTCGGACGACTGGCGGACATCCCCGAAGGAGAGAAAATCTCCTTCTATCAGAACGGTGAATTCATCGACCTTTGCGCTGGCACGCATGTTCGCTACTCCTCGAAGCTCAAAGCCTTCAAACTCCTTTCGATCGCGGGAGCCTATCATCGGGGAGATGAAAAGAACCCGCAACTCCAGCGCATCTACGGAACCGCATTTCCGAGCAAAGAGGAGTTGGCCCAACACCTTGAACGCCTTGAGCAGGCGAAGGCCCGCGACCACCGCAAACTGGGCAAGGATCTCAAGCTCTTCGTGATCGATGAAGACGTGGGGCAGGGCTTGATCCTCTGGACGCCCAACGGATCGATCCTCCGTCAGGAGCTCCAGAACTTTATCGGAGAGGAATTGCGTAAACAGGGTTATTCCCAAGTTTTTACACCACACATCGGCAAGCTCGAGCTTTACAAGACCTCGGGCCATTTTCCCTACTACAAAGAATCCCAGTTTTCGCCAGTCGTCGAAAACGAATCGCTCGCGGGAATCGTCAAAGAGGGTTGTTCCTGCGCAGAAATGGTTGCCCGCCTCGACGCTGTCTCCGCCAAAATTCGAGACAACGTCAACGAACGTGCTGGCCGGGAGATTATTCCGGCGGAGCGTGTGATGACTGCGGATAAGCTCCTCGACGGCTTCATGCTGAAGCCGATGAATTGCCCTCATCACATCAAGATCTTCGCTTCCCAGCCTCACAGCTACCGGGATCTGCCGGTGCGACTTGCCGAATTTGGCACCGTCTATCGGTGGGAACAAAGCGGCGAGCTGAATGGGATGACCCGCGTTCGAGGCTTCACCCAAGACGACGCTCATCTTTTCTGCACGGAAGCACAGGTTGCCGGCGAAGTTCTTGGCTGCCTCGCGCTGGTCAAAGTCGTTCTGACGACGTTGGGAATGAGTGACTATCGGGTACGCGTCGGACTGCGGGATCCAGATTCCAACAAGTACACGGGATCTTCAGAAAACTGGGATAAGGCGGAGGCGGCATGTCGCGAAGCGGCGAAAACTCTGGATGTTCCCTTCACCGAGGAGCCTGGAGAAGCCGCTTTCTACGGACCGAAGATCGACTTCGTGGTCAAGGATGTGATCGGCCGCGAGTGGCAGCTGGGCACGGTGCAGGTCGACTACAACCTCCCGGTTCGCTTCGACCTCTCGTATATTGGACCCGACAATCAGCCCCACCGGCCGGTCATGATTCATCGCGCTCCATTCGGCTCCATGGAGCGGTTCTGCGGAGTGCTCATCGAGCATTTCGCAGGCGATTTCCCGGTTTGGCTGGCCCCCGAACAAGTTCGAATTGTCCCCATCAGCGACAAAGTCATTGATTACGGACGTGAAATCCTCTCCGAGCTGAAGGCCGCCGGCATCAGGGCGTCGCTGGATGAACACAGCGACAAACTCGGAGCAAAGATCCGCCGGAGTGAGCTCGACAAGATCCCCTACGCTCTGGTGATCGGCGCAAAGGAAGCCGAGACGCGGTCCGTCAGCGTTCGTTCGCGAGCCAAGGGCGACGAAGGCGCGCTCCCGATTGTCGCCTTCACCGAACGTGTCGCCAGCGAGATTCGGACGCGCTCACTCCCCGTAAAAAAGTAAGTTTCCTCGTTCCGCCCATGCCGTGGAAATCCGAACTCAACGCGATCCTCGGAGCCCGGCATGGGGGAAAGACTGCCTCGGTCCTGGCCCAGTTGGTCGATCTCGACCAGCGTTACCCCGACGTCGGTGAGATTCACTACCAGCTGGCGTGGAGTCTCGACACGTTGGGCCGCCAGACGGAGGCCGTTCCCCACTACGAGAAATCCATTGCTCTGGGCCTGTCGGCAAACGAATTGAGCGGCGCGCTGCTCGGCTTGGGTTCGGCCCTGCGCTCGCTCGGACGGACGGAACGATCACTTGAGGTTCTGGATGAAGGGAAAGCGAAATTTCCCGATCACCGTGAATTCGACGTCTTTCGTTCCCTTTCCCTCCACGAGCTGGGACGACACAACCAAGCGCTCAGTCTGCTGCTCCTCGCCCTCGCCGACACCTCGGAAGACGTGGGATTGACCGCACATCAAAGGGTCCTGAGGCATCACGCCAAGGCACTCGGCGATCGGGCCGAAACGACTCAGTCAGCTTAGCCCGGATTCGAAAAAGGCCGGCATCTCTCGATGCCGGCCTTATCATTCAACAGAGAATCAGACTCAGGTTGCCTTAGATGGCCGCATCGCCGCGTTCATCGGTACGGATGCGAACGGCATCCTCGAGCGCGACAACGAAGACCTTCCCGTCGCCAATTTTGCCTGTTTTGGCGGCTTTGACGATCGTGTCCACCGTCTTTCCGACAATCTCGTCGGCGACTACGATCTCCAGTTTGACCTTGGGCAGAAAATCCACGGTGTACTCGCTTCCGCGATAGATTTCGGTGTGACCCTTCTGGCGACCGAAGCCCTTGACTTCAGTCACGGTCATACCCTCGATGCCGATTTCGGAGAGAGCCTCCTTCACTTCCTCCAACTTGAATGGCTTGATGATGGCGATGATAAGTTTCATGCGAATGGGTGAGATTGAGGGATGAGCAGAGTTTTAGTTTTCCCACTCTCCGAGCGCAAGCCAACTCGCGCAGGCACCGAAGTGGGAGTTGTTTATCAGGACTTGTGAGAGGGGGTAAAATCCGGATAAGCCTCGTTGCCGTGTTCCCCGATGTCGAGACCTTCAGTCTCTTCCTCGGCACTGACCCGAAGCCCGATCGTCATCTTGATGAGGGTGAAGAGGACATAAGCGAAGATGAAGGTGAAGATACCGACACTCGCGATTCCCTTGAGCTGCGAAACGATCTGCGCGCCGCCCTTGAGATTGCCAAAGAGACCGACCGCAAGCGTGCCCCAGATACCGCACACCAAGTGGACCGAAATGGCACCCACGGGATCGTCGATCTTGATCTTGTCAAAGAATACGACCGAGAACACCACGATCACACCGGCGATCGCACCGATCAGGACAGCCGACATGGCAGACATCTGATCCGCACCGGCAGTAATTCCAACGAGGCCGGCAAGAATGCCGTTCAGGGCCATGGAGAGGTCGGGCTTCTTCAGCACCGCCCAGGAGGTCATCGCGGCGGCGACGCCACCCGCAGCCGCTGCCAGCGACGTGGTCACCAGGACCAATGAGACGAGAGCCGGATTGGCCGAGAGAACGGAACCGCCGTTAAAGCCGAACCAACCGAGCCAGAGCAGGAACACACCAATCGTGGCGAGAGGCATCGAGTGGCCGAGAATCGGATGAATTGAGCCGCCGCGGTACTTCGCCAGACGGGGTCCGATAATCATCGCACCTGCAAGCGCACCCCAACCGCCCACCGAATGGACCAAGGTCGAGCCGGCGAAATCGTAAAACGGTGTCGCCATGGTGTTCAGCCAGCCATTGCCCCACTTCCACATGCCCGTAATCGGATAGGCGATCGAAACAAAGATCACCGAAAAGATCAGGAACGAACCGAGCTTCACGCGCTCAGCCACAGCACCGGAGACGATCGTCGCCGCGGTCGCGGCGAACATCGCCTGGAAGAGGAAGTCCGTCCAATACGTGTAACCCGCATTGTAGACATCGGTCAGCGCCGCGACATCGTCGGTGACACTGACTCCGAAACCGGCAAACCCAAACCACTTGCCGGCATAGTCAGCACCCGGATACATCAGATTGAAGCCCACCAGAGCATACGTGAGGAGACCAATGCAGGGAATCAGCGTATTCTTGAACAGGATGTTGACCGTGTTCTTCGATTGCGTGAGACCCGATTCCACGGTCGCAAAGCCGAGGTGCATGATGAACACCAAACCGGCGGATAACATCATCCAGATGTTGTTTGCAGTGAAGATCGAATAGCCAGGCGACTCCGCAAAGGCTGCGAGGTCTTTGTATTTCGGAGCTTCTGCGGCGGCTGTCGCCGCGGCTGCGGCTTCCTGGCCAAAGGCCGTTGAAACCAATGCCAGCAGTGCGAAGATGCCTGCCATCTTCAGCCCGCCGGAGGTATGCTGGGACCGTAGCTTCATAGTATAATTAAGAACGAATAATGTAGTGGAGGGTGGATGGCTCGAGTCACAGAGGACACGCCCTCAACGGATCAGCACACGCTGTGCCACGACCGTGGAACGACTTGAATTTTATTCATGCACCGAAAGTATCTGCGATTCTGAGGCATCTGGTCCCCGAAAAGCGAAACGCCGGGCTGGTAAGCCCGGCGCTTCCGTATGCCCTGCGGAACTCCGCGGGCACCACCCAAAAGATCAATCGGACGGTCAGTCCGGCATCACCGTTTGAATGTGCAATTCCTTCAGCTGCTTGGCGGTGACCGGAGTCGGACTCTGCGCCATGAGGTCCTGACCCTTTTGGGTCTTCGGAAATGCGATCACATCGCGAATGCTGGTCGTACCGCACAGGAGCGCGACCATCCGATCCAGTCCGAACGCAATTCCTCCATGAGGAGGCGCACCATAGGTGAACGCCTTGAGCATGTATCCGAAGCGACTCTCCACCACATCGGTCGGAATCTTCAGGACCTCTTCAAAAACCTTCTTCTGCAGCGCAGGTCGGTGAATCCGGATCGAGCCGCCACCTAATTCCATGCCATTGAGCACCACGTCGTAATGCTGACCACGAACCGCTTTCGGATTGGTGTCGAGCAAAGCGATATCCTCCGGCACCGGTGCGGTGAATGGATGATGGGTCGCCAAGTAGCGGTTTTGCTCCTCATCGAAGCTCATCAACGGAAAATCGATCACCCAGAGGAATCGCCAGTCGTCTGGACGAACCGTCAGGCGCCCGCGCTTTTGGAGCAGCGTGGATGCTTCCAAACGAATACGACCCAGAATCGCACACGCCTTCTCCCATGGGGCGGCCGCGAAAAAGACGATGTCACCTTCCGCAATTCCCAGCTTCTCCGTCAAGGCAGCCTTTTCCGCCTCCGAGAAGAACTTAACGATCGGCGATTTCCATTCACCATTCTCGATCTTGATGAAGGCGAGACCTTTCGCTCCAAGGGACTTGGCGATATCCTCGAGAGTCTTGAGCTCACCCTGGGTGAGATCAGAAAGACCTTTCGCATTCAACGCCTTGATGACCCCTCCGCCCGAAACCGTGGCCTGAAAGACCTTGAAGGCGGATTGTCGGAAGAGATCGGTGAAATCGACCAGCTCAAGTCCAAAGCGCACATCCGGCTTGTCCACGCCAAATCGGTTCATCGCGTCCCCGTAGGCCATTCGGGGAAAAGGTGTTGGCAAATCAACGCCCAGCACATCCTGCCAGACCTTTTTCAACATCCCCTCAAACAATGCGTAAACATCCTCGCGGGTGATGAACGATGCCTCGACGTCCACTTGGGTGAACTCCATCTGCCGATCCGCACGCAAATCCTCGTCCCGGAAACAGCGGGCAATCTGGAAATACCGCTCGACGCCGGCCACCATCAAGATCTGCTTGAATTGCTGGGGAGACTGGGAAAGGGCATAGAACTGTCCGGGATGAATCCGCGAAGGCACGAGGTATTCCCGAGCGCCTTCCGGCGTACTTTTGAACAAAGCCGGGGTCTCGACCTCAATGAATTCACGACTGTCGAAATAATCGCGGATCGCCTTGGTGGCCCGATGCCTGATCTCCAGATTCTTCCGCATCTTTGGGCGGCGTAAATCAAGATAACGGTAGGTCAGGCGCAGGTCCTCATTCACTTTGTCCCCACCCACATCGTCCAAGGGAAACGGCGGTGTCTCCGACACATTGTGAATCGTCAGCTCGGTCGCTTCGACCTCAATTTCGCCGGTCGGCAGCGAGGCGTTGACGGTGCCATGGGGTCGAGCGACCACCACGCCCGCGATCCCGATCACCGATTCGGGTTTGACCTGTGCCGCTTCCGCTCCCAAGGCCGCGTCTACCTGAGGGTCGAACTTGACCTGCGTGATTCCTTTGCGGTCACGCAAATCAATGAAGAGAATCCCGCCGTGGTCGCGGATGGAATCCACCCAGCCGAGCAACGAAACCGTTGCTCCGAGTTCGGCGGAGGTGAGTTGGGCACAATGGTGGGTGCGCTTCATGTACGTGGTAACCGTCAATCTAAGCGCGGCCATCCTACGTCCGGCAAACCTAATTTCCGGATCTTCCCTCGCAGGGCTCGATCCGCCCGGCCGGGATTTTTAGTTCGGAGCCACGACGCGGCAGGGCAAAAGGGCGGCATCCTGCATCCCATGAATGATCTTCTTGTCCGGCGGACAGAACGTGGCGAGCGCTCCACTGAGTCGCGGTTTGCCATCGACGAAAAAGTAGTAGGGACAAAGACGGAGTCGACCGAAGGCGTCCTGGATGGGGTGTGGTTCCTGACTCGCGTAAAGAGGATGCTGCACGCGTCGCGGTTTCCGGTATTCCTGAAGGATGTGCAGATTGGTTGGCGCATCCGTCATCGCGATCTCAATGCCGGCCTGCCATTCCTCGCGGGAACAATCACTGCCGAGGACGACACTCCGGGCTCCCCAAGCCGTTTCGTGGAACCCTGAGATTTTGATGATCAGGTCCCGCTCCTTTTGCGACGCCCCCGCCAACTGCCTCCACTCCGACAAGGCTCGACCGCCCACTCTCGGCCCCTCCAGGACCGCCCCCGGAGGCAATGGCGCGGAATCAAGCACCCACGTGGGAGGGATCAACCGCTTGAGTTCCCGATGCGCCCGCGCACTGAGCGCTTCACTCCAAAAGTCGGTCAGCAAGTGGTGGTGAAACAATCCAAACGCCAACTTTTCCTCCTGAAACGGCCTCATCGGCGGAGTAATCGCAACCTCTCCCGCCGACCAAGCCTCGAAGAAAAAGCGCGCCGTGCGAATGTTCTCCAAATCGAACAACTCGAAAAACCGGTAGATCACATCGATCTTTTCGGGATTTCCTTCGACGTCGAAGCACAGCGTTGATCCCAACGGAAAAACGTCGTCCGGCGAAAGGCAGAACACCCGCTTTCCCTGCAGTTGCAGTTGGTGCGCCAACCACTCCATTTCCGGTCGGTACGTTCCCGCCTCGTCCGAGACCACCAACGCGATCAGCGGATTTCTCAGGTCAGCACGCAACGCCGCCAGCGAGGCATAAAAGTGCTTAACCATCGCGTCGCCTCCACCCAGCACGTCGCTCGTCCCCACTCCATCGGTGCCTCCGTACAATCGATTCAGAAACGCGGTCAGCCCAATGCCCCCAGGCACAGAGTCCAACTCCGTCATCACAAACCCATTTTCCATCAGCAGAAGATCGGGCCTCAATACCGCCGGAAGTATTCCTCGATTTTTTACATCCCTAGAATGAGTAACGAGATATGCAGGCTTCCCACGATCAAGATATTCCGCCACCCAAGGCGTTGTGAGTACCTTGTTACGCAACAGGTTCTTGCCAGAAGCGGAGCGTAGATAAAGCGTCTCCAAGGCTTCGTGAAACTCGAGGCAGGCTGCGCCGATGGCCTCCAGCTCAGTCACTTGTTCCGGAGTGAGAGCCCATGCGGAAGGCGATAGCTTCCAGGTCTTTGCCTCGAAAAGCGGTTGTTCCGCGAGAGCGGCTTGGAGGGTGTCGAAGGCAAATTCGGGCATGGCGGAACAGGGACAGCTGAGGAGAAATCTCGAATGACAAATATAGCGAGCCACGCGAGCACTTAAGCCACCTTCGTCCACGAGAAAGTGGATCACCCTCCCCAGCCGCGCAAATCGCTGAACAACTCTGCGACGTCGATTAGGGAGTCACCCGGACGGTTGTGATCAGCGCCCAACCCGTAGTCTCGTCCACCAATGCCGGACGGGCACCTGACTGGGCCCCGGCGTCCGCGATCAGAGGCATTTCCAGACGCCGACCCGCTCCGTCTTTCCACTGGGTCGCACGCCAGCCGACCGTCGATTTGGAATCGGAACCGAAGGACCGCCACTGAACGCTTCGAGCCCATCGGGGTTTCACCAAATCCTCGACCTGCCAAGCCTGGGCCGCGCCTTGCGGGAGGCTCACAACTCGACCTCCCTTCGCCCCGTCGAGGAGATGCTCGGATTTAGCCGAAGGTGCGCCAAGTTCGACCGCGACCCACAACCACACTCGCACGCCCTCGCGCGCAGCGACGAGGATTTCTCCGGTTCGGGTGGTCGTCACGGTCGCTACCCTTCCACGCGCGGTCATCCAGTGAATCTCACGA
>Ga0163154_10009603_pt1 | contig 10986 bp, 6 predicted proteins | sample OliLakLV19MP9P1_FD_148649 | JGI IMG/M metagenome (GOLD analysis project Ga0163154, IMG submission 148649) | Freshwater microbial mat bacterial communities from Lake Vanda, McMurdo Dry Valleys, Antarctica - Oligotrophic Lake LV.19.MP9.P1 | ecosystem: Environmental > Aquatic > Freshwater > Lake >...
CCCCAACCCCATCCCCAAGAGCGCGAGGTAGCTTCGCTGTGGCGATAGTCCAAGGGCCGGAGGGGCTTTCCAAGGTGTAGATGGAGTCCAACCAAACCTTCGTTCCGCCGTCCCACCAGGGAATACCGTGCGCAAAGTGATGACCTCCGGCGGCAATGATTCCCTTGGTCGTACTCCCCGCATACATGCCCGCGAATCCCTCTGGGTTTGGGAGTGGGGGAAGTGGCGTCCACTCAAGTGCGGCCGCGCCGATCGCCACGGATCCTATGAGTTGGACGCTCAAAGCCCAACGAAAGAAGGGTGGGATACACATGAAAAAGACCTTGGTTTTCCGAGGTGCCGGAAGGCGGTGGGGCGAAGCACTCGGAGGAATTTCTGAAGAATGAGCGCGGCGCAACCTAAATCTGTTGACATAGTGAGAACAAAAATGAGTACATAGTGTTAAAGGTCCTTGTTAGCTTTCGTTTCCCGCATTTCGAGTGCAACTAGGTTCCATTCTCCCGATTAAACACGCGTCATGAAAATTACCGGCGTAAAGGTCTTCTTGGTCAACCCGGCGGAGAAAGTCAGGTTTGGCACTGGGTGGAGCAAGAATTTGGTGATCGTCAAAGTGTACACGGACGCCGGAATCGATGGGGTCGGTGAGGCGTTTGCAACAGGCAAGGCGCGCACGACGGAGGCGGCGGTCTACGAATATGAGCGTTGGCTGAAAGACAAAGATCCCACCGAGATCATCCGCCACTGGCATGCGTATTATCGTGGTTCACGGTATCCGTTGGGAACCGCCACCATGGGAGCGCTCAGTGCGGTGGAGCAGGCCCTGTGGGACATAGCCGGGAAGGCATGCGGATTGCCCGTCTATAAGATGCTTGGTGGTCCGTTCCGGAGAAAGATCCGGCTTTATGCCAGCGGTTACCTTTGTCAGCGCAGTCATTTTTTCGCCGAAGGGGGCACCCCGTTGGTGCAAAACGTCAAGGCGACGGTAGCAGCCGGTTATACGGCAATGAAGTTCACGCCCCAGCCGGACGACTACATGGAGAAAAGCTGGACGCAGGTTCTGCACGATTCGATCGAACGCGTCCGCAGCGTGCGTGAGGCCGTAGGGGATCACGTGGATATCTGTTTGGACTACCACGGGCGAAGCTTCAGTCCGGCCGAAGCAGTGCAGCTGGCCCAAGCGATCGAGAAGTATCGACCATTCTTTCTGGAGGAGCCCGCGCTGACGGAGTCGCCGGAGTCGCTGGTTGAAGTGAAGATGAAGACCAGCATTCCGATTGCGGGGGGCGAACGCTGCATCAGCCGCGACCGGTTGAAGGAAATTCTGGAGAAACGTGCGGTGCACGTTCTCCAGCCAGAGCCGACCTGCAACGGAGGAATTCTCGAAACGATCCATTGGGCCGCGATGGCAGAGCTTTATCATGTCAGCGTCGCGCCGCATCAGGCTTGCGGCCCGGTGTCGCTGATGGCGTGCGTGCATATCGATGCCTGCATTCCCAATTTCCTGATTCAGGAATGCAATGTCGATTTCGGGTCACGCTTCATCCAGGATCTGTTTCCGGATGCTCCGCGGATTGAAGGAGGGCACTTGATACTGTCGGATAAACCGGGTTTGGGCGTAACTTTCAATGAGGCTGCGGCGGAAAAGTATCCATTCAAGCCCTTCGACCGGCCTGTCATTGTCCGGCCGGATGGCGGAATTGCATGGGAATAATGGTTTTATGGATTATCGAATACTCGGAAGAACCGGTTTAAAGGTTTCCCTCATGGGGATGGGCACCGGGGGCGGTCCCGACCCGCTGGGTCAGAAGTCAGGTCGTCCAGAGGCTGAGGCGATTGCTCTTCTTCGCCGGGCTCACGAGCTGGGAATCAATTTCTTCGACACGGCGCCGGGCTACATGGACAGCGAGGTCATTCTGGGCCGAGCGTTGAAGGACCTGCCGCGTGAAAAGGTCGTGCTGTCCACGAAGATTGCGCTCGCCGGTGGAATGCCGGGCGCGGCCATGAAGATCATGCCTGCGGACCAAATCGAGTCCGCGGTCGAAGCCAGCCTGCGGCGCCTGCAAATCAGCTACCTGGACCTCCTGCTGATTGGGGTGAGCGGACCGGAGCACTACGACCTCGTGATGAATGAGCATATCCCGGTCTTGCAGCGATTGCAGCGGGAAGGAAAGGTGCGTTTTCTAGGATCCAGCGAAATGTCGCGCTCTGACGGCGCGCATACCTGGCTGCAAGCCATCCTTCCCCAAGCGGTGCTCGACGTGGCCATGGTCGCGCACAACATGATCAACCAGTCTGCGCAGAGGACCATTTTTCCGCTTTGTCTGCGGATGAATCTGGGCGTAATCAATATCTTTACGGTGCGCCGGGTGTTCGGCGCTCCCGGCCGTCTGCAGGAAGTTGTCAAAGATCTGAAGCTGCGCGGCGTCATCGAACCGGACGCGCTGAATGACAACGACCCCTTGGGATGGTTGCTGGAGCAAAGCGACGCTGATTCCCTCATTGAAGCAGCCTACCGGTATGCGGCGTACACGGAAGGCGTGACCTTGGTTATGAACGGAGCCAACGACATCGCCCTGTTGGAACAGAACGTGCGAAATATTCATAAGGGTCCATTGCCTGCCATTGTCATCGAACGCCTTGAGATGATTTTCGGCGGAGTCGCTGAGGCAGTCGGCAATTAAGCGGTCCTGCATTGTGAATCCGTCCTCGATCCTGCATTAAGATGAACGCGAATCGGTCTCTTCCTACGCGACGTGATTTCGTGAAAAAATCCGTGGCTGCTTGTTCGTTGACGGCAGCGGGTGCTTTCCATGGTCGGGAGGCGGCGGCATCGCCCGTTCGACACCCGAGCGATATTTCGGTTCAGCGGTCCAACGCCACCTTGACCGAAATTGCTTCGGAGCCTCTGACGCCGTACGGTTCGGGAGACGGCGTGTATTTGGCGGATTTCAGCAGGTGTGAACCTAAAGAGGCAGTATCCCGGGATTGGCAGCCGAACTGTTGGAAGCTTTTGGATTTCACGGCAGAGGGGGTAAGCGGCACTCTCCTATCCGCCGGGCAAAATACCGCTGTGCCCGATGTATCGCTTCGGGTAGGCCGGCGCGGTTGGTGCGCGGTGTATTTCGGATTGATGTCGAAGTACGCCGAATCTCGTTTGGAAGTGCGGCTGCAGAAGGATGACAACTTTTGTTTGCTGACCCATCATGACATGCTCGGAGCCGGGCTCGAGCGGCGCGACATCGAATTGGGAGGACATCTTTTTTCGACGCGCCATTTTGACGAACTCTTCTGGAAGTACGTCGAATTCGATGGAAATGACGAAGCGATCGTTTTGCGGCAATTGAAGGTGCAGGTGGTGCCGGGCGATCCACTGGTGGTGGGCAATCGCTTCATGCCGTGCTGGCTTGGGTACATTAAGCTGGTGCCGCTCTCGGATACGGAGGTCCGAGCGCTGGCCGCGGAGCGCGCCTGTCGTGAAACCCGACGTCTGTTCGCTCACAATGACAGTTTTGGCTCCCCCTCGTGGCTGCGCTTTTCGAGTTCGGCGGATATCCGGCGCGAGATCGAACCGTTCCGGGATACGGACTTCTCCCGCATGTACTGGGAGGCCGGGATGGGAGACGTGACCTATTATCCGAGCAAGGTGGGGCGATTGTTCACCTTGGACTGGATGCGGGATCACTACCGACTGCGCGACCGGCTGGTCGGCGAGACCTATGCTGAATTTCAGGCCAAGGGACAGGATCCTTTTCGTCTGGCGTTGGACTATTGCCATGACATCGGGCTTGAATTCCATGCGGCGTATCGGGTGGCTGGTTTCTACTTTCCCGCGCCGGAAGACGAGTGGAATCGCAATGGGCTCTACCATCGCCATCCTGAATGGCGTTGTGTAGATCGCGAAGGCCAGGTGGTGCCCCGTTTATCGTATGCCTATCCGGGAGTTCGCCGTTTTGTCCTCGATCTGCTGCGGGAATTGGCGGCCTACCCAGTGGACGGCGTTTCGCTCCTGTACAACCGTCGCATGCCCTTGTTGGAGTACGAAGCCCCATTGGTGGACACTTTCCGCACGGCCCACGGGATCGATCCGCGGGCACTTTCCGAGGACGATCCCAGGTGGCGTGCACATTGTGCAGCGGTCTTGACGGACTTCATGCGTGACGTTCGCAGGTTGCTCGACGTTGAAGCGCAGCGTCAGCAGCGGAAGAAACCAATTGCGATCACCGCGGTTGTCTTGAGTTCGCGAGAGGAACATCAGCGGTATGGCTTGGACCTTGAGACGTGGGTGTCTGACGGGTTGGTCGACACGCTTATTCCCTATTCGTCTGTCCCGGGCTTGGACAGCGCCGAGGCTTCGTGGGTGGATCCTCGGGCGGCCGATTACTTTGTGCAGTTGACGGCGGGGACGCGATGCCGGCTGGCCCTCAATTTGATGCCTCGACAGATTGCACCCGAGGACTACCGAAGGCGCGCCCACGCGCTTTATGAGCTGGGAGTTGAGAACCTCTTTTTCTGGGATTGTTACCAACGAAACAACTTCGACCGTTCTTGGAGCGCATTGCGACGACTCGGGCACCGCGAAGAACTGCGGGAATGGAGTGGAAAAGGTTATCCTCCCTTTATGACTCTCCGAAAAAAAGTTACCCGTCTTGCGGATTGGGATCTGGCTTATCGAACCCCGGGATAGGCCTCCCGCATAGGGATTTGACACTCTTTATGAAGTGTATGCATTGTTCTCGACCAATCACGTGAATAAATTTTCCGCACCTGAAGAAATTGAGACCGAAAGCAACGATCCCTATTATTTGGATATCGCTAATCAACTACGGGAACAATTATTGTCGGGCAAGTTCAAGGCTGGCCATCGCTTTTATTCAATTCGGGGTTTGATCAAGGATACGGGTCGCAGCCTCCCCACCGTGCGTTCGGCACTGAGCCTGTTAATCGAGGAGGGTTTGTTGGAAGCGCGGCAGGGGAGCGGCTACTATGTCACCGCCAAGATCGAAGCGGCGATAAATACGAACAAGGGGTTCTGCAATTTCCTGGCGGTCATCCCATCTTCTACGGAGCCCGACGAACCTTGGTTCACGGGCAAGATCGGCTTGGGAATGATCCAGGCTGCCAATGTGGACCATGCCGTGATCTCCTTCTACAAAAGAAGGGCACCGGGGAATCTCTCGCCCGAGCTTTTCAGATTGGACCTGGAACGAATCAAAGCCTTACGGCCTGATGGCATCGCATGGCTGCACAACATTGTGGAAGATGTGGGCGTCCTCGTTGAACTGAAGAAGCAGGGTATGCCCTTGGTCACTACCATGCGACAGATCCCGGGAGTCGAATTACCGCTCATTCAGGAAGACAACCTGATTTATGCCTCGATGGTCCTTACTAACTTCGAAGCGCGGGGACACCAGCGGATCGGGATCATTCTCCGTTCCCTCGACGACGACTATTTCCGAAGCAAGGTGGAGGCGTTTCGCGAAGTGGCTCCATCGTTCAAGGTGCAGGCAGGCGCCGAGGATTTTTTCTTTCTTCCGCAATCCGATCCCACGGGCGAGCAGCAGGGGCCGGCGCTGCAATCCTTCTTGGAATCCCGACCCGATCTGACCGGCCTGCTGGTCATGGCGGCCACGGGCATTCGCCCCGTTGTCTGGCTTCACCAAACGGCATTCGCCGAGCGGATGAAGAAGATATCCATCGTGCTCAACGTCTTGGACGGCGTGGCGGTGCCAACCCTGCCTACTGGTGAAACGCTCGCACGCATCTATCCGCCTTTGGAGAAACTGGGCGAGCATTTGGTGCACTGCCTTACCGCTGTGGCGGGGGGGCGTCCGCTGGCATCCCTGCCGCGTCTGATTCCCGTGTTTCAGACAGGCGAATCTCTTAAGGCGATTTGAATTCGGTTACTCCGAGAAGTGCCTTCGCGAACCTTCGACCGAGTTCGATTTGTGCCGGAGCATCGAAGTGAATGACGTCGAGCAGCCCAAGGTCGTCCGTGTCTACCAGAACCACGTTTGAAGTCGTCGCGGACACGCGTTCCTGGGCGGATCGCACTTCGGTGCGGAAGGGTTTCGAGGGTGCATAGATGCGGCCGATCACGATGGGCAGATCCGGGGCACTCAGAGTGGAGCGGATGTGTGACAGGAAGGATCGTAAATTCTTTTCGTAGTTCACGGCATCAACTGCGGTGGTGGCATCCCGTTCCCCTTGCATCCAGACAAGACCCCGTAGTTCAAATGTTCTTTTGTCGCGTGCAAGAGAGGCGAGGGCACCCTTAATCTTGGCGACAAATAGACGGTATTGAGCGCCCGTGTCCGGCTGCCAGTCGGCGGCCAAGGAAGTTCCGCCTTTGGAGTGCTTGATCAGGCCAACGCGTCGTTTTTCGACAGAACGATCGGCCATTGAACGCCCAAAGGAGATTTCCGGACCGAAGCCGTCCGGTGGGGAGGGCCTGCTTGAGCTACCCGGCGCCAACGCAGTCCACGTGACATCGTAGTAAAAGAGGATGTCGGCTCGAGGCTCTTGCAGGTCGGGAGGAAGGTCGCGGCGGTGGGCACGCGCGTCCATGTTCGACTGCCCGGCAAGGATATAAACCTCTAGCGGACTCGCGTTGAGTGAAGTAAATGCCCAAAGGAAAATCGACTGCGTAGACCAAAAAAAAGACATTGGCCTATTCAACACCGAATCTAACGGTTTCGCAGCGCGAAGATCTCCTGTCCTAGCCGGAGGGCGATTAACTGTTGACATTATGCTACCTTTATGGAAAACAGTACATAATCAATCTAAATTGGTGCGCATCGATCTGAACGGAAGCGCATTCTGTTGTCTCGCTCATGACTTCTCCGTGTGCTGCATCCCCACTCCTAGAGGAATCGCCGGGTACTTTGATTTGCAATACTGCACGGACGGAAACGAACCTGCGACATCCGTATCTCGTTTATTCTCATCTGCAATGAACTGGGCCGGTGACCATGAAAACGGATGATGATTTCTTGGCTCATGAGGACGTGCTGGCGACGCTGGTGACACTCCTCCTTGCCGGGTATTCGACGACGACAAGCTTCATTGTAGTGCGTGGAGTAAATGCGCTGATCGTTGGCCCAAACTCAGGCGGATAGCGCAGACTTATGCTTATGCCTGCACGTCTTCGGTTCATCCTCGGCAGTTTGATCATAGTCGTACGAGGCGCCCAAGTTGAGAGCGCGGCTGCGCCGTTGGTTCCCCCTGAGGTCACCGAGATCATGAAACAGAACTGCTTCGAATGCCATGGTCCGGAAAGAAGCAAAGCCGGATTACGGCTCGACGCGGCGGAATCGATCCTTCGCGGGAGCAGGCATGGCCCCGTGGTCACAGCAGGCGATCCGGCTGACAGCGAATTGATTCGACGGATTACCCTCGCGGCGGACGACGAGGACGTGATGCCTTCAGAGGGTCGACCGCTGCTCTCGGCGAACGAGGTTGCCGTTCTTCAGAATTGGATTGCCGCGATGAAGGCCGATGGAGAGGCGACCCTTTCGACTAAAGACAAGCTACCTGTCCGCGTTCCTACCGTCGCCCCGCCTCCGACGACCGTCTCTTCGCCGATACCCGCTGCCGGACGGATCGAGTTTGGACACGACGTTTTTCCGATTCTCCAGCGTTCGTGTTTTGAATGCCATGGTGCTGAGACGCAGAAGGCGGGGTTGCGGCTCGATACCCGTGCCTTTGCATTGGCGGAAAGGCGGCACGGCCCGGCGATCCTTCCTGGAAAAAGCATGGAAAGCGAGGTCGTGAAGCGCATCACACTACCAGCGGGACACGCGGACATCATGCCAAACGTCGGGGAGCCGCTGTCTGCCGGCGAGATTGCGACAATTGCGAAGTGGATCGATGCGGGTGCTGAGTGGCCGGAAGACTTTGAAGCACCGCTACACTGGGCGTATGTTCCACCAAGGAGACCAGAGTCGCCGGGTGTGACGCTTGAGGAATGGTGCAAGAACCCGGTGGACCGGTTTGTACTCGCGCGCTTGGGTCGTCTAAAGCTTGCTCCTGCACCGGAAGCCTCTCGCAACCAGATCGCTCGCCGGGTTTTCTTTGCATTGATCGGATTGCCTCCCAGCCCAGAGGAACTCGATCGCTACCTCTACGATTCCTCCTTGGACGCGTATGAGCGGTTGGTGGATCGGCTGCTTGCTTCGCCGCGGTATGGCGAACGGTGGGCGCGTCACTGGCTCGACCTGGCCCGCCACGCCGATTCCAACGGGTTTCAGCGCGATGGCTTTCGCGATGTCTGGCTTTACCGAGATTGGGTTATTGAGGCGATGAATCAAGACATGCCCTACGACCAATTCTCGGTTGAGCAACTGGCAGGCGATCTGATTCCGGGGGCGAGCTTGGCTCAGAAGGTCGCCACGGGCTTCAACCGAGGGGCCAACGTCAACGTTGAGGCGGGGGTGGATCAGGAGGAGAATCGTACAAATCAAGTAATGGACAGGGTCAATACCACCGCCGCCGTTTGGCTCGGCAGCACGTTGGAGTGCGCGCAGTGTCACGATCACAAATACGATCCGTTCAAACAAAAAGACTACTACCGGTTGTTTGCGTTCTTCAACAACACGACGGTGGAAACGGAATTCATATACCCGGATGACACGGCACGAATCGATTTCATAGGGCCTTATCTTGAGATGCCGATCCCGCCGGCCCGTCAGGAAAAAATGACGGCGCTCTTGCTAGAGCTGGAAGGCGTGGAGCAGGAATACGCTACGCGGCGCAACGAGTATCTGAAGGACGATGGCTGGGAGGAGACCGCAAGAATTACAAAACGCTATCGAGACCGGCCCGTACCGGTGCGCATTCTCGACATCATAGATATCACTTCTGCGCAGCGCGACCGAGGGCAGATCGGAGCGCTGGACGATTTTCGCATGAGTTTCCATGGTGATGTCCAGACGTTGCTACGGACTCGCGATGCGTTACGGACGGAGATTGCCGCGCTCAAGCCCAATCGGACGCTGGTGATGGAGGAGCTTTCTGAGCGCCGCGAAACGCGTTTGTTCAGGCGCGGCAGCTTCCTCGATCCTGACAACGAAGTGCTCGCCCCCGCGGTGCCGGCCTTTCTGGGGCGCGTCCCCGAGCACGCGCCTCTGAATCGACTAACTTTGGCCCGCTGGCTGGTTTCGGGCGAGAACCCGCTCGCCGCCCGGGCAGCGGTAAACCGCTGGTGGGCCGAGTTGTTTGGACATGGCTTGGTTACTACACCCGAGGATTTTGGACTGAAAGGAGAGAAACCGACTCATCCCGAACTTCTGGATTGGCTCGCGGTGGAATTGGTGCAGCGAGGGTGGTCGATGAAGCAGATTATCAGGCTCATCGTCACCTCGAACACCTTCCGGCAGTCCTCGGTCATCGCGCCTTCGATGCGCGAGCGCGATGCGGCCAATCTACTCTATGCTCGCGGCCCGCGCTTCCGAATGGATGCGGAGATGATCCGTGATAACGCTCTGGCAATTGCCGGAGTCCTTTCGGACCGAGTTGGTGGATTTCCCGCACGTCCGTATCAACCGCCGAATACTTGGCGGGCCGCCGGAAGGGTGGACAACCGTTATCAAACGAGTGTCGGCGACGAACGCTTTCGTCGCGGAGTCTATGTCGTCGTCCGGCGCAGCACGCCTTATCCGAGCTTCATCAATTTCGATGCACCCGCTCGCACCGCCTGTGTGGTGAAACGTTCGCGATCCAATACGCCGATGCAGGCGCTTACGCTGCTGAACGACCCCGTGTACGTTGAAGCCGCAAGGTACTTCGTGCGGCGCGTGATCGAGAACGTTCCCTCTGCCTCCGCGGTGACCGAACGGACTCGACACGCGTTCAGGCTTTGCCTGTCACGTGAGCCCGTACCACGGGAAATGTCCGCCGTGCTCCGCCTTTACCAACTGACGTATCAGCGTTACACAGCGGCACCCCAACTCGCGCAGGAACTGGTTGGAAGTGATGCGAGTCTTACGGGCGTCGAACTCGCCGATTTTGCGGCTTGGCAATCTATCGCATCCGCACTCTTGAACCTAGACCAGACCATCACCCGGGAATGAACACTACCCCTACTTACAGCTGCGAGAGTGATGCACGTCATCTTTCGCGGCGCGAGTTCCTAAGCGCGGCGGGCTTTAGTGTGGGTGCCATCGCTCTCAATACGCTGCTTGGTCAGGCAATGTACGCCAGCCCGCCTTCGAAGGTGTCCGGGATGCCGGGGTTGCGGGGCATTCCTCATTTCCCTGCTCGGGCGAAGCGCGTCATCTACCTCGACATGATCGGAGGTCCGTCGCAGCTCGATTTGTTTGATCCGAAGCCGGAGCTGATCCGGCGTGATGGCGAGCCGTGTCCGGATGAATTTTTGCAGGGAGAACGATTCGCCTTCATCCGCGGACGCCCTCTTTTGATGGGATCAAACCGGACGTTTGCGCGCCACGGAAAAAGCGGCACCGAGATCTCGGAGCTACTTCCGCATCTGAGCGGAATTGTCGATGAACTTGCCATCGTGCGTTCGATGCACACGAACGAATTCAATCACGGCCCGGCCCAGATCTTCCAGCACACGGGTTTCGGCCGGCTTGGCCGGCCCAGCTTGGGCTCTTGGACGAGCTACGGGTTGGGCACCGAAAACGAAAATCTTCCAGCCTTCATCGTGCTGGTCTCTGGTGCGCTCCCCGGCGGAGGAAGCGCTCTCTGGCATTCGGGTTTCCTTCCCAGCGTGCATCAAGGCGTGGAGTTCAGGTCGAGTGGTGATCCGGTCCTGTTCATCTCCAATCCGCCAGGTTGCGATCGTGACGCTCGGCGAGAAACGATCGACACGATCGCGGAGCTGAATCGGGTTCATCTGGACTCCATTGGCGACCCCGAAATCGCCACTCGTATCGAGCAGTACGAAATGGCCTTCCGGATGCAGATGTCCGTGCCGGAACTCACGGACCTGAGCAAAGAGCCTCGGGACGTACTTGAAATGTATGGAGC
>Ga0163154_10009609_pt1 | contig 10983 bp, 6 predicted proteins | sample OliLakLV19MP9P1_FD_148649 | JGI IMG/M metagenome (GOLD analysis project Ga0163154, IMG submission 148649) | Freshwater microbial mat bacterial communities from Lake Vanda, McMurdo Dry Valleys, Antarctica - Oligotrophic Lake LV.19.MP9.P1 | ecosystem: Environmental > Aquatic > Freshwater > Lake >...
CAATACCACTGGGTACTTCTGTTTCTGTCCGCGCATGGGTATACTCCTTTTTGGGAGAGTATACCCATTTCTCTCAGTTATTTTCTAGTTGAGGTACTAGTAGTCCATCAGCAAGGTAACAATATTTTTTGCCAATTCCGATAATAACGGGTGATTCGCAATAATGACGGGCGATTCACGAATCGCCCCTACGGAATTTTTCGCGATGCGCCCGATCAACTATCCCCTACATCGTGTCATCTATATCATCAGGCAGTTGCTCGACCTCTACCGTGTCTTTGTCGTCAGACAAAGGCCGCACCTCTGAGGTGCTGGCGTCACGGATGGCGCGTTCAAGGATGGCTGCCAAGCGCCGTTGATCTCCTAAAGATAATTCCAATGCCGCTGCCACAATCGCATCAAATGTCATAGTTTCCCCTTAGTCTGTCCTCGTCATTAGAGTATAGCACCCTCGCAGCTTAATGTCCCCCAGTCGGTGGCTATGCACATTACCAAAGGAGGTAGGCCAAAATATCAGATAGTCTGTCCGTATTGCCCTTGACAAGAACTTGTTACATTTGACTGTAACGGGCGCATCAATTTTGGTGACTTTCATCAAGAACGATGCGCTTTCCGCCCGAATTACATCATCATACGGGGGAAACCACCATTATGACTGAGACCAGCACCGAACCCCACCCTATGTCGCAAGAACCGGACATCACTTCCTACTATCAACAGGTCGTCGATTCTGACCTGCACCGCATCGACACCAACGAGCGCGACGCCTGCGCTCTGATTTGCTCCGTCCGAAAGGGCGGGCAGCCCACTCACGGCAATGTCAAGCGCACCATCGAAGCCCTCGCCCGTATGGGACACCGTAGCGGCTATATCGACGGCGAAGGCGACGGCGTGGGTATCCTGACCGACATCCCGCGTGAACTGTGGGCCAAGCGCCTCGGCGCAGCCGGTATCCGTTCGACCCTCGCCACCGATAGGGGCTTCTGGGTCGGGCATTTGATGATTCCTAACGCTCAATCTCAACGCGCTACGCACATCGTAGAGCGCGTCGTCCGCACGATGAGCGACGCCGGTTTGCATGTCGTGTATGACCAGCCGGGCTTGGTCAATCGCGTTGTGCTGGGGCCAAGCGCCTCTAAGCACGAACCGGCCTTCTTCCAAATCGCCGGTCTCAACGGTCAAGTCGCCATCGCGCAACTGGATACCGTGCTGTTCGATTTGCAGAATCGCCTCGAACACGACCTCGGCCTGCATTTCGCCTCTTTGTCCTCGCACAGCGTCGTGTATAAGGTGCAAGGCACGGTTGAGATTTTGCGCCGCTATTACCCAGAACTGCGCGACCCCGATTACGCCAGCACCGTCACGCTCGGTCACTCGCGCTATTCGACCAACACCAACCCGATTTTTGAGCGCGCACAGCCGTTCGGCCTGCTCGGTCACAATGGCGAGTTCAACACCATCAGCCGTTTCCGCATGGAATCTGCCATGCTAGGCGTCGAACTCAACCCCATGAACAGCGACTCGCAAGACGTAGACCGCATGATCCACGCCTTCTGTACCAAGTTTGGCCTCGACCTGATTGAGGCGATGCAGTACGTTTTCCCGCCGTTTGAGCATGACCTCGCCCAAGACGTGCCGGAAATGGCTCAGATGGTCGATGAAATCCGCCGCGCCTTTGGCCCGTTCGCGCAAGGCCCAGCCGCCGTCGTCGCCCGCTTCTCGGACTTGGTGGTCTTGAGCGTGGACGCCCTCGGTTTGCGCCCGCTGTGGTTTGGCGAAACCGACAAGGAGTACTTCGCCTCGTCTGAGCGCGGCGTCTACCCGCTGGATGTGATGAGCGTTTCGGCCAAGCCGCTGGCTCCGGGTGAGAAAATCGCCCTGCGCGTGCGCCGTGGTCAACCCATCGAAGTGATGGATTACCCGACCATCCTGCGCCACGTCACCCAGAAGCATCGTGACCGCAAGGCGCAAAATCAACTGATTGCGATGCCGGAAGATTGGCCGTCCTATAACGGCAGTGCTAATGGCGGCAACGGTAACGGTGGTAATGGTTATGGCCCGACCAATGGCGGCGGGCAGTTGCTGGGCGGTTTTGGCGGTAGCGCCGGGGCAGTCAGCCTAGAGACCCAAGTTGCGACCTTCACCGCCCTCGCAGAAGCCCCTGCCCCGCGCATCCCCTTCTACACCGCCGATACCCCGGTCAACACGGTCAGCATGGCCGCGATGGGCTGGGAGCGCTATCACGTCAACGTGATTGAGTCCATCAGCGAACTCAAGAAGGAACAAATCGGCGCGTTGGGTTGGGACGGCCCGCTGGCCGCCATCAGCCACACCCGCGTGAATTTGTCTGACTACTTTAAGGAAACCGTCGCCGTCGTCACCAATCCGGCGATTGACCGCGAGCGCGAAGGCGCACAATTCAGCACCCGCATGATTGTCGGGTCACGCCCAACCATTGGGCGCGTGCTGACTGGGGATGAAATCAGCGTATCGCTGCAAATCCCGTTCGTGATGGGCGGTCACAAGATGTTGGGCAGTGACGACATCATGCGCGAAGTCGCCGATAAATATGGCACGATGACGCTGGATGACTTGCTGGCCGCGTTCGGTGAACGTGCAGCCGTGGTCACGATGGCCGCGCTGGTGGATGAGACCATCGAGGCGGCAGTTGAGCGTATCAAGGCCGAAGCTGTCGAAGCGGTCAAACTGGGCGCACGCTGCATCCTGTTAGATGACTCCGGCGTGATGGCCGGTCAAGTCCACTGGATTGACCCGCTGATGATCACCGCCGCCGTCGATAGCGCCCTGCGTGAAAATGAGATTGACGGGCGCAATCTGCGCCGTCTGGCCGGGATTGTGATCCGTTCCGGCGCGATGCGAGACCTGCACGACCTCGCGATGTTGGTCAGCTTGGGCGCGAACGCCATCAACCCGTATATGCTGTATGCCGTCGGCTTGGGTATCGCCCCCAAAGCCCCGCGTGAGCCATTGGCGGCGGATACCATCACCAATACCTTGACGCTGATGATTAACGTGCTGACCAAAGGCATCGAGAAAGTCACCAGCACCATTGGCTGCCACGAATTGCGCGGCTACGGTCATAGCTTTAGCAGTATCGGCCTCGCCAAGAGCGTCGCCAGCACCTTTGATATGCCCAACTACCTCGGCAGCGAGGCACGCGGCCTGACATGGGACGACCTCAAGCTTTGGGCAGAGGAACGCGCCGCCGAATTGCGCGGCGAGACCAAAGCCATGCTCGGCAACCCAGACCGCCTGTACCCCAAGATGTGGAAAAAGGCGGAAGATGTCGCGCTGGGCGAAAAGACCCGCGAACAATACAGCGCCGAGATGGTCGATTTGGAAGCCAAGCAACCCGTCGCCATCCGCCATATTTTAGACTTGAAACTCAGCAATACCCCGACCAACCCCGCTGGGATCAACCTCCGCAGCGGCAAGCATACCCTTCCAGTGATGATTAGCGCGATGTCGTTTGGGTCACAGGGCGAATTGGCTTATAAGGCGTATGCCGAGGCCGCTTATCGCTTGGGGATTTACTGCATCAATGGCGAGGGCGGCGAACTGCCCGACATCATGGGGCGCTATTACGGCTATCGCGGCCAGCAGGTCGCATCGGCACGGTTCGGCGTCAATGCAGAATTCTTGAACTCGGTTGACTTGATTGAGATTAAGGTCGGGCAAGGCGCGAAACCCGGCGAGGGCGGTCATCTGCCCGGATTCAAGGTCACGGAACAAGTCGCGGCTGCACGCCACACCGTCCCCGGCGTTGACCTAATTTCGCCGTCCAATAACCATGACCTATACTCGATTGAAGACCTCGCGCAATTGATTGAGGAACTCAAAACGGCCAATCCTCGCGCTCGTATCAGCGTCAAAATCCCCGTCGTCCCCGGCGTCGGGATTATCGCTGTCGGCGTCGCCAAAGCGGGCGCGGATGTCGTGACCATCACCGGCTATGACGGCGGCACAGGCGCTGCCCGCGCTCACGCCCTACGCCACGTCGGGATGCCGACGGAAATCGGGGTGTGGCTGGCGCATCGCGCCCTGACCGATAGCGGTCTGCGCGACTCGGTTGAGATTTGGGCGGACGGCGGCATGAAATCTGGCCGCGATGTCCTCAAGATGATGTGCCTCGGCGCGAATCGCTGCGGCTTCGGGACGATGGCGATGGTGGCCGTCGGCTGTACTATCTGCCGCAAGTGTCACGAGGGGACATGCCACGTCGGCATCACCACCCACATCAAGACCAAAGAAGAAGCCACCGCTAAGGGGCTAAAATCCTTTGAGCCGCGTGAATTTGAAGCCTCAGTTGAAGGCATCGTGCGCGTGTTCAAAATGTTGGAAGAGGACATCCGCTACTGGGCGTCGAAGATGGGCGTCGATGACATCAACGACCTCGTTGGCCGCGCCGATTTTCTGGAACAAGCCGACTGGCACAACCGTATCGACCTGTCGCCGCTGCTTAAGCCCGTCCCCGTTTTGAACAAGAAGACCGTCCAAAGCGGCGGCCCGCGTTTGACCCGCCCGCGCAATACCCTCAGCAAGCAGATGACCAACGTCGTGGCCGAAAGCGTCGCGCACGGCGATTATGAGATGACCTACGACGATGAGCAAGTCATGGCGATGGATCGCGCCCTCGGTACGCATCTTGCTGGCGCACTTCAACGTAAAGATTTCCCCGGCGCAGAGCAGATTCAGGCCGTCCACCTCAGCTTCAGCAACAGCGCCATCCCCGGCAACGGTCTGGCCGCGTTCATGGACGCCCCGCTGGATGTGTTGGTCGAAGGCGGCGCACAAGACGGCGTAGCCAAGTGCGCCCGCGCCGGAACAGTCACCATCCTCAAGGGCTTGAATCACAACGGTTTGCGCCTTGATGGGTCTGTCGGCAAGAGTTTTGCTTACGGCGCACAGGGCGGCTTCTTCATCGTGCAAGGCGACGCGGATACCCGCGCTTGTATCCGCCTGAGTGGTTCTGATGTGATTTTCGGCGGTGAGGTCAAAGAGCCGCTGCGCGACGAACTGGGCAGCCTCGCCAGCCGCGCCAACCTAAAAGGCTACGCCTGCGAGTATATGACCAGTGGGCGCGTGGTGATTATGGGCGACCCCGGCCCGTGGGTTGGCTCTGGCATGACCGGCGGCGTGATTTATCAGCGCATCCAGCCGGAAATGCGCCTGAATGTGGACGCTATCAAGCGCCGCATCGCGCAAGGGTCAGCGTTGGAAGTCCAGCCGATGGACTCCTTCGATTGCGACGAACTGCGCGAGCTACTCAACCGTTATATCCATGTGCTGGAGGTCAACAACCAGTCAGAGGCGACTCAACACCTGTACGCCATGCTGGCCGACCCCGCCCGCCATTTTGTGAAAGTAGCGCCGAAAGCTAAGAAGTAACAGCCAACTTCTGATAGGCTTTCAGGTTTGCAGTCCCCCTGAACAAATGTCCCCATCGTCTTCGGCCAGACGGTGGGGACGTTTGTTTGTATAGAGTAGGGGGCGCTATAGGCTAACCTGTGACGGTTGAACGGACGAGTTGCGCGGGCGTCGTCCCCACGAAACGCCGCAGCGATTTTGTCAGGTGAGGCTGATCGGAATAGCCCGCCTCATAAACCGTATTCAAGATAGAAAATCCATCACGCAAGAGGGCGGCGGCGTGTTGGGCGCGTTCAATCTGGCGGATATGAGTCTGCGTCAGGCCGGTGGCGCGTAAAAACCGATGTCGCACCGTGCGCGACGGGACATCTTGCGGCTGGTCTCTCAGGGCTGCCCGCACCACGGGGTCAAACCCCAGCACATCTTGGCGCACCAGCCGGTCAATAAACGTTTCGACATTCTCATAGGTCGGGAATTGCCACGCGGAACTGTGTAGCCAGAACGAATTGGCGCTGGCCGCGCCGGGGAGGGTCGTCTCAGAATCCAGATAATTTTTGACCGGGAGGTGCGGCATGTATGTCCCCAGACGGAACTTCACCCACAGAATCTCCGCGCCTCCGCCCCATGACGCGACGCCAGCCGTCTGTAATGGCCCGACGACGATGGGGTGTAGGCGGCCATGTTCGCGCACAAAGACCATGTGCCAATGACATTCCGACGGGCGGACGCTCGAACCAGCGTGCTGTGTCCAACCGTGGGTGACGCTCTCGATATACGGCGACTCAGAGGTTCTTTGTTCAAAGGTAATCATGCGCCCGCCCCCGCGCCGATTTTGGGCGCATCTGCCCTATCGTTACAGTTAAGCACGTTTGTTCTGTTATGACAAGAGGGCTAAATATCGAGGTGATGAGTTGGAAGTGATGAGTGATGAGCAACGTCCGACCTAATTTCACGGCTCATGTTCAGATTGTGTGAAACGGTTGCTCACGTAGGGACGCCCTTCTGGGCGTCCGCCTGTTCCGAAAACGGACGGCAAGAATGCCGTCCCTACACCACTCGCTCTGAACATGCGCCCATTTTGTCATCGATTCTCTTTAAGCTGAGATAGGATTGGCCTTACTCATCACTTGGGACTCACGACTCATCACTGTAATTAGAATCGGACGGGCGGCTTTGGTCGAAAAAGCCGCCCGTCCTGCGTTGGGGGTGACGCTGACCGTTGGGGGCGGTCAGCAGGAAGAAATCTAGGGGAGAAAACAGCGTCCTGAGTGATGAGTAAGGACTGATAACAATCTTATCCATCTTGAAAGTGATGAGCGATGAAATTATTGAACTTTCTCATCACTCATCACTTTTAACACATCACTGTTGTTGCTGTTTAGGGGTAGAAGCCGCGAGTCTTGAGGGCTTCACCGACGCGCTTAATGGCCGTGACTTGGGCGGCGGTACGCATGTCGATACCCTTTTCCTCGGACATCCGCGAGGTGACTTCATAAGCGCGGATGAGGAACGGATCCATTTTGCGGAAAACCTCTTCCTCAGTCCAGAAGAACGCTTGCAAGTCCTGAACCCACTCAAAGTAGCTGACGATGACGCCGCCTGCGTTGGCGAGGACATCGGGGACAACCGTCACGCCCTTGCCGTTGAGGATGTCGTCGGCTTCTGGGGTAGTCGGGCCGTTCGCGCCTTCGATGACGAATTTGGCCTTGATACGGTCTGCGTTCTTTTCGCTAATCTGATTTTCCAGCGCCGCCGGGATGAGGACATCACATGGGACTTCCAGCAATTCAGCGTTGGTGACCGCTTCAGCGCCCGGATAGCCGACAACCGTTCCATAAATGGTCTGGTGTTCCATCACCGAGGGGACGTGTAGGCCGTTGGCGTTGTAGATGCCGCCACGGACATCGCTGACCGCCACGACTTTGAAGCCGTTCTCGTGAGCGTAGTAGGCAGCGTGCGAGCCGACATTACCAAAACCTTGTACAGCGACGCGAATGTTGCTTGCGTCCATAATGCCTGCACGGCGCATGGCTTCCATCATGACGGTGATGACGCCGCGTCCGGTGGCCTGCTTGCGGCCTTCGCTACCGCCGATGACTAGCGGCTTGCCGGTGACGATGGCGGGGACGGAGTAGCCGACAGTCATGCTGTAGGTGTCCATAATCCAAGCCATAGTCTGGCCGTCCGTCCCCATGTCGGGGGCGGGGATGTCGCTGTGCGGGCTGATCAAGGGGATGAGTTCCGAGGCATAGCGGCGGGTCAGACGTTCTTTCTCACCCATGCTCAGAGCGCGGGGGTCAACGATGACGCCGCCCTTTGCGCCGCCATACGGCAGACCGACCAACGAACACTTCCAACTCATCCACATCGCCAATGCGCGCACTTCGTCCAGCGAGACGGCTGCATCGTAGCGAATGCCGCCTTTCGATGGCCCAAGCACGGTGCTATGGTGGACGCGGTAGCCGGTATAAATTTTGGTCGAGCCATCGTCCATACGAACGGGGAAATTCACGGTGAATTCGCGGCGCGGGAAGCGCATGTATTCCAAGATGCTGTCGTCCATGTCGCGGAGGTGGACGGAGGCACGGTTGAATTGTTCTAGAGCAACCTGATGGGGGTTGATGGTGTGTTCGATAAAAGCCATGGGGGATGTGCTGCCGAGAGTGGCAGTCTGCTCCTTGATAAGTGAACTGATGAGATAGGTGGTGCGTAAGATTTTTAATAAAAAGACCGACATCAGTCGGTGATCTCTAGGCACACACACATTGTTTCATATACTTTGTACTTTTGCAAGCACTTTTTTTTGTGCAACTTGCACAATATGGCAGTCGTAGGGATGCGTTCATCTTAATTATTCGCGCCTTTTATGGTTTCCAGACAAATTTTGATGAGTTTTACCAATACCTTCGCCAATTTTGATTATCATGGACAATGCGGGCGTTGTCCCTACGAATCCTCCCATGACGGGTTTTTATTGTAGGGTCACGGCCTGCCGTGTCCGCTGATGATGGATGGTATCAATCGGATTTTGGCGAAGGTATTGTTTACGCAGCCATATTTTTCAATGTAATGTCCCCCCATAGTCCGGTTGTAGGAGACTTTTATCCTACTCATGCCCCGTTCGATTTACCCCCGTTTGACGTACAGTAGAGTAAACACAAGTCAAAAAGGAGCGCTAAATATGGCTAATATCTTGAAACGTGCATGGTGGATGTTGTTGGTGGGCGGTCTTGTTTCTATCTTGTTTGCGGTGCTGCTTTTGGCTTATCCGGGTATGACACTGGCAACCGGAGCGATCAGCTTTACGGTTTTGTTTGCCCTGTACGCCTTGATCGAAGGCGGCACAACCATCGCAGCAGCGGTAACGCATCGCAAAGGACAGTGGTTTTTGTTGCTGATTCTAGGTGTGATTGGCGTTTTGGCCGGGGTAGTGGCACTGATGAACCCCTTATTGTTTTCCGCAATTACCATTCAATTGATTGTTTATGTTTTCGCGTTCAAATCGGTTGCTGGCGGCATCGTCGGGATGATTAGCGCGTGGCAATTGCGCCGTGACATCGACAACGAATGGTTGTTGGGATTCAATGGCCTGTTTTCTGTGCTGTTTGGCTTGATTTTGTTCTTCTACCCGCTTCTCACGCTGGAAGTTTTGATTACGCTCACCGCGATTTATCTCTTGATTGTGGGTGTACTGCAAATTGTGTTGGCCTTGAGAATGCGCGTCTGGCAAGCTCAATTAGAGGTGGCACAAAGCGCTCACCCAGCCCAATAACCGTTACCACATATCAGGCATCCCTAGTGGCTCTTGGAGTCATCCAAAATCACCCTAAACGAACCTTAACACCCAATAATCAGGGAAAACCCCATGCGTATGTTTATCCGTCTTTCGATAATTACCCTTGCGGTGATTGTTTTGTTGGTTACGGGCGGTTGGCTCGGCTTACAAGTCGAGTCTGGCAGTTTCACTCGGGTTTTCACTAGCGCCGTCCCGCGTAAAAATCCCCCATCGCCCAATTTACCCGCCCCCGTGTTACGCTTTGCACAGGTGCTATTCAGCGATGGAGTCCCTGATGTCAGAGCCGCGATGGTGTTGGGACAGGCGCGGCTCTCCCCAACCGGACTACCGATGCCCACACGCTTCCGTTTCTACTACGATGCAGTCCGTAGCGCACACTATCATGATATTCAGGTCACATGGTTCACCCTGCCATTCATGCGTATCCACGAGCGCAACCTAGACGGTCACGCCACCCTCGATATGGGCATCATCGGGCGGGTAGATGATATGCCGCAGACCAATCGATCAGCCGTACAAGGCTATTGGGGCGAGGTCTTGGCGTGGGTTCCGTCGATTGTGCTGACCGATCAGCGCGTGCGCTGGGAGGCGATAGACGCGACCACGGCGCGTTTATATCTGCCGGCTCTGGACGATGTAGAAGCGTTCACGGTATATTTTGATGCTGATACAGGGCTGATGACCCATTTTGAAACGATGCGCTATCAAGAAGAAGCGGATACAGAACGCGGGCGTTGGATTAACCGTGTCCTAGAATGGGGCGTGGTCGATGGACTGCGCGTGCCGGTACGCGCACAAACCCAATGGAATGATGACGTCCCGTGGGCGAATTGGCGTGTTGAGCAGGTCATGTTGGATGTCGATGTGTCGGCGCGGATGAACCAATTCGGTGGAGATGTCCCTTAGAAGCTGTTTGAATATTCCCCTCACCCTGTTCACCTAGCGTTGAACCGTCCCTCTCCCACAAGGGGCGAGGGACAAAAACGCCGAAAAAGTCCCCCTCGCCACCCTGCGGGAGAGGGGGATTTAGGGGGTGAGGGGATAACGATTGAATTTTCAAACGGCTTCTTAGGGGGCTATGCGTTATATAACCTATGATGCGAATTGAAACAGCGCAGGATGTTGCTTTCTGTTTTGACGCACATAGGGGATTATGGCGGCACTATGGATGATTGAGTTCTAATACCATTCATACAGGCCGCCTATAGCGTATTTACCGTGAAGGTTTAATCTTAAGTTAAGCATTTGAGGTGCCAATCTCGGTACAGTCTCAGGATATAGATTCTGGGGGAATCCAAATATGAATCTCAATCAATACACCACCAAAGCGCAAGAAGTCGTCGTCAAAGCGCAATCTTTGGCGGTTGACGCGAACAACAGTCTGATCGAACCGGCGCACCTACTGGCAGCTCTGCTCTCACAGAAAGAGGGCGTCGTGCCGCAGATTATCGGCAAAATCGGCGCGAAGCCGCAAATCGTCCTCTCAGAGGTCGAGGCGATGATTGGCAATCTGCCGCGTGTGACCAGCGGGCATGTGCAAATCGCGCTGGGTCGCCAAGCGGCGGACGCGCTCTCTAAGGCCGAGAAGCACGCCCAGCGCATGAAAGATGAATACACCAGCACCGAACACATCTTGTTGGGTCTGGTCGATAAAACGGCGGTGTCTGCCTTGCTCAACCGGCACGGCGTGGACGAAAACGCGATTTTGCAGGCGTTGGCGACCATCCGAGGCGGCCAGCGCGTGACCTCACAAGACCCAGAAGCCACCTATCAGAGTTTAGAGAAATATGGCCGTGACC
>Ga0163154_10009610_pt1 | contig 10982 bp, 6 predicted proteins | sample OliLakLV19MP9P1_FD_148649 | JGI IMG/M metagenome (GOLD analysis project Ga0163154, IMG submission 148649) | Freshwater microbial mat bacterial communities from Lake Vanda, McMurdo Dry Valleys, Antarctica - Oligotrophic Lake LV.19.MP9.P1 | ecosystem: Environmental > Aquatic > Freshwater > Lake >...
GAAGATGGAAGATTCAACAGCTCGCCGACATCGGCCTGAGCGCCCTGAACCTGATCCGGATGAGCAAGCTGCTCGCGGCCTGAAGGCCGCGGCGCGAGAACGGGTTCGCGCGATGCTCCGAAACGCGAACGACAAAGCGCTCAATCACATGCTCCCCGAAACCAGTTGATCCGTCGTCGAACCCGCGTTCTTCAACGGCCTGTTAGGCATCGGTCCATGCCTCCTCGTCCAGACTTGGAAACGCAATTTTGCAGTCGCCCATCTCAAACCCCGCGACGCGGACCCGCCCCTTGTGGTCCGTGGAACTACGATAGACGCGCCCGTCGGGAACGGTGATTTCGACAAGTTCGCCGGTGATCGGCTTGTCGTCCTCGCCGAACAGCTCGACCTCGATCCACGAAGTCTCCTTGGCCTGCCATTCTCCGGGAGCGACATGAGATTTGAAGGGCTGTGAGGGAGTCGAGCCGTACTTGCCGGTGCTCGATGCCTTCTGGGCGGCCTTGGCCTCTTCGACCTGACCCGGGTCGGCAACATCGGCCTCAGTTGCCCGGGTCGGAAGCGAGGGCGAAACGATCGAGCCAGCGGTGCCAGTCTTTTTCTGCACGCCTCACCCGTAGCTCAAGCCCTGTCCATTCCAAGCATAACACATGCACGGAACTCCTGCTCGCCCACGCGCCGAGGCCAGCCGTTGGCGAGGGACCGGCCGCCGGCGTCAGAGAGGGTGAGAAGTGTGCCTGCGCATGAGCGGCGTGTCCAGCAGTGTACCTGAGCGACGCGTGCGGCCAAACCACGCCACGCAGTCCGCGTAGGTTCGCTGTTCGGAAGTGTTCCTGTCAACCCCGTCCGCAACGGCGTGTCTAGTGGATCGTCAACGGTGAGTCTGCGGGTAGAGGCGTTTGAGCTTGATTCGGGCATCGGCGGTGGTGAACCGCCACTTGACCTTCTCGCGGGAGCGGTTGCGGGCGTTCTGCCACGCCTTCAGGCGGGCCGCCAACGACCTCGTCGTCGATCGTACAGGCTGGTTGTGGAAACGCCGCCGTATCCGCACCGAACTGTCCCAATGCCCGCGGGCTCGGTCGCACGATCTCACATCCCCCCTATTTTCCGGATCGCCCTATCCATCGCCGCCGGCACCGGCAGCACCCCCAGCCTCGAGATCTTCACCAGCAGAAACTCCGCAAACCGCGGGTCCGCCTTGATCTGCGCCAGCGTCACCGCCGTCTTGGCCGCCTTCACCGGCGCGAGATCGACCAGCACGCGCTTCGGGTCGCCCGCCGCCGTCTCGCCCGGCACCTCCGGGTCCGGATAAGGCCCACGCACCACCCGCACCAGCCCCACGATCGCCTTCTCGTCACCCGTGTGATAGAAGAACGCCTCATCCCCCTCCCGCATCGCCCGCATGTGCAGTTGGGCCGCTGCGTTCCGCACATCATCCCAGTGCGTCCGCCCATCCTTGACCATCTGGTCCCAGTGGTAGCAGTCGGGCTCGGTCTTGAGCAGCCAGGTGGGCATGGGGGAGGGTAGAGGAGAAGAAGGGGAAGAGAGGGAGGGACGAAGTAGCAAAGTGGCGAAGTGGCGAAGTGGCTGAGGGGCTCAGCGGTTGAGGGGGCTGAGAGGCTGATCGACGGTCGGGGTGTGCGGCGTGGGGACTGGGAGGCAGCCCCTTATCGGCCCTGGCGTGACCGCCCATCGCAGGCCGATTCTCGGGCCCGAGGCCTTTCAGGCCGGTGTTCCAACACGATCTTCAGCCCACCCCGCATCGGGCCGATATCCGACCCGTGGCTCCGGGTTTGTCGCATCGGAGCGCGCGTGGCCAGGCCAGTCGCCGGGGATGTCTCCATGCCTCCAACCGAGGGACAGAGCGGGCCGAACCCGACCAGCGCCAGGCCGCAGCGCCAGGCGGGCGATCCCCGCGTCATGTCCGCGATCCAGGACTTCGAGAAGCAGCTGGGTGAGCTGCGCCAGGCCCATGAGAGCCGTCGCAAAGCCGAAGTGGAACTGGAGCGCCGTCTGACGGCCCTGCGCGACCGCGAGAAGGCGCTGACGCAGCAGTCCGAGGAACTGGACGTGCAGCTGTCGGCGCTGGCCGAGCAGCAGCGCCAGCTCGAGTCCGAGCGGCAGCGTCTTGGCGCGCAGATGGTGAAGGTGCGGCAGCAGTCGGATGAACTGGGCCAGCGCGAGCGCCGCCTGGGCGAGCGTGACGCGGCGGTCACGAAGCAGGGCGACGAGATCGCGCGGCGTGCCGAGGACGTCGAGCAGCAGGCGCGTTCGCTGGAAGAACTGGACAAGTCGCTGTCGCGTGCCCGCGAGCAGGCGGAGAAGACGTCCGCCGAGTTGACCAAGCGTGGCGAGGCTTTGGCGTCGGAGTCCAAGCGGCTCAAGGACGAGCACGCGCGTCTGCAGCAGCAGACGGCCGAGCGCCTGCGGCACGCCGCCCAGGCCCAGGCGGCGCTCGAGCAGACGATCGAGACGCTCCAGGGCGAGATCGCGCACGAGCAGTCGGCCAAGGCCGAGGTTCTGGAGCAGGTTCGGCAGCGCGATCGGGCGGCCACCGAGGTGAGCGCGCGGTTCGAGGGGGCGCAGCGCGAGCTGGAGGCGGCCGGGGAGCGGGCCGCGCGGCTGGAGCGCGACGTCTCCGAGGCGATGGAAGAGATGGAGCGGCTCTCGGGGGCGGGCGTCGCGGCGGAGAAGAAGGCCGCCGAGCTCGAGGGCTTCCTGGCGATCGCCCGAACCGACGCGACCCGTGCCGCCGAGGAGGCCGCCGGCACACTCCACAACGCCCGCGACCAGTGGCAGACCCGCGTCGCGGAGATCGAGACGGAACTCGAGCGGGTCCGCGAGCACGCGGCGATGCTGGAGCGGCAGCGGGGCGACCTCTCGACACGGTGCGACCAACTGACGGCCGATCTGAACGCGGCCCGGCAGAGCCTGGACACGGCCCAGACGGACCTGACGGCGACGCGTTCGGCGCTGGAGGCCACCAACCAAGCGCTGGCCCAGGTCCACGCGGACTTGGAGGCCCGGGCGGTCGCGATCGGTTCGCTGCAGGGCGAGCTGGCGCAGGCTCGCGAGCTGATCAAGAGCGAGACCTCGGCTCGGGCCGGGGTGGAGCAGTCGCTGGCGGCACTTGGCGTCCAGTGGGCGGAGCTCCAGTCGCGGGCTGACGCGCTGGCGACCGACGCCGAGTCGCTGCGGCAGGACCTGACGGCCCGCGACCAGTCGCTGGCGTCGGTGTCGGCCGAACTGGAGCAAACGCGGGATTCCCTGTACCAGGCGGACGACCTGCGCCAGCAGGCCGAGCATCGGTTGGCGCAGGTGGTCGAGATCAACCGGGACATGGAGCAGACGTCGCTGGAGCGTGACAGCGCGCTGGCGGAGTTGGATGAGCTGCGGGCCACGCACACCAAGGACCGCACGCGGATCAGCGACCTGCAGACGCGGCTCTCAGAGGCGATGCAGCAGGTCGGGCGATTGCAGGGCGCGCTGGCGGAGGCCCGCGACGGGGGCGATGCGGCGGCCTCGATGACGGCCGAACTGGCCGCGGAGCGCGACGCGAACCACATGACGGGGCAGCGGCTGGCGAAGGCGGAGAAGACGCTGGCGGAGGCCGAGCACCGTGGGCGCCGGCTTGAGAGGGAGTTGGCCGCCGCGCAGGCGTCGCTGGAGACCGCGAGTCGCGAGCGGGACGCGGCGGCGACGCGGCTGGCCGACGCCGAGCAGGCGGGCGACGGGTCGCCCCGGAACACGCAGGAGCTCGGAGCGCTGCGGAAGGAGCTCGAGTCGGCCACCGCGCAGATCGCCGCGCTGAGCGAGCAGATCAAGCGTGCGGCCACGGAGACGATCCCGACCAACGCGAAGTCATCGAACCTCCGCTCGCAGCTGGAGAAGGCGATGGCGGCGATCGCCGCGCTCGAGGCCGAGAAGCGCGAGCGGGAGCCGGCGCGGGCGAGGGCCGAGGCCCGCGCCGCCGAACTCGACAAGCAAGTCAATCGCCTGGGCGTCGTCGTGGCCGGGCTCGAGCAGGACCTGGCCCAGGCCCGCCAGAGCATCGAGGCGATGTCGAGCCAGGGCGAGGGCTCCCAGGAGATCGCGCGGCTCTCGCAGGACCTGGTGATCGCCCGCGACGAGCTGGCGGCCACCCGCCAGCGGATGCAGGAACTCGAGACTCAGACCGGGCCGACCGTCGAGGAGGCTCGGATCCTCGAGTCCACAATCGCTCAGCAGGGACGCGACCTGGCGTTGCTGCGCGAGCGTCTGGAATCGGCCCGGGCCGGCACGCCCCGTGGTGATGAGTGGACGACGGTGCGCCGGCAGCGGCTGAAGAGGGCCAAGCTGTTCATCAATCTGCAGTCGGGCAAGCTGCGCAAGGCCAGCCAGGCGCTGGCCGATCGCTTCGACGCCTGCGAGAAGTTGCTGGCGCAGCGGACGGAACTGGCCAAGGCGGCGCGAGGGATCGAGGCGTCCCAGAACGCGATCGCCAATGAGCGGCGCTTCTCGCGGGTCGCGTTCGCGCTGCTGGCGTGCCTGGCGATGCTGGCCGGGCTCTCGGCGGCCGCGTGGATGCTGGCCGAGGAACTGGCACCCGCCACGTTCGCGGCCCAGGCGACGATCGCCGCCGACGCGGGTCGCCGCGACCTCACCCCGGCCGAGCGGGCGGAGTGGCAGCGCTTCATTGAGGAACGCCTGACGCACCCGGCGTTCCTGGAGGCCTGCGCGGACCGGATGAAGCGGCGTGGCCTGATCAGCCTGGGCGAGCCCGGGCCGCTGGGCGAGTTCCTGGCGTCGTCGATGACCCCCATTTCGACGCAGGACGGCACGCTGAAGGTCGAGATCCGCTCGCCCGGGCGCCTGTCGGCCGAACGAATCTGTGATACCTACATCACGGCCTTGGTGAGCGACACGAATGCGACACGCCACGGGCGAGCCGTCGGGGCGGTCACGATGGTCTCGGCCGAGGCGCACGCGCCCATCGAGCCCTTGCAGAGCGAGCGTCTGGTGTACACGGCCGCCGGGTCGGGCGCGGGGCTGCTGCTGGCGATCATCCTGGGCTTCGTGATGTGGAGCCGCCTGGCCCGCTCGTACGACACGCACGAGGAACAGACCCGCCTGGCGAACCTGCTGGACGATACCCGCTGGGGCAGCCCGGCGGACGCGGGACGCAGGGGTTGACGAGGCGGCGGGTGTGAACACGCGACAAGGCGTGCGCGGCCCGAGCCCCCGACGGGACCCGGGGGTCAGCCCTCGCACCCGAAGGCGACGCGCGGACCCGTGTTCGTCTTTCACGGGCGAGTTCGCCAACGCAAGGTGATCGGAAGGTGGCCGACCGCTCGCGCAGCCGGTTCTGTTGATTCGCGTGCCCACGCCCGCGGCTGGGACCGCTCAGCCCCCCAGATCCACCACGCCCGCGCCGGAAGCCGAGACCTTGGGCCTTGACAGGTAGGCGTCGTACAGCGTCTGGGCCATCTTCCCGGGCGCCAGGTAGTGCAACGTCATGCTCAGGCGGAACTCAGACTCACCCACGGGCCGGTCTCCCGCGGGCACCGACACCGGCAGCGGCAGGTCCAGCACGCCGTACCTGGGCAGCACGGCCTCGGCCGACCGCGTGCCGGCGAAGACCTCCTGGCCGTTCATCGTGACGCGATAATCCACGTTCCCGAGCGGCAGCGGCTTGTGGTTGGGGTTCTCTGCGCGCACCAAGACCAGCATCGACGAGCCGCCATCAGCGACCTGGGTCACCCGCACGTCGGCGATCGACAGTCGCGGCGCGGCGGTGTTCAGGCATCCGCCCAGGCCGCAGAGCGCCATCAGGGCCAAGACGACTCCGCCCGCACGCCAAGTGGCATATCCCATGCGCCAAGCGTAACGCCCTCGAGCCATCGCCGCACGCCACTCAACCTGGGCGGCCCCTGCCCTACTCCCCGCCCGGCCCCATGACCACCCACCGCGAGTCCATGACATGCTGCCGCTGCTGCCCCGCGTGCAACCCGGCGGTAAACACATGGCTGTGGTCGATGTACGCATCCCAGCGGACCATGAGCCACGCCATGACCAACGCCCCCGCCCACGCCCCGAGTTCTCCCGACCACCGCTTGCGGGCGATCCAGAACACCGCGCACGCCGAGAGCGACATGACCAGTTTGAACCCCACCAGCAGCGGCACCGAGCCGGTCCCGATGATGGCCCGGGCGATGGGATTGGCCTCGGCCATGCCCACGGTGGTCAGGAACTCGAGGGTCATGGCCAGGTCCGTCAGGCTCGCCAACAGGATGGCGATAATCAGGATGCCCACCCGCGACCCGCGCCCGGGAAGCCGCCCCACCCGGGGGGTCACGACCCCTGAGGAACCGCCAGCCGCTGGGAACGTCACAGGCATCTGCCACGGATCGACCAGCGCGGGCCGATGAATAACCTGAGCACGCCCCGGAGCCACCGCCCATGCACCCCGCGACCGCCTGCACCGCCGGCACCAGCAAAGCCCGGCCCGAGAGCGCGCGTGGTCCGAGAATCGCCTTCCCACCCTCTCCGGGTGGCTTTGCAGGTGGAGAGGCCAGGATGAGTGGCTACCCGCTCTACGGCCTGTGCTGCCTCTTCCTCTGCCTGACGCTGCTGCTCCCAACCGCCCGCGCCCAGACCGTCAACCCCGTCTACCTCGACGACTCGACGCGGACGCGCGACGCGATTGCCGCCATCCCCTCGATCATCGCCGCCGGAAACATGGCCGAGGCGATCCGGACGCTCCAGGACCTGCTGGACACCGAGGGCGCCCGGGTGATCGAGACCCCCGCCGACGCCGATTTGTTCATCGATGTCCGGGAGCGCGTGACCGCGTTCATTCTTGCCGATCCCGCGGTGCTGGCCGCGTATCGCGACGTGCAGGAGCCCGAGGCGCGCCGACTGGTCACCGCGGGCCTGCTGGAGGAGGCCGAGCGGACGCGCTGGGCCACGCGCTCGGGCCTGGAGGCATCGCTCCGCCTCGCGCAGCGCGAGATCGAGCACGCCCGGTTCGAGTCGGCGCGGCTGGCCCTGGGGCGGGGCGAGCGGCATCCCGACATCACGGACCCCCAACTGGCGGCCGCCGCCGCCGATCTTGCGACGCTCGTGTGCGCCTATTTGCCCCGGCCCGAGGTGTACGCCCTCGCATCGCGGCTTTGCGAGCGGCTGGGGCGTCGGTTCGAGCCGCCGCGCCCCGCGGAGTGGCCCGCTGATGCCCTGTCGATCGGCCTCTCGCCCACCACCGCCCAGCCCAGCATCGCCGCGGCCTCGCTCGACCACCGTGCCCAGCACGCGGTGCGTCTGGCACCCGAATCGGCCCGGCCCGACGACCAGCCCCCGGCTAACCCGGGGCGCGAGCGGATCGAACTGCCGTGGGTGATGCCCACCGTAGTGGGCGACCTCGTGCTGGTGAACGACGGGGAGTACCTGAGCGCGTGGGACCGCTTCACGCTCGCCATGCGATGGCGGATTCGCCCGCCCAACACGTCCGCGACGCAGGAGGAGGGCCCGTACACGGCCGGGATCAACTACCGGCAGTCGCTTGGGCAATCGCTGGAGGACGCGTCGTTCATCACGCCCGCCGGCCCGCTGGCGCTGGCGGTCACGGGTCTGGCCCGCAACGGCGTGCGCGAGGGCGACCCACGCCTGCACGCGGTGGAGATCGGCACCGGGCGCCTGGTGTGGTCGGTCGCGGTCGAGGGTCTGGACCCGTTGCTCGCGGCGGGCAGCCTGCGTGGGCCTCCGCTGATTGATGCGGACACCGTGGTCGTGTGCGTCCGGACGTTTGTGCAGTTCAAGCGCCTGCAGTCGGCCGCGATGGTCGGGCTCGATCTGTACACGGGCCAGGCCCGTTGGGTCCGTCCGCTGGCCAGCGCGGGCACGCTGCCATACCGCCGCCCGACCGCGGTGGCCGACCTGGGCGTCGCGCACCAGGGGGTCATCTACCGGGTCGATGAACTCGGCACGATCTCGGCGCTGGAGGCCGCCAGCGGGCGGACGGTGTGGATCCGGCGGATGCTGTCGATCTCTGGCCCGCCGGAGAACGGTGAGCCGTGGGCGATGTCAGGGCCTTTGCTGGTGGGCGACCACCTGATCGTGCTCACGCCCGACCACCGGGACATCCTGCGTCTGGACCGCCACACCGGGGCGATCCTTGGGCGTCGGGGGGCCGACGTGTTCGGCTGGCCCCGGTACATTCTGGCGGTGGGCAATTCGCTGGCCGCGGTGGGCATTCAGCGGATCGCGTTCGCGTCGCTGGCCACGTTTGAGACCGATACGGTCCGAGGCACGCCGTTGCTCCCGCCGCCCTCTGTGGGACGGGCCGTGGTCGCGGGCAACACGATTCTGGCGCCGATCGGCGGCGGGCTGGCGATCATCGACCCGAGCAACGCATCGCGCCCGTTCGACGCCGCCAACACCATTTCCCTTACTCGCCGCGGCATGATCGTGGCCGCCCCGAGCCAGCTGCTCATCGCCGACAACGAGCGTCTGCGCTCGTTCCTGGTGTGGCCCGAGGCTCTGGAACGGCTCAAGGCCCAGGTCGAGGCCCGCCCGGATGACCCGGTGCCCGCGCTCACGCTGGCGCGGCTGGCCCTTCGGGCGTCTGAGTGGCGACTGCTCACGCCCAGCCTGGACCGGGCGCTGGACATCCTGGATCGCCTTGGTCCGCTGTCCCCCGTCGCAGGCCTGCGCGATGACGTGTTCGGCTTCACGCTTGACACCATCCGCCAGGCGCGCCTGACCACCCCGGGTGAGGAGTTGAACGCCGCCAACCCCATCGCGCCGCCGGACGTGGCGGCGGCCCTGCTGAACACGCTCACCCGCGCCGCCCGCCGGCCGGAGCAGAACCTGGCGCACCTGATGGAGCGTGCGCTGGCCGAGGAAGCCGGCCATCAGCACGCCGAGGCCGCGGCCACCTACCAGAAGATTCTGGCCGAGCCTGCGCTGGCCGGGGCGATGTGGTCGCAAGGGGTGCGGTCGACCCGCGGCCAACTCGAAGCGACCGATCGGCTCCAGCAACTCATCGCCGCCCGCGGCACGCAGGTGTACGAGGCGTTCGAGCAGTCCGCCCGGCGCGAGCGCGACGTGCTGGGCAGCCCGGCCACCCTGGCCGATCTGGCGGCACTTGCCTCCCGCTACCCCATGGCCACGACGACTCCCGCGCTCTGGCTCGAGATCGCGCGCGGGCTGCAAGCCCAGGCCAGGCCGGTCGAGGCCCTGGACGCGATCTCGCACGCCGAGCGGGCCGCGGGCGCGCTCGCGCTGGCGGGCACGCTGCCCGAGGGCAGCGCGCTGCCGGAATCGATTGGCCTGCTGCTGACTTGCCTCAGTGCGCTCGGGCAGCCCGAGTGGGGCGTGGCGACGCTCGACCGCATCCTGTCCGCGTTCCCGGCCATCGCTCCGACGGCGAACTCGACTCCCGTCGATCTCGTTGCGCTGCGCGCCCATCTTCTGGAACGCGCGGCCATCGTCCCGCGGCTTCCTGCCATCGGGGGCGAGATTCGGCCCGAGCCGGTCCACATCACCGCCCGTGCCCCGCTGCGCCCGTTGCTGGGCGATGAGCCGCACGACGCGGTGCTCTTGCTCGCCGCCGGCTCGGCCCGCTTGGAACTCTGGTCGGTCACCGCGGACGGCCTGTCGGTCGCATGGGAACGCGAGCTGGCCACCGCCCAGTTGCCCTCGCTGCTCAGCATCGACGACGACCGCATCCTTCTCTTCATCCCCGCGGACATGGGGCCCGCCTCGACCACCGGTCCGACCATCGAGTGCCTCCGCCGGGCCGATGGATCGCACCTGTGGCGCACGCCCGGGTTCGGCACGCTCTTCGCCCCGGACCCCGACCTGCAGGCTCGCTTCATGGCGGGACAGAGCCAGGGCGCGACCATCATCACCCCGCTCGACGGCGCGGTCCGGCTGGACGACCTGCTGGCGACCCATGACTCGCACACGCTGGTGCTCAGCGAGCGCAGCGGACGCACCGCGGCGTTTGACATGACGACCGGCGAGCCGCTCTGGGCCGCCCACCTGCCGCTGGCGCAGGTGCATGATGTGGCGGTCAAGGCGAACCGCCTGGCGGTTGGCGGCGCGTTCCTGCACCCGGTCGGGCCCGACAGCGTGCAGACCACGCTGGGGCCGGTCCTGCTCCTGCTCGACTCGCGCACGGGCGACGTGCTCGCCCGCCATGACGACGCGACCGCGCCCGACGACCCCCGCGCGCTGGGCGAGGTCCGATGGGTCAAGATCACGCCGGACGCGCGGCTGATCGCGGGCCTGCGCATCGGCATCGGCGCGTTCAGCCTCGACAACGCCCAGGACCTCTGGCGCTCGCAAGGCCCAGCGACCGGCTCGACGCTCGATGCCTGGATCGACGAGGACCGCCTGTGGATTCTCGGGGCGGATCGCGGCCTGCGGCAGTTGTCGCTCGACACGGGGCAACTCCAGGCCGGCGCGCTGCCCACGCAAGGGCGCACCGGCTCGCGCCGCCCCGTCCGACTCACCCGACTCCAATCCCGCATCATCATCACCAGCGGCAAGGGAGTCGTGCTGCTGGACCGCGAGGGGGGGCTGCTGGGCGTCGACGCCATCGACCGGCAGGACACGCTGCTCGCGCCGGCCGTCGGCTCGCCGCTCATCGCGCTGCTCGACACCTCCAACCGCCGCGGCACGCCCGCCGGCAGCAACCGCCTCACACTGGTCAACACGACCAGCGCGCGCGAGATCTTCTCCGTCGACCTGCTGCTGGGCCAGGCGCCCGAGCAGGTCATCCTGCTGGACCACCACATCCTGATCTCGACGCCGGGAGGGATCACGGTCCTGCCCGCGCCGGCGGACTGAATGGGTGCCACCAGCCGCAGGCCCGGGCGGCTGGTGTGCGCACGCAGCGACCATCGCATCAGGCGTGCGGGGCCACGCCGGATGGCACGGCTGGCAGACTCCGCGACAATGCCCTAGGCTGTCCCGCCCACCCCGCGCACGGACCGCCCCAGCAT
>Ga0163154_10009611_pt1 | contig 10981 bp, 9 predicted proteins | sample OliLakLV19MP9P1_FD_148649 | JGI IMG/M metagenome (GOLD analysis project Ga0163154, IMG submission 148649) | Freshwater microbial mat bacterial communities from Lake Vanda, McMurdo Dry Valleys, Antarctica - Oligotrophic Lake LV.19.MP9.P1 | ecosystem: Environmental > Aquatic > Freshwater > Lake >...
CTCGAGTTCACGCCCGGTGGGATCCTGCGCGACGCCGGGCTCTCTGGCGCGGCGCTCGGCACGCTGCTTGCGCTCTACGTATTCGGAATCGGCAAGGCGGCGCTGATGCCGGTCCACCGTTGGCTACCGGCGGCGATGGTGGCGCCGACCCCGGCGTCCGCGCTGTTGCATGCGGTCGCGGTGGTCAAGGCCGGCGTGTTCTCCGTGGTTAAGCTGGTGGTCTACGTGTTCGGCGTCGACACGCTGTCCGCTGTCCGGGCCGCCGACTGGCTCCCCCCGGTCGCCGGCTTCACGGTCGTTGCGGCCTCGATCGTGGCGTTGCGCGCAGACAACCTGAAGCGGCGCCTTGCGTACTCGACCGTGGGCCAGCTGGCCTGTGTCGTGCTGGCCACTTCCCTGTTGGCGCCGCTGTCGATCGCCGCGGCCGCGCTTCATATCGCGACACACGCAGTCGGAAAGATCACGCTCTTCTTCGCAGCCGGCGCGATCTACACGGCAAGCCACAAGACCGAGGTCAGCCAGCTCGACGGCATCGGCAGGCGCATGCCTTGGACGATGGGTGCGTTCACGATCGGCGCGCTTTCATTGATAGGCATCCCTCCTGCGGCGGGATTCCTCAGCAAATGGCTGATGTTCCAGGGCGCGGCCGTCGACGGCAACTGGTTGGCGATGGCAGTCCTCGGTTCGAGCACCCTGCTGAATGCTGCGTATTTCCTGCCGATCATATATGCGGCGTTCCTGCGCGACGCCCGCACCGACGAGCCGGTGCATGGCGAGGCGCCATGCACCATGGTGGCCGCCATGGTGGTCACCGCCGCGGCGACGATCGCGCTGCCTTTCTTCGCCGACGCGCCCCTGGGGCTAGCGCGATCTGTAGCGGGAGTCTCGCCATGAGCTGGGTCGATCATCCGAGAAGTGTCACGCAGTTCTACTGGGGGTTGTGGGGCACCGGCGTTCTGCTGGTGCTGGCCGATCTGGTGGTGCACAGGCACGCTGAAACCGCCTTCGACGGCTGGCTCGGTGCTTACGGTGTGTACGGGTTCGTCGGCTGCGTTCTACTCGTGCTGGCGGCGAAGCTCCTGCGGCGGGCGGTCATGAGAGGCGAGGACTATTATGATCGGTGAGCTTCCGGCCGGTCTGATCCTGGTCATCGCGGGCTGCGTGCTCCCCCTGTTGCCGTCGGCGCTGCGCGGCATGCTGGGCATTGTCGCGCCGGCCCTCGCGTTCGCGCAGCTGTTGTGGATCGGCTCGGACTGCCAGCAGCATGTGGATGCCTTCGGCGTCACCCTCTCCCTGGTGCGGACCGACGCTCTCAGCCTCGCCTTCGGCTACGTGTTCACGATCGCCGCGTTCCTCAACGGCATCTACTCGTGGCGTGCGCGGCGCGGCATCGAGCAGCCGGCGGCCTTGATCTACGCGGGAAGCGCCTTGGCGACCATCTTCGCGGGCGATCTGCTCACGCTCTTCATTTTCTGGGAGCTCTCGGCCCTCGCCTCGGTGTTCGTGATCTGGGCGGGCGGCTCGTCCCGAGCATACCGCGCTGGAATGCGCTATCTCGTCATTCAGCTCGCGTCCGGAATGCTCCTCGCGGCGGGCGCGGCGCTGCGGTACAGCGAAACGGGATCGCTCGACTTCGACGTGATCGGCCTCTCGTCTCCTGGGGGGCTGTTGCTCATGGTTGCCTTCGGCGTCAAGTGCGCATTCCCGCTGCTGCACAGCTGGCTCCCCGACGCCTATCCCGAGGCGAGCGCGACGGGAACGGTGGTGTTGTCGGCGTTCACGACGAAGCTCGGGATCTATGCCCTCGCGCGGGGCTTTCCCGGAGAGGAGTGGCTCATCTACGTCGGTGCAGCGATGGCTGTGTTCCCGATCTTCTTCGCAGTCATAGAAAATGATCTGCGACGCGTGCTCGCCTACAGCCTCAACAACCAGCTCGGATTCATGGTGGTCGGCATTGGCCTGGGTACCGACCTCGGCCTGAACGGCGCCGTGGCACACGCGGTTGCCGACATCCTGTTCAAGGGCCTACTGTTCATGTCGATGGGCGCCGTTTTGCTGCGAGTCGGAAGCGTCAAGGCTACTGATCTCGGTGGCCTCTACAAATCCATGCCCCTGACCACGATTCTCTGCATCGTGGGTGCGGCCTCGATCTCCGCTTTCCCGTTGTTCAGCGGCTTTGTCACGAAGTCGATGATCATGACCTCGGCCGCACAGGAGGGATACACCGTCGTCTGGTTCCTGCTGATCTTCGCTTCAGCCGGAGTCTTCCACCACGCGGGCATCAAGATCCCGTTCTTCGCGTTCTTCGCGCACGATTCTGGGACGCGCTGCAAGGAGGCCCCGCCTCACATGCTGATCGCGATGACGCTCGCGGCGGCGCTGTGCGTAGGCATCGGCGTATACCCGGCGGCGCTCTACGACATCCTGCCGCTACAGGTGAACTATGAGCCGTACACGACATCCCACGTCCTCGCACAGCTCCAGTTGCTCATCTTCTCGGCGCTTGCGTTTTCGTGGATGATGCGAAACGGCGTCTATCCTCCGGAGTTGCGCTCGACCAACCTGGACTCCGATTGGCTCTACCGCCGGCTCGGTTCGCGCTTCGTGGACAGCGCTACCGGCGCGCTGCATGTAGTGTTCGCCACGGGCAACAACGCCAGCGCAGCGTTGGGACGCGCCGCGGAGGGCGCGCTCAGGCGCCTCCACGGCTCGCAAGGAGTCTTCGCCCGCACCTGGACCGCCGGCGCGATGTGCCTGAGTGTGATGCTGATGCTCTTCGCGTTGCTGCTTCTGTACTACGTCACCTGAATACACGTCCCCCAGCGCGACACCTTCCAGGGCTGCCCCGTGACGGTCGTTCTCGCGCGGGAATCGAGCGGCGGGCGCGAGGTGCTGCGTCAGGCCGAGCCGAGCGAGGGGCCACCTGAATCGGAGCGTGCGCGTCACCGCGCCTGAGGTCTACCCATGCAACATGACGCCTGGATCGATGTCGGCGCTACGCTGCGCCGTCGTCGACGCGCGGCAGGTGAAGGCGGCGAAGCGCGGCGGGGGGCGAGCCCGCATGGAGATGACCGGCACGACCGCCGCGGGTGCGCTCGCGGTCGTCGACAGGGGCTTTGTCGGGGTCACGGGTCGAGACCGCGTTCGCGCTGGGCGCGGCGCTCTTCAAGTTCGGTGCGCTGGGGTCGTACGACGCGGGCACGAACGCGCTCACGGCCGGCCTCTGCCTCGGCGAGTCGGGTCCTGACCGCCGCAAGGACCCTTGCACCGGCGTTCACCGCACCATCTTCTTCGCCGGCCAGTGCCAGTCGCGCACCTTTTTGCGGGCGATGTAATAGGCCTTCCAGCGAGCCTCGAGGCCGTCGACGTCGAACCCGAGCGTCGTCACGGTCGCGCGCTCGATCGCGGGGAGGTCTCCACGCGCGGTCCTACCGACGGCGTGGATCCACGGCAGGAACTTCGCGCGCGTCTCCTTCGCGTGGCGCACGTACTCGATGATCGCCGCGGCCTGTGAGTACGCGAGGCCCGCGTTGCTCTCGCCCGAGACCCGCTCGCCCTCGTTCGACATGAGGAGGCTCGGCACGACGAGGAATTTGCGGAATGGCGTGTGCTCGTCGTCCTTCGCGAGGCGTTGCAGGTCGTTGAGCTCGTTCTCGGCCGAGGACATGTACTCCGCGACGCCCTCCTGGAACCACGAACCACCTCCGGCGAGCATCAGCCGGTTCTTGAAGATCTGGTGCGTCGCCTCGTGTACGTGAACCGGCGCTGTCGTGGCTTGGTGGTACGTCGCGTACCAATCGCCCGATGCGACGCCTCCCGAGCTCTCGGCCTGCTCGCGCGTCCAACCGATCTTGCCGACGAGGAAATCACAGTATTCATCGGAATCTTGGAAGTAGTAGATCGGCAGGAGCCGCTGGCCTGCAACGTCCTCGAATGGATAGATGGAGCGGATGAACTCGTAGTTCTCCTCCATCTTCTTGCCGAACGCCGCCGCGGTGCCCTTTCCGAGGACTGTCATGATGAGGTAGTGGTCGGTGCGGACGACCTGGAGCTTGCGATCCTCTTGCACCTTCTTCGGTGCGTCGGCGCGCCAACGTTGATCTACCTCGTCGTCCGTCCAGTTCGGCTCCATCGTGGGGCCGTCGTAGGCGATCGCGAGGCACAGCGTCGCAACGAGGCGCTCGATCTGATCGGCGTCGAGCGCGGGCTCGGCCTTGATCTCGAGCTCCCATCCGTGCTCGCGCGTCAATACGGCGAAGTCGACGAAGGTGCTGATCGGCTTCGTGTCGACGTGCAGGGTCGCGACGCCCAGCCACCCATAGGGGACCCACCCGAACGCCCCGGGCACGGCGCGGTGCTCGTCGAAGGCGAAGACAGAGAGCTTCTTCGCAGCCCGGTCATCGTTGGCCCGGTTCCATTCCGTGAGCTCGATGATGTCCGCGGGCGCCTCGAGGTCCTTGAACTCGCTGCGCGGCACCACGCGGAGGACGATCTCCAGCTTTGCCGCATCGAGTTCCGCGCGCCAGACCTCGTACACCTGGCCGGCGGGACTCCGCCCCGAGGGCACGACGTTCGCGAGGACCGAGCCGGGCGCGGCGAGGTCGATTGTCGTGTGGAGGACCTCGAAGCGCTGTGGCTCGAGCGCGGCGACCGCGAGCAAGGCGAGTGGCAGGATGAACATGGCGCGGTCGAGTCTAGCAGGGGTGCTACGCCGCAGGCTGATCTAGGCCTAACAGGGGTGATCGCCGCACATTGCTCCAGGGTCAAGGGCGCAGGCCGCCGGCGTTCCGCCTAGACCAATCTGCCGCGAGGGCGGCTTCGGTACCTTGTCGCCGACTCGACGGCGGGGTGCCGCTCGAGCACCTCGGCGTCAACAACGATGAGGCGAGGACGGCGCGCCCAACTGTCTGGCTGGACAAAGCGCGCCACCGAAAGCGGTTGCACCACCCACAGAGGAGGTCCGCTCCGAGCTCGAGCGCCATCCCGGACTCTCGGCCTCGCGATCGTAAAACACCTCGTCGTGGCGAGAAGGGCGAGGGCGAGGTGCAGAGCGAGATCGACGTCGGCAGCACGTTCCGGGTGCCGTTGACGCTTGCCCGTGGACTTTCCGGGGAACTTGCGCGCCCCCTAACGGGACGACATGGTCGTTGCGAGACACATCGTCGCGAGCCGCTACGGGTCGTTCTGGCGCAATCGGACGCTCGGGGGTCATACTGGGTGAATGGCCTACGTCGCCCCGTTGGTCGCCGTAGGTGCCGTTCCCATCTCCTGACTCTGCCATGCGATACCTATTTCCTCTTGTGCTCGCTCGCTGCGGGCACGGCGCGCGTGGGCAGTAACGGCGGCGTTCGCTTCGCTGGAGTGGGCACCGATCTAGGCTTCACGAACGGTGCGCTCCCGAACATCAGCGCCTTCGGCGGTGGTCAAGCGCTCTTGCCGTTCTGGGACGACTTCAACACCGTCGGCGGCACGGTCGGCAACATCTACTGGCAGGAAATCGGCGGCACGCTCTACGTGCAGTGGCAAGACGTCGGGTTCTTCGCCGGAACCGCGACCGATCGTGCGACGTTCCAGCTCCAGGTGCATTCGAGCGGCCCGGCGTACGCGCAGTTCGTCTTCACCAACATCGAGGTGCGCGCGCTGCCGGCGGCGGCTCCGCGACGATCGGGTACCAAGCCGGCGCGACGGGCACCAACAACTACGAGTACGAGTTGAACGCGCCGAACGCGGTGCACAACGGCTCGGTCTTCTCGTTGACGCGCCTCAGCACCCGGGTGTTCACCCCCCACCTGCCGGGCGCGTGGATCGAGATCTCGGGCACGGGGGCGCCGCTCAACTTGAGCGACGACGGCGAGGTCGACATCCCGACGACGGTCGGCAACGCTTTCTTCGCCGCGGGTGTCGCACGCGTCGCCAGCAACGGCGGCGTGCGGTTCAACGGAGTAGGCACTGACCTCGGCTTCACCAATACGACGATTCCGAACATCGCGGCCTTCAGCGGCGACCAGTCTCTGCTGCCCTTCTGGGACGACGTCGACACCGTCGGTGGCACCGTCGGCAACATCTACTGGCAGGAGGTCGGCAGTACCCTCGTCGTCCGGTGGCAAGACATCGGTTTCTTCGCCGCCGCAATCGAGCGCGCAACGTTCCAGCTCCAGGTCCACGGCACGGGCAGCATCCCTGCGCAGTTCCTGTACCAGGACGTCGCGGGTGCACGGGCCGACCGCGGGGGTTCCGCGACGATCGGCTACCAGGCCGGCGCGGTCAGCGGCGGCGACGCGCCGTTCAGCTTCAACACGCAGAGCATCGACAACGGCACGATCCTCTCGCTGCTCTATGTGAATGACAAAGTTGGGGCGACCTACTGCATCGCCAACCCGAACTCGACTGGCCAGATCGGCGACCTCGTCCTTACCGGCTCCTCGTCGGTGGGTGCGAACGACCTGCGCTTGAACGCGTTCCGCCTGCCGAACAACGCGTTCGGCTACTTCATCGCGTCGACGACGACCGGCTTCGTCCCGAACGCCGGTGGTGGCATGGGCAACATCTGCCTCGGTGGCAACATCGGCCGTGGGGTCGGTGGTGCGATCCTCAACACGGGCAGCGAGGGCTCCTTCGGCATCCTGGCGAACCTCGCCGCGATCCCGCAGCCGGGCGGCCCGCCGGTCGCAGCGTTGCCGGGCGACACCTGGAACTTCCAGGCCTGGCACCGAGACTCCGTGGGTGGCGTGGCGACTTCGAACCTGACGAACGCGTCGCAGATCCAGCTGACGCCGTGATGGTAGGCGTGCGCGGCCTCTCTCGGGGCCGTGTGCGTCCCTCCGGATCAACTCGCGCCCCTGCGACCGATGAACGGTCGCAGGGGCGCGCTGGTAGCGATCCTTTTTTCTGGTGCTGGCCGTGAGATGCACACGGTGGGCCTGTTCAGGGGTGTGAGCCGGACGGCGCATTCCGCGTCCGCGGCCCAACCAGAGATCGCTCCACCCATGTACGCCCCCTTGCTTCACTTTGCGCCATTCCTCGTCGCCCTTCCGCTCGCTGCCACGGCTGTCGCCGCCCCGCAGGCGGCTTGGACGGACTGGACGACCGCGAGCCCGCTCAGTAACGGCCCCGGCACCGCAGGCGGTATCCTCGCGGGCGTCACCGTCACTTACAGCGGCAACCTCTACCCGGGCGCGGTCCTGACCTCCACGTCCTCGTACTGGTCCGTCGGTAGCTCGACGTACACCTCGCCGCTGGTGAGCAATTCGCCGCCGATCCCCGACATCCTGCGTATCACCGGCGGTCCGACGACGATCGAGCAGGTCTTCACGTTCTCGGCGCCGGTGCGCGATCCGATCCTCGCGATCCTGAGCCTCGGAAAGTCGACCATGACCGCGCAGTACGACTTCGACCGGCCATTCGTGATCGAGAACGTCGGCACGGGCTACTTCGGGAATGGCACGCTCGTCTCGCTGCCCGGCGACGTGCTCGAAGGACGCGAGGGGCACGGCCTCATTCGTTTCCCTGGCGTGCACTCCGAGCTGCGCTTCCACACTCCCATTGCGGAAGCCTGGAGCGGTTTCACCCTCGGCGTCGCCGGCACGTTCGGCATGCGCGCGTGCGGGAGCGCGAGCCCGAACTCGACCGGCTGGGTCGGTCGAATCGATGCGAGCGGGAGCCCTTCGTTCGCGACGAACGCGTTGCGCCTCTCGGCGACGCACCTGCCGCTCAACACGTTCGCGTATTCCGCGGTTGCAGGTGCGCGTGCATGTCGAGTGCGCGGCGCGCTCGTTGCTTGTCCGGGAGTTGAGTCATCGAGAGGTCGTGCACCGGAGCGGGAGCGGAAACGTCCGTGTGGCAGCTCGTTCCGGTGCCGCATGAGCGCCCCATCATGCCCCGACCACCCATTCGCCGTGCGTGTGCCCCATAGGGCGGCTGCGCGTCCGCATCCAACGGCGCACGCAGCGCGAAGAGCACGGGTCGCGCGGGCATGGCGGAGGACCTCATCACGACAACGACGGACGGGCTGCACTGCGCCGCCGGGGACTTCCACGTGGACCCCTGGCGGCCTGTTCCGCTCGCCGTGGTGACGCACGCTCACGCGGACCACACGCGGCCCGGCAGCGCGGCGTACCTGACGACGCCCGAGGGTCTGCCCCTCGTGCGCCGCCGCGTGCAGCCCGGCGCGCGCATCGAGGTGTTGCCCTATGGCCAGCGTCTGCGCATGGGAGACGTCACGGTCAGCTTGCACCCCGCCGGCCACGTACTCGGCTCCGCACAAGTGCGAGTGGAGCGCAGCGGCCCGCGATCCAATGGCGAGGTGTGGGTCGTCGCGGGTGATTACAAGACGTGCCCCGACCCGACCTGCGCGCCGTTCGAGCCCGTGCGTGCGGACGTGCTCGTCAGCGAGAGCACTTTTGGCCTGCCCGTGTACACGTGGGAACCGGCCGCACGAATCGCCGAGGCCATCCTCGCGTGGTGGCGCGCCAACCAAGCGCAGGGGCTGACAAGTGTCGTCTTCGCCTACGCCCTCGGTAAGTCGCAACGGATCATGGCGGAGCTCGCTCTCGCCGGCGAACTGCCGGGTCCGATAGCTCTGCACGGCGCCGTCGCACGGCTCGTCGAGGGCTACCGTGAGGCGGGCGTGTCACTGCCGCCGGCGGAGCATGCCATCGCCGAGCGCACCGATGAACTCCGCGGCCGCGCGCTCCTCCTCGCGCCGCCTTCCGCCCAGGGCACGCCGTGGATGCAGCGCTTCGGTACCACCGCGACCGCGCTGGCCTCGGGCTGGATGCGATTGCGCGGCACTCGCCGGCGTCGCAACGTCGACCGCGGGTTCGTGCTCTCGGACCACGCCGACTGGCGCGGGTTGCTGAGCGCGATCGAGGCGACCGGTGCGCAGCGAGTGCTCGTCACCCACGGCTATGTCGATCCGCTGGTCCGCTATCTCCGCGAGGAACGTGGCCTCGACGCGGCGCCGCTCGCCACGCCGTTCGAGGGCGACGGAGCCGAGGAAGAGCCAGAGGAGCCGCGGTGAAACGCTTCGCCGAGCTGTACGCAGCACTCGACGCCGCTCGCGGGACGCTCACAAAGCGCGCGGAACTCGAGGCCTATTTCCGCGCTGCGCCGCCCGGCGACGCCGCGTGGGCGCTGCATTTTCTCCTGGGGCGCCGCGGCCGGCGCGCCGTGCCGACCGGGCGTTTGCGCGCGTGGACTGCAGAGCTCGCCGAGCTCCCTGTCTGGCTCGTGGAAGAGTGCCACGACGCCGTCGGCGACCTCGCGGAGGCGATCGCTTTGCTCGTGCCCGACCGGCCTCGGGAGGGTGCGCCGTCGGAGGCTCTCCAGGACACCGATGGCCCGTCGCTGGAGGAAGTTGCGCGCGCGCGTGTGACCGAGCTCACGCAGCTCGACGACGCCGCGCGCGAGACGATCGTCAAGTCGACACTACGCGACGCCAGTCCCTTGGAGCGGCTCGTCTACGTCAAGCTCATCACGGGCGCCTTCCGCGTCGGCGCCTCGCGCGGGATCGTGACGCGCGCGCTCGCAGACGTCGCTGGAGTCGACGCCGCGTCGATGGCACACCGTCTCGCGGGACGTTGGGATCCGGACGCCGAGACGTTCACTCAGCTCGTCGCGAGCGACGGCGACGCGCTCGATCCGTTGCGGCCCTATCCGTTCTTTCTCGCGACCTCGGTCCCGACGGAAATCGCGGAGCTCGGCGACCCGAGCGATTTCCAGGCTGAATGGAAGTGGGACGGCATCCGCGCACAAGCCGTGCGGCGCGCGGGCGAAGCGCTCTTGTGGTCACGCGGTGAGGAGCTCGTCGACCGCGGCTTTCCCGAGGTCATCGAGGCCCTCCGCGGGCTCCCCGACGGCACCGTGCTCGACGGCGAGCTCCTCGCGTGGCGCGACGGGCGGCCACTGGGCTTCCAGGCGCTGCAGCGGCGGATCGCCAGCAAGAGCGTGGGTCCGAAGCTCCGCGCCGAGGTCCCCGTGCGGTTCCTGGCGTACGACCTCCTGGAACACGGTGGCGAGGACCTGCGCTCCGTACCGCTCGAGGTCCGCCGCCGGCGGCTCGAGGAGGTGCTCGCGCGCGCGGGTGACGACGACGAGCGAGTTCCGTTCTCCTCGCTCGTAGGGCTCTCCCCGCTCGTAGGGGGCGCGACATGGGAGGCGCTCGCGGAGCTGCGTGAAACGTCCCGCGCGCGCGGCGTCGAGGGACTCATGCTCAAGCGTCGCGGCAGCGCCTATTCCGCAGGCCGACCGCGCGGCGACTGGTGGAAGTGGAAGATCGACCCGTACACGGTCGATGCCGTGCTGGTGTACGCCCAACGTGGTCACGGGCGCCGCGCGGCGCTGTACACCGACTACACGCTCGCCGTCTGGGACCAGGGTGCACTGGTCCCTGTCGCGAAGGCCTATTCGGGCCTCGACGACGGCGAGATACGCAGAGTCGATCGGTTCATCCGGCAGCACGTGAAGGAGAAGTTCGGTCCGGTGCGAGTCGTCGAGCCGCGCCTCGTGTTCGAGGTCGCGTTCGAGGGGTTGCAACCATCGCCCCGGCACAAGAGCGGCCTCGCATTGCGCTTCCCGCGCATCGCACGTTGGCGTGAGGACAAGACGCCGGAGGAGGCCGACACGCTGGCCTCCTTGCGCGAGCTCCTGACCGCCGGCGCGCCGCCGCAGAAGAAAGCGGAGCCATGAGCCCCGGTGAACCCGCGCGGCTCGACGAGTGGTTCGCGGCGCGGGGGCACACCCCGCTGGCGTTCCAGCGCGAGACGTGGCGCCGGAGCCTCGCTGGCGAGAGCGGCCTCGTGCACGCCCCGACGGGGCAGGGAAAGACCCTCGCGGCGTGGTTCGGTCCGGTCGCCGCGCACCTCGATGACCCCGCGTCCCAGCGACGGGCGCGCCGGCGGACCGAAGCGCCCGCGCTGCGTGTGTTGTGGTTGACGCCGCTGCGCGCGCTGGCGGAGGACCTCGGGCGCGCGCAGCGGCGTCA
>Ga0163154_10009613_pt1 | contig 10979 bp, 13 predicted proteins | sample OliLakLV19MP9P1_FD_148649 | JGI IMG/M metagenome (GOLD analysis project Ga0163154, IMG submission 148649) | Freshwater microbial mat bacterial communities from Lake Vanda, McMurdo Dry Valleys, Antarctica - Oligotrophic Lake LV.19.MP9.P1 | ecosystem: Environmental > Aquatic > Freshwater > Lake >...
GTCAGCGTATACATAAACAAAGCTAATATACTAGAGCTAGCCACCGATCTGAAATCCAGCCCAGTAAATACATAGCAATGACTTTATCTTCTTCGCTTTCATTCCTAGAACTACCTTTATTTCCCTTGCCAGAAGTAGTTTTGTTTCCAGGACAATCGTTGCCTTTGCACATTTTCGAGTATCGCTATCGCATGATGATCAACACTGTCCTAGAAGGCGATCGACGCTTTGGCGTGTTGATGATGGATTCCGAAACAGGACAGCCCACGAATGTCGGTTGTTGTGCTGAAATTTTGCAATTTCATCGCCTGCCTGACGATCGATTTAAACTACTGACGATCGGTCAGCAAAGATTTCGGGTGCTGGATTATGTGCGCGAAAAGCCCTATCGTGTCGGCATGGTGGAATGGATCGAAGATACGCCCAGCGACGAAAATCCCTATCTGTTGGCGACCGAAGTGCGAGAATTACTCAATGATGTTGTGCGCCTCTCCCAGAAGCTCACCGAGCAAGAAATCGAAATGCCGCAGATTCCGCGCAGCCCGATCGAACTGTCTTACTGGATTGCTAGCAATTTTCAGGGTGCAAGTGGTGAACAGCAAGCTTTGTTAGAAACTCAAGATACCTCAGCCCGTCTGCGCCGCGAAGCCGAAATTCTTTCGTCAACTCGCAGTCAGCTCGCGGCCCGTACAGTGCTCAAAGAGACCTTTAGTGAATAATTAGCGCATGAAAATTGGCGTTCCCACGGAAATCAAAGATCGAGAGTTTCGGGTCGGATTAACACCTGCCGCGATCGAATCTTTAGTAGCTCGATCTCATGAAGTCAAAATTCAATCTGGGGCTGGATTGGGGTCTGGGTTTAGCGATCGAGAATATGCTGATGCAGGTGCGATTTTAGTCGATCGAGCTGCCGAAATTTACGCCCAAGCATTGGTCGTCAAGGTCAAAGAACCATTACGGTCAGAATACAAGCTGCTCCAGTCAGAGTCGATCTTGTTTACTTACTTGCATCTGGCAGCCGATCGAGAATTGACTCAAGCTTTAATCGACTCAGGCGCGACCTGCATCGCCTACGAGACCGTCCAGCTTACTAATGGATTGTTGCCTTTACTCACACCAATGAGCATAATTGCGGGAAGATTAGCCGTCCAGTTTGGGGCGCACTTCCTCACACGGCAACAAGGTGGCAGAGGAGTCTTGTTGGGTGGCATCCCAGGTGTAAGCCCTGGCAGAGTTGTGGTACTGGGCGGCGGTGTGGTCGGCACAGAGGCAATTCGGATCGCGATCGGGATGGGCGCAAGGGTGCAGGTGTTGGATGTGAATCTGACACGGCTGGGTGAGCTAGAAAATATTTTCGGTTCGCGGGTGGAATATCTATTCAGTACACCTGCCAATATCACAGCGGCTGTAGCAGATGCCGATCTGGTAATTGGCGCAGTATTGGTAACTGGGAGTCGTGCACCTGTGCTGGTCTCAAAAGAACTGGTGAGTAAAATGCGATCGCACTCGGTAATCGTTGATGTCGCGGTCGATCAGGGTGGCTGTATCGAGACTGTGCATCCGACTTCCCACACCAATCCCGTATACGAAGCTGAAGGCGTATTACATTACGGTGTACCGAATATGCCTGGCGCTGTTCCTTGGACGGCAACTCAAGCTCTGGTCAATGCGACTTTGCCCTATGTCAGATCGATCGCCGATTTTGGACTCGATGCTCTCAACCGCGATCCAGCTTTAGCCAAAGGTCTAAATATTAAACACGGTAAAATCACTCACCCCGCCGTCGCTGCCGCCTTCCCCGACTTATAGAAGTGATTAGCTGATGAGAAATAGCAAAAACTGGCAACCTGGACACCTACCCTGGGGAAGTTTACTCGCTATTTTTTTGCTTTGCTTTGTGCAGGGCTGGCTTTTGAGTGAAGCGGCGGTGGTTGTCGGGGTTGTGTTTCTGGTCAGTATTCCCGTTGTTTCGATCGCTGTATGTTCGCCCGATCGAAAAATTATCACGGCCCCGATTGCTGCTGCTTGGAGTGGGTCGATCGCTTGGACATTAGCAGAATCGATCGATAACTTCTGGCACGGTTCTCTATCTTGGTTAGCTATGGTGGCAGTAACGATGTCGATGTTTCTAGTTCTGGTATTTGCTTGGGCTTGGTGTGAAGTGGCGATCTCGATCGACAAACAGCTCGGTGAATATACGAGTTCGATCGACATATCACTAATGCTAGTAGTCAATTCTTGGCTAGGTTTATTACTGGGATGGTTTGCCGCCAGCAGATGATATGGAACGGAGAGGGAGGGATTCGAACCCTCGTTAAAGTCACCCCTAAACAGCATTTCCAGTGCTGCGCCTTCAACCACTCGGCCACCTCTCCTGAAAATTCAGGCATTTCATATTACCAGAGTAAAAGGTACATTCCCAAAATTTTTCTTACCGATTTAGAAACTAAGTATTTTCAAGATCTGGATTATTGCCTTTTTTGTCTTGACTTACTTGTTTGACGCTAAACACTAAGTCCTGAATTGCGAGGAAGCGCAAGAGCTGAGATAGACATCTAATCGTGGGAGAGGCAATTCTGGTTGCGAGACTGCTAGTTCCCCAGCAGGCATGAAACGATCTTCATTGAGGCTCCCAAAACATTAGCAGGTTTGGGCGCGCAGCCATGCCCAGGGCACGGTGACGAGTTTGTTTGAAGTTGGGACAAAAGCCCGTTGCCCGAAGACATCGTACTTATTCGATTCGATCGAATTGAGAATATTGCGGTACAGGATCAACGACGACCACACGGGCCAACGCGCATCTCGACACAAAAAAGAAATTCCTTGTTCGGCTTGACGATACATCTCACGCGCGCGCGTGATTTGGAAATTCATCAGAGCCACCCAACGTTCATCGATCACGCCATTGAGTAAGTCTGTTTCGGTATAGTCAAAATAATTCAGATCTTCTAGGGGCAGGTAAATCCGTCCACGTTGAGCATCTTCGCCAATGTCTCGCAAGATGTTCGTGAGCTGCATGGCAATACCAAGCGCGATTGCGGCATCGGTAGCGATCGAAATCAAGTTAGCGTCAGTCGTATCAAATCCCATCACGGCCGCAGACATCAAGCCCACCGTACCCGCGACCCGATAACAGTACAAATGCAGATCGTCAAAAGTGTCGTATCGATCGTAGCTCAAATCCATCCGCATCCCCGCGATCATGTCCTTAAATGGCTGAATCTGGATCGGATAGTTGCTCACAGCATCGGCTAGGGCAACATCAGGAGCTTGGGGCGGTTTACCAGCAAAAGTGGACTCTAACTGAGCTTCCCAATCTGCCAGAGTTTGGGGCGTGGTCATATCTGCTTGCATCCCATCGACTAACTCATCGGTACGACGACACCAAGCATACAAAGCCCAAATTGCCTGTCGTTTGGCATTGGACATCAGCATCGTGCCAAGATAGAAAGTCTTCGCATACTTCGCTGTAATATGGCGACAGGTTTCGTAAGCCTCTGATAGTGTGACTGGATAGTGCATTCCCATGAGGCTAGGCAAGGGCTTTAGCGGCAGTTGTTTGACCAAGGTTCTGATTTGGGTTTGGACTAGCGTTATTATTAGACAAAGCCGATGAGTTATGTACAGCTTGTGCTGTCAGCTTACCAGAAAGTATGGCACCTTCCATACTGCCAAGATATTCCTGCATTGTGTAACTACCTGACAAGAAGAAATTAGCGATTGGGCTAGTTTGGTCAGGACGGTATTGCTGACGACCAGGAATCGCTTTGTAAACCGATCGTGGCGTTTTTACCACTTTTGCCTTCAACACTTTGGCGGGGCTGGGAATTTGATCGGGGAAAAGCTTAGCTAGCTCTTCGATCGTCGCCTCGACGATCGATTCGTCAGATTTACCGATCCAATCCGCCGCAGGGGCTAAAACAAGTTCCAGCATAGACTTGTCAGGATCGGCATAGGCGCGGCAGGTGTTGCTCATGTCAGCATAAACACTTAACAGTGGCGATCGAGAAAATAACAACTGATCGATGTCGGTGAGCTTTCGATCGAACCAGATCTGGACATTGATCACGGGTACGCCTTCTAAGCCTTCGAGTTTTTTGAAATAAGCCCGATCTTTCCACGCCTCTGGCAGCATTAACTTGAGCGCATCGACTGACATCGCCGAAACGTAAGCATCGGCAGTAATATCGCGATCTGGGCTCCCGTCATTGCCTCGCACGATTAGCCGATTCACCGTGCCATCAGGATTGAGTACGATCTGCTTAAGTGGGGCGTTGACTTCGATTTCACCACCACGCGCGGTCACATAATCTGCGATTGGCTGACACAGACGTTCTGGGGGCGCACCATCAAGGAAAGCAATTTTCGAGCCGTAGCGTTCACGTAAAAATTTATTCAGCGCGGTTAGGGTAATTGTGGCGGAAACTTCATCTGGGTCGATAAAAGTCAGAGCTTTAGAAGCAGCGATAAAAATATCTGTGTTTACCTGTTCGTCAATGCCTTGGAGTCGCAGCCATTCCGACAGCGTATACTTGTCCATCTCCTCGACATATTTTTGACCGCGCACGATCGCAGGCAGCAGACCGATCGCAAATCTGATCTTTTGATTCCAGGTCAACATGTCGTTGTTGCGTAAAATCGACACAATCACGTTAAACGGCGCAGGGATGTCAGGGACATCGAACCGTGACAGAGTGCCAGGTTTTTCGGGTTGGTTAAAAATTAGGGTGTGTTGTTTCCATTGCAATCGATCGCTAATTCCCAGTTCTGCCATCAGTTGCAGCATATTGGGATAAGCTCCAAAAAAAGCATGTAGCCCAGTTTCAATCCAGTCGCCATCTTGATCTTTCCAAGCAGCGACCAACCCACCTAAAACCTCACTGCGCTCCAGCACAATCGGGGTATGTCCCAAATCTGCCAGATATTTAGCACAAGATAATCCAGCCAGTCCGCCACCTGCGATCGCAACCCGCATATTTCACACAATAATTTTTTTACTTCAAATATTCTACTTCGCAAAGCTTAACAATTGTGCATTTTTGCTCACAAACACCACAACTTTCGCGACTTAAAGCAGGTTTAAAACAGAGTATAGATAAACGGGGCGATCGCCGAGCCATGCGTTAAGATAATCAGCCCACCAAGCAGTAGCAGTAAGATAATCGTGGGTAATAGCCAGTATTTTTTACGTTCTCGCATGAACGCCCACAAGTCTTTGATTAGTTCTAACATCAGAATGGTCTCTCCATATGTCGGTTCGATCGAACGTTGCTAGTGACTCGATATGTTTGGCGTTGCGGCTCAAATTTACGCTGCATCGGGTCGCCTTGAAATAAGCGCATCAAAAGTCCCGATGGCATCACCACTAAATAAAAAATAATCCCTAGAATTAGCCGAGTGTTGATCCAGCCCAAAACCAGACCAACTCTCATCCAGACTTGATAAACAGGTGCAAGGCTCATGGGAGCAGCTAATGCTAAAGCCCAGAGCGGCAGAGCGATCGACCAGGGCAAAACAGGCAGCGCATGACCTCTGACGATTGGAATTAATAGACCAAACAGAACGACAATGATCGTCCCTGTGAGTAAGCCGAAATCACGTAACCCTTCTCGACCGAGTTTTGGGATGTCATGCATAGGAAAGGTAACAGCTATCAATTATGAATAAATTAGTCTAGTTCAAACTCTTTTTGCCATGAAAGATCGCGCTCTAGTTGGGGCTGTTGGTGCTTGGAAAGTAGGCAGTTTTCGAGCACTAAATAATCCATTTCAGTACGCATAAAGCATTGGTAGGCTTGTTCGGGGGTGCAGACAATTGGTTCGCCGCGCACATTAAACGAAGTATTGACCAAAACCGCACAGCCAGTCAGGGCATCAAACTCAGATAGTAAAGCATGATAGCGAGGATTGGTTTCTTTGTGAACAGTTTGGACTCTAGCAGAATAATCGATGTGAGTGACCGCAGGAATTTGCGATCGCGCAATATTGAGCTGATCGATCCCAAATAGTTGTGATTGCTCTGGATCGATCGGATGATGCAGATCCTGTTTAACGTTAGCAACCAGCAGCATATAAGGGCTAGGGCTGTCTAAGTCGAAATAATCACTCACTCGCTCTGCCAGTACAGAAGGCGCAAATGGTCGAAAAGATTCACGGTATTTAATCTTAAGATTCATCACCGATTGCATTTTCGGATTTCGGGCATCGCCAATGATCGATCGACCACCTAGCGATCTTGGCCCAAACTCCATCCGTCCTTGAAACCAACCTACAACATTGCCCTGCGCCAAAATTTCAGCTAGGCGTGGCATCAGTTCGAGATCGTCCAATTCCTGATAGACTGCCCCAACCGATTCCAAATCATGGCGAATTTCGGCATTACTATAACAAGGCCCCAAGTAAGTTCCCTGCATTCGATCGCCGACTCGATCGATCGCCTGACTCGTAGACGGTGGATGGTGCATGGTAGAGGCATATCCATTGCGAGCATACCCATTTCCGATCGATCGATCGTGACTTACTAAAGACTCCGCATTTTCGGCGGATGGTCGATCGATTTCGGCATGGCGGGGTTCTTCTAAATACTGATGCCAAGTCGCCAACGCCGCGCCGATCGCCCCACCAGCATCTCCAGCCGCAGGTTGAATCCAGATATCTTTAAATACTTTCGATCGAAGGATATGACCGTTCGCCACACAGTTCAATGCTACACCACCCGCCAGACAGAGATAATCGACATCCAACTCTTGCCGTACGGTACGACAGAGCCGCAAGACTACTTCCTCGGTGACAACTTGGATCGAACTAGCGATATCCATTTCGCGCTGAGTCAGCTTTGCTTCAGGTTTTCGTGGTGCACCGCCAAATAGAGCATCAAATTTGCGATTGGTCATGGTCAGACCGACCGCGAAGTTAAAGTAGCTCATGTCTAACCGAAATGTCCCATCAGGCTTTAAATCCATCAGGTGATTTAAAATCAAGTCAACATACTTGGGTTCACCGTAGGGAGCCAATCCCATCAGCTTATATTCACCAGAGTTGACTTTAAATCCAGTGTAGTAAGTAAAAGCGGAATAGAGTAATCCCAATGAATGAGGGAAATCAATTTCCCATTTTGATGTGAGTTGATTACCTTCGCCTAACCAAATGGAAGTTGTTGCCCATTCACCCACGCCATCTAGACATAACACCGCCGCTCGATCGAATGGACTGGGGAAAAAAGCGGAGGCAGCATGAGCTTGGTGATGTTCGGTAAACAGTAACGGCGGCAATTCGCTCACTTTACAGCCAGAAATCTCCGCTAATTCTCTTTTCAGTACGGTTTTGAGAAATAGCTTTTCCTTCATCCAGACTGGCATGGCAGCTAGAAATGAGATAAAACCGTGTGGGGCATATGCCAAATATGTTTCGAGCAATCGCTCAAATTTAACCAGCGGTTTGTCATAAAAAACGATCTGGCTGAGATTTTGGAGTTTGATGTCTGCGGTTTTTAAGCAGTAGTCGATCGCCTGACTGGGAAATCTGGCATCGTGTTTTTTGCGGGTGAATCTTTCTTCTTGTGCTGCCGCGATGATTTTGCCGTCTTGGACAAGTGCTGCGGCGCTGTCATGGTAGTAGGCTGAAATTCCTAGGATATTAGTTGTCATGCCGTCTCATGTGAACCGCAGGTTGCTCACGGTTTAGGGTAATGACATGAAACGATAGCACCGCCAGTATTTCTTTGTCAAAATCCTCCAATATGAAATTCACTTATGAATTAACTACGATCTGGCATAAGCACTCATGGGTTCTTTGATAAATTTGATATAGAGATGTTTAAACGTGGACTTAAGTACTCGTGGCGCGCCGAAATCAATTGGCATCATCGTCGATGGTAATTGCCAATCACTCACTTGCAAGCTTTCCCAAGCATCTCCGACAATTTCGATATGGGACAGATCGCTACACAAACCAGCCCGAATCGATGCCGCTACGGTTGGAACTTGCATCGGATCTACGCCTAAAATTTCGACAATTACCCGATCTAAAGCGAAGACATCCTGAGTTGCCGCGAGTAAGCCCAAGGCTTTTGGTTCACCACCGCTAGGCCCATTGCCCTCATGCCCGATGATGCCGTCAAGAATCGTTAACTGTGGTGAGATCGCCTGAGCCGTCTCAATTAGCATCTGGGCAAATTTCTCCGCGTCTTTACCCGCTTCCATGTGCCACCAAGCTTTCATCTTGCCAGGTACGCAACCAAACAAGTTTTTGACGCTAATGGTCAAGGTCAGTTGCATATGAGATTTGACTTTTGGCAAATTAATCACAACATCGGCATTCATGGCTTCTTTGCTTAGCCTGAGGTGCTGTAATGCGCCGCCCGTGGCATATCGATCGCCATGAAATTCGACAATTGGCACATCTAATTCCTCTAACATTTCCAGCAAACCATTTGTCCTTGCTACCCCCTTCGCACTACCAAATGCTGGACTGTCACCCAGAAAAGGCTTGCCCCCAACCTCTTTAACCATTTGCGCCACGGTATAGATTATTTCTGGGCGGGTAATGCATTCCTTGGTTGGTCTTGCCCCAGTCAGTAGATTTGGTTTAAGCAAAACTCGATCGCCAGATTTCACAAAACGATCGATCCCACCGAGTGGCTCTAGTAACTGTTCGATCGAACCTCTGAGGGCTTTGAGTCCGTAGTCATTGGCTTTGAGCAGGCTAACGATTGGTTTCATAACTCTCCATGAAATTTATATACTTATATTAAGTCTCGTTCTCAAGTTTTAGGCAGGAAGTCTGAGCAAAATCAGGGTGATGTAGTAGTAGATCAGTGGCGCGGTGAATACATAGCTGTCAGCCCGATCCATAATGCCGCCGTGACCTGGCATAATTTGACCTGAATCCTTCACCCCAGCATCGCGCTTCATCATCGACTCAGTTAGATCGCCAAGCAAGCTCGCAATCCCGATCAGTAAACCCAACACTCCCCCAGTCAGCCACCAAAATTGCCATTGTAAATACCATGCCCCAGCTAATGCCACCGCGACACAGCTAACTAAACCAAACGCGGCACCCTCAACGGTTTTCTTGGGACTAATGTCAGATAGGCGAGTACGTCCGATTAATTTACCCATCAAGTATGCGCCGATATCCGATGCCCAGATGCAGCAGAAGGCAAGGAGAACATAAATACCGCCTTGATCTAAGCCAAACAGGTAAGCGTCATGCTGATGTAACCCGCGCAGCCGAATCCAGAAACTCGGTAAGTAGCCGCCGTAAAATAAACCCAAAATCGAAGCAGAGATATCGGCGATCGTAGCGAATTTGGGTTGAAACAGCAGGTAAAAGCAAATAAATGTGCCTGCGATCGGGAGTACGGCATCGGCATATTCCACTCGCAACTGTGAAGTAAGCAGCAAAATCTGACTTACAGCCATCGTCGTCTTCACCGCAGGTATTGTGCCTTTAGCCTTGGCTAGCTGAAAATACTCCCACTGCCCTAACCCGATCAGGATGCTAAACACCGCCGTAAATGCCCACCCTCCAAGTGCGATCGCTCCTAATGCTAGAGGAATAGCTATAACCGCACTGATGATTCGAGTCCAGGGCATGAAAATCTCAACTTCAAGCTATTTCAAGTTAATTTCAGGTTAAGGCTCGATCGCAAGACTAGACCTAATTCTTGCTTTCTCTGCAAATCTGAATACCAATCAAAGCTGATCTCAGCTAGTCACCTATTCTAAAGAGAATTCCCCTCAACTAATGTGATTTAGGTATAAAAAATTACGCTGAATGTGAATTTTGAGATTAAGCAATGGCTTAGAATAATGGCTAAAGCAATAGCTGGCACGTAAAAGGTGTGAACTTAATTTATGCCACAATCTAAACCTCAATCCACACAAGCTAAGACTCACTATACGATACTGGGACTAACGCCTTGGGCAAATGAGCGTCAGATTCGACAAGCTTATCGCGAGCTAAGTAAGCTCTACCATCCCGACACAACCCAATTAAACCCAGAGGTAGCTGTAGAACAGTTTCGTCTGATTAACGCCGCTTATGGCACGCTAACTAATCCCGAACGTCGTAGCCTTTACGATCGAAGCATTCAGTTTACCCAAATCGCTACTGCGCCAATTCCAGATTCGATCGTTGCATCCGATCGACCCCTGCGTTACGATAGCGGTCTACCAAGTGAACGCCCGTTGTCTGGTGGTGAAATGTTTGCCCTGTTAATCTTGGCTTTTACTTTTTTCGCGTGCTTGGTTCTGGTATTTCTAGTTGGTTTAGTGCGTGGCGATCAGTTGTTGCCTTTATCACTCTGAGGAATAAAAGAAAAAAAGTATTAAACTAGACCAAGTAGCCTTTCCACACATCTGCTGATGACTTTTCCCATGATTACTCTTCCAGTCCCAGAAACTGCTTTGTACAACCACACCTTACCTGTGGTTGAGTCTTGGCTTCAGTCTCTAGGCTGCCAACAGGACAGAAATAATCTCAACCTATGGTACGTCAAGCGTCCAGGCTGGGAAGCGGAGATTTCGATGGAAGTCGAAGATGTGAGAGTGCGGTATATCAATGCAGTCGCTGGGAATAAAGACGTATATCGCAGTTTCCCCTACTCCCTACTCGCTCAGCCGTAAAGACATTGAAGATGCCATTTTCATTGGTCCTTAAGCTCAAATCTGCGATCGCCCGATTGATTGAAACATATTCACTAGAGACTAACACCCGACTCTACTGCTGTGGCTCGACCACCTATCGCAAACAAGCTCAAGAAAGTGGGCTGGAGCCAGATGAAAGCTATTGTGTTGGTGAAATCAAAGATCTGCCTGACTTTGCGATCGAAGTCATAATCACTAGCGGTAGCATTGATAAGCTCAAGGTTTATCAGGGGCTGGGAATTCCAGAAGTTTGGTTCTGGGAAAAAGATCGGCTAATGTTATACCAGTTGCAGGGTGACAGATATAACCCGATCGATCGTAGTCAGTTCCT
>Ga0163154_10009615_pt1 | contig 10979 bp, 11 predicted proteins | sample OliLakLV19MP9P1_FD_148649 | JGI IMG/M metagenome (GOLD analysis project Ga0163154, IMG submission 148649) | Freshwater microbial mat bacterial communities from Lake Vanda, McMurdo Dry Valleys, Antarctica - Oligotrophic Lake LV.19.MP9.P1 | ecosystem: Environmental > Aquatic > Freshwater > Lake >...
TCTACGCCAGTTCCCGGAAACCCCAACCCGGATGGACTGCGCGGCCGCGCCGTCCATCTGGGACACCCTGGAGTCCGGGTTCCAAGCTCCGCTCAAGCAACCACCGCGCCATGCAGAAACCTGCGACTACCACGCACATCCCGATGCGCGGTGTCCGATGTTCGGTCAGCATGGCGCAAAACCGGACAGTTGCAGGGTCCCCGCAACCCAGAACCCGTAGGGGGACGTGCCGGCGCGGCGCAGGGAAGAAGCACCGCCGCCGCGTTGTCCATTGCGCAGCCATGGAGCCAGCTCAGGTGAAGACGCTTGCCTCCCGGATTCAGCGGATGTTGCTCAGGCAGTTGATGAACGGTCTGCCCATGGCCAACGCGCGGGTGGGTTGTGTAGAGGTCTTTCTCACGCGTGAGCCTGGCCGGTTTGCATGGGTGGTGATGACGGACGGAGATCCGCCGCAGCACGCGGGCTCGGATGCCAATCTGCATCTGGCGGTGGAGGATGCCGCCGGCGCTGCGGCCCAGCTCATGTGGCGGGCGTCAACCCGGGCGGCCTGAAGACTCGCTCACCAACGCCAGCACATCCCGGAACTGCTGCAGCTGTGCAGCCAGCGGATGAGCTGCGTGGGTCACAAACTGCTCCAGGCGTGCCACCTGGGCCAGGCACCACGCACGCATCAGCGGATCCGCGCGCCTGACCAGATGTGGCCCCACCTGGGTCAGCGCTTCCGTGGAAAGTGGCAACCCCGCGTACGCCGGATCCGCCCCTTGTCCAGGGGTGAACGCCAACGCCACGTACCAGCGGTCATGCTCGTGCACCATGCGCTCATCCCGCAGATGCCATGCGTTGTGTAAGGCCCACGTCCGGACCAGGTCCTGGTCTTTGTTGGGCTGCAGGATGACCTGTTGAATGCCGCGCCCAAGCCGGGCCGCGTCACCCAGCAGGCGCACCATCAACGTGCCGCTCATCCCGGCCATCACCACACCATCGGCCGCTTCTCCGTCCAACGCGCGCAGGCCATCACCACGGCGCAGCCGCACCAGGTCTTCCAGCTCGGCGGCTTCCACGGTCATGCGGGCGGCCAGAAGCGGGGCTTCCCTGACGTCCGTGGCCAGCGCCCGGACACACAGCCCGCGTTGGACAGCAGCCACCGGGACCAGCCCGTGATCTGTCCCAACATCCGCCAGCACCGTGCACGGCCCAAGCAGATCCAGAACCGCGGCAAGGCGGGGCGGCAGACTGCGAGAGCTCATACCCGGCCTTTACGCGGCATCGGGTCCGGAGTTCAGGTAGCGCTTGGCCAGGTCCACGCCGGGATGTGGCCGGCTGAACAGGTAGCCCTGCCCAAACGGGACTCCCAGGCTCCGCACAATCTTGTGCTCTTCTGCGGTCTCAATGCCTTCACAGATGACGGGGATCTTGATGTCCTCTGCCAGCCTGGCCACGTTGCGGATGAGGACCTGACGGTACGGATCACTGGCCACGCCCAGCGTGAAGTAGCCGCTGATCTTCAGGTAGTCCGGCCGGATCTCACTGATGAGCCGGAGGTTGGCGTAACCCACGCCAAAGTCATCCAGGGCACACTGAAAACCCCAGTCCCGCAGCTTCTGGAGGTTCTGGCTGAACGCGGCCGGGTTCACAATGGCGTGGTGCTCCGTGAGCTCCAGGATGATGTCCCGGGCATCCCGGCCAGCGGCGTGCACCGTGTCCAGGATGGCCTTGGGTGCGTCTGCGCTGGTCAGGCTGCGCGGGTGGATGTTGATGAACAACCGCGTCTGGCCCAGCGGCGCGGCGTCACGCAACGCCGCGCGAATGCACATCAGGTCACATTCCAGGAGGCGCTCTTTGCGGGCAGCATACTCAAAGAGAATCTCGGGGTTGCGCAGCGGTGTGCCCGCGGGAGCGCGCGCCAGCGCCTCATATCCGTGGATCTGTTCCCCGGCCAAAGACTGGAATTCTGTCTCCACCAGCGCCAGGTCCGTGATGGGCTGGAAGACGCTGCGCATGGTGTTGCGGACCATGAACTCATCCAGCAGGTCCATGGACTCCACGGGGCCATCACCGCCCAGCTCCACATCTGAGCCCTCGCCGTGCACCCAGTTCCACAGCTTCTTGAGGTCCAGCGGCTTCTGCAGGACTTCCGTGACGCCCACCGCTTTGCCAATGGCAATGACCTCATCATTGACGTAGCCGCTCATGGCCAACACCACGGTGTCCGGAAAATGCGTGGCCACAAAACGGATGAGGCGCATGCCTTCCAGGCCGCCCAGCTCGCTGACGCGGAGGTCCGTGACCACCACGTCAAAGCGGCTGTGCTTGAGCACGGCTTCCGCGGCTTCAATCTCCTGGCAGGTCACAATTTCCAGCTTGGGACCGCGCAGATAGTCACTGAGCACGCCCAGCACACTGGACTCATCATCCAGGAGCAGCACCCGGCGGATGCCCCGTTTGTCTGACCCGCTGTCAGAATCACCCATGCGCGGTGCCGCTCCAGCAGGTGGTGCAGGCGTTCCAGACCCGCAACACATCCCACCCGGACGACGCTAACACAGCGCCGACGCGTAGGGTCCATTCAGTTTTTGCACACCTTTCCCAGGGGGCCGGATCAGCGCCGGCGGCGGCGCGGAACCATCATCCCCACCAGCGCCACAAGACCCGCTCCACTGCCACCCAGACAGCTGCAGCTCCCGGGGTTGCTGCCGTCATCTTCCGCCGGCGGCTCCGGGTTCTTGCAGGCCCCTCCCTCACAGGTGACGCCGGGATTGCAGTCCACCTGCACCGCGCGGCCAAAGCTGGCGCACACAATCATGGCGTTGGAATTGGCGCAGGCTTCCACGCACATCCCACCGTCTTCCATCCCCGGGGTGACTGCGCCACCATCCGCATTCAGCAGCGTGCACAACGCATTGCGGCAGACCTCACCCACCAGGCAGTTCATCACAAACGGTTCCTCACCGTTGCAGCGCTGAACCTGCGTTTCAGATGCGCACGCCGGAGAACACGCGGGACCGGCGTCCGCGCCTGGATTGTTGAGGGTGCACTGGCCGGCCACACAGGTCTCATCATCGGTGCAGTCCTGGGTGTAGGGAACACCCTCCACGCAGATGCGCGCGGCACCCGGATTTGCGCAACCCGGCTGGCAGACCTGGCACACCCCGTTCCTGCAGAACTCAGCCGCGCCGCAGGACTCGGTGACCGGCTGGTTGTTGACGCAGGTCTGGCGGCGCTTGATGTCCGTGCAGCCGGGCTCACACTGGTCAGGGCCGGCATCCGGCGGGAGTGCCGCACTGGAGGACATCACCGCCGCAGAAGAGGATGCCACCACCACGGCGGAAGAGGACGGCGCCATGGCGGACGAAGACACCATCACCACCGACGACGACGGCGCCACTGCCGACGACGGAGGGACCACCACCGACGACGGCGCCACGGCCGACGACGATGGGACCACCACCGACGACGACGGCGCCATGGCTGAGGAAGACGCCGGTGGCTCCGCGGAGGACGGCGGCATGTCCGAGCTGGCCGCCATGGCGGAGGACGCCGGCTCCAGGCCAGAGCTGCCCATGGTGGAACTGCTCTGAGCGCGGGCTGCCAGCGGACACAGCAGCGCGGTCACGCAGAGCACGGCACAAACGTGTGGTCTTGGAAGGGTCATAGGGTCATCAGGAAGCGCATGACGCGGTCAGTGTCCTCCGTAGATAGCACCCCCCCGTCTGAGTCCGCGCGGGTTTCAACGTGGAAGCTGGTGAAGATGACCTGACCGCCATTGGTACCTACAGGGAAGCGGATGGTCAGCGGGGTCTCGGGCAGGTTCACCTGGGCGGTGCAGGATTCTCCGTCACTGCACGCGGGGACGGTGGCACGCAGGAACACCTGCACCACCGGGTCCACGGCCTGGATGATGGACCACGTCTGGTAGGCAAAATTGATGGAGACGCTGGTCTGGCCGGGCGTGTCCTGCTGCAGGTGGGCAAGCAGCGCCGGATCAACCACAGCGGCATTCACCAGGCCATCAATGCCCATCTCTGCGTTGGAGGACAGGTCATCATTGCCAAACCAGTCCACCTTCTCCGGGAAGAGCGCTTCCACCACGTCATAACTCTGGTCAGACGCGTAGAGCGTGCCGCCGCCCAGCACAAAGTTGCGCAGGTTGGCCACCACAATGGGGTTCTTGCGCGGCCCGGCAAACGCGCTCTCATCCACGCCGCAGTTGATGAACACGCCGCAGTACGCGGCCAGCGCGGCAGGGTCACCAAAGGTCTGGAAGGCCCAGTCATCCTGAATGCTGGGCGGGTTGCCGTTGACCAGGTCAATGCGGTCCGTGGGAACACCCACGCGGCCCAGAACACTCTCCACGCGGTCAAAGACACCCTGGGCAACCAGGAAGCGGCATTCGCTGGCGGAGAGGCACTGCTCCAGGTCCGGAATCACCGTGGTCTCATTGGCCAGGCAGTCCACGTCATGCTGGTCCACAAAGCTGCCTTTGGTGACCAGCACCCGCCAGCGGCCCTGCGGCGTCAGGAACAGCTCATAGCGGCCGTCCGCGTCAGAGAATTCCACTTCCGCTTCTTTGATCACTGGCATCACCGGCACGTTGTTGCCATCCAGAAGCTGCGCGGTGACGCGGGCACCTTCCACCCAGCCCGGCGGGGTCTCACTGCTGCAGATGCGTCCGGTGACCTTGCAATGGGTGGTGGGATCAAAGGGCATGCAGCTGGCGGCGGAGACAACCTCCGTGGTCTGTCCCTCGGTGACGGTGGGCGCGTAGGCCTTCTGGAAACCCGTGGCGCGTACGGTGAGCGTGTGGGTGCCCGCCGGCACGTTGCAGAGCTGGAACACGCCCGCCTCATCCGTGCTGGTGATGAGGTCCGCCTCATTCACGTCCGTGAAGCCCACGTCACCCAGCACCACGCTGACCTCCGCGGAGCTGACAAACATGCCCGTGTGGCGGTTGCAGATCTGGCCGGAAAGGCACCCCTTCCCAACGATGGACGTGGGATCAATACAACGCGGATCCAGGAACTCTGTGGTCTCATCACTCTGGATGACGGCGGGAAAGGTGATGTGCACCCCTTCTCCGTCTGCGGCGGCGGTGTGCTCGCCGGGGGGGATGCCCGCCAGCTCAAAGAGGCCGGCTTCCAGGGTCTCAATGCTGTACTCAGCGCCGTCCACCAGCACCTTGACCACGGCACCCACCGCGGGACGGCCGGTCACCTGGTGGCAGATCTTGCCACTGAGGATGCCCGGGTTGCGCTGCACGTCCTCTTCACAGCCGTTGCACGCGCCCAGGGTCAGCAGGAGGAGGGTGGGAAGGAGACGGAGCGCTCGCATGAAACTCACAGCTCAAAGACCAGCAGGTTGAGGATCATGTCCATGTCTTCCGTGCTCTGCTGCTCCTGGTGGAAGGACGTGTAGATGACCTTGCCGGCGTTGGGTGACGGGTGGAAGCCCACGGTGAACGGAACGTTGTTCACCACCTGCGTGGTGTCACAGAAGAACGCGTCCGAGCACACCGACGCATTGCCACGCACGTACACCTGCGCCGCGGAGCTGGCGCCCGTCATCACGGCCCAGCCCGGAAGGTCATAGTTGATGGTCACGGACTGCTGGCCCAACGCGTTGCGCAGCGCGGGGTCCACCACGGTGGCGGTCATACCCAGCTCGGACATGCCAAGCTGCGCGGAGTCCACCAGGGAATCCTCATCCAGGAAGTCAATGTAGGAAGGCCAGCCAACCTCCACCAGGTCATACGCCCAGTCCGAGGCATAGATGCTCCGCCCGCTCTCCACGTACGCACGGAGATTGGCAATGGCCGTGCTGCCCCCAAAGCCGGAGAGGAACGCGTCATCCAGGCCGCAGTTGAAGAAGATGACGTCAAACTCCTGCATACGCTGGTAGTCTTCCAAAAGGTCATACTGAAAAGAGCCGTCCTCACCGGTGAACAGTGTGATGTTGGTGAGACCCAGGCGCCCCAGCACCGTTTCCACGGAGTCATAGTCTCCGGTGACCACGGCAATGCGGTGGTTGTCCTCAATGGGCGTACACGCCTCAGCGCTGTCCCCCACGCTGGTGATCTCATTGCCCACCACCACCACGTTGGGGATGTCCGTGGTGAAGCTGCCGGCCTGGACGTGGACAACGTACGTGCCCTCGGGAACACCCTGCAGCGCAAAGCGGCCCTGGCTGTCCGTCTGTGTCTCAATGGCGCCGGACGCGGTGTCCACCCAGACGCGCGCGTTGGCCAGCCAGGTGGTGCCGTTGGGAGCGCACATGCGGCCGTGGATTTCACCCACCTCTCCATTGGGATTGATGACGGTGCACAGGCCCGTGGGGTTGAGCGTGGTGACCTGCCCCGCCGTCACGGTGACCGGGTAGCTCTGGTTAAGACTGACGTGGGTGACGGTGACGGTATGCGAGCCCGGCTCCACACCCGCAAAAGTGAAGCTGCCCGTCTGGTCCGTGGTGTCTTCCAGCACGCCGCCGCTGACATTGACGGTGACAGCCGCGCCGGTGAGCGGTCCGCCGCTGGGCCCGCAGAAGTTGCCCTCAATGCGGCCCGTGGTGGTGGGGTCCGGCTCAACACACTGGGACGCGCCAATGCGAGCAATGGCGTTGGGGGTGATCACCACGGGATAGGTGCGGTGGTAGCTGCCCAGCTCAATGTGCAGGTCATACATGCCCGGCGGGATGCCGGTGAGGATGAACGCGCCGTTGGCGTCCGTGGTGTCACTGATGCGGACGGGCGGCGTGCCAACGTCAATGTACGCCACCGCGCCGCTGAGCGGACCGGTGCCGTTGGGCGCGCACATGTTGCCCTCCACGCCGCCGCTGTTGGGATCCACACCCACGCAGGCGGCCGGGCTCTCCAACGCCGTCTCACGCCCTTCAACGACGACAACTTCATAGCTGCGCATGAAGGTGGTGCTGCGCACTGTCATCACGTGGGTTCCAACCGGCACTGCTTCCAGCAGGAAGCCGCCTTCAGAATCCGTGGTGGTGACAAGGAGATCTCCGCTGCTGAGCTGGATGACAACCTCCGCAGAATTCACCCAGGAGCCCGTGTGCCGGTTGCAGACCTTGCCCGTGACCCAGCCGGTGCCCGGCGGATTGCGCGCGCCAATACACGCGGGGTCCAGGACGGTGGTGTCTTCCGTGCTCTTCACTTCCACGCCGCGCACCGTGCGCACGTCCTGACGGTCTCCAAGATCCTGGCTGATGACCACGTCATAGACACCGGGCGGGACGTCCTCCAGGCGGAGCTGGCCGCCGTTCTCACTCTCCGCGCGCATGCTGCTGCCGTTGTCCGTGGTGATGGCCAGCTCCACGCGCCGTCCGCCAACACCGGTGCGGATGTCACACAGCGTCCCAATGATGGCGCCCGGCAACCCCGTGATGCCGTCCGCCGGGTCACACACACAGCGCGTCAACGTCATGGGAATCAGCAGGAGGGGCAGGTAGCGGTTCAGGCGCATGGAGCGGACCTCATCTGGATGGGGGCGCCGGTCACATGGACGGCGAGGGTGGGGAACCTGCCTACCTGGACAGCGAAAGGCAAGCCGTACCGCCCGGCCTCTGGCGACGTGATGGCGGTCACCCGCGCAGCTGGTGCGGGATGCGCAGAAGGGCGCTGGCAACGCCACTGCGGATCAGGTCCCCAAACGGACCCGGCTCCAGCGAGGGAAGACTGGCGTCCGCACGCAGGTAGGCCGCACGTGCATCCTCCAGGCGGCCCAGGTCTTCCAGGGATTTTCCCAGGCACAGCAACAGCGACGGAAGAAACCCGCGTGCCCGGTCATCCGGCACACGCTCCGCGTGGTGGACCGCAAGGGCGTTCCAGCGCAGGGTTTCCTCAGGGGTGGGCTGATGGCGCGCCACGTAGTGGGCCGCCACCGCCGCATCAAAGTCATCCGTGCGGGCGTCCCACGCACGGGTGAATAGGCGCAGCGCCTCCGCGTGATCCCGCGCCTCCGCCATCATTCCGTCCGCGCACAGCCTGACGACGGGATTGTCCTGATCCATGGTTCCAGCACAACGCGGAACCGTGCCCGCTGGCAACAGGAATCCGCGGGCGTGGTGCGCGGTTGCGGCCGGGATGCACAGGCTCTGGATGGCGGCTGTTGTGGTGGCGTGTGCCGCGGAACCCACGGACGCGTCCGTCACCGGTGACGCCTGCACCAGCCCCCGCTACGCGTGCACCAGTGAGGGAAACATCCTGAGCTGTGTGAACGGCCGGCTGGAGTCCTTTCCATGCCGCGGACCGCGGGGATGCCAGCAGAAACAAGAGCGTTACAGTTGTGATGAGACGCGTGCAGATCCCGCAGAACGCTGCCTCCCGGAGCATGAGGGCGCCTTTGCATGTGACATGGAAGGCAGGGAGAAACTGAGCTGCGTGGACGGCGTGTTTGTCCGCCGGGGCGCGTGTCCGGGCTGCCATCTGGACGGCAATACCATTGCCTGCACGTGGCAGCCCGGTGATGCGTGCGCAGCTCCGCACTACGCCTGCGTGGACGGCGCCACTGCCATGGAATGTGTGGATGGTGTGTTTGTCAGCACCAGGTGCCTGGGTGCGGACGGCTGCAGCACGGCGGGGAACGTATTGACGTGTGATGCGGCGCTGGCGCGTGCGTTGGACACGTGTCTGACGGTGGCGGAAGGCCAGTACGCGTGCAGCGCGGATGGGCACCAGCTCCTCCGTTGCCACCGGTGCCGCTGGGATGTGGAAAGTGTATGCGCACGTTGCACCACGGAGGAAGCCGGCGTGCGCTGCGACTGATTGCGTGCCACCGGCAACCCCAGCGGGGCTGTTCAGGCGGGGCGCTCCAGCGTGATGCGCCCCAACGCGCCGCTGCGGAAGTCATTGAGCAGCGCCACAGAAGCTTTGTTGAGATCCGGCACCGCGCCCCGGGCCAGCAGGGACCGCAGCGCCGCAATGGCAAGTAATACACCTTGTGCGTCACACCCTTCCGGGAACCTGCCGTACCGCGCCGTCAGCAACTGCGGATATTCCTTGAGCAGGTAGCCGGCCAGGTGCATGGCGGCGTCCTGCTCATCATACGCGGTCCGTCCAATGCTGTGGCTGATGGCCAGCTTGATGGCCACGTCCTGGCCCAGCTTTGGCCACAACATGCCCGGCGTATCCACAATCCATGACGTGGGACTGAGTTCATGCCGCATCTGCATCTTGGTGATGGCGGGTTCATCACCCACGTTGGCCACGTGCCGTTTGAGCAGCGTGTTCATCAGTGTGGACTTCCCCACGTTGGGGATGCCCAGGATCATCAGCCGCAGCGGTTTGGCCTTGGTGGTGCGGTCCGGGGCCAGCGCAAGGCACTCCTGGGGGATTCGGCGGACCTCACCCGTCTGGGTTGCGCTGAGGGCCACGGCTTTCACACCGGGCATGGCGTTGTAATGTGCCAGCCACAACCGGGTCAGCGCCGGGTCCGCCGCGTCCTGCTTGTTGAGCAGTTTCAGTGCGGGCCTGCGGTTCTCCAGCCTCAGCGTTTCCACCATGGGATTGCAGCTTGCCTGCGGGACGCGGGCATCCAGGACTTCAATGACAACGTCGGTCTGGCGCATTGTTGTTGCCGCTTCTTTGCGGGCAACGTTCATGTGACCGGGAAACCACTCAATGGTCATGCGGCCTTTCAGGATTGGAGTGCCATCCTGGCTGGCCACGCCCCGGACCGCAACGTACGGCTGCCCCGCCGACGGGGATTCCGGTCAGACCCCACGCTTGCGCTGCGGCAGGCGCGCCCCGAATATGTGTATTTCATTTGATGGGGGTACAGCAGCTGGCACAGTGCTGGCACAGTGCTGGCACAGTGCTGGCACAGTGACCAGCAACGGAACGGTGCCACCGGCCGCGTGATCACGTGTTTCCGCGGGGTTGGGCGCTCCGCGGCGGTGGCACTCCCGTTGCTCAACACCCTCCTGCGTTCCAAATTGGAGGTTTCCATGACCATGCAGCCCGCCTTCAACACCGGGTTCATCCCCATCTTCCCCGTGCCTACCGAGAGCAAAAGGAACAGCAGGACGCTCAGGTATGACCGGGCACCGGACACCCAGGCACTCTCCGACACCAACGTGTTGGGCGTGGGCCTGAAGGGCTCCGCCGTGCACTACGTGCAAGACCAGCTCAACGCGCTGGGCGCCGCGCCGCCGCTCAAGGAGGATGGGAAATACGGGCCCAAAACGGAGCAGGCAGTGAAGGCGTTCCAGAGATCACGCGGCCTGCCAGCGACGGGGAAAGTGGACCGGAGGACGCTGGAGGCCTTGCAGTCTGCCGGCTTGACGGAGCTCAGGGAAGGTCTTGGCCTGTTGAGCGCGGACCTCCAGCAGGAGGTGCTGGCACGCATGGAGTCCGCCAGGAATGCGCCGGAGAAGCAGCTGGCCGTTGCGGCGCTGGCAACGTCACAGGGCTTTGGGCAGCTCAGCCCTGCGCATCAAAGGCAGGCTTTGGAAGCGCTGGATCAGACCAAAGGTCCTACACATACGCGCAACGCCGGGATGGCCATGGGGCAGATGACCAGCTCGCAGGAGTTCCTGGCCGTGGATGACAGCGTGAAGACCGCCGCACTTGAGGAGATGAAGAACGCTTCCACATCACACCTGCCCACCGCGGCCATGGATGTTGCCGCCGAGCGGCTTGCCGCCATCACAGCCCGTCCGTGACGGGCGCAAAGACGTTGCAGAAGCGGTCCACGTTGACAACGCCAGCAGCGCGGATTTCACAGTCTGCCTGTTCCGGCGCCCGTGTCAGTTCACGCAGGCGGCGCCGCGCAATGGCAGCATGCAATGGCAGGCTTGCGGTGGTGAACGTGCCAGCCGCTTGTGTCAGAAGTGACGCCGTTTCCTGAGCCTGGTGACGTTGCTGCGCAAGGCCCGCCCGGAGCATCAGCGCGTATCCTTGTGCCCAGCGCGCGGATTCCCGCTGGAGCCGGCGCACACACTCCATCACCTGAGGATGCGGCGCCTGGTTGGCC
>Ga0163154_10009623_pt1 | contig 10975 bp, 13 predicted proteins | sample OliLakLV19MP9P1_FD_148649 | JGI IMG/M metagenome (GOLD analysis project Ga0163154, IMG submission 148649) | Freshwater microbial mat bacterial communities from Lake Vanda, McMurdo Dry Valleys, Antarctica - Oligotrophic Lake LV.19.MP9.P1 | ecosystem: Environmental > Aquatic > Freshwater > Lake >...
ATCTTAAGGTGGTCGCGCTAAAAGAACAGCTCGCCATGCCCGGCGCGGAAAGTGTTTCGCTGCAAAAGCAGATCGACGCCGAGTTGCAGGCGAAAATTGAAATCTACGAGAGTCATCCGGGGTTTGTCCGCGAGATCCTCGCTTACAACACACGCACCGATTCGTGGCGCGTCGTAGGCCAAATGCCGACATCTAGCCCGGTTACCACGCTGGCGATCAAATGGGGCGATGCTTGGATTATTCCGACCGGCGAGGAAAAGCCCGGCATCCGCACGACCCGCGTGCATCGGCTAGTGGTAAAGCAGGCCAAGTAGAGCCTGTCCCGAGTTCGCAACTTGTTGGTGATGATTGACTCGTGAGTAACAATCTTGGCCGTAATACAGGTTCCGTAGTCTGGTTGCGATGACAAAAAGGGGAGCCGTCGGAGAAGCAATTGCGATTCAGAGCTGGCTGCGTCCAGCCCCGCAAGCAACCTGCGACCGCCGAAGGGGCGATGACGTGGAAACGGATCTAGATGTCAACTATCGTTCCCAATAAAATTTACACTTTCGCGGATTTCACATGGAAAAGAGGGCGGGAAATTGAAAGCTGTGAAGTGACTATTTCCCGCAACTCTCAAGTGCGTAGAGTCTTGAGTATTCAGAACGTATCCTGAAATCCAATGCATGTTTTAATAGTGCGATGCTCTATCAGGCGCCACCGGCTCATTGATCGCTTTGTAGGGAGCAATCACCGGAAGCGGATCATTTCGCACCTACTTCACTGGGGTTTCCTGGTTGCCAAGTCCGCTCATAGTCAGAAGAGGCGGCATCGCTCGAAACGCTTGCTCAATTGCTTCGATGTCCCGGTGGGTGTACTCGCCGTGGACGTCACTGGCGTAACCGACGTGCTCCCGACCTACTTCTTCGGAAACGCCCGCGTTGGCGGCGATCGAGATGTGGGAGTGTCGAAGCGAATGAAAGCCAAGGTCGAAGAACTGTCGCTTGGCCCCAACGCTCGAATCGTCATTGAAGGTGACTCCTGCCGATTTTAGGAGCTCTCGGAACGTAAGAAAGGCCGTACTTTCCGTGTGAATTCTTGCCGTGGAGCGATGGTGTAGCTTCGGCATCCCGTCGATCGGTCTGCTGACGCGGGCCGGGGGTCTGCGGAGTCTTGGTCGGTGCCATCACGATGCAGTTGATCTTGAGCTGTTGCAGCCGCCGGTGCAGGCCGTACCCCGCCGGCCCGGCCTCGTAAACCACGTGCAAGGTGCCGCCCTCGCCCCCGAGTCAGCGCCACCTTTTCGAGCGCGTGCAGATCGCTCGAGATCGTCCCGTACACCTGACCTCACCCAAGCGGTTTCCTTCGGCCACCGCGACCACAGTCGTATCTTTGTGGACATCCATGCCCACGTATTTATTCAACGTCTTCATGTGCTTGTCTCCGTTTTTGGTCGTTTTGGTTGTTGTTCACCCTTCAGCCCCGCCCATGCGGCTCTGCTCTTCACCGAGTAATCCGCGTCCAGGGGTCAAGCACACTTTAATTTCCGGTTGCTCTAGCACGGGCGCAGACGCCCGTCGCTGACCAGCGGCGGTAGCCGTGTATACTCTCATGAACCGTGCAGCGTTGAAAAACCAACATCTTGTAAGTAACTAGATAGGACTTCAATAATGACTCTTCGATCTTCCCTTCGTTTGGTTCACAGCCTGATTCTGTTTGTCTTGGCGTTCCTGACTGGCGAGGCCTACGCGTCGGGCATGGAGACTGTGAAAACCGCCCCTGACAAGAAAGGCTTTGTCCTCCATCCGTCCGGTGATCGCTACATTCCCTGGGGCCACAACTACGCCTCGGTGGACATCATGGAACGTCTGGCCAATGACCCAGCCCGTGTCGAGCGGGAGTTTGGCGAGATGAAGGCCGCGGGCACCAACGTTGCTCGAATCCACCCTGAGATGTCCCGTATCCTGCTGGGTCCGGGCACGGCCGATCAGCACGCGCTCGAGCAACTCGGAAAGATCCTCAAGATCGCCGAGAACTCGGGCATCCATCTCAAGATCACCGGCCTGGCTTGCTACAAGATCAAGGATCGCATGGCGTGGTATGATTCGATGGATGAGCAGGATCGCTGGAAAACGCAGGCCTTCTTCTGGGAAACCATCGCCCGCACGTGTGCCGAGAGTCCGGCCGTCTTCGCCTATGATCTGGTCAACGAGCCTGCCGCAGTCGGAAAGGGTGCTGACGGGTGGTACACTGGCAGGATGGGCGATGTGGAATTCTGCCAGCGGCTCAGCCTGAATCCCGGCACGCGCAACGGCGATGACGTCTTCCGCGAGTGGACGAAGCGCATGGTCGCCGCCATTCGTACGCACGACCAGACGCACCTGATAACGATGGGGATGCTTCCTTTCCCCGGCGCGTACAAGGTTGCTGCCGAGCAGCTCGATTTTGTCTCGCCGCACCTTTATCCCAAGGCTGGCAAGGTCGACGACGAGATCAAGCTCCTCAAGCAGTTCGCCTGGGGTAAACCCATCGTCATCGGCGAAACCTTCCCCCTGAACTGTGGCGCGGACGACGAGCGAGAATTCCTCCTCAAGAGCCGCGACTTTGCCCACGGCTGGATGGGCCACTGGCCGGATGAACCCCCTGCCAAACTGGCCGAGCTGAAAGAGACCGGCAAGGCCACGATCCCCAACGCGATCTGGCTTTCCTGGGTAGAACTTTTTCAAGAAATTGGCCCGCTGATGACAGGCGGGAAGCCCCGCTGAAGCGCGGCCGCGCCTTCTCGCTACCCGCGTGGACCGACCTATCAGTTTACCGATGAAAGCCAGAAAGTCAGGAATTGAACGGCTCACAAACCGGCTGCAGGCGACGCCGGGATCGGGCCTCGTTTGAGCATCGAACGCCATCGGCCCGGCGTGCCTGTGCCGGCAAGGACGGCCTTGCGCACATCAAGTTCACGTTCTACCGTACGATCATGACGCCAAAGCAGAAGACGCTTCAAGCTCTCGGAGCGCTTCCGGAGGATGCTTCCTACGAGGAACTCCAGGAGGAAGTTAGGATTCTTGCCGCCATCGAAGAAAGGCAAGCTGATATTCGGGAAGGTCGCTTGGTTTCGCATGACGAAGTGAATCGCCGTTTGGCTCAATGGACTTCAATTTTGGACGGAGCGGGCGATTACCGACCTGGCGGAAATTGTTCAACAACGGAAACGGAGAGCCAATCAACGCGCCCAGCCAGTGGCGCTTCGCGACGCGGCTTAACTCAACCGTTAGCGTGAAGCACAGCCTTTCCGGCATTTCCGACCTGCTTCACGCGATTTATTCCAAGCATCGCCGGAGGCATTGCGAGAATCCGGATTCGAAGCAGATGTGTTGCATGTGGTCCACAGACGATCCGCCGGACATTATTGAAGGCACAGAACCCATCTGCGACATTGAGGACGCATTCGGTATTCAGATCAGTGACGACGAAGCCTTGGAGATTTATGACATGTACTTGGATCAAGCAGCCCGGAAAATTCGTGAAATAGAACAAGGAAAACCTAAGCAAATCGTCCAGCCAAGCCCGCTACGCGGCCTGGCTGACGATTGACGTTCGGTCAAGGACATGAAGTATGGCCGAATACGGTGAATGGAATCGCAAAGGCGCAACTCTCGGTGATATAACGGCTCAAAGGGAGTACGGACTGAGCCGGGATTTCATTGTGAAAGGCATCCGAGCCGGGAAGCTTGAATTCCGCGAGGGAGCTATATGTGGCAACCCCTATTTGCGACTCTTGAGGAGCCAACTTGAGCTGTACATCGCCGACCATCATGGCTCAAGCAATTTAGCGAGCAGCAAGACCCAGGCGGAGTTGCGTAAGATAAAGAAGGAGATTGCAGCGCTTAAGAAGAAACTCACCGAACTTCAGGTCCGAAAGGCTGAAATTGAGCAAACTGTTGGAGAATAGCGGACCGAACCACTCGGTCGAGGCGAACCGCCGCCCCGCCCGAGGCTCGGAGCCAAGTCCGACCGTGCTTCTCCATCCCAGCTTATCACCGGGCGGTGGTCGCCCACCTGTGGCGATCGGCAAATCCTGCCTTCGGGCTACAACGATCCACCTTTTCAGTGTGAGTCTTCTCGGTCGTGAGCATGACACTCCTTTGCTGGAGTTGCCGTGAGTCAGATCGCAACCCACGAACCGAACCAGCCGTTCCGGCAAACATCGGCTGCACCCACGCCCCTGACGCGGAGCGTTGGCCGAACCGAAACTTGGCAACTTGACCGAAACGGGTGGATTCCTATCTTTGAGCCATTGACCGCCACTGCGATGTTGGATTTGAAACAGCGATTGGCCCGATTGACGGAGACCGAACGTCGTGCGGCGGCAGCTTATCTCCTTCGCTTCAAGCATGCATCTTCTGCTGGTCGTCGGGAGATGTCCCGATGGATGAAAGAGATGGACGCCGGAAAGAAGACGCGACTCAGCGATTTCCCCAAGAGTCGTCATGGCTGCACGGACCGCATAAGAGCCCGTCTTGTCCGGGAAAGCTGTGGCCTTTCTTTCGACACTTACGATGCGAAATCAGCGTAGATTGATCGACCGGTTGTTTCGCCTCGCTGAATGTCCGCATCAGCTCGGCGACTACTCGTCATTGGATGAATGTGGTCGGCACGTGCAGCACCTCGAAGCGGGTCTGAGTGTCAGGCAGAAGAATTTATGAAAACCCAAGTTGAGTTTCGCTCCTCAAAGTTCCCGCCCTACGAGGGTGAGGAAGAGGAGATCAATCCCGGGATCTGGGGTAAGCGGCTCACCGAATACCTCGCGCAGAAATTTAGGGAGGGCGGCATCGAGACCAAAGAGATGGCGATCGAAGATTGGGGCTGCTACCTCCCCGTTCAGACTGAAGGGTTCAGTTTGGCGCTGTGCTGCGGGCACCAAAACGGCGACGATGATCAGTTTCTTGTGTTCACCGAGCCGAGCACCCCGAAGGTGAAGAAGTGGTTTCGGACCATCGATGCCACACCACACCTCTCTCGCCTGCTGGATGCGCTCCGCCAGATCTTGGAATCTGATCCCGAGATACGGGAAATTGTGTGGAGCGACACCCGAAAAGCCTAACCTCTCGTGAAGTAGGCTGCGAGCGGGGGAGGCAGTCGCAGGGAAGGGGCTGATACGAGCTGCCTACATGACCAGCCAGTGCAGCGACGGGCGCAAGCGCCCGTCGCTGACCAGAAATCGGCTAGCCGAAAAACATGAAGCCACGTGAAATTTTCCGCCAGTATGTTGACGAACGCAAAACCGCGGTACCTCCAGGCTATAAGGTTGATCTTGTCAGTGATCTTACACGTTACACTCCAATTGCCGCGGCTCTTGATGGCATCGTTACTTTTTCGGAGCTTCCCAATTCTTCGGTTGATGACGCGATCACCGCACAGATCGATTACTTCCGTGGACTCGGTCTGCCGTTCGAGTGGAAGGTGTACGATTTCGATACCCCCTCGGATTTGTCTGAGCGTCTAACAGCGCGAGGGTTTGAGCGGGGAGATAATGAAGGTTTTTTGGTCTATGATGTGAAAGCACATGCCACGAGCGACCGTAAAAGCTCAATTAGGATTGAGCGTATCATTATGCCTGAAGGTCTTCATCAGGTTGTCGCCATCCAAGAGGAAGTTTGGGGCAGATCGTTTCCTTGGCTTGAATCATCCCTTCTCGCCTCCCTCTCCCGATCAGCTGTTTTTTGTGCTTACCTCGGAGAAGCTCCCGTTGGAACCGGCTGGATCGAGTTTCCCGAAGACACTGCTTTTGCCGAGTTGCATGGTGGAGCAGTATTGCCTGCCGAGCGGAGCGATGGAATCTACTCCGCTTTGTTTGACATCAGGGTTTCGGAGGCGAAGCGCCGAGGTTTCGACTTTCTCGCCGTCGACGCAGCACCGATGAGTCGGCCAATATTACTCAAGAAGGGCTTTACGTATATATGTGATACGATTCCATTCCGGAAAAAGGGCTGACGAAGCAGTGGAGCCGGCGATCTGCATTGCCATGGATCATTCTCAGAGCCGCGTGACTTGCTCGAATGCCGTTCATGAATCAAAACACTGGAGAGAATGAACCAGGAAAAAATGCGAACCCAAGCCTCGAGGCCTCGATGGGCATTGACCGTGGACAAAATAACATGAACGCCACCGGTGACCTTGAGGGCGGGAGGGGAAAACGGACGCGACGCTTCGTGCGGCTGTTGGTCTGTCTGATCCTCGGGCCGGCGGCTGGGTCCGTGGCCGGGGCGACCGAAGGGGTCGTTCTGTTGCACGGTCTTTGCCGGACCACGAAAAGCATGGAGAAGATGGAAGCGGCGCTCAGCGCGACGGGCTTTGTGGTGGAGAACATCGGTTACGATTCGCGTCATCATTCCATCGCGGCCTTGAGTGAACAGGTGATGAGCGACGTCGCCTCCCGTGCGCGTCTGCGCGAGTGTTCGAAGATCCACTTTGTGACGCATTCGCTGGGCGGTCTGCTCGTTCGCAATTACCTCAAGCGGCATGACTTCGAGCGTCTGGGTCGGGTCGTGATGCTTGCCCCGCCGAATCAGGGCAGCGAAGTCGTTGATAAAATCGGCTCGTGGTATCTGTTCAGGAAAATCAACGGTCCCGCTGGATCCGAGTTGGGCACGGCTGACGAATCGACGCCGAACCAACTGGGTCCCGTTGGATTCGAATGCGGCGTGATCGCTGGTGATCGATCAATCAACTGGATCAACAGCCTGATGATCGCAGGCAAGGACGACGGGAAAGTCTCGATTGAGCGGACGAAGGTCGAGGGAATGAAGGATCACCGCGTCCTTCATGTGTCGCATCCCTTCATCATGGAGGACCACGAAGCGATCCAGACCACGATCCGATTTCTGCGCCATGGGAACTTTAGAGAGATGGGCGAGGACTTGCGCCGGTTTCACTCCCTTGGTGCGAGCGGGAAGCCGGTTTGGAACCACGACACGTGAAGGGGAAAGATTCTGCTTGTGTTCAAACGATCGTTTCAAACGTTCGTTTGAATGGAGACAGTGGACGTAGCCTCGGCGGATGCGGCGTTGGCGAGATGAGCGACGCAGACGCGGCTCTTGGACGCGGCGGAGCGGCAGTTTGCCGATCGGGAGTTTGAAGGCGCCTCGCTGCGGCAGATTACATCCGAAGGCGGGGTCAATCTGGCGGCGGCGAACTATCACTTTGGTGACAAGGAGTCGCTTTTCGCGGCGGTCTTTGTCCGTCGATTGCGTGCGATCAACCGGGACCGCCTGGACCGATTGGAAGCCCTGGAGCGGACGGGGTGCCTGCCGTCGGTGGCCGATTTGGTTCAGGTAGTGATTGGTCCGATGCGGGAACTCTGGCTTGGCACGGCGGATGGCAGCCCGCACCCCTTCCTGCGCTGCATGGCGAGGACCCTTTTGGATCCGCAACCTTTCATGCGGCGTTTGGTGCAGACCGAATTTGCGCCCGATTGCGGACGGTGTCGTCGGAGCCGATTTCGCCGCCGCCCCTGACGCCGGCGGCCAAGCCGTTTGCCAAGGCGATAGGGGCGAGCGGACTGATCGAGGCGCGGCGTGAGAACACGCTCTTGGGGGTGCCGGTGGCGGGCTTGGTCAAGACGGTGCGGGTCTCGGTCTGGGAACGCGTGGAGAAAGGGGCGGCGCTGCTGGAGCTGGACGATCGTGAAGTACGGGCGACGCTCGCAACGCAACGCGCCCAGGTGGCCACGGCGCAAGCGCAGCGCGATGCCGCGCGCGCGGTGCTTGGCCAGTCCGAAACGCTGCTCGAACGCCTGACCGTGCGCGCGCCGATCTCGGGAACGATCCTGCAGGTGAATGTGCGGGCGGGCGAATACGTCTCAACCCCGTCGTCGGCGTCGCCGGTGGTCTTGGGCGACATCGATGAAATTCAGGTCCGGGCGGACGTCGACGAGCAGGTCGCTCCGAGGGTGCGCATCGGCGCGAAGGCGGTGGGTTACCTGAAGGGTGGCAGCGCCCGACCGATCGCGATGGAGTTTGTGCGCATCGAACCCTTCGTCATCCCGAAACGGAGCCTGACCGGGGCGAGAACGGAACGTGTTGATACCCGTGTCCTGCAGGTGATCTACCGTTTTCCCAATGAAGCGGGACGGTCGGCCTATGTGGGGCAGCAGCTCGACCTCTACATTGAGGAGTGATGCTCGGTTCGATGGTGCCTGGAAGGCCGCCTGGGCCAGGCGACGAAGGCGAACGAAGGCGCTGCGCGCGGACCGATCACTCCGACGGATGTCTTCCCGGGCTCAATTCAGGACCCTTTGCACGGCCTCGCCGAGGGCTCGCTTGGAGTAGGGCTTCTGCAGGAAGTATTGGGGACGTTCGGCGACGCCTTCGTTCATGACCTGTTCCTCCGGGTGGCCGCTGACCAGGATGACGGGGATTCCCTGCTTCAGTTCACGGAGGGCGGTCAGGGTTTCCCAGCCGTTCATTTCCGGCATGGTCACATCGCAGACCACACAGTCGATCTGGTCCGCGCGTTGCCTGAAGAGCCTGACTGCCTCAGAACCAGTGGCCGCCGCGAGGACGGTATGGCCGGATTGGGAGAGGGCGAGCGTCGTGAAGCCGCGGACGCCGGGTTCGTCCTCGACGACAAGAATGGTCGCCTTGCGAGAAGATTGAGACGGAGACGCGGACGTGACGCTCCTTGGACGGGGTGTGGACTGTGAAAGCGGGAGATACGTCCGGAAGACGGTGCCGCGCCCCGGTTCGCTCTCGACGGTGATCGCGCCGTGGAGGGACCGGACGGTACCGAGAACGATGGACAGACCAAGACCTCGCCCGATGAACTTGGTCGAGTAAAACGGATCGAAAATTTTATCCATCGCGTCGGGTTTGATTCCGTCGCCTGTATCCGTGATCTCGAGGCAGGCATACTCGGGGGCTGACGGTTGCCACTCGACGGGAGCGCGATTGGCGGACGGGATTTGATCGGCTGGGACCTTTTGAATTGCGACCCGAATGACACCATTCCTCGGTGCGATGGCCTCGCAGGCGTTGATCACCAGCTTATTGATGATCCCCTGGATCTCCTTGGAGTTGGCGCTGATGGCCGGACCTGGGGACGGTAGAACGGACTCGACGACGATTTGTGGAGGTTGTCCCTCTTGAAGCCGACGGAGTGCCTCTTCGGCAACGTCGCTGAGATCCAGCGTTTCGACTGCGGCCCTCCGCTGTCCGAGATAGGTCAGCATCAGACCGCTCATTTCAGCGGCCTTGCGGGCGGCGTTCATGGCCTCGAACAGTCCTCTCGCGGCACCGCTGCCCGGCGGCAGATCGCCGGCCACAAGCTCAATGTTCCCCATGACTGCCTGGAGCTGATTATTGAAGTGGTGGGCGACGGCGCCAGCCATCCGGCTCAGGCTCTCTGATTTCTGATGGTGGAGATTGAGTTCGGCCAAGTGGTCCTTGTCGGCCTCGGCGAGCTTTTGGGCGGTGATATCCTGGATAGATCCGCGCAACTTCACCGGGCTGCCGTTCTCCATCAGTACGGACCCTTGAATGCGGACCCAGAGGGATCGACCTTTGGCCGTGATGAAAGGGACCTCGAGGTCCAAGGAGGTGCCGTGCTCGCGTGCGCGGCGGATGGCGGATTCGACCAGCATGCGCGCCTCCGGAGGATAAAATCGAATCGCCTCGTCGTAGGCGAGGATCCCGGATGGATCGATCTCGTGGATATGGCAGGTTTCGAGGGACCAGTGGAACTTCAGCGTTCGCAGGTCCAGTTCCCACGCGCCTATCCTGGCGATGGCTCCGATTCGCTGCAGCAGATCCTCGCTCTGCCGCAGGGCCTCCTCGGCCTGTTTGCGTTCAGAGATGTCCTCGCAGATGGCTGCAGTACGGTAGGCCAGGCCATCGTCCCCGCGGATGAATGACGCGTTGAGACGGACCCAAACGGTGGAACCGTCTTTGCGCACGTACCGCTTTTCGTTCCGATAGTCCGGGGTCTCCCCTCGCGCGGCCCGACTGAAAATCTCCCAATCCCTCAGCCGGTCATCCGGGTGCGTCAGCGTGCAGATTTCCATTCCATCCAACTCCTCGTTCGAGTAGCCGGTGATTTCACTGAATTTTTGGTTGTTGCGGAGGATTCGCCCGTTGCGCGGATCGACCTGGATCAGTCCGACGGAGGCAACCTCGAAGAAGGCACGGAACTCCATTTCACTTTCCTGGGGAGTGTCTGCTCGCTCCGGAGGGTCGTTCGCGTGGGCAACCGTTGGAGTTGAAGGCGCGGCTTCCATGTCAAGCGGTGGTGATGAACGGCGCGGATGATTTCGGTGTCTTGGAGGAGCCGGGCCGGCCTTGATCGCGTAAGTTGGGATCCGAACTTTCACAGGTGGCGCCAAACCACGAAGTGAAACCTTCGCCTGACTGAATTTCCTGACAGCTCGGGATTCAGGACTTTACTAATGCCGATCGATTGAGAAGGTCAAGCTTCAAGCGGATCGCTATGGGTGGGCTTTAAGACATCAAGAGAGTGTCCGCCAACCGCGATCCGAAGCGCAGATTCGGAGGGCAATCAGGTGGAGCGGGCTCGACAGGGGAAATGGGTACGCTTTGTTTTGGGGTCGAGTTTACCATGTCACCCCGTTCCCGCCGGTGTTTTCTTCAGTCCTGCCTTTTGGCGACTCCGCTCGCCTTTGTTGGAGTCCGGTCCGCCGTGGCGGCGGCTCGCCCCGCCGTTCCGAAACGTAATCTGGCCTTGGGATTGGATAACTTTGCGGTTCGGGCGATGGGATGGAAGGCACCGGAGTTGATCGATTATGCCGCCTCGCTGGGACTGGATGTGCTGTTGATTTCCGACCTCGAGGCGTTTGGCCCCCTTGAACCGGCGGCTCTGCGTGAGGTGCGGCGTCGGGCGCAGGATCAAGGGATTGGGCTGTATGCAGGAAGCTGGAGCATTTGTCCGACCTCACCCGCCTTCAAGCCGACCTGGGGTACGGCGGAGGAGCATCTCCGGCTGGGGT
>Ga0163154_10009629_pt1 | contig 10969 bp, 9 predicted proteins | sample OliLakLV19MP9P1_FD_148649 | JGI IMG/M metagenome (GOLD analysis project Ga0163154, IMG submission 148649) | Freshwater microbial mat bacterial communities from Lake Vanda, McMurdo Dry Valleys, Antarctica - Oligotrophic Lake LV.19.MP9.P1 | ecosystem: Environmental > Aquatic > Freshwater > Lake >...
GGCCCATTTATGTTCGTTTCGGCGTGTTACCGCGCCGAAGACTACTTGGCCGCAGGTGGGTACGGTGGAAGCCGGATGATGAATCCCGACAAATGGTTCCACTGGCGGTTGCTTGGCCAAACAGATTACGTATATTTTATTGATAAACAACTGTTTAAATACAGGTGGCATGATAGCAACCAAACGGCACAACAAAAAACGAGTGGCGCATTGAAGTTTTTTGTAGATGAATATAGGAGTAGTTTTGAGACGAGTGAATTGATGCTCATAAAAGCAGGATTAAACGCGAAAGAAGTCAGGCAATCTTTTATTTTCAATATTATTCATAAATACACATTTGGTTACATCAAATTAGACCAAACGATTATGGCTCGACGAGTATTTCGATTCGGATGGGTTTGCTATCCTGACCTCATGCGAAAAAATAAATACACTTGGTTGCTTTGGCCTTTGCTGATTTTTGGGAAATTGGCTACAATAATAGTAAAACCTCTGAAAAGCAATTACACTTCTGTTAATAATATTTGAATGCCATTAGGATGGAGTTGGTATTAACTCAAAATCACCCGCAAAAAAGAAAAATCGGCAGGAAGTCGCTCCCGGAAAGATGGAATCGGCTTTTGTTCTGGTTCAGTTTTTTTATGGCCTTTCCGGCTATTGTAATTGTGCAGAATATTACCATCTATATTTTTGGCCTGATTGTTTTATTCCTTTTTCAATATGTAAACAGGCCACTAATCCGGATGAACAAACTCTTGCAATGGTTTGCCCTACTATTTGGAGTCGGAGCTATAGTTTGTGTATTCAACATCCCTTCGGAAGCCCCTCCAGGCTCAATAGAACGAGCGTTTGCTGTTCTTCCGAATTACTTGTATTGGAGTTTATTAATTATCATACTAATTACCCACAGACGGCTTATTCAATTAGATAATATTTTCAAAGCAATATTTTTGGGGTTATTGGCAAGTATCGCATATTTTCTTTTTTTACGGCAATTTCTTACAGCGATTCCTATATTTAATCGCATTACCCCAAATTCTTTTGCTTTTTTACTGATATGCTTTAGCCCCTCTGCAATTTATTATTTAAAACAAAAAAAAGGAAGGATTTGGGCGGTCATATTTTTAATATTTTTAATATTTACTTTGATATATAGCGGCAGGCGTGCCGGAACAGTGCTGGTGCTGTTAAGTGGTATAGCTGTATTATATATAAATCAAATTAACTGGAAGAGCTTCGTTTTTGCGATAGTTGTCATCCCTATGCTTATTTCGGGTCTTTACACCCGAAAAATGGAAGCTTTAATCCTTCAGTCCAACGAACGCATCCACGAAATGATCTATAAAACAGATAAGATAAGAACAGAGGATAGATCGTATTTGACACGAGTAGCGATGGTAAATAAAGGTTTGGCTATTTTTGAAAAGTATCCATACACAGGAATCGGATTAAATAATTTTTCAAATATTAAAATAGATTTTGATAAATCCTTCGAAGGTGCTGCTTATGTAGTTCATAAAGAGAATATCAATGAGAAAAGCGCACATAATTCCTACATTAGCTTATTGACAGAAGGTGGATTGTTCCTTCTCATTCCCTTTGTATTGATTTTAATTTCAAATATATTTTATTTTATTGTAAATATCAGAAAGATTCCAGACGCTCATTTGCCTATATTTATTGGCTTAATAGCTATGTCTGTTCATTTGTATTTTATTTCGGACATACTCAATGTATATGCTTGGTTTTTAATTGGGCTAAGTTCAGCGGTTCGTTACAAGAGGCAATTATAAATATGAAATTGGCCTTTTACTACCATATCCCCATTGCAGAACAGAATGGCATATTGCTTTTGCCAAGCTTTTTTGGGGTCTTTATTGACAGCCTGGCATCTAATGTAGAAACGCTATTCATAATAATGCATCAGGCAAATGATCGTGAAGTATCAGATTGTAATTATCAATTAAATTCAAACAATATTACCTGGGTTAACTTAGGTTTAAAGACCCCGGCATGGCATAGGGAGCTTTTTCATAGAGCAGTCCTTAAAGTGGCAATGAAAAGTATTGAATGCTGCGATGTTTTGGTCGTAAGATCTCCAACTCCTTTAGCTCCTTATTTCCATAAATACGTAAAAAAAAACAAAGTCTGGTTCATGATAGTTGGAGATTATTTAGAAGCCATTGATCATTACAAAAATTCAGGTTTTAGAAATAAATTAGTTTATCTTTATTTGCATATCAATGACTTTTTTTTTCAAAGGCGTATCAGAAAAACAAATATACTGGTAAACTCTCCGGCTTTGTTTAATAAATATAGGAATAAAGCAAAAAGCATCTTTCAAATAAGAACAACAACTTTAACTGATTCTGATTTTTATATACGCGATAAAAATTATCTAAATCAGCAAGTTGAACTATTATATACGGGACAATTTAATCCATCAAAAGGATTGTTTGAACTAATAGATGCATTAAGCAGTCTTGTTAAAGAACATTTATCAGTTCGTTTACATTTAGTCGGATGGGAAGACGATGTTAAAAAAACGGTAGAAAATGCGCTGAAAGAAAGAGCCTTAAAGCTTGGCGTTGCTAACCATCTTATCTTTCATGGTAAAAAAAGTGTTGGTCTGGAATTGAATAAGATGTACCGATTGGCAAACATCTATATCCTGCCTTCTTATCACGAAGGATTTCCGAGAACAATTTGGGAGGCTATGGCCAATGGACTTCCGGTCGTTGCTACAAATGTTGGAGGTATTCCGAAAATTTTAGAACATGGGAAGAATGTGTATTTGATTGAGCCTAAAAAGAGTGATGAAATTACAAGTGCTGTAAAAGAGCTAATAAAAAACAACTTGCTGAGAGAAACATTAATCAAAGAAGGATTCTTGTTAGCACGAGAAAATACCCTGGAAATTCAAACAAAAAAATTAGTGGACATCCTAAAAAGTAATTCGCAAAAATGACTATAATCGGCATTAATTTTGGCCATGACGCAGCTGCTACCATCATTAAAGAAGGGGAAGTAATTTATTCCATCGAAGAGGAAAAGATAAGCAGGATAAAACAAGATTTTGGCTGGCCTAAAAAAGCAATTGCAGAAGGGTTAAAACAAGTTGGCTTGACTCCCTCTGAAATTGATGTTATAGCAGTCGGGAGCCAAACATACAGTGACCTTGGGGCTAATGAAATCAGATTTCGATTTAGTAAGCGCAAGATTGACAAATGGAGGGAATACTTGGATCGGGTGTTATCTTATTTTGGAGTTCCAATAAATCGTTTTGGCGAGATTAATAAAAGCGTATTTGAGACGAAAGTTAGGGAGGAGGGCTTTGTAAATGCTAAGGTAATATTCTATAACCACCATTTGTGCCATGCTTCAGGAGCGTATTATTGTGCTCCATTTCGCCCGGACATTGTTATCACCTGCGATGGACACGGAGATGGCGAGTCGTTTAATTTTTATGTACTGGATGAAAAAGACGGATTGGTTGCTGTCAAAATCAACGATTACAAAACTTCTATTGGCGCGTTTTACAGTTCAATTACTCAAATGCTGGGTTTTAGGCCAACCAGACATGAAGGAAAAATAACCGGACTTGCTGCATTTGGTAAACCTGGGCCATTGGTTGAACAGTTCAATCAATTATTCAGGCTTGACCAAAATTCCAACTTAGCCCGATTCCCTTTTGATGAAACAGAACAGTATTGGGAACATTACAAAATAAACAACCAACTGAACCTTGTCCAACGTATTAATTTACGTACTTCTGAAAGTAGTGTTGGTGCCGATTATACTAAGCGATACGAAATCTTATTGACCAAAATACGTGAATTAAGTGCGGGATTCAGCAAAGAAGATGTGGCTTTTGCGGTCCAGTCCGTTGCTGAAAGCATTGTGGTGGAGGAAGTTCGAAGAGTTTTGGGCAATCTGGGGGTAAATAAAAAAGTGAACATCGCCCTGGCTGGCGGGGTATTTGCCAATGTCCGGATCAACCAGAAAATTTATGAGATGGACGAAGTCGAAAACGTGTTTATTCAACCAGCAATGGGGGATTCCGGTCTTTCTATTGGAGCAGCTATTTTAGCAGATATTGAGTTTGGGAAAAAGAAAAAGGATACGTGCCAATATGCTTTTGTCCACAGCTACCTCGGACCAGATTACAGTAAGGAATTAAGCGTTTTCCTCAAGGGGATATCCCCTGCATTTATCGTAGAAGAGATGGAAAGTCCGGCTAAAAAAATCGCCCGGCTGTTGACGGACAACCTTATTGTCGGTTTCTGGCATGGTAAAATGGAATGGGGCCCCCGGGCATTAGGAAAAAGGTCTATGATTTTAAATACGTTTGACCGAAAAGTGAATGACAGCCTCAATAAGCGGTTAAACAGGACTGAGTTCATGCCATTTGCGCCCTCTGTCATTGAATATATAGTAAAAACCTATATGCCGGCTTATGACGAAATCTGCCCGGCGGCTGATTACATGACGATTACCTATGACGTTGATCCTCAATACCATGACTTACTCCAGGCGGTTGTCCATATTGATGGCACGGCAAGGCCACAGGTGGTAAAAAAAGAAACCAACCCATTTTTTTATGATATTATAGACGAATTTTACCAATTAACCGGCTGCGGAGCAATTGTAAATACCAGTTTTAATGTTCACGAGGAGCCTATTGTTTCTACGCCACAATCGGCATTTAAGGCTTTGGAAGACGGTAGAATTGATGCTTTAGTACTTGACAATTACCTTATTCTAAAAGCACATGGCTAATAATTCTTTAAATTTATTATTTATCGGGAGCTTTATGTCAATACACAGTGGCAGCCTGTGTGCATCGGAGAAGCTTGCCGGGGCGCTTAGACAAAATAACATTGTATCAACCTTAGTATCCAGAAAAAAGAATAAAATTATCCGATTGATAGAAATTATAATAGCTTTATTTCAGTCTAAAGCCCAATGCGTCCATGTAGATGTTTACAGCGGACAAGCTTTTATCATAGCTGAAGTATCCTCACTTATTTGTTCATTATTGAAAAAGAAGCATATTTTGACTTTGCATGGTGGGGCTTTACCGGAATTTTTTCAAAATAATCAAAAAAGGATTAAAAAGGTCTTTAACCGGGCAAATTTGATTTTAACACCTTCACAATATCTAAAGCATTTCTTCGAAGATAAGGGCTTCAAAATTCAGTATATCCCAAATTCTATTGATTTATGTGACTTTCCGTTTGACCGATCCCGTATTAAGCCCTATTCAATGCTTTGGGTACGTGCCTTTGATCCTATTTATAACCCACGACTTGCTATCGAAACGTTATTTGAAGTTCAGAAAAAATACCCGGAGGCTACCTTGACAATGGTTGGTCCGGATAAAGGATTACTTGATGCTGCAAAACAACTCATCAAAGAGAAAAAACTGAAAAATTCTGTGTATACCGTAGGGCCAGTTCCTAATCAGGAACTTTTTAGCTATTACCAATCTCACGAAGTCTTCTTAAATACGACTTCTTATGAAAGTTTTGGGGTAGCTGTGTTGGAAGCTGCTTCTTGTGGAATTCCCATAGTTTCTACTCAGGTCGGAGAAATTCCATATATGTGGAAGCAGGGAGAAGAAATGCTCATGGTTGATGATTTTGAACCCGAGCATTTTGCAGAGCATGTAATCAAAATATTTGAAGACAAAGAGCTAGCTTCTCTTCTTTCCTTAAATGCCTGTAAGAAAGCAAAAACATTTGATTGGGAAATAATTAAACCATTTTGGTTGAATTTGTTTAATAATAAACATGAAGGGTAGAACCGAGAAAATTTACCATAGACTGCCAGTTTGGCTACAAAATTTTGCGATAAGCATGTTTGGCTATTACTGGTATGGAAGACGATTTGGAGGCGTATTCAAAAAGGAATTGGAGTTATGTAAAAAGAGGGAATACTTTAGTTATGAACAATGGCGTATATGGCAACAAAAAGAGTTGCAGTGCTTATTAGTACATGCTTTTATCAATGTACGTTATTATACTAAATTATTTAATGAAATAGGATATAACGAAGGTGATTTGAAAGATTTAAAAATTGAAGATATTGAAAAAATTCCTTTTTTAGAAAAAAAGACTTTTAGAGTATTAGGTGACAATGAAATGCTTTCTCAGAAGTTAGAACCCAAAGGCTCTTTTCTATATACCAGCGGAAGTACTGGTACTCCATTGAAAATTAGATATTCCAGGAGAATGCATCAAAAGTACTTTGCAATATACGAATCTAATGTTAGAAATTGGGCAGGAATAGATGTTAGTATGGGTAGAGGGGTAATCGGTGGAAGGAGAATACTGAAAGAGGGGCTTTCTGATGGACCTTTTTACAGGTATAATTCCGTAGAAAAACAAGTTTATTTTTCGGCTTATCACATTTCTAAAAAAACGACAGCAAATTACTTAGAAGGACTAATTAAGTACAAGGTAGATTATTTAGAGGGATACGCCAGCTCACTTTACTTTCTTGCCCGATTTATAGAAGAATTAAAACTTTCTGCACCAAAACTAAGAGCTGTCTTAACAGCGACGGACAAACTAACACCGGAAATGAGGAATACATTTCGCCGGGTATTCCATTGTGAGGCATTTGATTCTTATAACGGAGTAGACTTATGTAATCTAATTTCGGAATGTGAGCACCACCGGCTTCATATAGTGCCGGATGTGGGAATTGTAGAAGTACTAAACAAATATGGGCAACCTTGTATGCCAGGAGAAGTAGGGGAGTTGGTTTCTACGGGACTTTTGAATTATGACCAACCGTTGATTCGATATCGTATTGGAGATTTAGTTAAGTTAAGCAAAGAACAAAATTGTCCTTGTGGGCGAAGTATGGTAATCGTTGATGAAATTGTGGGAAGAGTCGAAGATACCGTTTTAGGGTCGGATGGAAGAGAAATGATGAGATTCAATAGAATATTTATTGATATTCCATTTTTAGTTGAGGGACAGGTTATACAGCATGAAATAGGGAAATTTGAAATTAAATTAGTCGCATCTCAGGCCATATCGCAGTCAGATTTGGAAAAAATAAGACAACGAATGAATGCACAATTGGGTGAAATTGAATTAGAAATTAAGATGGTAGACTATATTGAGCGAGGTCCAAACGGTAAATTCAAGGCTGTAATATCTCACGTTAACAAGGATGAAAAAGAACATAAATAGAACTAAATGACTACCATCATAGACTACGGTATGGGCAACCTCGGTTCTATCCACAACATCATCAAAAAGATAGGCCATACCTCGGAAATCACTTCGGATCACAATCGGATTGCAGCAGCCAACAAGCTTATCCTGCCTGGCGTAGGCGCATTTGATAAGGCTATGCAAAACCTTGCGGATATAGATTTGACAGGACTCATTAAACGCAAGGCTCAGGAGGGAACCCCGTTATTGGGAATTTGTCTGGGCATGCAATTATTAGCCAATGGAAGTGAGGAGGGAACATTGGATGGCTTGGGCCTGATACCCGGGAAAGTAAAAAGATTTGAAGTAAAAGCGCCTTTAAAAGTGCCCCACATGGGGTGGAATGTGGTGAAATACCAAAAGAGCTGTAGATTATATGAGGGCTTTGACGATTATGAAGAATCGCGCTTTTATTTTGTGCATGCTTATCATTTTGTATGCGATGATGCAAGCCATGTCGCTGCATCTACGGTATATGGAACCCCTTTTACATCCTCTGTTTTTTACAAAAATGTATATGGGGTACAATTTCATCCTGAAAAAAGCCATAAGTACGGGATGTTATTGTTGAAAAATTTCATCGAAAACATCCATGCTTAGAACAAGGATTATTCCGATATTACTGATGCGCAACAAAGGCTTGGTAAAGACCGTAAAATTTGGCGAAGGCAAATATATTGGAGACCCGATTAATGCAGTTAAAATTTTTAATGACAAAGAGGTTGATGAAATTGTCATCATGGATATAGATGCGTCAAAAGAAAATCGCAAGCCTAATTTTAATACAATCAAAGAGCTCGCTTCGGAATGCTTCATGCCATTAGCGTATGGAGGAGGTATTTCAGACCTTGAAGATGTCAAAAAATTATTTGCTTTGGGTGTTGAAAAGGTAGTCATAAACTCTGCCGCTTTACATAGCTTAAGTTTAATCACGGAAGCGGCTCAAATATTTGGAGACCAGAGCATTATCTTGTGTGTAGATGTGTCCAAAAATATATGGGGTAAATATCAATTGCATTCACATAAAGGGGTAAGCAACCTTCCGGCGGACATTGTTGCCTATGTGCAGCAAGCTGAAAAGGCGGGCGTCGGGGAGGTGATTCTGCAATCGGTAGAACGAGACGGCACGATGTCTGGATATGACCTTAAGCTGATTGAAAAAGTTTCAAAAAGCATTGATATACCACTGGTTGCATGTGGTGGTGCCGGATCATTATCTGACTTAAAAAAAGGATTTGATGCCGGAGCATCTGCACTTGCAGTGGGCAGTCTGTTTGTATATCATGGTCCGCACAAAGCGGTGCTCATAAATTTCCCCACTCAGGTTCAATTAAAAGCATTATTCAACTGAAATGACCATGTCTGATCAAACACATCAAATTTGTAGTAAAACAGTCATGGATACCATCGGTGATCCTGATATTATATTTGATGATAATGGAATATGCAATTACTACTATGAGTTTAAGGGAAAACTTAAGATTAGAATACCGACTTCTGAAGAAGCTAAGAAACAGTTAGATGCATTGGTTAAAAAAATAAAAGGAACTGGAAAAGGAAAACGCTATGATTGTGTGATTGGGGTAAGCGGTGGCGTAGACAGTACTTATACGGCCTTGTTGGTTAAGCAGTTAGGATTAAGACCATTGGCGGTACATTTAGATAATGGCTGGAATTCGGAATTAGCTGTGAAAAACATTGAAAATATCCTTAACAAATTAGACATAGACCTTTACACGGAAGTATTGGATTGGGAAATGTTCAAAGATATTCAATTGTCCTTTTTAAAGGCATCTACTCCAGACGGAGAGATTCCAACCGACCATGCTATCACTGCTCTTTTATACCAAATAGCAACAAAATACAAGATAAAGTACATCATAAGTGGCATGAATTCTCGAAGTGAAGGCATGTTGCCACCATCCTGGGGCCGGGGTTACTTAGATTGGAAATACATAAGTTCCGTTCAAAAAAAATTTGGTACTCAAAGCCTGAAAACATTTCCACATCAGACTATTTTTCAATTTTTATACAATAACCTGATCAAACGGATAAAGATCATTTCCATCCTCAACTATATAGATTTTAAAAAAGAAGAAGCCATGCGAATAATCCAGGAAGAATTAGAATGGAAAAACTATGGCGGAAAACACTATGAATCTATCTATACGCGATTTTATCAGGCTTACATTTTGCCTCAAAAATTCAAAATTGATAAAAGAAAAGCTCACTTGACTTGTTTAATCATTTCGACTGGTGAGGAGACAAGAGAACAGGCATTGGAACAGTTAAAGGTGCCGCCTGCAGATCCTAAGCTGATGGAAAACGATAAGGAATATGTCATTAAAAAACTGGGCATTACGGAGAATGAATTTAATGATATCATGGCTGCACCGATAAAAACTATTCTTGATTATCCCAACAACTACTCCCTCGAAATGAAGTTTCGGAAATTGTTGATGAAATTGCGCCAGATGAAAATATTCCATAGTTAAAAAAGAATTAAAGCTTATGCCATCAGGCATTATTGATAATCAAAATTTAACGTAGCCAGCTTTGCAGGCATAGTCCAGCAGTTAATTCAATAAAATCGTGGAACTTACAGTCATAATACCTACGCTTAATGAAGCAGGACATATTGAAGAGCTTGTAAACTCTATTGAGAGGTTGGATGATGTATTCAAGGAAATCATAATTGCTGATGGAGGGTCAGAAGATGGAACTCAAGAGAAGGTCTTTCAATTATCGCAATCTAATCCGCGTTTACATCTTGTAAATAATCCAGACCGTTACGTTAGCCAGGGGTTTAATCGGGCTTTTCAGACGGCAACTGGGAAATACATTTCTCTTGTAGGCGCACATGCCATTTATCCGCCCAATTATTTTTCTACTTGTATGAAGGCGATTACAAATGGTGAATGTGATGTAGCCGGAGGATTTCTTATACAGCGTGGGAAAACGGATATGGGAAAAGCCATTAGCTATGCCATGAGTTCAAAGTTTGGTGTTGGTGATACTGCATTTCGTACACAAAACAAACGCATGTATGTAGACAGTGTGGCTTTTGCAGTGTACGATCGGAAAATATTCAATGTAGTAGGTTTGTTGGATGAGGAATTGGCGCGCAATCAGGACGATGAATTTCATTATCGGCTCAACCGGGCAGGTTTTCGTATTTTAATGCTGCCTGAACTGGAAGTTGTATATTATGTAAGGGATTCATTGAAAAAACTTATTTCTCAATATTACCAGTATGGGTATTACAAGCCTCTGGTATTTAAAAAAGTTAGCACGGGTGTTCGGTTGCGCCATTTGATTCCCTCGCTTTTTGTACTTTACCTCTTTAGTCTGCCATTAGCACTTTTATGGGTTTGGTGGCTCATTCCGGTATTACTTTACACCTGCTTAGCTGCGTTTTTTAGCATGCGAACGTACGCCCCATTTTATATTCGTCTTCGAATGCTGTCTGTATTTCCATCTTTGCATATCGCTTACGGATTAGGATTTCTCATTGGTTTGCCCGCTTTGTGGAGAAAATGATATTACCAAACGTATAGTGGCAGCGTCACATCAATAGTAGACACGGGTGAAGGAGGGAGAGAGAGCGAGAGAATGTAAAATAAATTGTAGTTTATTTTACATTTTATAAACTATTTGTTATCATTGCCGGGAATAAATCCAATCTCAGATGGAAAAACCCCGGCATCCGCACGATCACTTTTTTCGACAAAGTTTTGGTT
>Ga0163154_10009632_pt1 | contig 10968 bp, 12 predicted proteins | sample OliLakLV19MP9P1_FD_148649 | JGI IMG/M metagenome (GOLD analysis project Ga0163154, IMG submission 148649) | Freshwater microbial mat bacterial communities from Lake Vanda, McMurdo Dry Valleys, Antarctica - Oligotrophic Lake LV.19.MP9.P1 | ecosystem: Environmental > Aquatic > Freshwater > Lake >...
CGCGATTCCGATCGATGTCGCCAACAACATCGCCCAGCAACTGCGCACCACCGGCAAAGTGACGCGTGGTCGCATCGGCGTAGTGATCCAGCCGGTGACCAAGGAACTGGCTGACGGTTTCGGGCTCGCCAAAGCGCAGGGTGCACTGGTTAACTCGGTCGAGAAGGGCGGACCGGCGGACAAGGCAGGGATCGAGGCCGGTGACGTGATTCTGCGTTTTGACGGCAAGCCTGTGGAGGCATCCGAGGATCTGCCGCGGGTTGTGGGCGGCACCAAACCGGGCAGCAAAATCGCGATCCAGGTGTGGCGCAACAAGGCGGCGCGTGATTTGCAGGTGGTCGTGGCTGAATTGTCCGACGAACGTCCTGGCCGGCAGGCACGCGGCAGCAAGCCGCAGCCGCCGGCGGCAACCCAGTTCGGCATGGGGCTTGCCGATCTGACTGATGCGCAAAAGAAGGAGCTCAAGGTCGAAGGCGGGGTTTTTGTCGACAGCGCGCAGGGCGCCGCCGCCCGGGCCGGTATCCGCCGCGGTGACGTGATCCTGGGGGTGAACAACCAGGACGTGAAATCCGTGGAGCAATTCCGCCAGTTGATGGACGGCATGGAAAAAGGGCGGATCGTTGCGTTGCTGGTGCGGCGCGGGGCCAATTCGCTGTATATCCCGTTCCGCGCTGATGGGAATGGCTGATCCCGGGGGTATAACCCTGACGCTTTACAGTCGCTCCTGGTGCCATCTTTGCGACGACATGCTCGCGGGTCTGCAGATTTTGCGGGCCCGCCAGCCGTTTGAGCTGAACATTGTTGACGTCGACAGCCAGCCCGCGCTGGAACACCGTTTCGGGGAATGGGTGCCGGTGCTGATGCACGGCGAGCGGGAACTCTGCCATTACCACCTGGATGCGGCGGCAGTTACTGATTACTTGCGGGATTTCCGCTAAAATACACAGACCTACAAACGGAACGGGGCACTCCGGGAGACCTTGAGTGCCCCTTTTCTTGGCTCTGGGCGACTCTTGCAGGCGCCCGTTGATTCCTGCTGGACCTTGTTGGACCGCGCATCGCAATGCAGCACATCCGCAATTTTTCCATCATCGCGCATATCGACCACGGCAAATCGACGCTGGCGGATCGCTTTATCCAGCATTGTGGCGGCTTGTCCGATCGCGAGATGGAATCCCAGGTGCTCGATTCCATGGACCTTGAGCGGGAGCGCGGTATCACCATCAAGGCGCAGACCGCATCACTGGCCTATGTCGCCCGCAACGGGCAGACCTACCAGCTGAACCTGATTGACACACCCGGGCACGTCGACTTTTCCTACGAAGTCTCGCGTTCGCTCGCCGCCTGTGAAGGTGCGCTGCTGGTAGTGGATGCCTCGCAGGGCGTGGAAGCACAGACCGTGGCCAACTGTTATACGGCCATCGAGCAGGGTGTCGAGGTGGTGCCGGTGCTGAACAAAATGGACCTGCCGCAGGTCGAGCCCGAACGCGTCGCCCTGGAAATTGAAGACATCATCGGCATCCCGGCGAAAGATGCGGTCAGGGTCAGTGCCAAGAGCGGGGAAGGGATTACCGATGTGCTTGAAGCGGTGGTGCACCAGATGCCGTCGCCGAAGGGCGATCCCGCGGCGCCGTTGAAAGCGCTGATCATCGATTCGTGGTTCGACAACTATGTCGGCGTGGTGATGCTGGTGCGGGTGGTCGATGGCGAACTGAAACCCAAGGACCGCATCCTGCTGCATCAAGGAACTGCAGGCGGCCAAGGTCGGCGATACGCTGACGCTGATGAACAAGCCGGCAGCGGCGGCGCTGCCTGGATTCAAGGAAATCAAGCCGCAGGTGTTCGCCGGCTTGTATCCGGTGGAATCCAATGAATACGAGGCGCTGCGCGACGCACTGGAAAAACTGCACCTGAACGACTCTTCGCTGCGTTTCGAACCGGAATCGTCGCAGGCGCTGGGCTTCGGTTTCCGCTGTGGATTCCTCGGGCTGCTGCACATGGACATCGTGCAGGAGCGTCTTGAGCGCGAATACAACATGTCGCTGATCACCACCGCGCCGACGGTGGTCTACCAGGTGGTGACGCGTGACGGCAATGTCATCGAAATCGAGAATCCGTCGCGGCTGCCTGATACCTCGCAAATTGAGGAGATTCGCGAGCCGATCATTACTGCGTCAATACTGGTGCCCAGCGATTACGTAGGTCCGGTGATGACGCTGTGCACTGAAAAACGCGGTGCGCAGCGCAACATGCAGTATCTGGGGCGGCAGGTCATGCTGACTTACGAGTTGCCGCTGAACGAGGTGGTCATGGATTTTTTTGACCGCCTGAAATCGGTATCGCGGGGATATGCCTCGCTCGACTACGATTTCCTCGAGTATCGCGCCGGCGACCTTGTCCGGCTTGATATCCTGATCAACAGCGAACGGGTTGATGCGCTGTCGCTGATCGTGCACCGGGCCAATGCGCTGTACCGCGGGCGTGATGTCGCGGCGAGGATGCGCAAGCTGATTCCACGCCAGATGTTCGACATTGCCATACAGGCGGCGATCGGCGCGCAGATCATTTCCCGGGAGACCGTCAAGGCCATGCGCAAAAACGTGCTCGCCAAATGTTACGGCGGCGACATCTCGCGCAAGAAAAAACTGCTGGAGAAACAGAAGGCCGGCAAGAAGCGCATGAAGCAGGTCGGTACGGTCGAAATACCGCAGGAGGCATTTCTCGCCATCCTGCAGGTCGATAAATAACGGGGGACGTCTTGAATTTTGCGCTGATCATGCTGGTCCTGCTGCTGGTGACCGGTGTTGTGTGGCTGGCCGAGTCGCTGTATTTCCGCAAGCATCGTGCTGCAGGGGAGACACAGCCGTGGTGGATCGAGTATCCGGTCAGTTTTTTCCCGGTGATCCTGGTGGTGTTCGTGCTGCGCTCGTTCCTGGTCGAACCGTTCAAGATTCCCTCGGGGTCGATGCTGCCCACGCTGCTGGTGGGGGACTTCATCCTGGTCAACAAATTCACCTACGGCATCCGCGTGCCGGTGATCAATACGCGGCTGATTGCCGTCAACGAACCGAAACGCGGCGAGGTCATGGTGTTCCGTTATCCGGAAAATCCGGCGCTGGATTACATCAAGCGGGTGGTCGGTGTGCCGGGTGACGAAATCATTTACGCCAACAAGCGCCTGAGCATCAACGGCAGGGAAGTTCCGCTGAAGGCGGACGGAGAGTTCAATTACCTTGAGGGCGGGTTGAATTTTGTCGCCACCAGCCGTTTCCAGGAACAACTTGGCGAACATGCGCACTCGGTGCTGGTTCAGGCTGGCGTGCCGCCGGTGCAACTGAGCGGGGTGCAGCGCTTTCCCTTCCGCGACAATTGTGCATACAATGAGTCGGGTTTCCGCTGCAAAGTGCCCGCGCAGCATTACTTCCTGATGGGCGATAATCGGGATAGCAGCAGCGACAGCCGCTATTGGGGTTTTGTGCCGGAGCAGAACATTGTCGGCAGGGCATTTCTGATCTGGTGGAACTTCGACAACCTGAAGCGCATAGGGAACTCGATCAACTGATATGGACGGGGAGGACAATATGCACAAGCAGCGCGGAATTACGCTCACTGGTTTTCTGGTATTCGCGGTTATTGCGATCGCAGCCTTGCTGCTCGGCTTCAAGATCGGGCCGGCCTACATGGAATACATGACCATCCAGAAAACCTTGCGTAACCTGGCTGCCGAGCCGTCGATGAAAACGGCTACGCGCGGAGAATTCAACAGCGCGTGGAATGCCCGCGCCGGCATGGACAACATCAAGGCCATCGGTTATGACGACATCCAGATCGAAAAAGATGGTTCGGGGATCGTGCTCAGTGCAGAGTATTCCGTGCGCGTGCCGCTGTTCTACAACCTCAGCGCGCTGATGGAATTCAAGCCCCGGTCCGACCAGTAGCGGTTGAGCACATCCCCGGCTGTGGACCCGGACGCCGTCAGCGGGAGCATAGGGCACTGTTTCCGGGATCCCGGACTGCTGCGGCGGGCGCTGACCCATCGCTCATACAGCGTCGACCACAACGAGCGCCTGGAGTATCTGGGCGACAGCATCGTCAATTGCACCATCGCCCTGGAACTCTATGAACGTTTTCCCGGTTTGAGCGAAGGCGAACTCTCCCGCCTCCGTGCCAATCTGGTCAACCAGCAATCGCTGCTCGGCATCGCGCAGCAGTTGCACATCGGCGATCACCTTCTGCTCGGCGAGGGGGAGCTGAAGAGCGGTGGTGCGCAGCGCCCGTCGATACTCGCCGACAGCGTGGAAGCGATTCTTGGCGCCGTCATGCTGGACGGCGGATTCGCGGCAGCACAAGGCGTCGTGCGCCGGCTCTTTGCCGGCAGCATCGCGGCAATCAATCCCAATGTCAGCGGCAAGGACGCCAAAACCATGTTGCAGGAATTTACCCAGGGCCGGGGCATTGCGCTGCCGGCGTATACGCTGCTCGGCACCCAGGGCCACGCCCATGCCCAGACCTTCCAGGTGCAGTGCGCGATCAATGATCTGAATATCCGCACTGAAGGCCAGGGCGCCAGCCGGCGCGCGGCGGAGCAGGATGCGGCGGGCAAGGCCTGCGCGCTGGTGGTCCGGGCATGACCGGCCATCGCGCCGGCTATGTCGCCATCATCGGCCGGCCGAATGTCGGCAAATCGACTTTGCTCAACCGCCTGGTCGGCCAGAAAATCAGCATTACTTCGCGGCGCCCCCAGACTACGCGCCAGCGCATCATCGGCATCGTGACGCGGGCCAATGCCCAGTACGTATTCGTCGACACTCCCGGGTTCCAGAACCGCCACGGCAGCGCGATGAACCGCCTGATGAACCGCAGCGTGTCGCGCAGCATTGCCGACGTCAATGTCATCGTCTGGGTGGTCGAGGCGCGGCATCTGACTGCGGAAGACAAGGCGGTGCTGGGCTTGCTGCAGGATTGCGCGCCGGTGGTGATCGCGGTCAACAAGATCGATGAACTGGCGAACAAGAATGAACTGCTGCCGTTCATGCAGGAACTGGAGGCGCTGGCGCACCCGGCGGCCATCGTCCCGGTTTCCGCCAAAAACGGCGTCGGTGCTGACAATCTGCTCGATGCCATTGCCGGATTGCTGCCGGAGCAGGAGCGCCTTTATGCGGAAGATGAAATCACTACGGCCAGCGAGCGCACCCTGGCTGCTGAACTGGTGCGGGAAAAGCTGTTTCGGCTGCTGGGTGAGGAATTGCCGTATTCGACGACGGTCGAGATCGAAAAATTCGAGACTGTCGACGGCCTGCGTCGCATCAATGCCGCCATTCTGGTCGACAAGCAGGGGCAGAAGGGCATCGTTATCGGCAAGGGGGGCGAGAAACTGAAGCAGATCGGAACACAGGCGCGGCTGGACATGGAGCGCCTGTTTGGCGGCAAGGTTTTTCTCGAAGTCTGGGTCAAGGTGAAGTCGGGCTGGGCGGATGACGATGCGGTGTTAAAACGCACCGGAATAGAATAAAACAGTTAATAAAAACAATGAGTTATATAACATTTTCAATGTCATGCCGCGATTGATTGCGGCACTCGCCGGCGATGGCTGAACGCGCCCGCCGTGACGGCCAGCCGGCGTATCTGCTGCACACCTACCCGTACCGCGAAACCAGCCTGGTCGCCGAAATCTATACCCGGGACAGCGGCCGGGTGGCGCTGATTGCGCGCGGTGCGCGGCGGCCGCGGTCGGCGCTGCGCGGCGTGCTGATGGCCTTCCAGCCGCTGCTGCTCGCCTGGTCCGGCAAATCCGAACTCAAGACGCTGCACAAGGCCGAATGGCAGGGGGGGTATACGCCGTTGCGCGGGCTGAGCCTGATCTGCGGGTTTTACCTCAATGAGCTGCTGCTGAAACTGCTGCCGCGGGAGGATCCCCACGAGCAGTTGTTTGAGGCTTATGCCGCCGCGCTGGCGCAACTGCCGACGGCACAGGATCATGCCGCGGTGTTGCGCCGCTTCGAGCGCGTGCTGTTGCGCGAACTGGGTTACGGTTTGGTGCTCGACCGCGAGGTCGCGGGCGGCAATCCGATCGAGGCTTCAGCGCGTTATTGTTATGTTCCCGAGCGCGGACCGCTGCCGGCGCGTGAAGGCGGCGAACAAAGCGGCGTAGAATTGGCGGGGCAGACCCTGATCGACATGGCCGTCGATCACTACGCAGACCCCCGGACAGTGCAGCAGAGCAAGGCGCTGATGCGCGCCCTGATCAATCATTGCCTGGGCCAGCAGACGCTGCATACACGGCAACTGCTGCGCGATCTGCAGCAGTTGTAGCGATGCAGCAACAGAAGAACCTGTACCCGTAACGTGCAAGCAATGTCATGACCAGGCTCAGTGTCAATCTCAATAAAGTCGCGCTGCTGCGCAATTCGCGCAGCCTCGGCATTCCGGGCGTCACTTGGGCGGCCCGCATTGTTCTGGAAGCCGGCGCCCACGGCATTACCGTGCATCCGCGGCCGGATGCGCGGCATATCCGCAGCGTCGACGTGCACGAACTGGCGCAGCTGCTCAAAGCTTCGCCGGACGCCGAATTCAATATCGAAGGCAATCCTTTCGAGCCGCCGTTGCTGGAACTGGCGCGAGCCGTCAGGCCGCAGCAATGTACGCTGGTGCCGGATGATCCCGGCGCCTTTACCTCGGATCACGGCTGGGATCTGGCGCGAGACGGCGCGCGACTGCAGCCGATGGTGGCGGAATTGAAAAAACTCGGCATCCGCGTCAGCCTGTTCATGGATCCGCTGCCGGAGATGATGGCTGGGGCAGCCGCCATCGGGGCGCAGCGCGTGGAGTTGTACACCGAGCCGTATGCGTGTGCATTCGGCACTGCTGATGAATCGGCCATGGTTGAGCGGTATGCGGCCGCAGCGCGCAGTGCACGGGCTGCGGGGCTGGGCGTCAACGCCGGGCATGACCTTAACCGCGACAACCTGCCGCGTTTTCTGGCGGCGGTGCCCGGTGTGGCTGAAGTGTCGATCGGCCACGCATTGATTGCCGATGCGCTGGAGTGGGGATTGGCGGCGACAGTCAGGGATTATCTGCGGGTGATGGGAGCAGCGCGATGATTTATGGCATCGGCATCGACGTCGTCCAGCCGCATCGCATCGCCCGGTTACTGGAGAAATACGACGAACGTTTTGTTCAGCGTGTGCTGACACCGGCGGAACAGCCCCGATACCTGCTGACCAAACAGAAAGTGTTTTTTCTCGCCAACCGCTTTGCCGCGAAGGAAGCTTTTTCCAAGGCCATGGGCACCGGCTTCCGTTACCCGGTGACCCTGCAGTGCATCAGCGTGGTCCAGAACAGTGCCGGCAAGCCGAGCCTTGTTTTCAACGAAGCGCTGGCGGCGCTGGTGAAAAGCCGCGGCATCAACGGCCATCATCTGACCATCAGTGACGAATCCAACCTGGCCTGCGCCTGCGTGGTGCTTGAAACATGAACAAATCGATACCCCTGGGACCGGTGATGCTCGACGTGGCGGGCACAGCCCTGACCGGCGAAGACCGGCAACGGCTGCAGCATCCGCTGGTCGGCGGCGTGATCCTGTTTTCACGCAATTTCGAGTCCTGCGCACAGCTGGCGCAATTGACCGCCGACATCCACGCGCTGCGCAGTCCGCCGCTGATCATCGCCGTCGATCATGAGGGCGGGCGGGTGCAGCGCTTCCGCGAAGGTTTCACCCAATTGCCGCCGATGCGTGAACTGGGCCTGGTGTGGGATCGCGACCGGCGCAAGGCGGTGGTACTGGCCCAGGCTTTGGGCTTTGTGCTGGCGGCGGAACTGCGGGTGTGCGGCGTCGATCTGTCGTTCACGCCGGTGCTCGATGTCGATTACGGCAACAGCAGCGTCATCGGCGACCGTGCCTTCCATGCCAGACCGGAGGCGATTGCCGAACTGGCCATCGGCCTGATGCACGGCCTGCGCGACGGCGGCATGGCGGCGGTGGGCAAACATTTTCCCGGTCATGGCCATGTGCGCGCCGACTCCCATCACGAGGTGCCGGTGGACGAGCGGTCGCTGGCCGACATCGAGAGTGAAGATCTGATTCCGTTCCGCCAGATGATTGATGCGGGGATGGGCGGCATCATGCCGGCGCATGTGATTTATCCCGCAGTGGATTCCGCGCCGGCGGGTTTTTCCGAAATCTGGATCAAACGCATCCTGCGCAGCCAGCTCGGTTTTGACGGCGTGATTTTCAGCGATGACCTGAGCATGGAGGGTGCCAGCGTCGCCGGCGGGGTAGTTGATCGCGGCACGGCGGCGCTGCAGGCGGGGTGCGACATGGTGCTGGTCTGCAACAACCCGCGGTCGGCGGATGAATTGCTCGGCGGCCTGAAATACGTCATGCCGGCAACCGGACTGGCCCGTCTGGCGCGCATCCATGGCCGTGTGCATGCCGCCGATGCGGTCAAGCTGCGCGAGGATGCGCATTATGCCGCCGCGCTGCATGCAATTAACGGGCTGGGCTCACACAACCGTGAATTGCCGCTGGCCTGACCGAATGGTGCCGGTGACTTCATGAGCCGGTCGCGCATCGCAGCGGGGGCATCACCACCGCCGTTTTCACTGGAGTGCATACGCTGCACACGTCTGGCGGCGCATCTGGCCGGCGTGCGCGCCGAAAATCCGGATTATCACGCGCGTCCGGTGGCAGCTTTCGGCGACAGCAAGCCCGGTTTGCTGATCGTCGGCCTTGCGCCGGGCATGCACGGTGCCAACCGCACCGGGCGGCCGTTTACCGGCGACCATGCCGGCATCCTGCTCTACGAGACTTTGCACCGTTACGGTTTCGGCAGCCAGGCGATTGCCGTGGCAGCCGACGACGGGCTGGTGCTGCAGGACTGCCGCATTACCAACGCCGTCAAATGCCTGCCCCCGGAAAACAAACCATTGCCGGCGGAGATCCGTGAATGTAATGGTTATCTGCGTGCCGAACTGCAGGCGCTTGCACCGGCTGCTGTGCTCGCGCTGGGGACAGTGGCGCACCAGGCCGTGCTGCGCGCGCTGGATCGGCGGCTGGCCGATTTTCCGTTTGCCCATGGCGCGATGCACGGGCTGGACCGTGGCATGCAATTGTTCGACAGCTATCACTGCAGCCGTTACAACACCAACACGCGGCGGCTGACCCCGGAGATGTTCCAGCGGATTTTTGCCGACATCAGGAAATACCTGGATCAGCGGGCCGGCGCCTGATCATGGGTGAACCCGCGGAAATCGCCGCCGGACTGCCCCATCTGCCGGGAGTGTACCGGATGCTCGGCAAGGACGGCGAGGTGCTCTACGTCGGCAAGGCATTGGACCTGCGCAAGCGCGTCAGTTCCTATTTCCAGCGCACCGAGACATTGTCACCGCGGATCCGCCTGATGGTGGCGCAGATCGTGAGTATCGAAACCACGGTCACGCGCTCCGAAGCGGAAGCGCTGCTGCTGGAAAACAATCTGATCAAGTCGCTGGCGCCGCGTTACAACATCCTGTTTCGCGACGACAAGTCCTATCCCTATCTGATGCTGACCGGACACCGTTACCCGCGACTGGGTTTTTTTCGCGGCAACCCCGATAAGCGCCATCATTATTTCGGACCGTTTCCGGATTCCGGCGCGGTGCGTGAAAGCATGCAGTTGCTGCAAAAAGTGTTCCGGCTGCGCACCTGCGAAGACAGCGTATTCACGCATCGTTCGCGCCCCTGTCTGCTGCACCAGATCCATCGCTGCACGGCGCCGTGCGTGGGTTTGATCAGCGACGCCGATTACGCGGAAGACGTGCACAGTGCCGGGCTTTTCCTCAATGGCCAGGAAGATGCGGTGTCCGCACGGCTGGATGCGCGCATGACCGCCGCTGCGGAGGGTCTGCGTTACGAGGAGGCGGCGGTGTACCGCGACCAGATCGGCGCGCTGCGCAAGGTGCGCGAGCGCCAGTATGTCAGCGATGAATCAGGACGTGATGCCGACGTCATCGCCTGCGGCATCGCCGCCGGCGTCTGCTGCGTCAACCTGGTGATGATCCGCGGTGGCCGTCATCTCGGCGACAAGAATTTTTTTCCGCAGAATGCGGATGAAGTGGAACCGGCACAGATCATCGAAGCCTTCATCACCCAGCATTACCTCACGCATCCGGTGCCGCCGCAATTGATCGTCGGCGAGGCGATTGCGGTGGCCGTGTTGCAGGACACGCTGTCGGAACACGCCGGGCGACGCATCCATATCGGCGCCAATCCCATCGGTGACCGCCGGGCCTGGCTGCAGATGGCTGCCAAAAACGCCGAACTCGGTGCCGCACAGCGCAAGGTACAGCACATGGGCGACGCGGCAAAGCTGATCGCCCTGCAGCAGGGACTGGGATTGCCGGAGACCGTGCAGCGCGTTGAATGTTTCGACATCAGCCACACCCAGGGCGAGGCCACGGTGGCGTCCTGCGTGGTCTACGACCGGGGCGCGATGCAGAACGGCGAATACCGCCACTTCAACATGCGCGATGTTGCGCCTGGCGACGATTACGGCGCGATGCGCGAGGTGCTGACCCGGCGATATCGCAGAGCAGTCGCCGGAGAGGGTAAGATGCCTGATCTGGTGATGATCGACGGCGGGCAGGGGCAACTGGGCGTGGCGATTGAAGTGCTGGCGGAACTGGGGTTGAATGACGTGCCGCTGCTTGGCGTGGCAAAGGGCGAGGCGCGCAAACCGGGAATGGAGCAGTTGCTGATGCCCGGACGCGAAGCCGCATTCCGGCTTGGGGCAGACAATCCCGGCCTGCACCTGATCCAGCAGATCCGCGACGAGGCTCACCGATTTGCGATTGAAGGACACCGGGCGCGGCGCGCACGCACCCGCAATACATCACCGCTGGAGGGGATTTCCGGCGTCGGCGCCAAACGCCGCCAGCGCCTGCTGACCCGTTTTGGCGGCTTGCGCGGACTGGTCGCGGCCAGCGTTGAGG
>Ga0163154_10009635_pt1 | contig 10966 bp, 8 predicted proteins | sample OliLakLV19MP9P1_FD_148649 | JGI IMG/M metagenome (GOLD analysis project Ga0163154, IMG submission 148649) | Freshwater microbial mat bacterial communities from Lake Vanda, McMurdo Dry Valleys, Antarctica - Oligotrophic Lake LV.19.MP9.P1 | ecosystem: Environmental > Aquatic > Freshwater > Lake >...
CTGCATCGGGAACTGAAGCAATTAACGGGTTCGGAAAAATGCGAATGTCGTAAGGCGCGTTCTCAGCGCAATCATCTGGCCTGCTGTTATCTGGCTTGGTTGTCGCTCAAGGTCAAGGCTACCCAATACGGCAAAACGCTTTATGCCGCACAGCACGATTTATTGAGCGACTATTTGCTTGCGGGCAGAGCTACGCAATCCGCACATCCCTGCCTTTTTAACCGCCTAAAGCGAAAGTCCTAGTTTTTATAGAACTGGAGAAAAATATTCATAAAAGCATTCAATGCCCTTGCATTAAGCGTTGGCGACGGGATTAATGTCATGATTTGATTCGGGTACATTGTAGCGTGTTATCACCGCTTGGTCATAGAATACTGAACGTTGGGGTGGGACGAGGAGATTACATCATTGATGGATATACTTTGTAATTTTTCTAACCGTTATAATTGTAAATATGCGATAGATTTCGTCACACAAACAAAAGAAAGAAAATTTATGACTGACAAAATGGCGGTTGTTACGGGTGCTGGGCAAGGGATGGGACGAGCGACGGCGCTCAAATTTGCCGCGCAAAGTTGGCACGTTGTCCTCGTTGGGCGCACACAAGAAAAATTAGAGTCGGTTGCGGCTGAAATCGCGGCTTTGGGCGGCAAGGCAATTGTGCATATCTTGGATGTGGCGCAAAGCGATCAAGTTCGCGCATTGGCGGAAACACTCGGCGACCAAACCGTTGATCTATTGGTGAACTGCGCGGGTGAATCGCTCATCAAGCCGTTAGAGGAAGTGACTGATGAAGATTGGGAGCGCATTTTGTCGATTAACCTCAAGGGGCCGTTTTTGTTGTGTCGGGCGCTGCTGCCGCATTTGCGCCGGAGCGAGAACGCGACCATCATCAATATCGGGTCAAAAACATCAATGGGCGGCTTTGGCGGCGTTTCGGTTTATAGTGCCGCCAAAACAGGCTTGCTAGGTTTTACACGCTCGTTAGCCGCAGAATTGAAAACAGAACAAATCCGTGTTGTGTTGGTCGCGCCGGGGCCAGCCGATACGCCGATGCGTTGGGCGGCGACACCGGATTATGATACCGAACTGCTCATTCAGCCGGAAGTCGTGGCGGAAGCGATCTGGTGGCTGGCCTCGCTGCCACGCGGCGCAACCACAAGCGAGTTTTTATTGCAATCGGTCAATTTCCTGTAACCCTATCTGGCGAAAAATAGGCTTTTAAGGGGCAAATAAGCCCCTGTTTGCGCCTTAATGCTTATCAACTTCTCACAGACTACTCCTATAAATCGCTCATAGTTCCGCTAAATTCGCGCAGCATCGACAACTCCTATGGGAGATCACGTTTATGCCAACGCTAGAATTCACCACCCATATCAAGAGGCCGATTGATGATGTGTTCAATCTCATCATCGATTTAGAACATTATCCGCGCTAGCTTCCCTCATCAGACACCTATCGTCAACTTCAGCATATTTCGGATAGCCCCATCAAATTGGGGACAACTTATATCGATCAAGGCACAAGAATCGTCTTTCGCGGTAAGGTAACGCGCTGTGAGCCGCCGAATTATGTGACCTTTCATCAAACGACACAGTTCAAGTTGTTGGTGCTTAAGGGTGGCATGGACATTGATATTGTCTACCAACTTGAGTCCGTCGAAGGCGGAACCCGCCTGCATCGGCAGCAAATCGTGGAATGTTCGGGTTTCCTTAAATTCGCGCAAAATCCGATTCTCAAGACTGTGCAAACTGAAGTTGAGCGCATTCTGCAGTCGATGAAGATTTACTTAGAAGCGCAATAATTCAGTGTATTGTGGAGAAAATCACGATCAAACGGCGTTATACTCAAACTTGACTATTCTTGAGTATTTTGGAGTAATGTATGTGGGTTAAGCGACTTCTTCTGATAGTGATTTTGGTTCTTCTCACATTGAGCCTTGCGCCGGCCCTCGCGCAGGACAGCGTAACAATTACGCTGGCGATTCCGGGCTTTTTTCGGGATGTGTTTAATGATGAATTGGTCGCGGATTTCGAGGCCGAGAACCCCGGCATTCGCTTATCGATTGTCAATAGCAATACCTTTAGCGTCCCGACGGCTGCATCGGACATCAATGCCCATTTAGATGCTGTGCGTGATTATGTCAGTACGGCGGATGTGGTTTTAGTGAGCAGCGCCGGCAATTTTCTGTCGCCTGCCGCCACACAAGCAGGCTATTACCTCAATCTCGCGCCGATTGTCAGCTTGGATACGGCGATTGATTCGGCTGATTTTTATCCGGCAGTGTGGCAAGCCTTTCAGTGGGATCAGGGTGTGTGGGCGCTGCCTGTTTCGGAAGATACCCTCCTTTTGACGTATGACGCAGCGGCCTTTGATGATGCGGGTTTAAGCTATCCTACGCCGGAGTGGACGGTTGCCGAGTTCGATGCTGCCATCCGTGCTTTGACGCAGCGTGATGCGAATGGGGGGGTCAGTATCCCCGGTTTTAGTTTAGATGACAGCTATTTCGGCGCGGTCTTCTTTCGGGGCTTGGTAGACAGCGGCCTCTATAACCCCAACAACATCCCCAACGGGCCGCAGTTCGCTAGGGCGGATGTGGAAGTTTTGGCGGATACATGGTTCCAACTGCAAAGCGAAGGCATGATCGGGCAAAATAATCCCGATTCGCCGTTGAAGATCGGCAGCGCTTTTGACTTGGTGCAGATCACGACAGAAGACACGCCGGATGAAGCGGTTTTGCTGCCGGGTAACACGGGCGGGTTAGATGTGCAAGGTTTCGCAGTCAGCGGGGGGACACTCTATCCTGAACAAGCCTATGCCCTTGCTAGCTTCTTGACGACTCGTGCTGATGTCGCCGCGACGATTGGGCAGACCGCCGCCCGTCAGAGTTTAGCTGGATTAAGCGGCGATGATACAAACACAAACTTTAATCTGCCGGAAGATGTTAGAGCGCTCGTGCTTGATGGCGTTATCAACGGCACTTCGCCGTCGGAACTGCGCTTTTTCGATTATATGGACACGGTTTTTCAGCGGATGCTGGCGGAAAATCTCGATGCGTTCTCTGCGTTGCAATTGGTGGAGGTGGATGCCATCGCCGCACAGCAAACCGCCCTTGACCGTAAAGAGACCGACATTATCGCTGTCGCAACGCCTGTGCCAGAAACGACGTTGGCTTCCGGTGAAGTGGCGCTCAATTTTGGCTACGGCTCATTTGCTTCCCCGCTGCCGAATCAAGAACAGTGGGATAACCTCATCGCGGATTTTACTGCAAATGACCCGCAAGTCGGGGCGATCAATTTTGATGTCGGGTTTGGCGCATTTCAGTTTAATACAGCGGTTGACCAATATGACTGCTTTTACCTGCCTTATAACGCAGTTCCCGGCGGCGATGTAACACTGCTGCTGAGTCTCGACCCGTTTGTGAGCGCCGACCCGACGTTTGATCGCAATGGCTTTGTCGGCAATACGCTCACGCAGGTTCAGCGCGACGGACGCATTTATGCCATGCCGATCACGGTTGAGCCGGATATTATGCGTTACGATGCGGCGCAGTTTAATCAGGTTGCCGCGCCGCTGCCTTTCGCGGGCTGGACGGTGGACGAATTTATCAACGCTGTGCAGCTTATTAAGCTCAACCCGGAAGACCCCGCGCCTTTCGTCGGCAGCAGCACGGGGGGCAATGATCTGCTGATTCTGATCGCGGCATTTGGTGGCCTGCCGATTGATTCTCGCGGTGATCTGATAGTTTACGACTTCACCAATCCCGCCAATGTAGACGCGATTCGGCAGGTGCTTGATCTGGCGAAAGACGGCTATCTCCGTTATGACCGCCGCTTGGGGGATATTCTGAATGCCTTCAACTTTGGGAATGCTGAACAGCCCGCCTCGGCGCTGTATGCAGATACCTTGAGCGTGTTGAATTTCGCGGCGCTTTCAGGAAGTGATGATTCGGAACAGACGGATACGTATCTCCCCACGACGTATCCACGCGGCGCACAGTATTCTGCTGGTTCCTACACCATCGGTACGGCTTATATCAGCGCGAATTCACAAAACCCGGAAGCGTGTTATCAGTGGATCAGCACGTTTGCCAATGCGCCGGATTTATTCACTGCCATGCCTGCTCGCCGCGCATTAATTAACGACCCGGCGACTATCGCCGCGCAAGGGGAAGACCTGGTCACGCTTTATAATGAGGTTGACCGCATCCTGCAAGACCCCAACACGATTATTTTGCCGTCGCTGTTTGATGCCGCCAGCGCTCCGCAGGGCTTTCTGGCGCAGTTGTGGCTTTTCCAAGCCTTCGATACGTATGTCCTCGATGATGGGGATTTAGAAGCCGGCCTGCGCGACGCACAAAATTATGCAATCACCTTCCAGGACTGTATATCGACTGTGCCGCCGTTGGATAATAGCAGCGACGAGGCACAACAAGCCTTCATTGATGGCTTTGCCGACTGCGCCCGTCAGGTCGATCCGCGCCTCGCACCAATTTTGGATTTGATCTCCAGTTAAATCCAGAAAAATCATGTTCTATACAGGGAGCAAGTTAAAATTTTGCTCCCTGCTCCTCTTTATATCCTATTGTGATAATTTTTTTAGTCTTTTTTGCGTTGTTTGACGGCGCTCTTGCATTACACTGAATTAAGTCCATCTTTACACTGCTTTTTAGCTTCCATCATTTTTCAATCTATCTCGATTGGGCTATCTCTTTTTCTCGTTTAATAGGAGTAAACCCATGCGTTCGACAAAATTCAATATCGCTGTTTTGATGTCAATATTTATTGTGATCCTTGCAGTTGGCCTGAGCATCACGCTTGTTGCTCAGGAAAGCACACCAGAGTCTCCGATGGGCGATTCGGATATGATGGATATGATGATGCAGGATGGGTCGTGTCCTGAAGGCATCGCTTCTATCGCTCTAGAGCGAATGTCTGCGATGATGGACATGGACATGGAAGCCACTGATGAAGCCATGATGGAAGCGACGGATGAGGCTATGATGGAAGCCACTGACGAAGCCATGATGGAAGCCACCGACGAAGCCATGATGGAAGCCACCGACGAAGCCATGATGTCCCACTGCTTGTACGCTGAACTCAACGGTGCGAATGAAGTTCCCGGTCCCGGCGATGAAGACGGTTACGGGGTTGCGTTCTTGGAATTCAACAGCGAAACAGGCGAACTTTGCTACGATGTCGCCGTCGCGAATATCACCCTTCCAGCCGCCGCCATGCACATTCATGTAGGTGAAGCTGGCGTTTCTGGGGATGTTGTTGTGCCTTTCGATACCGCGCCGGATGCGGATGGGCTCGCCAGCGGATGTATGGCTGCCGTCGATATGATGCAAAGCCAGTCGATCGTTGATGACCCTGAAGGTTTTTATGTCAACGTCCACACCTCCGACTTCCCAGATGGTGCGGTACGCGGACAGTTGACCAATTTGTACGACCTCATGATGACGAATCCTGACATCATCCGTGATATGCAGCTGGAAATGACCCCGGAATCTACTCCGGCTGGCTAACTATTATCCTATAACAACCTCAGTTTTGGATAGTTCACTTTGATTAACTTTTATGATGTCCTCATCCCCCGACCCCTTCTCCATTGCATGGCGAAGGGGAGAAAAACGGTTCACAATGGTTCTTTGAGTCCCCTCTCTAGGAAGTGGGGAGGGAATTTAGGGGTGGGGATAGAATGAAAACACTGTCCAAAACTCAGGTTATAATAAAAAACAGAGGTGTCGTAACAGCACCTCTGTTTTTTATCAACTGGATTCTAACTTTCATCAAAAGAAGCGATTCACCACCGATTCAGCCAAGTGCATGCCGTGCAATCGCCTTGATCTGCTTACGAACACTGTTAGAGAAAACGCCGGGTAAACCGATCTGCGTCATCGCTGCCACTGCTTCTGGATCCGCATCGAGAAGGCATTGGCGTAGACGCTGTTCAACGTTTAATGCTTTGAATTGGGGTTGCTCGATTTTCATCCCATGCAAATCACCGAAATACGTCTTCCAAATTGCATGGGTATAGGTACGCATTCGGGCATAACGCGCCTCAAGTTCGGCCTGCTGGTGTTGTTCTTCCGCGATTTTCTGATAGGTTAGGGCTTCAAACCGCTGCCATGCTTCGGCAGTCGTGATACGCACAATCGACATCATGAGCGCCTGCTCTAAGGTGATGCTGACGAGACTGACATCCTCCCACATCACATCCTCGAAGTCAGGATCGGCGGCAATTTGATCGGCGTATTGGATGCGGAATAGATCAGTTAAGCGTTCCATTATATAATGAGTTAGCAGTCCGCTATACGTTTCCCAATATTTACCATAGCCGGACTCATAACTTGGTGTCCATTGTCCGGTGTATTCGTTCTCAAGCCATTCGTCGAGAGTTGTGTAAAGGGTTCGCAGCATCAGCGGATCTGCGGTTCGTCTTTTTGCTTCCCCAGACCGATCCCAAGGCGGGTCATTGTCGTAGTCGATCTCAAAACGTGTATGCTCTAACACCCAGCGCACGAAGCGCGTAGCCGCCCACGCAGCAAGCTCGTCTCGCCATTGTGTCGAAAGGCGCAGTTCAGCGTAGCCCTCCGGCATGACGATCACCCATTCGTCATCGCCCAATGTCGAGAGCAGGATGCCTTCTTTGAGTTTTGTGATGTCAACTGCCATTGCTCTCCCTTCCGTAGCTGATGTTATCCACTTGCATCATAGCCTGTTTTAAAGTGGATTCAATAATCTACAGTGGTTCTGTCAATATTAGGTTGAACTAGCTTTTTATATAAGAATGATTGTGGTATCTTTTTATCATACTAGTGTAGGCTAATCAAAGTAATAGATCAGGTTGCCTTACAAATGACGACATATCTTGCCCAAGCGACACAGTGGTTACAAGAAATACTCGGTGAAGCTGCACACTTTCGGGAGGGACAGTGGGAGGCGATTGAGGCGCTGGTCGAGAATAGGCAGCGAGTCTTAGTCGTCCAGCGCACCGGCTGGGGCAAGAGCCTTGTTTACTTTATGGCAACACGGCTGCTAAGGCTAGAGGGGGCGGGTCCCGTTATTTTGATAAGCCCGCTGCTATCGCTGATGCGTAACCAAATCACATCAGCAGCACAGTGGGGACTGGTTGCCAATTCGCTCAACAGCACTAACAGCGACGAACACAGACAGATTGAAACGGCGTTACTGGAAGGTAAAATCGACTTGCTCTTGATATCGCCGGAGCGTTTAGCAAATGACCGTTTTCAGGCAGAAGTTTGGGTAAAGCTGCGCCATACCATTAGCATGTTAGTGGTTGATGAAGCACATTGTATTTCTGATTGGGGGCATGATTTCCGCCCTAATTACCAACGCATCATGCGGTTGCTTGATGAAATTCCCGCGCAGACACCGGTTATTGGTACAACGGCTACTGCGAATGATCGCGTGGTAACGGATGTCGCTGCTATCTTGGGCGCGGGGATGAATATTCAACGTGGCAGCCTGACGCGGGAGAGCCTTCTACTTTATGTTTACACTCAACCGATGGAGGCAGCATTACGCCTGACTCTGCTTTCACACTTGCTCCAGCGTTTGCCCGGCAGCGGCATTATCTACTGCACGACTACCCGCGACTGTCGCTTAGTAGCCGAATGGTTGCAAAGCGAAGGCTTTAGCGCAAAAGCGTATTTTGCTGATGTCGAGGAAGTGCAATCGGAGGACCGCGAGTCATTAGAAGATCAGTTGATGCAAAATCAGGTCAAAGCACTGGTTTCTAGTGTTGCTTTGGGGATGGGATTCGACAAGAGTGACTTGCACTTTGTCATCCACTTTCAGTTGCCGGGTAACATCATCAGCTATTATCAGCAAATTGGACGTGCCGGACGTGGCATCGATCAAGCGCATATCGTGCTGATGTATGGTCCCGGAGATGAAGATATTCAACGCTATTTCATCGACAGCGCATTTCCCACACCAGATCATGTTCAAGAAGTGATCCACGCTCTGGAACACCAACCCCGCAGCCGTACCGAACTCCAGCAGTGGGTCAATGTCCGCGTCTCTACGCTGGAAAAAGTTCTTACGCACTTAGAGGTTGAGCATATCATCGAGAAACACGACGGCAATTACAGCCTGTTACGTACTAATGCCACGCCCGATTATGCGCGATGGAAAGCCGTCACACAGACACGTTACACCGAACTTGCACACATGAAAGCGTATCTGGATGAGCGGGGCTGCTTAATGCGTTTTCTCGCTAAAGCCCTTGACGATCCTTCTCCGGTAGATCGGTGTGGTCGCTGTAAGAACTGCACGGGTGTCCAGAGTAAGTTTCAAGCGCAGCCAATTCACCTTCAACGCGCCCAAACTTTTCTACGACAAGGTAAACCGATCTTATTTGAGCCGCGCAAACGCTGGCCTGGCCGCAGTGACCAGTTCCCCAAAACCACTGATATTCGTGTCAATCAGACTGGAATCGCCCTTTGCAATTACTATGACGAAGGATGGGGAGTGCGCGTGCGCGATGGACGCATTAACAATCATTATGATGATGATTTGGTAGAGGCATCTGCTATGGCGCTTCGGCAGTACTGGCAGCAAACGGGTATACAAGTGAACGGTATCATCCCGATTCCATCATTACGCAGACCCACACTTGTACCCACTTTTGCGGAGCGACTGGCACAGACATTGAGCTTACCGTATGCCGCTGTGATACAACATCAAATACAGCATCCTCCACAAGCGGATATGCACAATAGTTTTAAGCAGGCGCTCAATACAGTATCCAAATTTATCATCACAAATCAGTTAAAAGGCAAACCCGTCTTGCTGGTTGACGATATATCCGACTCAAAATGGACATTGACCGTTGTAGGCGATTTGCTTCAACGTCATGGCAGCGGACCTGTGTTTCCGTTTGTGCTATCCGTCACCAATATATCGGAATAGCTTTACAATCAACAACAGTTTTATAAACGGGCGGATTCAATAATTAGCGCTTGAACAGTGCGACGCGCTGTAAGCCTGCCATTTTTTGGAAGCCGTCCCCCACCGTGACGGAGTGGATGACACGCTCTAAATCGACCACGCGTACCCCGAATTGTGCGTCGATTCCGTTGTCGAGTAGTTTTTCAACTGGGGCCGAGCAAAACGACGGTACTCTCGCGTTTTACATATGGCAGAATCAGATCAATTGTGTGATTAATCAAGGTGCTGGACGTGATTGCTACGAGGTCGGCTTGCGGCAGAACGGTAGTTATCGCCGTATGGTCTAATTCATCGGCTTGCGGCTGCTGCTCAAACACCCATACCTGCCGCGCATAGGGGCGGATTTCGTCCTCGATAAAGGGGAATCGGCCAAAAAAAGCGACAGTCTTCCCAGCCGATTGCGCCGTAAGCCAATTGGCGGCATCATCAGTTGTCAGACGGGCTTCGTCAATGGGGTTGAGTGCATTGAGGGTCGCCAGCCCAACCGCCGCTTTTGTGCTATCGGTTGAGCGCAATCCTTGAGCTATAACTTCGGCCTGTTTATCAAGCACATGATGGCCTAACTGGAATCGAGCATCGGGCAGTATCTCGTGCGGCGCGGCAGCAACCCCGGCCTGTTGCCGTCCATCGCGGTTTCGTACCACCGATAACACCCAATTTTCCCCGATATAGACATCCGCAACCTGCCAACCTAGTGGCAAATCGGTCAGGAGTGTTTCGATAACCGTCATCAGGCGTGATGTCCGCCGTGATCGTGCGCGACTGTCGGATCGGGATGCAAATAGGCTTCGGGATTTTTGCGGAAAGAAGTTTTGCATCCGGGCGCACAAAAATAGTAGGTCTGCCCCTCATAATCGTAGGTATATTTAGCGGTGGCGATCTCGACCTCCATGTGGCACACCAAGTCAATCGCGATTCCTGACACTGTTTCTGGCACAGGCGGGACGCTCATCATCTCGACCTCTGGCGTATCATTCCAATCAGCCGCTTCTTGTGCTATGCGCCGGAATTGGATGATTTCCGCCAAAATACTCAGGGCAATTTCGTCACCTTGCTGCGCTTGAATATCCAGTCCGGCGGGGGCTTTTATACGGCGTAAATCAGCTTCATCAATCCCTTGATCGCGTAGATATTCCAAAACGGCTTCAAAGCGTTTTCGGCTCGCGACCAGCCCAATATAACGCGGATTGGCTTTGATGACTTGTTCGAGTGCTGTTTCATCAAAGCTGCCGTGCGTGGCAACGACGGCGTAGGTATCTGGCCTGATGTAATAGGCAATATCCGCCAGCGAATTGACCACTTGCGCCGCGTCCATTGGGAAACCAGCATCGCCATCAGGATCAACCGCGATCACATCGTAATTCATTACTTTTCCGAGCGAGACTAAAGCACGGGCGACGGGCAGGTTGCCAATGACGATCAATCGTGGCTGGGGATACTGTGGCTCGATATAAATTTCCAGCGTCCCGCCGCTGAAACAGGTGATCGGTAGGTCGATCAAGCCATCGCGGGGGGTGAGCTTTTCGGGATCGGGCGATAAGCGGATAAAGCGACTTTTGCCGTCTTTCAAGGCTTTCAACGCCTCACGAATAACCGTTGGCTGTGAGCAGCTTCCGCCGATCCAACCGATCATTTCACCCGAAGCGGTAATCAAGGCTTTGTCGCCCGGTTTACCCGATGTCGGTTTTTCCGCACGGACGACAATCGCCATCACAAAGGCTTTATTCTGTTCGATGAATTCCTGTCCCTTGCTAAAAAATACATCCACCATGTGCCGACCACCTCATCTTGTATCTATCGACTATTGGGAAAGGGAGATAATGTACCTCACCTGCCTTTTTTCTATCTCTGCGTACATCTTAAAGCGTAGGGATATAGACGACGGTGCATAAGATTTTACCTTCCAACCCCACCCCTAAATCCCCTCCCCGTGCACGAGGAGGGGACTTAAATAACCTGCGTGACCCGTCTTGCTCCCCCTCCCTGAG
>Ga0163154_10009636_pt1 | contig 10965 bp, 7 predicted proteins | sample OliLakLV19MP9P1_FD_148649 | JGI IMG/M metagenome (GOLD analysis project Ga0163154, IMG submission 148649) | Freshwater microbial mat bacterial communities from Lake Vanda, McMurdo Dry Valleys, Antarctica - Oligotrophic Lake LV.19.MP9.P1 | ecosystem: Environmental > Aquatic > Freshwater > Lake >...
GCTTTGCGCTCGCAGCGGGAGCGGATCGAGCGCCACAGCGAGTAGAGGCGCGGGTCGGTCGCCGAGCGCGGACGTGAGACGCGGATGCCGGCTCGGATGAGGGCTTGGCGAACGCCGGCAGCGGAGAAACCGGTGCGAGCGGCGTAGGACTTCAGCGACTCGCCACCACGGATGGCGCGCGTGGCGGCGGGGGTGTCGATGCGAAGCTTCGAGCGCGGGCCGGGCACGGAGTACGATGCTCACATCGAGAGATCCCCGCGTCTATCGGCGCGGCGTGGGGAGGTCGGCTGCGTTCAGCGCGTCACCAGGCACAGATCGCCTTGGTCTGGCCGAAGGCGGTCAGGGGCACGGGTACCGGCCGAGACGGTCGCCACGGATGGTGCGGTCATCCTATTCCCAGTCGGGGTTGGACCCGATGCAAGACGCGCGGCAGAAGGTCCTAGCGCGCTGCAGCCCTCGCCCCGACGCAGCCGTCGCGGCCGATGAGTCCTGCGTCCAGCCGCTGAGTCGACAAGGGATGCTCGCGGCAGCGACATTCCATGCGAGCGCCGGTGAGAGGAGTGAATCCAGGGACTTCTCCGGTCCCCCGCCACCGTTGACGAGAATCGGCGCGCTCCCTAGCCCCGCCGCCCTTGCGCGGCGATAGTCCGCGGCCAACCGTTGCCCGTCGCTACTCCGGCGATCGGGCGGAACCGAGAGAGGCGAGCAGCGTGGCACGGCGAAAGAAAACCACAGAAACACCGACGAAGGCGAACGGCAGCATCGTCGACCTCACCAACGAACTGTGGCAGGCCGCAGTCCAGCTCCGCGGCTCCATCGAGCCCGCCGACTACAAGCGCTACGTCCTTCCCATCATCTTCCTGCGCTTTCTCTCGCTCCGGTACGAGAAGCGGCGCGCCGAGCTCGAGGCACTTGTCGCAAAGCCGGGCAGCGACTACTCCGGCGACACGAGCGTGCTGGAAGACCCCGACGAGTACCGCTCTGCCAGCACGTTCATCGTCCCTGTCGACGCTCGCTGGACTCGCATCACGTCAGAGGTACGCGGACGCGACGACGTGAAGATCGAACTCGACCGCATCCTTAAGGTCGTGGAGGACGCGTACCCGGAGCGCCTTCGCGGACTCCTGCCGCCCATCTACGGCGGCTCGAACATGGACGCCCACAACTTGCGCGCGCTCATCGACCTGTTCAGCAAAGACGTGTTCCGTCTCGGCCATGGCGAGGACGTCATCGGGCGGGTGTACGAGTACTTCATCGGGGAGTTCGCCAGCTCGGAAGGGAAGCGGGGCGGCGAGTTCTTCACTCCCGCCAGCATCGTCCGCACGCTCGTCGCGCTACTGGAGCCCGAGCGCGGCACCGTCTACGACCCCTGCTGCGGTTCGGGCGGCATGTTCGTGCAGTCCGACGAGTTCACGAATCACAGTGGCCGGCTCTCGTTCTACGGGCAGGAATCGAAAGACTTTACGTGGCGGCTATGCCGGATGAACCTCTTCATCCACGGCATCGACGGCAACATCGAGATGGGCGACACCTACTTCGCGGACCGCCATCCCACGCTACGGGCCGATTACATCATCGCCAATCCCCCGTTCAACGACGGCGCGAAGTCTGAGAAGGGCTGGGGTGCGGACCGGATCTCGGACAAGGACGCGCGCTTGGCCATCAAGGTGACTGACAAGGACGGCCGGAAGACGAAGCCCACCCTCTCGGCGCGTAACGCGAACACGATGTGGATTCTGCACTTCCTCCATCACCTCAACGATGGGGGCACCGCCGGCTTCGTGATGGCTACCGGCGAGCTGTCGAACAGCGAGCTGGCTCGGCTAGAAGTTCGGCGGGCGCTGGTCGAGCTGGACTACGTCGACTGCATCGTCCAGCTAACCGGTCAGCTTTTCGCGAACACCCAGATTCCCTGCGCACTCTGGTTTCTCTCGAAGAGCCGCGGCGGCACCGCCGGGCACCGCCCCCGCAAGGGTGAGGTGCTCTTCATTGACGCCCGCAAGCTGGGTGTGCTCATCCCCGGCTCAAGGAAGCAGAAGCAGCTCTCCCCCGAGGAGGTCGAGCGCATCGCCGAGGTCTATCGGATCTTCAAGCGGACCGGCCACCCTGGAGAAGTACCCGGCTTCTGCAAGGTGGCGACCATCAATGAGATTGCCGAGCGCCGGTTCGCGCTCACGCCAGGGCGCTACGTCGGGACGACGGTGGAGGACGATGAGGACGAGCCGTTCGAGGAGAGGTTCCCCGCGTTGACGGCGAGACTCACTGATCAGTTTGCTCGCACCGCGCTGCTCCACGCGACCATTGTCAAACGACTTGGGAACGTGCAGTGAATTGCTGGCCCGTCGAACCGCTTGGGGCCTTGGGGACATGGCTTTCTGGCGGTACGCCGTTCAAGGGTAACCCCTCGTACTGGGGAGGCGACATCCCCTGGATTAGTGCGAAATCACTCCACGATTTTCGCGTTCGCGTTTCGGATGACCGCGTCACTGCATTGGGCGCGACCCACGGCACACGGGTCCTGCCGGTCGGCGGACTCCTCTTCCTCGTCAGAGGCATGAGTCTGAAAACCGAGTTCCGATTGGGAATCGCCCAGCGGGAGGTCACCTTCAACCAGGACGTGAAGGGACTGGTGCCACGCCAGGGTGTGCTTCCTGAGTTTCTCGCCTACGCCGTCAAGGCGAGGACCGAAGAAGTGCTCGATATGGTGGAGGAGGCGGGTCACGGCACCGGCGTGCTGCCCACCGATCGTCTTCAGAGCCTTGAGATCGCCGTTCCTCTCCCGGACGAGCAGCGCGCCATCGCGGAGATGCTTGGCGCGCTCGACGACCAAATCGAGCTGAACCGGGAGATGAATCGCACGTTGGAGGAGATGGCCTACGCACTATTCAAGTCGTGGTTCGTCGACTTCGACCCGGTGGTCGCAAAGGCCGAAGGCCGTACGCCCTTCGGGTTAGACGCGGCGACGGCGGCGCTGTTTCCAAGTACGTTCTCTACAGACCCCACATGGGGCGACATACCGGCCCGCTGGTCCACCAAGGCGCTCGACGAGGTCGCCGACTTCCGGAATGGCTTGGCGCTTCAGAGCTTTCGGCCGGGCGTAGGCGAGGCTCGTCTCCCTGTCGTGAAGATTGCCAGCCTCCGGACCGGCCGAGCAGACAGCGGGGAGTGGTCTACAGCGGACATCGAGACTTCCTGCATCCTCGACGACGGCGACATCGTCTTTTCCTGGTCCGGGTCTCTGGTGGTGGTTGTCTGGTGCGGGGGAAAGGGGGCGCTGAACCAGCACCTATTCAAGGTCACATCGGCGACGTACCCAAAGTGGTTCTTTCAGCGGTGGACTATGTTTCATCTGCCAGAATTCCAAGCCATCGCTGCCGACAAAGCCACGACTATGGGGCATATTCGGCGTTTCCACCTGACGGATGCTCGTTGCGTCATCGCCCCGCAGGAGGTCATCAAGGCCGCTGACCGGCAATTGTCACCGTGGCTGGACCTCCTCATTCAGAACGAACTCAAGTCCCGCACTCTCGCAACTCTACGCGACGCCCTGCTACCCAAGCTCCTCTCCGGTGAGATTCGACTCAAGCAGGCCGACAAGACCATTGAGGCCGCGCTGTGAGCGACGTGCGCGGCAACGAGAGCACGTTCGAGGAGGCGACCATCCAGCGCCTCCGGCTGCTCGGCTACGAGTACGTCTACGGTCCCGAGCTCGAGCGTGAGCCGGCCGAAGTGGTGCTCCTCGGTGTGCTCCGTGCAAACCTCCACCAGCGTTACCCTTTACTCTCCGAGGCTGACCTTACCGCCGCGGTCGACCGCATCACCCGACCAGCGGGCGCCACCACTCTGCACCGCAACGAGGCCTTCCACAGAGGAGTGATCACTCGCGGCTTCGAGCTGGTCGTGGACCGCACCCTACTTATCGCCGAGCAAGGCGTAGGCAGTCAGCCGATGACCACTAGCCCTGCCGACCGCGAGGTGGTGCACATCCACCCCATCGACTGGGAGCACCCCGACAAGAACCACTTTCAAGTGGTCAACCAGATCCATATCGCCGGGCCGGACCGCATCCCCGACGTGGTCATCTACGTCAATGGCATACCACTGGTAGTGTTCGAGCTGAAGAACCCGTGGGACGACAACGCGAACGTCGACGACGCTTGGAATCAACTCCAGCACTATGGGGTTCTCTGCCCTCAGCTCTTTGCCTACAACGCACTGTGTGTGGTCTCGGACGGCAACAACTCACTCCACGGTATGTGGACCTCGGGGATGGAGTGGTACGCGCCGTGGAAGTCGGTAGACGGCATCACGACCGAGCCGGGCAAAACCGGGTCGATGGCCACCCTCATCAACGGCCTGTTCCCAAAGAATCGATTGCTCGACTACGTTCGCCATTTCGTGCTGTTCGAGGTCGACAAGACCGGCATCGTCAAGAAGGGCGCGAAGTACCACCAGTTCTTCGCGGTGCGCACGGCTGTTGAGCGGACCGTCGCCGCCTTCAGAGACGACGATCAGCGAATCGGTGTGATCTGGCACACGACTGGGTCGGGCAAGTCACTGTCGATGGCCTTCCTGGTAGGCATCCTCCGCCATCTCCCCGAACTGGCCGGCCCTGCCTTCGTCATCCAGGTTGATCGCACTGATCTCGACGACCAGCTCTTCGCCCAATTCAGCGTGGCCAGACACCTCGTCGGCAAGGTGCACCAAGCCGGCGACGTGGACGAGCTGCGGAGCCTGCTCAAGACCGAAGGCAGCGAAGTTATTTTCACGACTATCGAGAAGTTCGCCTTGAAGCGCGGCCGCGACCGGAAGGTGACCGAGTTGGCACACCCCGTCCTGTCGGCGCGCTCGAACATCGTCGTGATCGCCGACGAGGCCCACCGCTCTCAGTACGGCTTCCTCAGCGGCTTTGCCCGCTACCTCTCTGAGGCCCTCCCATACGCCAAGCGCCTAGGATTCACCGGCACTCCGCTCTCCTTCGGCGGCGTGGGGGGCTCGCTGGAGAACTCCGAGACCGTGCAGGTCTTCGGCGACTACATCCACACATACGACATCCGACAGGCCCAGGATGACGGTGCCACGGTCGCCATCTACTACTCGCCGCGGCAGACCCAGCTCCATCTCTCCGATGCCGACATCGACGGCGCGCTCGCGGAGGCCGCGCAGCAGGAGCAGGTCGAGGGTTCCGAGTTGGAGAACAAGAAGTCGCGCTGGGCGGCGCTCGCGGAGCTGACCGGCGCGGAGGACCGCGTCGACTCGGTCGCCAAGGACCTCCTCCAGCACTACCTGGCACGTACAGAAGAGCTGGCCGGCAAGGCGATGGTCGTATGCATGACGAGGAAGAACTGCGTCAGGCTCTTCGACGCCTTGACCGCACTCCCGAACTGTCCCGAGGTGAAGATCGTCATGACCGGCAATATCACCTCCGATCCCAAGGAGTGGAGCGAGCAAGGCCACATCACGAGCAAGAAGCAGCGCGACGCCATCAAGAAGCGCATGGTCGACCCCGACGACGCGCTGAAGCTGGTCATCGTTTGCGACATGTGGCTCACCGGCACCGACATCCCGTGCCTCCATACGCTCTACGTGGACAAGCCCATGCGGGGGCTCTCCATGATTCAGGCAATCTCACGGGTCAACCGCGTCTTCCGCGATAAGCCTCACGGGCTGATCGTCGACTACATCGGCATCGGCGACGAACTGCGCGCCGCCACAAACACCTACACCGGAGGTGGCGGCACCGGGGAACCGGCGCCGGACATAGCGACTGACGCGGTCCCGCTGTTCTTGAACTGCCTCGCTGAAGTGCGAGACTCGCTCCCCAAGGGCAGAGACTGGGGCGCGTGGCGGGGGTTGTCGTCCATCCATTTCGAGGACCTCCACATGGAGGTCTACGCTTGGCTCGGCGAGGACGATAACCGACGCGACGACTTCCTTCAGGCTGAGCTACGCCTCTTCAACGCCTACCTCCTTGTGAAGAGCCTAAGAGTCGGCGCGGAGCACGCCGACGAGGTCCTCTTCCACCAGCGCGTCCGCAAGCAGGTCACCAAGACCAAGCCGGGCGCCAAGGTCAAGAAGAGCTTGGAACAGGCGGTTCACGACATCGTCGACAACCACGTCGCGGCGGATGGCGTCGTCGATATCTTTGAGCTCTCGGGCATCGACAACCCCGACGTATCCATCCTCGACGATGCTTTCCTTCAGACCTTCAAGGACCGCCCAAACGAGGACCTGCGACTCAAGCTGCTCCACAAGCTCCTTGCCGACGAGTTGACCCGCCGCATGGCCAGTAACCTCGCACAGACAAGGTCCTTCCGGGCGCTGCTGGAGGCCACGATGGCGCGTTACCACAAGCGCATCATCGATGCGGCGGCTGTGGTGCAGGCCATGGTCCAGATTCGCAAGGACATGGACGCCACGGACAAGCGCGTCGTCGAACTTGGGCTTACCGCCGAGGAACTCGCCTTCTACGACGCCGTCCGAGAAAGCTACGCCACGATTTACGACGAGCCGTTCCTCCGCGAACTTGTCCACGAAGTGGTTCTCGTCGTGAAGGGCAATCTGAAGGTGGACTGGACGGAACCTCACCGGGAAGATGTGAAGGCTTCGGTGAAGGCCGCCGTGAAGCGCGTGCTGAAGCGGCGCGGCGTGAAGCGGGAGGACTTCGAAGGCCTGATCAACGCGGTGTTGATCCAGGCGACGGCCTTGTGGCGGGAATGGCCGAGGGTGGCGTAGGTTTCTGGTTCGATCGCACGTCAAAACGGGCGCAGTTCCGAGGCGTTGCGAAAGTAGACACGCTTCGTCGCATTCCCTCAACAATCGGCGCGTGCCCCCATTACCCCTTCGTCGAGCATTTTCGCTGACGGCCAACCGGTGTCGAGGCACTTTAGAATCGCGCGCGCTGCCAAAGCGCGAGCCTCTTTGATCGTTGCGGAGAGCGATGACTGATCCATGCGCTTCGACCCGTGAACAATACCCGATCGGGCTCCGTAAATCGCGCCGAGTTGACGGGCAACTTCCAACCGATCGTCGGAACCGCTGGCAAGAAACCAACTTCCTCGCGTTCGAAACTTGTAGCTGGTTTCTCCCTGATTGTCGCCACCAAGAAGGATCGACTCCAACGCAATGCAGTAATCGACTACCGCATCTATCGCAGCGGAACGAGTGACCGCCGTCAAGAAGCGATAGCAAGCGGTATGTTGCGACGGTCGGGCTTGGCCGTCGCGCTCCGCCGGCAACCGATGTCCCACGTCGACAGCCTTGACGAGCATGCTGTGGTCAAAGGTTCGACGCTCCCCGTGGCTGGGCATTGGAAGCCGATTTGCTCCGCCCAAGGCACTTACACCTGGCTCTGTATGAATGAACCCCAGACCCCTCCCGTGAGGCTCGAAGCCGAGAAGCGCGAGCGCGAGCAGAAGTCGGCGCGGTACGTCTTGATCCGTTAGTTCATCGCACTTGTTGATCGCACTACGCACTTCGATCGCCGCAGTCTCAAAGGAGAATGTGGACGACGAATGGCTAAGTGGATCCATGAAATCGCTTATTTCGTAACGAGTTCCCAGACTGCCAAGCTCGCGCGGAGTGAGAGGACGCACACGTGTGCCCGCGTGCTCGGTCGTTTGCCCCTGAAGACGCAGGCCTGCGACAGGGATCATCGTGACATGAACTCGCTGGGTGGAAAACATCTGTTCAGCTATCCCCACTGCCAGGGCACGCGCGTCAGCAGATCCGTCAACAGCGAGCGTCGGCAACGCCCTTAGGTAGCGAAACATGCCGGGAATGAGGACCGTTCGCTCCAGCCACATGTCCGGAGTCTGATCCAACGGCCCCATATCCGACCTCCAGTAGTACTGAGGCGCCATAAGGTCGCATATGCGCTTCGAGAGCGCATTGCGCTCCGTCGATTGTTGGAACAGTGCGACAAACACAGGGCCTGGGTCCCGAAGCACTCGCAATGGGTTTCCTTGAATCGTGACGTCGCGATACCGACAAGACGTCTCGTCAGTCTCGAGTTCCCCGATGTACTGTAATGTGGGGACCGCGAGCGGAATGCCGTGGGCGTTAGCCGCCTCTCGCGCCGTATTTAGCATGCTCAGCAGCCATGCCTCTAACCATGGGGCAACCAGCGCTCGCCGCTCTTCAATTTGCATGCTCACGTTCGGACCAAGTTCGGGACTTTCAGGTTAGCTGGGCGCCACAGCCTTGTGGGAGTGCTTGCTCACCGCAATGGGCATACAGATATGGTGCTCAGGCCTCAGAGCGTACGGGCAATGGCGGAGCGTCGGTGCCGAAAACTCCCCGTGGCCAAGTGTCGCTTCGTTGGTGACTCAGTGGCCTGCTTGCGCTCGACGCGGGCCTGCTTGTCGCCCGTCGTGGACGCCCCGGCCACGAAGCCTTCCATGGCCACCGCTGATGCCACGAGCGTCCGCGCCTCCCGGACGGCCGGCCGCAGCGTCGCGTCGCTCATACCGGCTTATCCGCCACAGCCTTGGCGATCCTCTCCAAGCTCGCGAGGCGCGCAGCGATCTGCAGTATCGGCTCCGGCAACTGCTGCTCGTAGACCGGTCGCGGCCGTCAGGAAGAGAATTGGGACGTATAACACGGAACTAATCCCTTCGGGCCCGCAGCCGCCACAGGGAAGGAGCGTGGGACACGTCGCCCTCAATGTCCTCATCTGCTGAGGTCGAGCGTGCGTTTCTCCCAGACGAATTGCAGCTCCCGCTCAACATCAACCGTCTGTGCAACGCACATCGCCGCTTCGACCTTGTAGCCGGCGTCCATCAGCGCCCAAGCGCACGCGATGATGTGCCCTCCCGACGTGACCACGTCGTCGATGAGCAGGACCGGGGCGGTGCTGCTCGGCGGGGCTATCTCAGCCACTCTCTCACGCAGACGACGAGGATCCCTCTCACCGCCTGACCTCGCGCTCTCTATGGGTTTAGTCCAGTGAACTAGAGCCGAGGCCGTAGCGGCAGGGCACAGGGTCGCCAGCTCCGCCGCGAGGCGCCACTGCCTGGAGGCCCTTACGACAGCAGCGCTGTCACCTAAGTGGCCTGGAACAGGCACCAGGATACGCAACGGCTTCATATTCCACTTACTGCTGACCATTTCGGCGAACCACCGCAACGCGTTATCTTTGTTTGCTTCTTCGAGTCGACGCGCTTGTCCACCGATCGGAACGGGAACGTACGCAAACCCGCGAATCTCGTCTCCCTTAATAGCTTTGACAAATTTCAGCGCGTTCCAGGTGGATTGCAGCCAATGATCACCATGAGGCAAGAACTGAGAGCTCGGATACGTGCACGCATGGTGGACACTGAGAGCCGGACCGTTCATTCCAACACGGCCAGCACATCGTCGACCGTACGTAGAACCTTGACCTTGCCCGCCTCATTAGAGTTGTTCAGAAATCGAGACGGCCAAGTGAGAAGGGTTGAACGAACCAGGCTTTCAGCGATGAACAACCACCGCCCTAAACGCAGGCACTCTGCGGCTTGGTGAAGCGATCCTGAAGTGTCGGAGGCTTCGATGATGACCGTTGCGTCACTCAGGGCCGCCATCACCCGATTTCGGTGAGGGAAGCTTGACTTGAAGACCGGCGCTCCCGCGCGGAAAGGAGAAATCAGAAGATGCTCTCTCCAGATCCGCTCTTGGAGTGCCCAGTTATTCGCAGGGTACGCCTTATCGAGAGGTGTGCCGATCACGGCGATAGTGCGTCCACCGGCTTCAATTGCGCCCAGGTGCGAAGCGGTGTCGATGCCCTCTGCGAGCCCTGAGGTGACGACAACGCCGCGCTTTGTCAGCTCGGATGCCAAGAAGCCTGCCCGCTCGCTTCCGCGAATACTGGCCTTTCGAGAGCCCACAATGGCCACGTTCTTGCATCGGAGTAGTGACGAGTCCCCCGCGTAATAGAGCGTCGCTTCACGGGGAGCACCGACCCCCTCGAACATAGTTGGTGCGAGCAGGCGTGAGTGCTGATCCGCCGGCAAAGATCGCACACCGCGTAGCAACTCGTCAATCGACGTCTCGCTGACTACGGTCGGCACCTGATAGACGGGTGAGGTCGAGTTACGCTTCCTCTGGTTGGCCAAGGTCATACCTGTGTGTCGAGTCTACCGATCGTGAACATGTCTCGCACGTTTCCGCAGGCGGTGGTTGGGCGGGGCCGGCCGTTAGGGCGCGAGGTCGCCGGGCTGCCTAGCCCGCTTACCTCGCCGCACGGTCTCGTTCGGAGGCCGCAAGGCCGTTTGCAAGGGTGTGGTAGCGACCAGTGGTGATCGGCATCCGCCCGCTACGGCTTCATGCTATGCCCTTCCGCTTGCGACCCGGCTTCCCACGCGTGGTCGACGCGGCCACGACGACACCCTCGACCGCCACGGCCGAGGCCACGAGGGTCCGGGCCTCCTGGAACGCGGTCCGCAGCGTCGCGTCCGTCGTCGCCCCCATCGCCTTGTCGAGCGCCTTCGTCGCCGCGAGGGCGAACTTCACCTCCGGCTTCGCGCGGGCGCGCTTGCGCTCGTCGCGGGCCTTGATGCCGTCGATCTTCGCCTGCAGCTCCGCGATGCGGGCGTCGGCCGGGCGCTGCTGCTTCTTCGTGTCGGTCATGGTCGTTCGTTCCTGGCTTGCCCCCGATTGTGGATCCGCCGCACGCGTGGGGCCTGCGCGCACGGCGGTGTTCGTTCAGGAGGCGCGCGCCTCGAGGGACGGCGCCGGCTCGAGCGGCAGCGCCGGCAGCGCCTCGAGCGCGGCCTCGACATCGAGCAGCCGCGGGTCGCTGTAGACGGTGGTCATGTCCAAGCTCCCGTGGCGCATGGAGGCCTGCACCGTCTGCGGTCCGACGCCGGCGCGGTTGAGCAGCGAAGCGTGGCTGTGGCGCAGGGAGTGCACGCAGGCGGTCCGGCCGCGGTCGTCGCGCTTGGCGATGCCGGCCCACTTCAGGTCCTTGTTGAAGACCTTCACCTGGTT
>Ga0163154_10009642_pt1 | contig 10959 bp, 7 predicted proteins | sample OliLakLV19MP9P1_FD_148649 | JGI IMG/M metagenome (GOLD analysis project Ga0163154, IMG submission 148649) | Freshwater microbial mat bacterial communities from Lake Vanda, McMurdo Dry Valleys, Antarctica - Oligotrophic Lake LV.19.MP9.P1 | ecosystem: Environmental > Aquatic > Freshwater > Lake >...
CTTGCATTTTAGCACTCATACTAATAGAATGCTAAATTATGACTACCAACAACGATAAACCTAACAAAAAAGATGAATCGAAGGTAAAAGAAGCTGACAAAAAGATTGATACAGTTGATTCATTATCTGATACAAAAAATCCATTTGAATTACTCGAAAAAGCCAAGAACAAAAAAGAGAAAAGTACACCTAAAAAAGCAACTACACGCAGAGCTGGAATTCGGAGTAACTTACGACCATTAGATCAAGATGATCAGATGGTGTTACCAGTAGTGCCAATTAGAGAAGGCGTATTATTTCCCAGTACAGAATCAGTTTTAACCTTTGGTCGCCAATTATCATTAAACGCAATTATAGACTCAGTCTATACCAAGAAAATGGTAGTTTTGGTAACTCAAAAAAACCCAAATGTTGAAGATCCAAAACCTAAGGATTTATACGAAATTGGTACATTGGCTATTGTTGAAAAAACCTTGAAAATTGACGAAAGCGTTAATGCATTAGTGAGAGGTATTGGTCGTGTTAAAATTTCTCAATTTCTATCAACAAGTCCTAAACTAACTGCAGAAGTTATCAAACTTTCAGACATAAATACTGATGATGAAGAAACTAAAGCCATGGTGGCTCACTTGCAAAAAGAGTTCCGTAAAGCTGTTCATATGGGTAAACCTGTGGAATTTTTAAACTTCATGAAGTTAATGGGTGGTGTAACTGAAGGAGAGTTAATTGATCAAATTGCTAGCACCTTAACTATTAAGACAGAAGAGAAGCAAAAAATCTTAGAAACTGTTTCAGTTAAAGATCGGATGAAGTTGGTTATTGATCACTTAGCTCATGAGATGAAAGTGCTAGAAATCGAAAAAGATGTCATGCATAAAACTCAAGAAAAATTTGATAAGAGTATGCGCGAGAATGTGTTGCGAGAACGCTTAAAAATGATTCAAAAAGAGCTTGGTGACATTGAAGATGATGAAGAAGTAATGGATGAATATGAGAAAAAACTCAAGAAAATGGCGTTGTCTGATGAGCAAAAAACTCGGATCAAAAAAGAAATAAAAAAACTCCGTCAAATGTCTCCAAATAATCCTGAAGGTGGCTATATTCGCTCATGGTTAGACACGGTTTTTGAGTTACCTTGGGGGAAATATTCCAAAGACAATACTGACATTAAAAAAGCCATTCAACTTTTGGATAAAGAGCATTATGGTCTGAAAGAAGTTAAGGACCGAATTATTGAGTTCTTATCAGTTTTAGAATTAAAGAAAAAACAAAAGAAAAGTGAGCACGCTAACTTGCCAACCATTTTGTGTTTTGTCGGACCACCGGGTGTGGGTAAAACCAGTATTGGTAAATGTATTGCTGAAAGTATGGGTCGGAAATTTGTCAAAATTTCTTTAGGTGGTGTCAGAGATGAAGCTGAAATTCGTGGCCATCGCCGCACATATGTTGGAGCTATGGCAGGTAAAATCATCAATGGTATGAAGCAATCTGAGAGTATGAATCCAATTTTCATGCTTGATGAGATTGATAAGCTTGGGAATGATTTCCGCGGAGATCCATCTGCTGCTTTACTTGAAGCCTTGGATCCTGAGCAAAACAGCAAGTTTGAAGATCACTATGTTGATATGCCATTTGACTTATCACATGCAATCTTTGTGACTACAGCCAATACCTTAGATACTATTCCTCATGCATTATTAGACCGGCTAGAAATTATTCGATATTCCGGGTATACAGCTGAAGAAAAATTAACTATTGGTAAAAAGCATTTACTAAATAAAGTCTTAGATGCAAATGGCTTATCAGAAGCTCAAGTTTCTATTTCAGATCAAATTTTAATGAACATTATTACCCGCTATACGCGTGAGGCAGGTGTTCGTTCTTTAGAGAGAACCCTAAGTAAAATTGCTCGTAAAGTTGCCCGCGAGATGGGTGAGAGTAAAAGTAAAAAAGATAATCAAAAGATTACCGTTACTCATAATAAATTAGTCAAGTTTTTAGGGCCAGAGCAGTTTGATGAGACTATTACTGAAGAGACTGATACTGTTGGTCTAGCAACTGGCTTAGCTTGGACTTCAGTTGGTGGTGATGTACTCTTTATTGAAGTCGCATTATCTCCAGGAAAAGGTCAAGTTATTTTAACTGGAAAACTCGGTGATGTGATGAAAGAATCTGCTCAAGCTGCCTTTACGTATGTGAAGTCTCATGCGGATGAACTGGGAATAGATACCAAAAAAATTCAGGAAACAAATGTACACATTCACGTTCCTGAAGGTGCTGTACCAAAAGACGGTCCCTCCGCTGGTATTACTATTACCACCGCGATTGTTTCTGCCTTCACTAATCGGCCAGTCAGAAGAGATGTTGCTATGACAGGTGAAGTAACTTTACGCGGTAGGGTGCTCAGAATTGGTGGACTCAAAGAAAAGAGTATTGCCGCTCAGCGAGCTGGCAGTAAGGTTGTTTTAATTCCCAAAGATAATGATCGTGACTTACCAGACTTACCAAAGAGTGTCAGAAATCATGTTAAGTTTATACCAATTGCTCACGTCAAAGAGGCATTAGAGATTGCTTTGCAAAAGGAATAAAATAGAGTAGGCCGGTGAAGTTGATTGAAGTATATAGACTCAAGTTTCATCAGTTTATATAATCACTCTTTTCAGTTTCCCCAGCTGAGTATTTTGCTAACTTACTTTCTGGAATAAAACCAAAAATAGATGTTTTCTTTTTTTGAGCATAAACAAGATTTCGACTTATTTGTTGGTATTGATCTGGAGTCAACGCAAGTTTAAAAGTTTCGTTTCTCAACATAGTTGGACATTGAAAAGAGGAAGAAAACTTCAAGGTATTTTCTAATTGGTTGTCTGTTAATTGACTACTGTCTACAGTGAAACTTAGCTCTTCTCTCAACCCTCGGAGGGCAGCTTCAGTAGGTGATTCAGGTTTATTTGGGTTGTTAGGTGTAAATTTTTCAGTTATACCGATAACATTTCTTCTTTCTCTAAACACCCTTGTACTAGGCGCACTGTCGTTGGCAGCCACATTAAAATATTGTGCTACCTCAACCAGATAGAGTTTTTCACCAGTTGGAGGTTGATAGCTGAGCTCAATTTTGACAACATCAGTGACTCTGAGTAATGTTTCTCTTGGATCGTCCTTTTCTGGTAAATTAATTGTAACAACAGTATTATCAGCATTAACCATCTTATGCAGCTGACTACATGTTAAATGATATAACGTACTTTCTTTGTTTATTATTTCTGTCAGCAAATCATCAGGTTGCTTTTCTGTAACTTGAAAGGGCACACCAGATAACTGACACCATTCTTGAGCTGTAATTACTTCAGATTCTTGCACAAATTGTGTTTTTTCAGTACTAGCATGCAAAGCATCAATTGAATAAGGGATTTTAAATTTGTCTAAAATACCAATCAGTTCTGATTCAGTGGGAGGTGCTGGAGCAAACTTTCGCTCACCTTTATTAAAAGTAAAGCTAGTACTGGCATTCATTAATCCTAGTTTGTTTTTAAGTGGACTTTCAGCATTGTTATCGGAAAGGATAATAACTTTAGTTTTAGCTTGTTCTTGCAAAAAGTTAGCAATACGCAGTACATCATCTGTTGAAAGGTTTTTCTCAGGTACTTTATGGAGAATGAGTACAGTACCTTTAGAAAGAAAGGTTTCATAGAGCCATAATTTCAATCTTAACCGAGAAGCTTCACCTTTTAAAGGCATGTTTGCAAGCCGGTTACTCCGATATCGTTGTAATTCTTGGTCAGAAAATAATCCCGAACTCTGTAATAGAGTAAATAATTGCTCAATTTTCTCTTTATCACTGGCACTTTTAATTTCCGTAGGATAATCAGGAAAATACTTTTGCTGCTCGTCAACTTTTTGTTCATTAAACTCCACATAAGATAACTTGTCTTGCCCCATATCACGATGAATATTTATATCTTGATCTGGTGTCCGAATATACATAGTGCCATTGTTATGTTGAATTTTTTCTGCTAACGTTTTTAAAATAACAGTTGAAGCGTCCTTCAAAAAAGTTATTTTTCCCGGTTCAGTGTAGACAGATGTGGCTTCGGCAAGGACACGATCACTGATAGCTATATCATAATTGACCGCCAATATAGCCGGGCCTGATACTTCATCTGTACCAAAAAAATCATTGAGAACTGAATATCTTTTAATTAATTGTGGCTTTTCTTTTGGTGACTCCTTGGAAGTTACCAATACTTTTTGTACTCTCAGAAACATTTTTTTGATGTTTATATAGTTCAGATAATCAGTTATTTTTGAGAAAGATGACTTTTCAGTTGCAGTGCTTATAGCCAAATTTTTGGCAGTTACCAACATTTGTTCTTGGGCAGTAATTGGTGATAACAACCAAATTTCTTCAAGTATTTTCATTTGTAGCTGGGGGGATTTTTCACTTCTCAGTCCTACAATCCAATCGATAATTTGCTCATTACGCTGAGTACTATCTGCAGCTTTTTCTTCTGGAAGAAAACGTACTAGTATATGCTCAATAAATTGTTCTCTTTTGACATCATTATTTTGAAATAATAAGAAGTTATCTGTTACTTGTTGCAATATTGATCCTAAATATTCAGCTCTAGCTCCACTCAATTGTTCTTGACTCTTATCACTGAGCACTAAACTGAAATCAAAATAACTTGGCTCTGATTGTGGAATTGGTTGTTTTTCTCCATCTTCGTTTTCAGATAAAGTATGAACCAATTGCTGTCTTTTTTTTACTTGTCCAATGTCAAAAGTTTGCTGTTCTAAAGTTGCAACTTTTGTCAATGCATCTTGCTTTTGTTTATCTCTATGAGATAAGCTTAAAGAGTAAGTCCCTAAATTCTTTAACACTGTGCGCAGCCGATCCATATCGGCTGCGCCTTGATCTATTGTCTGTTTGCCTTCAAATTGCGGTAATAACCGCGCGCTTGTATAGGCGAGCAAGGGGACTATTAACCCCGCTGATTGCAACAAGGTATTATTAGGCAGTCTTTTTTCAATACCTACAAATAAAATTTCTGGAATGTTTTTGAGTAATACATGAATCGCTTTCCTCGTATTTTTGCCAATAATAATTCCTTTATTGGTTACTTTTTCCAACATTTTGGCAGTAATTACTGAACCTAAATATAAACCAGCCCAATCAAGCCTCCCAGTACTTGCAAAGGCTGCTGTTTGAGCAACGACAGCAGGAAGGAGAGTAGCTGTAGCTGAATAATTCATTTCTGCACCAGCAACATTTTTGGGCAAACTCGCCCAATCTTGAGTATCGAGGTCTTCAATTAAAGCATTTTTTATCTCATAAGCAAAATCAATTTTTAGTTGATTAATTATTTGTTCTAAGCTATTCTGCAAACTTTCTTGTATTTTTTCATCTTGAATTTCTTTCCAAAACTCGATACTAATATTACCTGCTACCGATAAGATTGCTAAAACATCACCAGGAACTCCACTTATGATGTTGCCATAAGTAACACTTCCTTCCAGAACTCCACCTCCTAATCTATGAATCAGATAACCAACAAGTCGAGCAGTAATTAAATCATGTCGCAACTTCTTTATTAACTCTGGATTATCAATAATTCTACTTAGAGTATCAACATCATCTAACTGCAACCTATGTCTAAGGCTACCAGTGTTTACTTTTCGTTCAGTTTGCTCAATAGTTCTGACTATTGCTTCTGCTGCAGTCAAAGAAAAGGACCTATTTTTTACTTCAGCTAATAATTGTCTTGGGATGAGAAATTCTGTTTTTGACAGTGATTTTAGTTCTTCGCTTAATTGGTAAATCTGATCAAATTCACTTTTTGGTTTATCGCCTAAATATACTTCTTTATTTTGAGAATTTATATGGATCTGTCCAGTTGCTTGTTGCGCAGCTATATGATTATTAAGTTGTGTATTTTGCGGCAACAATTCAGATGATGTTAACTGTGCTAGTACCGCTAACTCAGGCAAACGGGAGAATTTTCTAATAACATTCTGAGGAACTATAATCAACGAGGATTCTGGTAACATTGCTGTCGCAGTAATTTGTCTCTCAGCACGTTCGCTCAATTTTGTATCAAATATTCTGATCTTGTTAGTTGTAGCTGGTTCGCTGGGATTAGAATTAGTATCTTCTTCAGCATCGGCATCCAAGCCGCCAGTCTCTTCTGTGTATTCTCTAAACAAAGGGATTATATCCGCTTCCGTTAATTCAACTTGCTCTAATTCAGGTTTAAGCAAAGTACTTAAAACAAGTCTCGCTTCAACAAATTTTTTATCAGATAGAGAAAAAGGTTTAATTTGAGGAGGATGAACAGAACGATCAATGAGACAAACATAATCGCCCGAAGTAAGTTGAATATTACACACAACTTTAGGCAAATTACTATTTTCTTTTGTTTCTCTATTAACTAGATTGTTATTTTCCAAAGTAGACATCAATTCATATTACAATAAATCACTGTTACTTAGCTAGTGGATGTAAACCATATCCTCATCCGTAAAATTATTCTTTAAACGTGTTAGACTAGGGTTATGAAATTCAAAGTATTTATACTAGTTTTTGCTACACTTCTCTTGTCTGGTTGTGCATTTTTTGATAAACAAAAAAATTCTGGTATTCAAGTTATTACCAATGACATTGCAAGTTCTGTTTTTATAAATGGACAGTATCTAGAAAAAGCTCCCTTGATTGAAAAAGATATTCAACCTGGTTCATACACTATTCGCATCCAGCCTGATAATCCTAGTTTTGTGCCTTATGAAACAAACGTTACATTACGCAAGGGCTTGTTAACAGTTATTACCTGGAAGCCAGGCAAAAGACCAGAAACAAGTGGTGGTGTTATCTACGAGATGGAGCCTATTAGTTCTGATAAATCAGAGATCACATTTATTTCCATTCCGGATGGGGCAATTGTTTCTTTAGATGGAGGAGAAAAAACATTTGCTCCTACTACCTACGAAAAGATTGAGCCTGGTCATCATGAATTTGAAGTAACATTGCCTTCGTATCAAACTCAGAGACATACAATTAATGCTCTAGCTGGTCAACGTATGTTAATTAATATTAAACTGGCTAAGTCTGAATCACAAGAGAGAGTGGAGAAGGCGGCTGATGCTGTCACTCCTACACCGGTTCCATCAACAGTTGATGCAACAGCATCAGCAGTCCCTACTGCTACTACTAGTGCAGTAATAAACAAAGTTACTATTCAACCAACCAACTTTTTTCAGCAAAGTATTGAAGTGCTGCAAGTTCGTTCTAGTCCAAATGCAATTGCCAGTGAAGTTGGTTATGTTGAAGTTGGTAAGTCATATCCATATGTTGAACGCCAAACTGAATGGTTCAATATTAGTTTTGATGGCAAAACAGGATGGGTAAGTTCTCAGTATGCTGTTGTTCAATAAATATGAAAAAAGTATATCTCTCAACATTTTTGATTTTATTATTTGCATTCATGGTTCGAGTAGTCGGAAATAATTGGGATAGTGGTTATCACTTGCATCCAGATGAACGCATGTTACTGATTGTCACTCAACGTATTACTTTATTTTCGCACATGGATCCTGACTTTTTCAATTATGGTAGTTTTCCTATTTACCTACTAAAAATTGTTGGTGTTAGCTTAGAAAATATCACCGGAATCCCTGTAGACAGTTATGACGGATTGTTAGCTATCGGACGATTTATCAGCACCAGTTTTGATTTACTAACTATTGTCTGGATCATGTTAATTGGCTGGACGTTAACTCACAAAAGGTGGTTCACTTTGCTAGCGGGAGGAATATATGCCACGCTGGTTTTTCCCATTCAAAATAGTAACTTTTTCGTTGTTGATCCAATTTTAACTTCACTTGGTACTTTACTTTTATTATTGCTCATAAAATACTTACAAAAGCCTTCGATACTCAAGATAATTGGAATAGCTGTGACAATTGGTATAGCAGTAACTACAAAAATTACTGCTCTTATATGGCTACCTTTTATTATTGGGGTCGTTGTGTATCGTCATCTAAAAAACAAACAAATAATACCTCAGATAGCAGGAATGACTGCAGCTGGCCATCTAGGTATTTTATTATTGTTAGGACTTGGGACTGCTTATGCCACAATGCCGTATGCTTTTATTCGTTTTGACCAATTTTATCAGGATATAGCTTTACAGCTGTCAATGAATAAAGATGCCTATGTTTTTCCGTATACGCTACAGTATGTAGACACAACTCCCTATTGGTATCATCTTAAAAATATATTTTTGTGGGGTGCTGGACCAATGACAGGTATTCTAGCAGTTGTTGGGGCAGTCATTGGACTCAGAAATATCTGGCAATTGTATCTTGGTTTACGTGACGATGAATTGACAAAGGTTCAACACATTATTAATAAAATCACCAATGGTATTCAAGAATTGCCATTTATAGATGTTTTTATCAAAAAAGAAAATCAAAACTCTGTTATTAAAAAAATATTCGCTCACCCGTTACTCAATTTGCAGCCAATCTCATTTTCAAAAAAACAATTTCAAGTGTTATCAATTTTATTACTCATTTGTTGGTACGGAACATATTTTATTGTCTTAGGTAATTCGGCCGTTAAATTTATGCGCTATCTCTTGCCATTGTATCCAGGAATTGCATTACTAACGGCATACAGCTGTGGCAAAATATTTTCTTGGCTACAAACAAAACACATTGCCTTGCCAATTTTTATTTCTATAATTAGTGTTGTTATTCATTTGTCCTGGACGTTTGGTTTTATTAGTATTTATCAACAGCTAAATCCTCGTGTATCTGCAACACAGTGGATTGCAGAACATGTACCCGCTGGGTCAACGATTGCAGTAGAGCACTGGGATGATCGAATTCCAATTAGATATGCTGAGCGTTATTTCTTTCAGGAATTAGCTCTATATGAAGTTCCTGATGATGAACAAAAAATGGCAGTAATTAGACAGCAATTACAAGAAAGCGATTATTTAGTGTTAGCCTCTAATCGTTTATATACACCTCTGCAAAAGTTGAGTGATTGTGACAAATATCTTAAGTGTTATCCACTTACAGCTCAATATTATCAGCAATTATTTGCTGGCGATTTGGGGTATGAATTAGTAGCGGAATTTCACAACAAACCAACATTGATGGGCTTTTCTTTTGATGATCAAGCAGCCGATGAATCATTTACTGTTTACGATCATCCAAAAGTTTCAATCTTTATGAATAAGAATAAGAATTAGTTTTTTATTAGATATTTGATAAGTAAATTTGTTTACAGAAATTTCTTAGCAATTGCTAACACTCCTTGCTTCCAACCAGTTGTGTGATTGACGCCCGAGCCTCGGGATTTAATTTCATCATAGTTTTTTTGATACCACTGATATGCTTGAATCAAGGCATCTGAGTTTGAGTATTTTGGTTTCCAGTTAAGGACGTGTTTGAGCTTATCTATTGAGACAAATGAATCTTTATCTGCTGTTTCGTACACCCACTGGTAGAGAGGTGATAAATGTAATAATTCCAAAGCTCTCAAAGTCATTTTAAGTGGCCAGGCTGGGGTTGCAAAAAGACGAGACTTGGAGTGGACTGTGCGGAAAAATTGAGAAAAATCTTCTTGAACTGTACCAAATTTTTCCGCACCAATGTTAAAGACATCTGTATATGCAGACTTATCTTTCTCAGTAAACGTGTAAATCGCTTCAGTTAAATCCTCAACACTTAACAATTGATATCTATTTTTGCCAGAGCCTACTACTGGAATTTTTACATTATCATGAACCCAGTCAAATAAAATTTCAAAAACACCTAATCTATGAGTGCCAACAAATGTTTTTGGTCTAATGATAGTTATTGGAGTACCTTGGGCCATATATTTAAACGCTATTTTTTCTGCTGCAATTTTAGAATGGCCATACGCGCCTACGCCTTGAACTGGATCTGTTTCTACAATTGGGTGTTTTTTAGGAACGCCATAAACAGCTGTTGATGAAATGTAGATTGTTCGGCGCACATTTAATTCTTTGGTTAGTTCTATGACGTTTTTAGTACCAAGAACGTTGGTAGTCATGATATCAATCGGCGACCAGAGCGGCAGCGCAGCTGCCGCATGAACAACTACTTCACAATTCTTCATAGCAATTTTTAGTTTTGCTTTATCGCGAACATCAACTTCTAAAAACAAACACTTATCTTGAGGATACTCACTTTTTTGATATGGCAAAATGTCAACTAATACACATTTCCAACCACGCTCAGCAAAATAACGAGCAACATGTAAACCCAAAAAACCAGCTCCACCAGTAATTAAAACCAATTTATTCTTTTGCATTAGAAGTTTCTAAATAAGTTGCTTCAATTAACTCCAAGGCTTTTTGGAGCGATGACACTTTATATGGATAATCAATACTTTGATCCAAAAAATTTGACACCCAAATGATTTGACATTGTTGACCTACTGTTTCATGTAAGTACTGAACAATATCCCAATTATCTTCAACAAATACCTGTAAATTTAATTTTTTAATCATTTTTTCTTTAAAAATATGTGGTGTGCATCAATTGATGCTAATTTATGTTGCAAATCTGCTTTGAGCATCGTATTTCTGCCAGTGATAACATACGCCTCAATTTTTTTATCTGCTACCAACTTTTTTAATTGTGGAATTCCTTCAGCTGCAATAAAACTTGTCTGATGGGCTAACCACCAAAGAAATTTAGCTACTTTATTTTTAGGTAAATAAAAGCGCAAATGTTCTCTTTTAACTATTTTCTTTAACTTGAGAAAAGCCATAAATGGCCGAATAATACGAGCAGGGTTATACATGATAACCCCATCAAAATCGAATCCTACTTGTAATTTTTTTGTCTGCATGACTCAATTTCTATATTTATCTAAACGGTACTGACTAGTATTTTCCTGTATCATAGCAAAATTGAACAATTCTAGTT
>Ga0163154_10009644_pt1 | contig 10955 bp, 9 predicted proteins | sample OliLakLV19MP9P1_FD_148649 | JGI IMG/M metagenome (GOLD analysis project Ga0163154, IMG submission 148649) | Freshwater microbial mat bacterial communities from Lake Vanda, McMurdo Dry Valleys, Antarctica - Oligotrophic Lake LV.19.MP9.P1 | ecosystem: Environmental > Aquatic > Freshwater > Lake >...
GTGAGTGGGGCAGGAAAACCGTCGGCTCGACCACGAAGCGGGCGCGTGCGTGGGCACGGGGTGGCGTCGACTCCCGGCCGTTGGGTTGAGCGACCGTGGATTCGACAATCACCGCGCACCAGCTAACAAGGGCGACGCAAACGGTGCGCGAGGTCGAAGATGGCATGGGCATGGGATTGAGAGGGAAAATACGGCGATCGATTGACTCGAATGGTTAGTGCCAGTCCGCCTTGGGAACGGAGGAGGCGTCGACGAGGCAGCGATAGACAGCATCCTCACGAAATGCGAAGTCGCGCTCAATCTGCGGGGTCAGTCGGACGCCCAATCCGGGCACGTCCGGCAGGGTGAGTCTGCCTTCCGAAATGGACCAAGGCGTGATGAGCATAGCGTCCCGGAGCGCGTAGGACTTGATCGGCCATTCCGTGACAGTGCCGCCTCCCGCCAGCGCGGCGTGGTAGTTGGCCATCATGCCGACCGGCCCCCCCCAACAGTGGACGTACACATCAAGAGAATGGCGTTGGGCGGCGGCGAAGACCTCGAGCGTCGGACCGATGCCGCCGACCACCGTCGCGTCCGGTTGGACGATGTCATAACACCCTTGTTCAATGCGATGGATCAGTTCCGTGGAAGTGGTGACAATCTCGCCCCCAGCGATGCGGGTCCCTGTCACCTGGCGGCGGAGACTCGCATACTGCTGGATCTCCTGTGGACCGAGTGCCTCTTCCAGAAAGGCGGGCGCGCGCCCGCCGGACCTGAGCACGGCCGCAAGGTACCGCACGACGTCGTTGATGGACTGTGACGGTATCGCGAGGTTCTGCGTCATGTCCACGGCGATGTCGATGCCTCGCTTGGCCGCGTGGAGCTGGCACCAGCAGGTCTTGTCGACTTGGTGATTGCGGGCGCGGATCTTGAGCAGGGATATGCCCAGCGCTTGGATTCGATCCATTTCACGCAGCATCGGCTCGGGTCCGACGGCGTCCCCGCCGCTGGCATAGAGCGAAAGTGATCGATGGATGGATCCGCCGAGGACGCGCCAGACCGGCAAGTTTAGCAATTGGGCCCGGCAGTCCTGCAGGGCGATCTCGACTGCGCTGACCACGTGTTGAGCGGCGCCCTGAAGGCTCCAGTAACCTGTCACCAGGCTGACGTCGCGAAGGAGACGGGCTAGGTCACGGGGATCGCGGCCGATCAGCGCGGGCGTGACGAGTTCGACGATGCGTTCAAAGACACGTGGAGCGAAGACGGCCAAGTAACCCTCACCGAGTCCCACAAGGCCGTTGTCGAGGGTGATCTCCACAAGCCCGGTGGTGCGCCATCCGCTGGGAAGATGGAGGATGACTTCCAAGTCATCCTCCCGGCTCGAATAAGGCGCACTGAGCAAGACAGAGCGAACGCGGACAATCTTGGCCATGGGGATTGGCTGGAGGGAACTCAGGACAACGGATTGGGGGCGGAGCGGGGTGGGCGGCTTCAGTAACCTCGAGCCAGCGTGACTCTGTGCTCCAAGGGTTCGTCTCGCTGGAAGCGGACCTGGTTGGCTTCCCGAAAGTCCGGCGACTTCCCTCCTTCCGCGAAGACGAGCCGGCCCTCGGGAAGCGCTCCGCGCACCAGGTGTCTGGCACCTTCGTCGAGGTGTGCGTAGATAAAGATGGATCCGGCGGGCATGGCGTGGGTGAGACAACCCACTCTCAGCGGGCGTGGACGGAGACATCGGTTGCGAACATGCCCACGGATTCAAGGTCGCCGCGAAGCATTCGGATCTGGTCCGGTGTGAGAGAGGCCAGAGGATTGCGCATTCCACCGCATTCGAGGCCGATCAATCCCATGATCGCTTTGCCCGCCGACAGGCCGCCGTGCCTGATCATGACAGCGATGATCTTTTGCGCCTTGAGTTGCAGTTCCAGCGCTTCTTCGCGCCGGCCGGCATGGAACGCGTCGATCAGGCGGAGATAGAGCGGTGCGAGATAGTTGTAGGTGCTTCCGACTGCCCCCCGGGAGCCCAGGGAAAGCGCGCAGAGGAGAACTTCGTCACGTCCAAAAAGCACCGAGTAGCGCTCGCCGGCGGCGACCAGCGTCAAACCGTAGTCCATCAGGTCTTCGTGGGTGAACTTGATGCCCGCAAAGGAGGGTATCGAGTTCACTGCCTTCGGAAGAAACTCAGCCATGGCGAAATTCACGCCCGTCATGGACGGCATGTGATAATAGAAGAAGGGCAGGCTGGGTGCGGCTCTGGCGATCTGAGCGCAGCAGGCGACGAGAGCGTCGATCGAGCCAGGACGGAAAAAACTGGGGGAAAGTGCGCCAATGGCGTCGGCACCGCGCGACTGGGCGTGCGCGGCGAGTTCGCAGCTCTCAGCCAAGCTCTGGTGTCCGACGTGGGCGATCAGTTTCAGGGCCTTCGGCCGCTCCCGCTGCCAGCATTCGAGCAGCTCGCGCCGCTCCCGGCTGGTTAGCGAGGCTCCTTCGCCGGTCGTTCCGGCGACGAAGGCGCCTGCGACGCCCTGGCGATGAAGACGCTCGGCATAGGGACCCACCCGGTCGAGTGCCAGACTTCCGTCCGCATTGAAAGGGGTAAAGGGTGCGGCGATCAGGCCGAATGCGGTATTCACCGTTCCATGCAGACATTCCGGAACCGTTCCTTCCATCGCATTCAGCTGGTCTTGTCATTGCACCACCGGCGGACCACTCATGCGCGTTTGGGTCTTTAAGGTTCTTTGAAGAAACCACGGTTAACGCCTTGTGCCCACGGACATCCGGCCGAGCTCCGTAGCCGCGGCAAGGGCATCGCCGTGCATGCAGAAACCAAACGGCGCATTTACGAACAGCATCCCGGTTTCCCGCGGGATGTGCTGGCCTACGACCCGAGATCGATCGTTGGGAGGTGGTGGCGACCACTCCCGCGACCCCGCAGGTCACCACCGTGGCGGTTCGCTGGGGCGAGGACATCCTTATCCCCAGAGGGGAGATTAGGCCCGGAGTTTGCACGCCTGCCATCATCCGGATTCGAATCGCGTCGTAAGAAACAGGGTCGGCATGCTGAACGCCGGTCGCAGGTTGTTTTGCGGCTGGATTTCGACGGGCGACCTCCAAACACTCGCGCCGTGTCCCCCCACGCCCTCCCTCAACGACTCTCCCTGGTCGCGCAGACCGTCGCCTACCTGAAGGGGCAGATCGACTCAGGCGAGTGGCGCGACTGGCTGCCCGGCGAACGCTCTCTTTGTCAGACGCTGCAAGTCAGCCGTAACACGCTGAGGACGGCGTTGCGACAGCTGGAGGACGAACGACGCGTAGAGCGGATCCATGGGACCGGTAACAAGATCCTGCCGCAGAGGGAAACCGTCACCGGTCTGCCGCAGTCCGGCCACGTGGCGTTGCTCTCGCCAGAACCGATCGAACGACTTCGGCCCATGCATACGCTTTGGCTGGATGAGATTCGGGCGATGCTGAGCGAACGGGGATTGAAGCTGCGTTTTTTCCACGGTCGCAGCTATTTCGTCAGCAAACCGGACGCGGCCCTGCAGCGATTGGTGACACGCAATCATCACGGCTGCTGGATTCTCATCATGGCGGATGACAACGTTCAGCGGTGGTTTGCAGACAACGGGGTGCCCTGCGTCGTGGCCGGTTCGACGCACGCAGGCGTAGACCTGCCGTCTCGAGACCTCGATCATCGCGCCATGTGCCGCCACGCGGCGGGAGTGTTGTTGGGATTGGGTCATCGGCGGATGGTTCTGCTGACGCACAAATCCCCGCGCGCGGGTGATCTCGAGAGCGAGGCAAGCTTCGTCGAAGGGGTGAAGCAATCGCACCGATCGGAGGCCGAGGCGATTGTCATGTACCACGAAGACACCGTGGCGGGTGTAGGGGTGGCGGTCCGACGATTATTGAAGATGACCCCTGTGCCGACGGCGCTGCTGGTCCTGCGTCCGCATCACTATTTGGCGGTGGCGACGCGCCTGATGCAGAAGGGGGTGAGGATCCCCCAGGACATTTCAATGATTTCGCGGGACGATGATCCCTTCCTCTCCTTTGTTGCACCCACGCCCACGCGCTATGAAGTCAACCCGCACATGATGGCGCAGACCTTGTTGCAGATTGTGTTGGAAGTGGCGGGAGGCACGATGATCTCGCAGCGGGAGTTGCGGCTCAGTCCGAAGTTTTTGCGCGGCGAGTCGATCGCTGCCCCGGCGACCCTCCCCTTGCCCGGAGGGGCTGCACTGCGCGACTGAGTCGCGACGTGTCTCTCGCCTACGGGCCGGGCGGGTTGAGCGGAGAGTGGTACGGGTGCATTCACTGGTTCCATGAAAATACCACGCAAAAGCGGTGGTTTAAACGATGCATTCGACGTGAATCAAGGACGTCAGTGTATTTTCAGGCTCCTAAACCCTAACCGACCCCAATTATGTCCCTTCGAACCCTTCGCTTCTCGGGCTGGCTCCTCATCGCCCCCCTTTTTCCCCTGGGCCCTGTGCTCGCCCAATCCAACCCGGCCGGCGTCCGCACGCCGCCTCCAACCGAGGAGGTGATCCAGCTTTCGCAATTTAACGTTTCGGCCTCCAATGACCGTGGGTACAACTCCGCGAACACTGTCGGCGCTACGCGGGTCAATATCGCAATCAAGAATGTACCCATCTCCGTCGTATCCTTGAACGCCCAGCTGCTGGAAGATACCGGAGCCGTTACGCTGGAGCAGGCTGCACGCTATGTCTCGGGCGTCGTGGCGGCGGGTGCCCCCTATTCTGGACAGCTGACCGTTCGCGGACAGAATACCCCGGGCGCGAGTTTCCGGGACGGTGTGCCCGAGGCGAATGGCGCCCGCGGCGCGCTCTTCGCCGACATCGCCCTGACGGAGCGCGTCGAGATCATCAAGGGCCCCGCCGGTACGCTTTACGGGTCCCATAATTCGGGAGGCATCGTGAACAACATCACGAAGGCTCCGCAAATGACGTCTCGTACCCAAATCAAGACAACGGTGGTCCCGCAGGACAGCACCTATCGGGCGGAGTTTGATTCGACCGGCGCGCTGGGCGCCGACGGCTGGGCCTATCGATTTGTGGCGGCCTACCAGGACGGCGAAATGGTGCAGGGCACCAAGAACAACGCCTCTGCCCTTAGCCCGATGGTGTCCTATCAGGGCAAGAACGGGCTTCGTTTTCTGGCCCGCTTCATTCATCAGCGCCCGGAGAAGGGCACGAATTCCTACTCGTGGTTCACGGATTCATCCGGACGGATCTCCACCTTCCTGCCGCGCGACGAGACCATCGCCGAACTCGACCAGATCCGGAAAAACCGGCAAAATCTGTTGGACATCGACCTTGAGCAACCGTTCACCACGGGCGACATCCGTTGGAGCTCCCGTGTGAAGCTGCGTTGGACCAAGGTCGACGCCGACGTGATTCTCTACGAGCAGGGGCAGAATCTCTACCAATTCCTCGATGGCGCGGGCGCTGTCATCGGCAACATGACGAACACACTGTTCAGCGACTCCCGGGTGCGGAGCTATCGGGTGGCCAGCCGCACGCGTTCGACAGTCGACGCGCTCCAGGAGGAGGGTGTGGCCAATTTCGACCTGATCGGCGACTTTGTGACGGGTCCGGCGACGCACAAACTTCTGCTTTACGGGGTCTATCAGCGCAGCCTGGGCAAGGAACTCGGCTACGCTGGACCCTATGCGGGATTGAGCCTGCAAAGCTATCAACACCAGTCCAATCCGGCCGCAGGGATACTGTCACCTCCGACGAAGAACATCGACAGCAATATCCAGACGTGGGCCCACGCCTTGGCCGCTCAGGACAATGTTTCGTTTCTCAACGATCGTCTCATACTGGTCGCCGGTCTCCGCTATGATCGGCGCACAACCGACAATATCAATCGGGTGAACAATGTGCGGCTCTTCAATGACGTCCGTGATGCTATCACCTACAAATACGGTGTGGTGGTCCGGCCGGTGGCCCCGCTTGGGCTGTACTACAACTATTCGGAGACGTTCAGCCCGCAGGGTCTCGATCAGATTTCCGGCCGGAACTTCCCCAATCTCGAGCCGTCCACGCACGAGTTCGGCGCAAAGTTCAATCTGCTGAACGACCGCCTGATCATCAACGGCGCCTGGTTTGACACGAAGACCGAGAATGCCTTGGTCAGTATTACCATTGTAGATGCGTCCGGTGCCACACGGCTGACAAGTGTTCCGGCAGGCCGGCAAACCGTCAAGGGCTGGGAAGTGGACGCGACTTGGAGTCCGGTCGATGGATTGGACATCATGGCTGGAGTGGGTGATCTCGACTCGCGCACCCAGACCGGAATCCGTGCCCGGGCCGTTCCGCAAGGAGTTAACTACCGACTCTTTGCACGGTACTCGCTCCCGATGGAAGGCGCCCTCAAAGGACTGTTCTTTGGCGCAGGTTTCGTGAAAAACCCGGCTCGTGCCCTTGATGGCGCGGACACCGCGACTTTACCGGCCTACAGCACGGCCGATGCCTTCGTCGGTTTTGAGTGGAGTGGACGTTGGCGGGCTCAGTTGAATGTGACCAACCTGACCGATAAGGTGGCGCCGTGGATTGCCGTGGCGCGTCAAATCATCTACCCCGTGGAGCCGCGGCGGGTTTCTGTCTCCCTCAGCTATACGTTCTGAGTGCGCGTGGCACCGGGCGAGGAGGGACTGACGCCGCGATGCAATTCCCCATGAGCCCCCTCTTCCGCTCCCTCTTGGCGCTCGGCCTGGTGAGCTTCACCGGCGCGGTTCATGCCGCCGATGTCCCGTTCGTCGGCGTTGATGAAATTGACTAAGTCCTACCAAATTCTCGTCCTGCTCTCCGGTTTGGTGGCGCTGGCAGCCAGCGCTGGCGCGCAGACTCAACCCGATCCGGCACGTTTTCCCGCGCCGGTGTTGCACCCGCGCTCGGTCCACGACCGCGTCTTCGACGTCTGGCGCAATCCCGGGCGCTTTACGAAAAACCCTGATATTATCGAGCTGCCGACGGGACGCTTGATGTTGGTGTATTCGGACACGGAGAAACATTTCTCCATTGAAGATCAGCACTTGATCATTCTTGTGAGCGACGATCAGGGAAAGACTTGGCGCAAGCACGCAGTCGTGGACAGCCACGACATCCGCAAAGGCGAAGAGCGCCTGGTTACGCCGCGCCTCAGCATCCTCAAGGACGGGCGTTTGATCGTGCTCATCGATCAAGACGATTGGGGCCACTACCATGAAGACCAGCCGTCGGGCATCATGGCGTATTGGAGCGACGACAACGGCGATACGTGGAGCAAACCGCAGTTGATGCCGAGCGTGAAGGGCTTCGAGCCCGACCGCGTGATGGATCTGCCGGACGGTACACTGGGCTTCGCAGCGCAGGTGATGCTCGGCGAGTCGCAGGAATTTGCTGAAATCCTCTATGTGAGCTCGGATAAAGGAAGGACGTGGAAAAAACGTGCCGTGATTGCGCACGACGGTTTCCACCGCTTCTGTGAGGGCGCAATTGTTGAGCTCAACAAAGGCAAGGAACTCGCCTGTGTGCTGCGCGAAAACCACTCGGCGGGCCTGCCGAGTTTCGTCGCATTCTCCAAGGACAGTGGTCGCACCTGGTCGAAGCCCGAGATGTTGCCGTTCGCATTTCATCGTCCGTATGCGAAGCAACTCCCCGACGGCCGGGTCCTCGTGACTGGCCGCAACGTACTCGGGGGACTCGGTACTTATGGCTGGGTGGGGGACTTGAAAAAAGAAGCGGGTCGTTACGAGATCGGAGGCCCGGCCGGCCAGCGGCGATGCAACTCACGCCCACGGCGCTGGTCATCGAAAACAAGCCCGGTCACGAGGCGCGTTTTAGTTTTCTCCCACCGGAGTCTTCCAAGAGCGAGGTGGTGTTCAGTGCGAGAGTGAAAGTCGAGGGCCCGGCCGGCGTACCGGTGGCTTTCCTTTCACTGAACCGTATCTGGACTTTCCGCGGAGCGGCATTTTTGAAAATTGCCCCGGATGGAATCTGGATGACGGAGGATGTTTTGGACGAAAAGAAAGTCATTGACATGACGCAGTATCGGGAAATTGCGATCCACCTTAAGCGCGGGCTTATGCAGGTCTACGTCGACGACAGGATCGCGTTCAGCGTGCCGGTGTTTTGGGAGTCGGCGACCCTCAAGGATTTCCTGAGCAACGACCCCACGCAGCGCACGCAGTTCGGCCAGCTCGGCGATGTTGGGACGAGTTTTTGGGAACGCGTCACGTATCGGGTGTTCAATCCCACGCAACCGGCGTTCGTGTGGCAGTGGTTGGCGAAGGACGGCAAGTGGCCCGATCAATACCAACGCGACCGATTGATTCAGATTCACTCGAATCCTATCGCGCCCAAACACCGCCCGGATCACGGCTACACGTCGTGGCTGACGTTAAAGGACGGCCGTATCCTGTTCGTCGATTACTCGAATCGCGGCGATGAGCTCAACAAGAGCCACCTCGTCGGCGTTTATCTGACGCTGGACGATCTGAAGGACAAACCGAGCGGCGAAGAACACGTGCTCAAGCGCCAGTAATTACCCTACGTCATGCAACTTTCGAAGACCCTGTTGCGTTTCTCCCATGGGGCCCTGATCGGAAGCGCAGCGTTGGTCGAAGTGCCGATTGGGTCGACATCGACATCATGATGCGTCGCACCCTCGACAACGTTCTCAATTATGGAAGAGTCTCTTAAAACCGACTTTGGTTTTCTAAATTACTCTGCACTGGTGCTCTATCTGGCCGCGATGTTCGGCGTCGGCATTTACTGCACACATCTCAACCGGACGACGAATGATTTTTTCCGCGGCGGACAGACGATGCCGTGGTGGGCGGTTGGGTTGAGCATCTTTGCCACGATGCTCAGTTCCATCACTTATATGTCGATGCCGGCGAAGTCATTTGCGGGTAACTGGATCATTGTCTTTGCGAACCTGCCAATCCTGCTCCTCGCACCCATTGTAATTAACTTTTTCCTGCCCGTCTTTCGGCGGATCGATGCAACTTCGGCTTACGAGTATCTTGAGAGACGATTCAACTATGCGCTGCGTCTCTTTGGGACGTTGAGCTTTGTCCTTTTGCAACTGGGTCGAATGGCGGTGGTTCTCTATCTGCCCGCGCTGGCGCTGGCGACGGTCACGGATCTCGATCTCTACACCAGCATCGCGATCATGGGCGTGATGAGCATCGCCTACTCGGTGCTCGGAGGCATCCAGGCCGTGATTTGGACAGACGTGGTGCAGTCGATCGTGCTGCTGGGCGGGGCGCTGTTGAGTCTTGTGATCATCCTGACCCGACTCGACGGAGGATTCGGCAGCTTCGTGGAGGTTGCCGCTGCGAATGATAAATTTCGTGTCGCCAATTTCACGTGGGACATGACGAGTTCGGCCCTATGGGTGATTTTTCTCGGAAGCCTGTTCGGGCAGTTGATTCCACTGACGTCCGATCAATCCTACGTGCAGCGCTACATGTCCACGGCGACGGAAAAGAAGGCAGCCAAAGCCATTTGGGTGAATGCAATCGTGTCGGTGCCTGCAACGCTGCTCTTCCTCGCGCTGGGCACGGCGATGTTCGTTTTCTACCACCAGAACCCTGGACGCCTGGCGGCTCTGCCGACGCCGGACGCGATTTTTCCCTGGTTCATTGCCCGAGAATTGCCTGCTGGCGTGGCGGGATTCGTGGTGGCCGGTATCTTTGCAGCCGCGCAATCCACCATTTCAACCAGCATGAACAGCGTCGCGACGGTGATCACGGTCGACGTGTTCCACCGTTTTCGCGGAAAAGGGACGGAGGCAGCCGATATGAGGCTTGCCCGTTGGTTGACGATTTTGGCCGGAGTGGCAGGCGTCGGGGCGGCCTACTTGCTCGCGACGTTGAGATTGGAATCGATGTTCGACACGTTCCTCAAGGTAGTGGGCCTCACCGGCAGCGCGCTGGCCGGAGTGTTCATTCTCGGAATCTTTACCCGCCGGGCGACCTCAATCGGGGCGATTTCCGGGGCGATTTCCGGGGTGCTTGGGCTCTATGTGGTGCAGTCTTGGACCTCGCTCAGTTTCTTCCTCTACGCTCCGATTGGCATGCTTACTTGCATCATCGTCGGTTTCAGCGTGAGTGTGTTGAGCGGCCCTCAAAAGGACCCGTTGGAAGGCCTCACGTATTACACGATCAAGCGGGAAAACTGATCCATGTCTATCTATGAAAAATGTCTTTTACCATCTGCAGCTGGGAATCGCACTGATGTTGTCTACTGGACTGTCCGCTGAATCGTTGTCGTTAAAATGGAGCGAACTTCCGCCTCTGCCGCCTTCGCCGGGGCAGACGCTCCAAGCCGGCCTCGCCGGACCGTATGCGGGAGTGCACAACGACGCGTTGCTCGTCGCTGGAGGTGCCAATTTTCCCGGAAAACCGCCTTGGGCGGGCGGCATTAAGTCGTGGTGGGCTGATATCCTCGTGTTCACAAAAAGAGCCGGTGGCGGCTACGAATGGATTACCGATGTGAAATTCAAACTGCCGCGCGCGATGGGTTACGGCGTGAGTTTTAACACACCCGAAGGAGTCGTGTGCGTGGGCGGAGCGGACAACGACCTGTGTTATCGAGATGTTTTTATGCTTTCATGGAATCCGCAGAAACGCGCGATTGCGACGGTTGCGCTGCCCGCATTGCCCAAGCCGCTCGGCTTTATGGGCGGCGCGATGATTGGCAGCACAATCTACGTCGCCGGTGGCCAACTCATGGTGAAAGATCCAAAATTTGCGCCATGCCTGTGGGCGTTGGATTTGTCGAAGCGAGGCACGACCGGTTTCGGGTGGGAGGAATTGCCGGCGTTTCCGGGCCCTGGCCGTATCATTCCGGTTGTCGCCGCGCAATCGGACGGGACGAACGACTGCCTCTACGTTTTCAGCGGTCGTTTGCCAAAGGCCGGCGCTGCCGCCGAGTTGCTGACCGACGGCTACGCCTACAATC
>Ga0163154_10009645_pt1 | contig 10955 bp, 9 predicted proteins | sample OliLakLV19MP9P1_FD_148649 | JGI IMG/M metagenome (GOLD analysis project Ga0163154, IMG submission 148649) | Freshwater microbial mat bacterial communities from Lake Vanda, McMurdo Dry Valleys, Antarctica - Oligotrophic Lake LV.19.MP9.P1 | ecosystem: Environmental > Aquatic > Freshwater > Lake >...
GGCGGATGCCTCCGATGGCGGCGACGCCCTCGACACGCCAGCCGGAACGTCGGGCGGCGCAGAGCGTCACGGCGGGCGTGACGACGGCTCTGGCGACGATGACTCCGCCGACGAGGGAGAGCCCGGAAGTGACTCGTCCCTGGAAGCGGGCGGGGATGCCACGCGACGCAAGCGTCGGCCGCGCCGCCGCCGACGTGGCCGTCGCCCGGATGGCGCGGACTCCAATACCGGCGACGGCTCGCCGCCTGCCGCCGAACCGCCGGCAGCGTAGCGCCGGCGTCACCCCTCCAGTGGAAATGTCAGTGCTGCTCGCCCGTGGTGCCGCAATGATGGGGCTGGTGATTACGGCATCGGCGTCGAGTCATCGCGCTGCTCCTCGGCAACGCGTCGACCAGGCTACCAGTGCCACTGCGGAAGCTCTACGCATTCCGGCGGTTGGCGAGCGATTGCTCTATGACGTCAAGTTCAGCGCCGTCAAGGTCGGCAGTGGTTTCATGGAGGCCGTCGGGTACGAGCCCGTCCGGGGCATCAACACGTTGCACGTGCGGTTCGTGGTTCGGGGAGGCACCTTTTTCTACAAGGTGAACGACGTGCTGGAGAGCTGGATCGACACGGCCGCGTTCACCTCCTTGCGTCACAAGCAGGATCTGTCGGAAGGGTCGCGTGATCGCGAGCGGAACTTCGAGTTCTTTCCCGAGCGGCGCGTGTTTTCGCAGGATGGCAGGCCCGAAGAGGCCGGCGTGTCGAATCCGCTGGACGACGGCAGCTTTCTGTACTTTGTGCGACGGGTTCCGCTCGCAGTCGGGCAGACCTACGAATTCAATCGGTACTTCAGGCCCGACCGGAATCCGGTCCGGATCATCGTGCTGCGCAAGGAGCGAATTCGGGTGCCGTCGGGCCAGTACAACACGATCGTGATCCAGCCCATCATCAAGGCCAAGGGGCTGTTCAGCGAGGGTGGAAAGGCGCAGGTCTGGCTCACCGATGATTCGGCGCGCGTGATGGTGCAGATGAAATCGTCGCTGCCGATTGGATCGCTGAATCTGTATCTGCGCGAATACCGTCCGGCGGCGGGCGCAGCGCTGATTCGCGGTAACTGATTCGCACCGCGCCGGACGGCCAGTGGCTTGGAAATGAAGTTTGGGTAGCACAAAGCCGGCTGGGGCACCAGGATGGCAAGGCGGACACCGCAGCAATACCAGCGGTATTGCGAGGATTTCCAACGCCGCCAGGCGGGATGGCCCGACCGGCGACTGCACTACGAACTTCGTTTCCAGGCCACTAGCCATGCATCTCGCGATCGAGGCCATCGCACTCTCGGGCAACCTGCGTGGCATGGGGCGCTATGCGCGGAGTCTGTTGGCGGCGATGCCAGCGCACTGTAGCGAACTGCGGTACACGATTGCCGCGCGAAACAGCGCCGACATCGCTCCGCTGACGACTCAGCTTTCGGCGCTGCCGAATGTGATGGAACGCGCCACGATCATCAGCGCCAGCGCCATGTCCGACGTCGCCTGCGATGTGGCGTGGTATCCATGCAATTTTGTCACGTACCGACCGAAACGCGGGGCGATCGTCCCGACGGTGCACGACCTGTTCCCCATGCTGCAGCTCGATGGCCGCTGGTGGAAGTTCTACAAGCGCGCGCGGGCTCGCCGACGATACGGGGCGACGCTTCGCCTCGCCGACCATGTGATCACCGGTGCAACCCGGGCCGGTGAAGAACTGACCCGGACCTTTGGCGTCGCAGCAGAACGCATCAGCGTCGTGCCGCATGCGGCCGATGACTTCCGCACGGCAGATCCGACACTGGTCGATCCGATCCTTGGACGGCTGCACGTCGATGGCCCCTTCCTGCTGGCCGTCGGCTCGCAGGAGCCTCGCAAGAACCTCGCGGTGCTGTATGCGGCGATGGAACTGCTCACGGCACGCGGTCGCGCGATTCCATTGGTGCTTTGCGGACCGCGCGGCGTGCATGGCTACCGCCCCGGTGATGCGGTACCGGCGTGGCTGCGCCACGCTGGCTTCGTCACCGATGCTGAACTGGCTGCGCTTTATGCGCGCGCCACAGCGCTGGTGTTCCCGTCACGGTACGAAGGGTTCGGCTTGCCCGTGCTCGAAGCGATGCGCGTGGGCGGCGCCGTGATCTGCGCGAATGTGAGCACGATGCCTGAGGTGGGTGGTGACGCGGTGCTGTACTTCCCTCCCGACGAGCCAGAGGTGCTGGCCGCCCGGATCCTTCGTGTCTTCGATGAGCGAGGACTCCGCGCACGACTCGTGTACGCGGGGCTCCGGCGTGCGCAGTCGTACTCGTGGTCCCGCTCTGCTGGCGGGACGCTCGAGGCCTTTCATCGTGGGATGGCTGCGGCACGGGACGCGCGCGCGGCCCTGAATCAGTAAGTCGAGTTGTGCGACGCCTGACGACGCACAAAATTGTCGCGAACGTTCGCGATGTGAACCCTCGTGTCGGATCGACGATTGCGCCCAGAAGTCACAGCGCCTGCCAGGATCCGCTGATGCAAGCCCCGGACATTCCATCGAACGACGCAGCGCGGCTGCAGGCGCAGTATCCGGCGGTCGCGGCGCAGTTCGTAATCGTCACTGGCGGGGCCACCACCAGCAGCGCCACACTCTCTCTGGCGCAATTGCCTAACGATGTCGTGGAGAAGTCGTTCAGTCTCGCAGGCCTGCTCAGCCTCGAGCGTCGCGACGTGCTGCGTCGATCAGCGACTTGAATGTCGATGGTGAAAACACGAAGGGCGGACCGACGGCGGTCCGCCCTTCGCTCCAGCCGGCCCTGCACTCAGTACGTGCGCGGCGAGTTGACCTTGTCGCGCAGACGCCGTGCGGTCCCCGGCGCGACAACCAGCATCACGCCGTACACGACGGCACCGATGAGAAGAATCTTGACCGCCAGGCCGATCAGCGGAAAGAAGAGCACGCCGATCAACTTCAATGCGAACAGGCCGAGCAACGCGAGCACACCAATTGTGAAGATCGTCTTCAGCATTTCATCCCCCTCCGGAAAGTCCTGCGAAATCTACGTCGTGTGGTACCCATGAGTTTCAGGCCGGCGATAATTTGCGCCATGCCCTCTCTGCCCAAGACACCGTGACACACTCCAGCGCTGATATCGCCATCATCGGTGGCGGCGTTGCCGGCCTCTCGGCCGCCCTCGCGCTCGCCGACACCGGTCTCGACGTGGTACTCCTCGCCGACGTCCGTGCCGGGGAAGCCTCGCCCGCCGCTGGCGGAATTCTCGACGCCGGACATGGGTTCCCCGACCCGGACACACGCCGCCTGATGCGGGCGGCCCGAGAACTCTGGCCGGCCTGGCTCAACATGCTGGCCGAGCGGACTGGAGTGCAGGTCCCGTTCAATCGGGAGGGCGTACTCGAGCTGGCGGTCGCGATCCACGATGCGGACCTCCTTCGGGCACAGGCCGACGACGACGCGGAGTGGCTCGACGCCCGCGCGCTGATCGAGCGCGAACCGCAGCTCACGCACGCGCTCGGCGCCCTGAGGTTCCTCAGGGATGGGGCGGTCAATCCGCTCATTTTGCTGAAAGCGCTCAAGCAGGCCGTCGGGCGGCACGTGCATGTCCGCCCACTCCAGCAGACGGTCTCGGCCATTGCGCTGGGGCGACCGGACGGGGCTGTCTCGCTCACGATCGGCGACGGTTCCACGATCTCCGCCATGCGCGTCGTCGTCGCCGCCGGAGCCTGGTCCAGCGCCATCGTCGGCCTGCCGATGCACCTGCCGGTCGCGCCAGTGAGAGGACAGCTGATGTCGGTCGCGAGCAAGGCCCTGCGCCATGTGGTGATGCTCGGCCAGGGCTACGCGATCCCGCGCGGCGACGGTCGGACAATCATCGGCGGCACGGAAGAGCACACCGGATTCGATGCGCAGCACACACCGGACGGGGCGCAACGCGTCCGTGAGCTCGCAACCGCAATTCTCCCCTCGCTCGGGACGGCCAGCATGTTGAGTACCTGGGCCGGCCTTCGCCCCATGACCCGCGACGGCCTGCCGATCATTGGACCAGACCCCGAGCAGCCTTCCGTGCTGTATGCCTGCGGCCACGGGAAGAACGGAATACTGCTCGCGCCTCTCACCGGCGCATTGATTGCCGCCGCGGTGACCGGTACGGCCCCGCCAACCGACCCAAGGCCGTTCAGCCCGTTACGCTTTTCCTGAGACCCGATCACGATTTCGACAGATTTTCCCCTGCAACCTTTCAAACGTTCACTGCGGGTTACTGAGCCTTCCGCTCCCTTTCGCGGACGCCTAGCTTCCGCAGCAGACCGGATCGCCCCTCGGCGCGACGGCGGTAGAGCGGCGTATCGTCGTCGCTCCCGTCCCGCTCGAGAGCCGATCCCTGGACGTGGTGTCATGGAAGACCATCTGTACCAGATTCTCGGCCGACACCGTGCCGAGCCGTTGCCGGAGCGCAAGCCGAGTTGGCTGAAGGTGAAGGCGCCTGGCGGAGAGAATTATCTGCGCATCAAGGGAATGATGCGGGAACTCGGCCTTCATACCGTGTGCGAAGAAGCGCACTGTCCGAACATCGGCGAGTGTTGGGATCATGGCACGGCCACGTTCATGATTCTGGGGGACGTGTGCACCCGGAACTGCGCGTATTGCGCCGTGTCGCATGGTCGGCCGCCAAGCCTTGACCTCGCCGAGCCGGAGAAAGTCGCCAGCGCCGTCGCGGCCATGAGCCTGCGGCACGCTGTGATCACGTCAGTGGATCGCGACGACCTGCCGGATTTTGGCTCGCATCACTTCCACGAGGTCATCCGGCTGATCCACGAGAAGGTGCCGGGTTGCTCGGTGGAAGTGCTGGTCCCTGACTTCCAGGGGAAGCAGGACGCCATCGAGCACGTGCTCGATGCCCGCCCCGAGATCTACAATCACAATACCGAGACGGTCCCCCGCCTGTACAAGAAGGCGCGCCCGGGCGGGCGTTACGAGCGGGTGATGAACATCTTCCGCATCGCCAAGGCGTATGCCCCGGACATCCTGACCAAGACGGGCATCATCCTTGGCATGAGCGAGACGATCGAGGAAGTGATCGAGGTGATGAAGGACCTGCGCTCGGTGGACGTCGACATCCTGACACTCGGGCAGTATCTGAAGCCATCGGAGAGTCACATCGCTCTCGACCGATACTATACGCCGGACGAGTTCCGTCATCTGTATGAAGTGGGCATGTCCCTCGGGTTTCGGCATGTCGAGAGTGGTCCGCTGGTCCGGTCGTCGTATCACGCCTGGGAGCAGGTACAGGCCGCCGGCGTCAGCAGTTAGTCGCTTTGCAACTGCAGGTCCGATCGCTGCCGCGGAGTAGTCGCGGTGTCAGATCGCTGGTTGTGCCTTGCGTCGCTCACAGTAGGGAGCGTCCAGACATCACGCCCCGCTTCCGTGGCGCGTGACACCGTCGTTCAACCCACTGTCGCATTTCTCCATGGCCAAGCGCACATCACCGGCGAAGAGTCCGCCGAAGCCCGCTGCGTCCGCCCCGGCACCTGCTGCCGAGCGCACGCTGCATCTGTCCCTGCTCCGTTCGATGCTGTTGCAGCGGCGCTTCGAGGAGCGTGTTGCCGAGGCCTATGCAATAGGCCGCATCGGTGGCTTCTGCCACTTGTACATCGGGCAGGAGGCGGTGAGCACCGGGACGCTCAGTCACCTCCGTCCCGACGACTACATGATCACGACCTACCGTGACCACGGACAGGCACTCGCGCGCGGGCTGACGCCGCGTTCGGTGATGGCCGAGCTGTTCGGGCGGGTGGATGGCTGCGCCGGCGGGAAGGGCGGCTCGATGCACATGTTCGACAAGGCGACCGGCTTTCTCGGCGGGCACGGCATCGTCGGCGGCCATCTGCCGATCGCCACCGGTGTCGGTTTTGCGATCAAGTATCGTGGCGGCGATCAGGTGATCTGCTGCTTCTTCGGCGAAGCGGCGGTCAACAACGGTGCCTTCCATGAGTCGCTGAACATGGCGGCGCTCTGGAAGCTCCCGGTGATCTTCATCATCGAGAACAACCGCTATGGCATGGGAACATCCGTCGAGCGCGCGTCGGCCATCAACGACATCTATCAGCGCGCCGGCAGCTACGACATGCATCGCGGTGTGGTGGACGGCCAGGATGTGCTGGCGGTCCGCGCCGCGATCGATGAAGCCGTGACGCGGGCGCGAACCGACCAGAGCCCGACGCTGCTCGAGATGCGCACCTATCGCTTCATGGGCCATTCCATGTCGGACGCCGTCAGCGGCACGTATCGCAGCAAGGCGGAGTTGGACGAATACCTGAAGCGCGATCCGATTGCATTGTTGCGTGCGCACATGGAAGAGCGCGACACGCTGACTGAACCGGTGATGCAGGCGCTGGACACCGAGATCAAGGCGATCGTTCAGGATGCCTGGGACTTTGCCGAGGCCAGCCCGGAACCGCCACTGGAAGCGCTGATGGAACATGTGTACGTCGACACCACCTCGGACACGATCAGCGCCGCCGGCGGGTGGAGCTGAGCCATGGCCATCATCACATATCGTGACGCGCTGAATCAGGCGCTGCGTGAAGAGATGCAGCGCGATGCTCGCGTCTTCCTGATGGGCGAGGAAGTCGGCGTGTATCAGGGCGCCTACAAGGTCTCGAAAGGATTGCTGCAGGAGTTCGGTGAGATGCGGGTGGTCGACACACCGATCACGGAGCTCGGCTTTGCCGGCGTCGGTGTCGGCGCGGCCATGGTGGGCCTGCGTCCGATCATCGAGTTCATGACGTGGAACTTCGCCCTGCTGGCACTCGATCAGGTGGTGAATGCCGCCGCCAAGATGCTATACATGTCCGGTGGCCAGTTCAACATCCCGATGGTCTTCCGCGGCCCGAACGGTGCGGCGCTGCAGCTCGGCGCGCAGCACAGCCAGGCCTGGGAGAGCTGGCTGGCGCACATTCCCGGCCTGAAGGTGGTGGCGCCGGGCACACCGTACGACGCGAAGGGTCTGCTCAAGGCAGCCATCCGTGACGACAACCCGGTGTGCGTGCTCGAAGGCGAGATGCTCTACAACAACAAGGGCGAAGTGCCGGACGGCGAGTACATCGTGCCACTCGGCGTTGCGGATCTGAAGCGCAAGGGCGAACACGCAACGATCGTCACGTGGGGCAAGCAGGTGCTGGTGGCGATGGCGGCCGCCGATCAGCTGGCCAAGGATGGCATCACGATCGACGTCGTCGACCTGCGCAGCATCCGCCCGCTCGACGAGCGCGCGATCATCGACAGCGTGAAGAAGACCAATCGCTGCATCGTGCTCGAGGAAGGGTGGTACTTCGCCGGTGTGGGTGCCCAGATCACCGATCTGGTGCAGCGCGAATGCTTCGACGATCTCGACTCTCCGGTGCTGCGCGTGACACAAGCCGACGCGCCGATGCCATACGCCAAGGGGCTCGAGAAGGCCGCCAAGGCCGACCTGCCGAAGACCATCGCCGCGGTACGCCGCGCGCTCTATCTCGACTGATCCCACACGCCGGAACTCTGACGATGGCTACCAAGGTGATGATGGAAGCGCTCTCTCCAACCATGGAAGAGGGGCGACTCGTGAAGTGGACGAAGAACGAGGGCGATGCCGTGAAAAGCGGTGACGTCCTGGCGGAGGTGGAGACCGACAAGGCCATCATGGAGCTGGTGGCGCGCGGCGATGGTGTGTTGCGCGCGCGACTGATTCCCGAGAATACGACCACGCCAGTCGGCCAGCTGATCGGTGTGATCGCAGCGGCCGGCGAGGACATTGCGGCGTTGGTCGGTGGCGCGGGCGCAACGCCGGCGCCCGCGGCTGCGGCTGCGGCTGCGGCTGCGGCTGCGCCAGCGCCAGTTGCACCGGCGGCACCGCCAGCGACAGTACCCGCCACACCCGCCGTCGCGGCACCACCGGCTGCGGCACCACCGGCGGCGGCACCGCCGGCGGCGGCGACGTCGGCAGTGACACCAGGCGCACCCCGGACGCCGATGCCGCGGGTGGGTGACCACGCCTCGGAACAGGCGTCACACGCCAGCGATTCCCTCGGACGGACATTGGCGTCGCCGCTGGCGCGCCGCATGGCGAGCGAGCGTGGCCTCGACATCGCTCAGCTGCGCGGCTCGGGACCGGGCGGGCGCATCATCAAGCGCGACGTGGAAGATGCGATGACCGGCGGAGCGGCGATGCTCGCTGGTGCACGTCCGGCGGCGCCGGACGTCTCGGCGGCTGACTTCACCGACGCACCGCTGACGCAGATTCGCAAGACGATTGCGCGTCGACTGGCGGAGTCGATCGGACCGGTGCCGACGTTCTACCTGACTGCGGAATTCGATCTCGCGCGTGTCACCGACATGCGGGCGGCGATGGCGGCGATTGGTCCGGAGTACAAGGTCAGCGTCAACGACATCATCCTGAAGGCGGTCGCGGTGGCGCTGACCCGCCACAGGGAAGTGAATGCACACTGGATGGGTGACAGGATCCGCCAGCACCACCGCGTGCACGTCGGTATGGCCGTCGCCATTCCCGAGGGGTTGATCACGCCCGTGATCTTCGACGCCGATGCCAAGGGCTTGTCGCAGATCAGCCAGGAAGCGCGGGAACTTGCCAGGCGCGCCCGCGAGCGGAAGCTGCAACCGCACGAGTACACCGGCGCCACGATGTCCGTCAGTAATCTCGGTATGCTCGGTATCGATGAGTTCACGGCCATCATCAATCCGCCCGAGGCGGCAATCCTGGCCGTGGGCGCGGTCGACGACAAGCCGGTGGTGATCGGCGGGGCGATCGAGATCAGGAAGCGCATGCGTGTCACCATGAGTTGTGATCATCGCGTCATTGACGGAGCATTGGGTGCACAGTTCTTGCAGACACTGCGCCGATTGATCGAAAATCCGTTGATGCTGGTGTACTGATTCCGGTCGGCAGCCGGAGTGCCATGGCGCCCGAGACGTCGCCGACATCGGAGGTCCGTGACGAGCCATCGGCTCCAGCGGACGCAGGTGCGCCCGTCGTCCATGCGGCGCCTGGCGCCGTCCATGGTCCCTTTTCGCTGGCGTCACTGCTCGAGCTGAACGACGAGGAACTGGCGCAGCCATTGTCGCGGGCTGCGCCGGCGGAACACCGCTGGGAACAGCTCACCCTCGGCGTGGCGCCCGAGACCGGCGCCCCGCTGGCGACGACGTTTCGCAGCGGCGCGGCATCGCAGCCGCCCGACGACGAAACGGAGCTCATTCCGGGCCTCGGTGTGCCGGGTGCCGTGGAAATTCCGGTGTACTTCGCCGGTCGTGCGCTGCGGGAGCTGATGCAGGGCGCAGCAGCCACCGACAGGCACGCGGCGACCGCGGCGCGCGCGCCGGCGATTGCGGTCGATGGCGTTGGTCGGCCGCGCACGCGAATGGAGGCACCGACGGCGAACTTCTCGAAGTCGGGCAGCGAGTCGGTACTCTGGCCCAGGCACAGGAAACCGGTCACCGCCACGGCGCTGCCGCAGGAGTGCGCGAAATGTGGTGCGCCCTTCGAAGGTGATCGCTGCGCCAATTGTGATCACGATGTCGCCGTGTCATCACGGGCACGACGCGCCGGTGTCTGGAATGAGGTTGTCGCCGCTTTCGTTGAAAGCGACAGCCGATTCATCCGTACCATCGGTGCGCTGGTGCTGGCTCCCGGCGAACTCACGCGCGTATTTCTCGATGGCCGGCGTCGACGATACTTCGGACCGTCGCACGTCGCCGTTGCATCGCTGGCGTGGTTCGCCATGGTCAGCGCCATTGGCGGCCTGCGCCCGCGCCCGGACCGCGTGCTCACGATCGGGACCGAACGCACCGGCGAGTTCCCTGCTGGACTGGCCGATGCGGCAGTGGTCAACCTGGCTGTCGATGCGCCACCCGATCTCGTCCGGGATGTGGCGACGGCGCTCGACTATCTGCCGCTGCTCTGGCTTCCGCTGATGGCGTTGGGTGTAATTGCGGTGGTTGCGGCAGTTCGCACCTTTACTCGACGGGACGACGCGGTCGAGATGGTGTTCGCCACCCACTTCGCGGCCTGGTTCGTGATCTGGTGGGGACTGGTGGTTCCGGCAGCGCTCCTGATGACAAAATTCGGACTCGAGTACGCGGCCACGCTCGCCGGCGTCACGCACGTCCGGTACCTCGAGAACGGCCGGATTGATGGTCTCTCCGCCGCCTGGAACACCGTTCGCGCATGCACGGTCTCGCCCGGATTCCATACCACCCTGATGGCCGCTGGACTCCTGCCGTGGGCGATCCTGGCGTATCGACGAGCCTGTGATACGACCTGGACGCGCGCCGTGCTCGCCGGGGGACTGGTGACGGCGATGCCGCTGCTCCTGCTGCTTCCGTTCGCCTGAGACTGCCGCAGTGGGCGGCCGTCGGTCCGCACTGGAGTCGCCCTGGCAAAATGCGCATCTTTCACCGCTGGCCAATCCGTCACGGGTCGGTCATCAGCGGCGCGGCACCAGCCGGCGCCCGATCCCCTACGTGAGATCGTCATGGCATCGTTCGACGTCATCATCCTCGGCGGCGGTCCCGCCGGGTACGTTTGCGCCATCCGCAGCGCGCAGCTTGGTCTTCAGGTCGCCGTCATCGAGCGCGAGGCGCTGGGTGGAACGTGCGTGCTCTGGGGCTGCATTCCGGCCAAATCGCTGCTCGAGAGTGCGTCACTCGCGAACAAGATGAAGCACGTGGCCGAGCACGGGATCACGACCGGCCCGATCACCTTCGACTACGGCCCCGCGATGACGCGGTCGCGCGGCGTGAGCATGCAGAACTCGAAGGGAGTGGAGTTTCTGCTGAAGAAGAACAAGGTCACCTACATTCGCGGCACCGGTCGCGTGACCGCTGCCAATACCGTCGAAGTGAAGGACGCCGACGGCAAGGTCGAGGCGCACACGTCGACGAAGGCGCTCGTGATTGCGACCGGCTCG
>Ga0163154_10009646_pt1 | contig 10953 bp, 10 predicted proteins | sample OliLakLV19MP9P1_FD_148649 | JGI IMG/M metagenome (GOLD analysis project Ga0163154, IMG submission 148649) | Freshwater microbial mat bacterial communities from Lake Vanda, McMurdo Dry Valleys, Antarctica - Oligotrophic Lake LV.19.MP9.P1 | ecosystem: Environmental > Aquatic > Freshwater > Lake >...
GTATGTAGGGGCATGATATATCATGCCCCTACCGAGGATAAACCCATTGTGTGTTTTTGTGACCCTTTGTGAATATCGAGTACCCTCTCGTGCGTTGACCCTGGGGCTGGGGGTTGGGGAAAGGGCGGACGCATGAAACCTGCCAGACGGATGATAACGGGTCAGGATGGGTATGTAGGGGCATGATATATCATGCCCCTACCGAGGATAAACCCATTGTGTGTTTTTGTGACCCTTTGTGAATATCGAGTACCCTCTCGTGCGTTGACCCTGGGGCTGGGGGGTGGGGATAATCAAATCTGTGATTCACTGAATTTGCGTCATTTAACCACCCACCAAGCCGAAGCTTATGCGGGAAAAACCGACAAAACCATCCGCCGCGATCTTCACTATTTGTAAGCGCTGGGCTTGATCGTTGTCGAGAAGCAAGGGGTACGCGCCAAAATCGAACTCGTGACCGCGTTCTTGCCTCATCAGATCAGAGGATAGACGATTTATTCCCGCCAAACTTTATGGGGCAGGAGGCCTCATGCCCTCCCCCCCCAATTATCCTGCCCTCACGTCTCAGTTTTCTCATTCGTGAAGCGGTACGCCAGCACTATCGGGATCAGCGTGATGGCGATCACGAAAATGGCGGCAACGTTGGTCACGGGGCGGTCACGCGGCGCAAGAGTTGGCTAAATATCCAAATCGGCAACGTCTGTTGCTGCCCCGCCGTGAAGGTGGTCACAATGACCTCATCAAACGAGAGCGCAAATGCCAAGAACCCACCCGCCAACAGCGCCGTCGCGATGTTGGGCAAAATGACATAGCGAAACGTTTGGAGGCTGGTCGCCCCCAAGTCCATCGACGCCTCGATCTGCGAATTTGCCAAGCGCCGCAGACGGGCGATCACATTGTTATAGACGGTGACGATGCAGAAGGTGGCGTGCCCGATCACCAAGGTCCAGATCGAGAAATCGACCCCTAGCAAGCTAATGGACGACCGCAGCGCGATCCCCGTGACGATGCCGGGGAGCGCAATCGGCAGCACCACCACCAACGACAACACCTCGCGCCCGAAGAAACTGCGCCGATACGATGCCAACGCGATCAACGAACCGAGAACGATGGCAATCGTCGTCGCGATCAGCGCCACCTGAAACGATAGCCCCAACGCCCGCCAAAAATCGGGACGGTCGAAGATTTTCACGAACCACTCCGTCGTCAACCCCGGCGGGGGAAACGTGAATGCCGCTGACTCGGTGGTGAAGGCGTACAAGAAGATGACCAAGACCGGGAAATTGAGAAAGACCAGCGCCCCCACCGCCGTCGCCTTCAACCCCAACGAGGCTTTGCCCCACGAAGTCCGTTTATTAGAGGGCATTGAACGCCCCCAATCGCCGCGCGATCAGCAGATAGCCGATCATAATCACAATCGGCACAACCGTGAACGCCGCCGCCAACGGGATATTGCCCGAAGTCCCGTAATGGACATAGACCACCCCGCCGATGAAATAGCTAGAATTGCCGATCACCTGCGGGATGATGTAATCGCCCAATGTCAGCGAAAACGTGAAGATCGAACCGGCGATCACGCCCGGAAACGCCAACGGCAAAATCACATTCATAAAGGTGGCGCGCGGCTTTGCCCCCAAATCGCCCGATGCTTCGATGAGCGACTTGGGCACTCGTTCCAGCGCGGCATTGATCGGCAGGATCATAAACGGCAGCCAAATGTACACAAACACGATGAACATGCCGAGGAACGAGAACGACAACGACCGCCCCCCGATGGCGGGGATCGCCAAAATCGCATCTAAAATGCCGCCCGCGCCCAGCACGTTAAAGAACCACGTCACGATGCCCTCATCGGCGAGGATCAGCTTCCACGCATAGACACGGACGATATAGCTAGACCACAAGGGCAGCATCACCCCCAAAAAGAGCAAGCCGCGCACGCGATAACTGGCATAACGCGCCATATAGTACGCCAGCGGGAAGGCGATCAATGCCGAGACCACCGTGACAGCCGCCGCCATGCCCACCGTGCGCAAGACGATATCGATGTTGGAGGGCGTGAACAACTCTTGATAGGTGTCCAGCGAAAATTCGCGCACGATGCGCCCGCTGAAGTCGTCAATATAGAAGAAGCTCTGCACCATCATCGCCGAAATCGAGCCGAGGTAAACGACCACCAACCATACGACGGGCAGCAACAGCATGAGCGCCAGCGTCAGATTGGGATGGGCATAAAAATACGACCCGACGCGGTGCAAGAAGGATCGGGGCGGGGCGGAGGGGGATGGCTGAAGGGCAGTCATGCGCCCCCCCCCGTGTCGATGAGGGCGTGGTTGTGTTCGCGCGCCCACACCACTTTGACACGCCGCCCTTTGGCGTCCAGAACGCTCATTGAGGTGGCGTCCAGATTTTGCTCGATCACCACCAAGTCGCCATTGCGATCCAGATCGATCAAGTAGCGGGTGTGCATCCCCAAATAAACAACATCGCGGATCACACCCAATGCTTGACACGACTCCTCTGGCGCGACCGTCTCCGGCGGGCAGAGCTTGATTTTCTCTGGACGGACGGCGAACATGCCCTTTTGTCCGGTGAGCCGCTGCGCCAATTCCCCGCTGATCACGTTCGACGTACCGACGAAGCCCGCCACAAACGGCGTCGCGGGGGTTTCGTAGATAGTCGCGGGGGTGCCAATTTGCTCGATCTTGCCCTGACTGAAGACGGCGATGCGGTCGCTCATGGTCAGCGCTTCTTCTTGATCGTGCGTCACATACACAAAGGTGATGCCCACCTGTTGCTGAATCGCCTTGAGTTCGATCTGCATCTCTTGGCGCAACTTCAAATCGAGCGCGCCCAACGGCTCATCCAACAGCAGCAAGCGCGGTTGATTGATGAGCGCCCGGGCGAGCGCCACCCGTTGCCGTTGCCCGCCCGAAAGTTGGGCGGGCTTGCGGTTGGCGACGCCCGGCAGCCGCACTAGTTCCAGCATCTCGGCGACGCGCGCTTCGCGTTGCGGCTTGGGCACCTTCTTGATCATCAAGCCATAGCCGACATTAGCGCCGATAGTCATATGCGGAAAGAGCGCGTAATCCTGAAACACCGTGTTGACATCACGGTCATAAGGCGGCACCCCCACGACATCGCGCCCATTGAGCAAGATACTGCCCGCCGTCGGTTGTTCAAAGCCGGCGATCAAGCGTAAACAGGTCGTCTTGCCCGACCCCGAAGGACCGAGCATCGAGAAGAATTCGCCATCATAAATATCCAGCGAGATATTGTCGAGCGCCTTGACCGCCCCAAAATGACGCGAAACGCCGCTGAACCGAACGGCGACCGAGGGTGCAGATGACGCGGCGATCATGCGTTTTTCACCATCACATGCTTGGTGATGCGGTAATCATTGACCGCTTCTGCCGACAAGTCTTTGCCGAAGCCCGACTGTTTGAACCCGCCGTGTGGGGTTTCCGACGCCAACGGGATGTGATCATTGATCCAGACGGTGCCGAATTCCAGTTCGCGAGCAATCCGCATCGCCCGCCCGATGTCGCGCGTCCACAACGATGCCGCCAATCCGTACAGCACATCATTGCCATAGCGCACCGCGTCGGCTTCACCCTTGAAGGTGCTGATCGTCAACACGGGACCGAAGACCTCGTTTTGGATGATCTCGGACTGTTGATCGGCGTCCACGATCACCGTCGGCTCAAAATAATAGCCCTCGTCCATGCCCGCTGGTGCCGACCCGCCCGTCAAGACGGTGGCACCGGCGGCTTTCGCCCGTTCGACAAACCCCTGCACACGGTCGCGCTGGACTGCCGAGATCAGCGGTCCCATTTGGGTGGATTCGTCAAATTGGCTGCCGATCTTGACGGCACGCATCGCCTCAACCACCGCCTCGATCACTTCCTTGGAGCGGCTGGCTTCGACATAGACGCGCGTCGCGGCGGTGCAATCCTGCCCCGTGTTGAAGGTAGAGGTCAGCGCGGCAGTAGCGGCGACGGTGGCGACATCGACATCATCAAAGACGATGAACGGTGCCTTACCGCCCAGTTCCAAATGCACGCGCTTGAGGGTATCGGCGGCGGTCTTCATGATCTTCTTGCCCGTGCCGGTCGAACCGGTCACGCTGATCATACGCACGAGCGGGTGTTCGACGAGCGCTTGACCGGTCTCGTTGCCGCCGCTGAGGATGTTGACCACGCCATCGGGGATGCCGGCTTCTGCCAGCAGTTCACCCAGCATCAGCGTGGTGCGTGGGGTGCCGGGGGCAGGTTTGAGGACGATGGTGCAGCCCGCCGCTAACGCCGGACCGATCTTCCAAATTGCCATCATCAGCGGGTAGTTCCACGGGGCGATCTGCCCGACCACGCCGACTGGTTCTTTGCGATAGATCGAGGTGAAGCCTTTCGCGTACTCGCCCGATGACGCCCCATGCGTATCGCGCGCCGCCGCTGCGAAGAAACGAATGTTATCGATGGCGAAGGGCAGGTCGGCACCCAAGCTCACGAAGTTGTAGGGTTTGCCCGTGTCTTCGGACTCGACCCGTGCGAATTCCTCCGCCCGCGCCGCCAGCAAATCCGCCAAGCGCCACAACGCCAATGAACGCTCGCCGGGGATTAAGCGCGACCAGCGTCCATCATAGAAGGCGGTGTGCGCCGCTTGTACCGCCGCATCGACATCGGCGCGTCCAGCATCGACCACCTCCGCCAGGGTTGCACCCGTCGCCGGATTGGTCACGGTCATGCGCCCCCCGTCGATGCTGTCCGTCCACTTGCCGTTAATCCATAATTGATGACTTGCCATTAGGGGTTCCTTTTTCGTCTAAAAATTAAAACAAAGACGCTGGCAGCAAGCCGCCAGCGCCCAAAAGTCACGCTATTTCAAGGGAAATCGTGCGAGCTAACGCCCGCCGATGACGGCGATGTAATTGGTCACCCATTCGCGATACGGAATGCAGACAGCGCCACGTTCGTCACCGCACGCTTCCACCGGGGTGCGCCAGAAGCTGATCAGGTCAAAATTCTCAAAACCATTGGTGGTGCAGCCCGTTTCGGTCAACAGCGCGTTGCCCGTGCAAGCGGCGGGCACTGCCGGTACCGAACCAAACCACGCGGCAAGATCGCCTTGCAGGTTCAGGTTCAACGAGTGTTCCATCCACAAATAAGCACAATTGGGATGCGGGGCATTGCTGTGCATCATCGTGGTGTCCGCCCAGCCGGTCGCGCCTTCGACAGGGATGACGCTGGCGACGGGGGCACCCGCTGCCACCAACAGGTTCACTTGGAAGGGCCAACTGCCCGACGCGACAATGCCTTCATTGGTGAAGTCATCGATTTGGATGAAGGCGTCGTGCCAATACCGCGCGACGAGTTGGCGTTGCTCGCGCAGCAGGTTCAACGCGGCGTCAAATTGCGTGCGATCCAGCGAGTAGACATCGGTGATGCCCAGTTCGGGCACGGTCGCCTTCAGGTATTGGGCGGCGTCGGCAATGTGAATGGGTCCATCATACGCTTGCACGCGCCCGACGTTCGATTCGCCATCGGAGAGCGTTTGTTCTTCAAAGACGACGCTCCAACTGGTGGGCGCTTCGGGGAAAGTATCGGTGTTGTACATCAAGACATTCGCGCCCCACTGATAGGGAACGCCATAATGCTCGGCAGTGCCGTCACCATCGACATCAACCGTATGCCAAGGGGCGTTTTGCAGGCGTTCGTCAACGGTGTTCCAACTGGGGATCAAGTCGGGGTTGATCGGCTGGACGCGCCCGCCGTAGATCAAACGCAAACTAGCGTCGCCCGATGCCGTCACCAAATCAAACGTGCCTTCGTTCATCAAGGCGACCATCTCGTCGGAGGTGGCGGCGGTCTTGACGTTCACGGCGCAGCTAGTGGCGGCTTCGTAAGAAGTCACCCAGTCAAAAGCGGGATCGGTTTCGCCCCGTTCAATGTAGCCCGCCCACGCGATGATGTCGAGCGCACCCTCGCCCGCGCCGATTTCGGTGATGGGGTCTTGGGCAAAAGCGACGGTGAAGGGGATGAGACAGAGCAAGACCAAGCACAATTTTGTAAGTTTCACGAGCTTATCCTCTGATAAAGTATTTCGCGAGCAATGTTTGTTTGAAATTATACGCCAGCATCGGAAAATTGCAAAACGTTACACATCCCCTAAAAACCCCCACGCCAAAACTGTTTGCGTTGTTCTTGTGAGTCGTTAACGGAATTCTATGATTCGGCTGTTAGACTTGCTCCAGATCGTCAATAGGATAAGGTGTTTGCTCTGATACACCCGATGAAGGAAGGAGATGCGGCGTGACTGACTCGGATACACAGGTTCCCGCCACTACAGAACAGTCAAACGGGGATGGCGAGACCGGAAGCCCCACTTCTGCTTCACAAGGCAGCGCTCAAGAACCCGCCCTCATTAAGGAAGACACAGTGAAGTTGGAAACCTATCAAGCATTACAAGTGCAAGCGCAGCAATACCTTGAGGGGTGGCAGCGTGAACGTTCCGACTTCGCCAATTATCAACGCCGGACGGATCGCGAACTAAAAGCGAGCCGTGACAACATCACGGGCGATACCTATAAAACTATCTTGCCCGTCATTGACGACTTTGAGCGCGCGATGGCGAGCGTGCCGCCCGAAATACAAGGGACATTGTGGGTCAACGGCGTGGGCATGATCCTGCGCAAGTTCCACAAAATTTTGGAAGAAAACAACGTCACCATCATCGATCCCACGGGCGAAGTTTTCGATCCTTCCCAACATGAAGCCATCGGCACCGAAGATGTGCCCGATGTCGAAAGCGGGTTGATCACCGCCACCATGCAAAAAGGCTATCTGGTCGGCGACCGGGTGTTGCGCCCGGCATTGGTGCGGGTCGCGCTTTAACTCAATTCACAATTTTTCCGCGCCCGCGTCCAGCACGCAGCGCAGTACAAACACTAGAGACAAAGGGAGTTTGAAACAATGGGACGTATTATTGGTATCGATCTCGGCACGACCAACTCGGTGGTGGCGGTTATGGAAGGCGGCAAGCCGAAGGTGATCCCCTCGTCGGAAGGCGGAAACCTGATCCCCTCGGTGGTCGCCATCAATCCCAAGTCGAACGAACGGGTGGTTGGCACAGTCGCCCGCAATCAAGGCGTGATCAACCCAGAAAACACAATTTTCTCGGTCAAACGCTTCATGGGGCGCAAGTTTGAAGACGAACAAGTCCAACGGGCGATCAAGTTCGTGCCCTATAAGGTGAACGCTGCCCCCAATGGCGACGTGCGCGTGGCGATGGGTGGGCGTGATTACAGCCCGCCGGAAGTCAGCGCCATGATCCTGCAAAAAATCAAAGCCGACGCCGAAGCCTATTTGGGCGAAACCGTCGATCAAGCGGTGATCACTGTGCCCGCTTACTTCAACGATGCCCAACGTAACGCCACCAAAGACGCGGGACGCATCGCCGGTTTGGAAGTGCTGCGGATCATCAACGAACCGACCGCATCCAGCTTGGCGTATGGCATGGGCGAGAAGAAAAACGGTCTGATCGCGGTCTATGACCTCGGCGGCGGCACGTTTGACGTGTCCATCCTCGAAGTCGGCGATGGCGTGTTTGAAGTGCGCAGCACCAACGGCGACACCTACCTCGGCGGCGATGACTTCGATCAAGTGATCATTTCGTGGATCGCCGACGAATTCAAGCGCGATCAGGGCATCGACCTGCGCAACGACCGTCAGGCATTGCAACGTCTGAAGGAAGCGGCGGAGAAGGCGAAGATCGAGCTGTCCAGCACGCAAACGGCAGAGATCAACCTGCCCTTCATCACGGCGGACGCCAGCGGTCCCAAGCACTTGAACATCACCCTCAGCCGCGCCAAGCTGGAAAGCATGACGGCAGATTTGGTCGCCCGCAGCATCGAACCGTGCCGCCAAGCGTTGAAGGACGCCGGGCTGAGCAAGGACGATGTTGACACCGTGATCCTCGTCGGCGGGATGACCCGTATGCCCGCCGTGCAAGAAGCCGTCAAAAACTTCTTCGGCAAGGAACCCAACAAGGGCGTCAACCCCGATGAAGTTGTGGCGCTGGGTGCCGCCATTCAGGGCGGCGTGCTTCAGGGCGATGTCAAGGATATCCTGCTCTTGGACGTGACCCCGTTGACCTTGGGCGTGGAAACGCTCGGCAGCGTGGCGACCCCGATGATCGAACGCAACACCACCATCCCGACCCGCAAGTCGCAGGTCTACTCGACCGCCGCTGACAGCCAGACGCAGGTCGAAATCCACGTCGTGCAGGGCGAACGCCCGCTGGCGGGGGACAATAAATCGCTCGGTCGCTTCATCCTTGACGGTATCCCCCCCGCACCGCGTGGGATGCCCCAAATCGAAGTCACCTTCGACATCGACGCCAACGGTATTTTGTACGTTAGCGCCCGTGACAAGGCGACGGGGCGCGAACAAAAGATCACCATCACCGCCAGCAGCGGCTTGAGCAATGCCGAAATCGACCGGATGGTGAAGGAAGCCGAAGTTCACGCTGCCGAAGACGCCAAACGTCGTGAAGGCGTCGAAGCCTCCAACCAAGCAGAAGCGGCGATTTTCACTGCCGAGAAGTTCCTGCGCGACTTTGGCGATAAACTGCCCGAAGACGCCAAGACCCAAACCAATGAGCGCGTGGAAGCCGTGCGTAAGGCGCAGACGGTGGAGGATGTCGAAAAACTCCGCGCCGCGACCGAAGCCCTCAATCAGCACATCCAAACACTGGGTGGGCGCATGTATGAACAAGATGCGGCGGCTGGTGCCGGCGCGCCCCAAGACGGTGCCGCCAGCAATGGTGCTGCCAACAACAAAGCGGGCGAAGATGTCGTGGACGCCGAGTTCACCGAAGCGTAATCAACAGCAAGGTGAATTTGTAGGGGCATGAACTATCATGCCCCTACGATGACACGCCTGTAGGGACGCGCAACGGTATTTTGTTGAAAAACACGGGCAACTTGTTGAAAAACACGGGCAACCCCATTGGGTTGCCCCTACGAGACCCGCTGTTGTAGGGGCGACCCAATGGGGTCGCCCGCCGATTCAAACCCTTTTTCAACAGATTCCAACGGCGCGTCCATTTTTTGAAGAGTGGACACGCAATGGCGTGTCATTACAATTTCACCAACACTAAACGACTATAGACACAGTGACCGGGGCGGGGAATGGCGCGAGACTATTACGAAATACTGGGCGTCGCGAAAAATGCCGACAAGGATGAACTCAAGCGGGCGTATCGCAAACTAGCGCGTGAGTTTCACCCAGATGTGAACAAAAACCCAGATGCCGAGGAACGCTTCAAACAGATCAACGAAGCTTACGAGGCGTTATCGGACGATGATAAACGCGCCCGCTACGACCGTTTCGGCGCTGCGGGAGTCAGTGGTGCCGGTGGCATGGGCGGTATGGGCAATAACATGGGGGGGATGGGCGGCTTCGAAGAAATCTTCGAGGAATTCGTCAATAACTTCGGCGGTGCCAACCGTAGCCAACGGCGGCGCGGTCCACGACCCGGCGGCGACCGCCGCATTGAGGTGCAGATCAGCTTTGAAGAAGCCATCTTCGGCGTGGAACGCGCCGTCGATTTTGACCGCCTTGAAGTGTGTGAGACCTGCGGCGGCAACGGAGCCGAAGCGGGCACCCAGCCGATCAAGTGCGTGCAGTGCGCGGGCACGGGCGAAGTCCGCCAAGTGCAGCAAACCTTCCTCGGTCAAATGGTGACAGCGGCACCCTGCCCGCGTTGTAATGGGCGCGGCGAAACCATCCCCAACCCGTGCGTGACCTGTAAGGGGCAAGGGCGCAACCGCAAACATGTCGAGCTGACGGTGCAAATCCCCGGCGGCGTGGCGGACGGCTTGCAAATTCAGGTGCGCGGCGAAGGCGACATGGGCGACCGGGGCGCGCCGCAAGGCAACCTGTTCGTCGTGGTGCGCGTGACCGAACACGAATACTTTAAGCGGCGCGACAATGACGTTATCCTCGACATCGGTTTGAACGTGGCACAGGCGGCACTGGGCGATAAATTGCAGGTGCCGACGGTCGATGGTCAAGTCGAATTGGCGATTCCGGCGGGCACCCAAACCGGACGGGTGTTCCGGCTGCGCGGCAAGGGTGTGCCCCGTTTGCGCAGTGATGGCAGCAACACCGGACGCGGCGATCAGTTGATTTACGTCAATGTCGAAGTGCCCACCAAGCTCACCGACGAGCAGCGCCTGTTGTTTGAGAAGCTCGCCAAGACGATGGGCAACGATATTCAACCCCAACGCAGCAACGGCAAGGGGTTCTTTGACCGCGTGATGGACTTTTTTGCGGGCGAGAACCAGTAACGGCGGCACAAAAGTATGACCGGACGGGCGCTGATGCGTCCGTTTTTTTATTATTTACGCCTGCTGTGGAATGAAGATGTGTTATTTTTTTTGGGGGAATATTCTGATAGGACATAAAACCCGCCCGCGGACCTGTTTTACGCCTTGCGAAAATTTCCGAAATGAACGGATGTAGGGGGGGATTAGGCGCACATCTACCGTCTTGTCTTCGGGACTCTGCCCGCGCCGTATATCCTCCCGTTTGATCTCCACTATCGTTTTCAGCCTGAGCAATTACCAACAGGAATGGAATTCGCAGAGTGGCGATCTGGCGTAATTGCTCAGGGGGAGATGTGTGGTTTCAACGGGCAGACATACGGCGCGAGGGCAATTTGGGTCGGCAAGGTCCCGCCAAGCGCCTAGTCCGCACCCTGCGATTCACGGGGAGGATATATTTCCGGTTGGTGATGGGGCACGGTTTCTGTTTCTCTAACCCCTGCTCTTCCCCCCCACATCCGGTGCCTCGGTTTTAGCCCACCACGCCGCGCCGTGAGCCGCCACCAATTCCCCCAACGTCTGCATCCGGTTGCGGGCATTCGTCGTCAAATAGCGCGTCCGCTCCACGC
>Ga0163154_10009647_pt1 | contig 10953 bp, 9 predicted proteins | sample OliLakLV19MP9P1_FD_148649 | JGI IMG/M metagenome (GOLD analysis project Ga0163154, IMG submission 148649) | Freshwater microbial mat bacterial communities from Lake Vanda, McMurdo Dry Valleys, Antarctica - Oligotrophic Lake LV.19.MP9.P1 | ecosystem: Environmental > Aquatic > Freshwater > Lake >...
CCTGCTGCCGAATGCTTGACATCGGTAATTCGGGCTTTTTCCGCTTGCGCCTCGGCGTCCGTATCACGCACAATACTGTATGCCGCCGCGCCGAACAGCAAGGGCGAGAGCCCGAAGCGTTCCCGCCGCGCTCGCATATCACGAATACGTTCGCCGATTTTTGCGGGCGGATCGCCGTGCATCACATAGCCGTCGCAAGTGCGGGCGATGAGGTCTTTGGCGGTGTCCGATTCGCCGCCCGCATAGAGCAAGGGGCGCGGGCGGTTGGCAACGGGTTTGGGTTGGAGGACGTTGGATTCGACCTGATAGTATTGCCCCGAATGCGAGAAATGATCCGCATCCCAAACGCCGTTGAGAACCGTGAGCCATTCATCGGTGCGGGCATAGCGATCATCGTGCCGCTCGAAATGGACTCCGTATTTCTTCGCCTCATCCTGCCACCACGACGACACCACATTCAACGAAAGCCGACCGTTTGCAATGTGATCTATATTCGCCGCCTGTTTCGCGAGCAGGGCAGGATTGTGAAATGTCGGGCGAACTGCGACCATAATCTCCTGCGTCTCGGTCACTGCCGCGAGTGCCGCCGCCGTTGACCACGCATCGAGTGAAGGAGCCTCTACGCCCTTGATGTCGTTGAGATTGAGTTCCGCGATAAGCGTTAAATCGAAGCCGATCTGTTCGGCGCGGCGGGCAAGGTTCGCGGCGTATTCCCATGTCGCGGGCATCTGCTCGTCGTCCACATTGCGAAGCCAGCCGCCGAAAATCGGGAGCCAATATCCGTAGCGCATAGGTCAGCGTGCCTCCGAAACGAGAAAATCCACAAGCCGCTCGTGCGGATCGAAGCCGATCACATTGCGGGCGTCGGCGACAAAATTCGACAGGGCGTTAATATCATAGTAGAGCAGGCTGCCGTCACGATCATCAATCATATACTCGATTCCGCCAACGTCAATCTGCGCGGTCTGAACAATGCGTTCGATAGCGTCTATAACATGAGGCGGCGGGGTTGTCGCTTCCACCTTCAAGCCGGATTTCGGGGCATCGGCAGGGCAGGCATTGCGTTCGAGGGCGACGCCGGTTGTGGTTTGGCAAATATCGGCGGGGCAGAGGTTGAACGTCTCGCCGGTGGTATGGACATTGATCGCATAGAGGTATTTGCCGCCGAGCGTTTCCACCCGCGTGATATAGCCGCCGCGTGCCGGGACATATTCCTGAACAAGAGCCGTGCTGTCCATTCCCAATTCGAGACTGCCCGCTTCCGCCTCTGCGGTGAGCGTTTCCATCGAATCGTAGCGCACAATGCCCGCGCCACTGCCGCCGATATTGGCTTTGACGACGATGGGAAACCGCAGACCTTCCGCCGCAACGGGAGCCTGAGAGGGATGGTTGATCACCCGCGCTTTCGGAGAACCCAAACCCAGTGATTGGAGCAGATCGAGCTGCATTGCCTTGCTGAGTTCGAGGGTATAAGCGTGGCTTCCGTTGATGACGCGGACGCCCATTCGCTCTAAATGTGCCACATAGTTGAGGGTATAGAAGAGGCTGTTGCCACTGCCGCGCAAGGACGCCGAGGGACTCATGCGGTTGAAGACAAGGGCGTAATCTGTTGCCTCGTGTTTGGACGCGGGATCGTAAGCGTGCCGGCGGGCGTCGAGTTTGACGAAGGGAATGCCGCGTTTGTCGAGTTCGGCGAACAACGGGCGGAACCAGTCAGGGTGTTCGTGGTAGATGGCAAACGGTTTGGTCATAGTTTTGGGTTGGTCTTTCTCAGGAGATTTGCAGAGAGAATACTGCGGAGGATTCTACCCTACTCCACGACTCAGAGTATTAATTTCGTCTGCTCAAATAAGTCCAGCGAAATGAATTTCTCGTGCGGCGGGCGTTCCGCCGTGCCGTGCTTCGCCCTCTCAATTCAGGGAAGAGGCAGCAAGGAGGAGAAAGATAGGACACTGTCCCCTACAGAGGGTAATACTCACAAATGGGGATTTCGTCCGTAGGACGTCTGTTTTTCAGTCGGGTACGTTCTTGTACCCGACTCTTGCAAGAGGTCTACTGTTCTACGTCGCACAGTGAAGTCCGACGAGTTTTTCACCGCAGAACAGACTCAGATGCCTAAAAGAGTTGATTTCCGAGTCCAATGCCGGTACGCTCACTCCAGCAGAGGACATCGAATATGGCGCACTGCTCGAAGCGGAGGTGATCGCAGACTACACACTTTGCCTCAACTTCGGCACGGATACCCTCACCATCAAAGCCCCATAATTCAGAAACAAAAAAGCCCCTCTCCGAAAGTGGAAGAGGGAACAACGTGACAGCGCAAGTGGGAAGACCTCGCCGTTGATGCCCGATCAAAGCGCGTCGTCGCCGCGTTCGCCTGTCCGAATCCGAACGGCTTGCTCGACTTCTGCGACAAAAATTTTGCCGTCACCGATCTCGCCGGTACGAGCGGCTTCGAGGGCGATTTCAAGGGCTTCTTCGGCGCGTTCATCGGAAACAACCAATTCGAGTTTGACCTTTGGCAAGAGATTGACAACGTAAGTGTTGCCGCGATATTTCTCGGTGCGTCCGCGCTGACGCCCATAGCCGCGTACATCGGTCACGGTCATTCCGACAATGCCGATGGCTTCCAACGCGGCTTTGACTTCATCCAACTTATGCGGGCGAATCACGCATTCGATTTTTTTCATGATTTTCTAAGGTTTCAGAAGAGATTTGGGCATCGGGCGTATGTCCATTGCGGGACGCATTGTCTCGAATACGGAGTAGTTTGGCAGGAACACCGGCTATTATCGCATTCTCTGGAAACGATTTGGTCACAACGGCTCCCGCGCCCACCATCACGCCATTGTGCAGCATCAATCCTCCAATGATTTTCGCCCCGACACCGATGGCGACGTTATCTCCCATACGCGGCACTCCCGTATCGGTTTCGCCGACCAAAACGCCGTGCGTAATCGTGAGATTCTTGCCCGCAATGAGTTGACAATTGATGAGAATTGCCCCGAAGTGATCGATACGAAGTCCGGCGTCGATGGCGGTTGTGCGCGGCAGTTCGATCTGCAAGCGCGTGCGTACCCAAAAGAACCAATAGTAGTAACTCAGTTGATGAAGCTGCTTCCAAACGGGAAGGCGGCACCGATAGAGAACCCATTGCCCATAGCGGTAGACAATAATGGCGATCAATCCCGGATGCTCGTAGGCTCCACGCAGTATTCCTTTGAGAAAGCGGAGCGACCATGGCTTGATGTGCGTGCCGGTATACCTCTGCATATCCGCCGTAAATTTTGCCCAAAGGTTTTTGCCGCGATCCGCCAATCTCTGCTCTTCGAACTCACTCATAGCCCTGCCTATCCGTTGGGTCATTGACCTAACATTCAGAGACGGGCGATGACGGCTTTACCCATCTGTACCGTGCCGATTCGGGTTGCTTCGGGTTCGGCGATGTCCGCAGTCCGCAATCCGTCCGAAAGGGTTTTGCCGACTGCCTTCTCAATAGCATTTGCCGCGTCGTTTTGTCCGAGCGAGTGCCGCAAGAGCAGTGCCGCTGAAAGAATAGTGGCGAGCGGATTGGCGATACCGCGTCCGGCAATATCGGGCGCGGAACCATGAACCGGCTCATACAGTCCGAAGGTTCCGGCTCCGTCGGCGGTGGGCGCACTGCCCAAGCTCGCGGACGGCAGCATTCCGAGACTGCCGGTCAGCATGGCAGCCTCATCGCTCAAAATGTCCCCGAACATATTTTCGGTTACAATCACGTCGAACTGTCGGGGATCGCGCACCAATTGCATCGCGCAGTTATCTACCAGCATATGACTCAGTGCAATATCAGGATATTCAGGCGCAATTTCGATGACGGTTTCGCGCCACAATCGGGACGTTTCAAGCACATTGGCTTTATCCACCGAGCAAAGCCGCTTGCCGCGCCGCCGCGCCGCTGCGAAGCCAACGCGGGCGATCCGCTCGATTTCGGGCTTGGTATAGACACAAGTATCAATCGCCTTTGTTCCGTTCTCTTCGCGTCCTTTGGGCTGTCCGAAATAGATGCCGCCGGTCAGTTCGCGCACAACGAGAATATCCAGTCCGTTTGCCACCAGATCGGCACGCAGCGACGAAACTCCTGCCAATGAGGGAAACAAAATGGCAGGGCGCAGGTTGGCGAACAGTCCCAACTCTTTGCGAAGCGGCAGCAAGGCTCCGACTTCGGGACGAAGAGACGGCGGCTGAACGGTGTCCCATTTGGGTCCGCCCACTGCTCCGAGCAGGACTGCCTCGCTGTCTTTGCACAGGGCAAGCGTTTCGGGCGGAAGCGGGTGACCCGTTGCATCATAAGCCGCGCCGCCGACCAGTGCTTCGCGGGTTTCGAGTGTAAAGCCGAACTTTCGCGCCGTCGCTTGCAGCACGGTGAGCGTTGTTCGCACGATTTCGGGTCCAATGCCGTCTCCAGCAAGGACAGCGATTCGATAATTCATGGGGGCGATTTTTCCTGTCAGAGTTCAATATGATAGAGCCGCAAAAACGGCTCCATTCCAAGCGATTCCCAAAAAGCAAGAGCGTCGGTATTGGCTTCTGCCGCATAGAGTTGGATGGCGTCGGCTTTACGGGCTGCAAACGCTTGCCGCATCGCCTCATACAACGCTTTGCCGATGCCAGAATTTCGGTGTTCTTCCTGAACGTACACATCGGAAATGAAGCCGTAGCGTCCGGGCAGAGTGTAAGCGGGACGATTTTGGAGATCACCCATAATGAAGCCGACGATCTGCTTGGTTGCATTTTCGATGGCGACAAACACATAGCCGTCACGCGAGCGAATCATCTCCTGCGTATGGCGGGCATAAACTCGTTCAGCGTCATTGGCAAGGGTAAAGCGGGCATCTTGGGCGTGGTGCAGTCGAATCAACTCCATCCAGAGCGCGGCGACAGCGTCCTTGTCCGAGGTGTGGGCATTCCGAATTGTATAGCCTTCGTCCTGAGCCTCCAAAGCGGCAGTTCCCTTCTCAAAATTCGCCGTATGCTCTCATTATATCACGAAACGCCCCGCACTTGAGATACCGGCTCGGAACGGTGCGATAATCCTCTCAACATTGATCCTTCTTCAAGAAGGATTTTTTGCATAGCAGGTCGTAATAAAGGTCAAATCGGGATAGAAGTTTTGTTGTGGGTTCACTACCGTAAACTTTTTTGTCAACCTACTTGTGTCTGTGCATTTATGACTTCACAAACAGGATTTATCCTCATTCTGAGGTTGACGCCTTGATTTTCATCGGAACAAAAGTAGGCTGGCATCCCGAAAAGCCAACGAAGGAAGCTTTTTTCACCATGGATGCAAATTTGCCACAGAGATTTAGTAGTCAAATTTGGGTCGAAAGAAAAAGTGTGCGGTAGTGAAATTGTCATCCTGCTTATCGTTTTCTTACGACATTATAGCCCTCGCAGTCGGCTTTCTGGTACGTTGCTTAACGATTTCCTAAGAAAATACACCCGCTGCCAGAAATAAAAAGCCCCTCTCCCAAAAGTTGAGAGAGGGGTAAAGGATAAGGGCGCGTGTTACTTTTTCGCGTCGCCGAGCAAATCCATCAGACTGATCGAACGCGGAGCCGACCCCCCGCCGCCAAGCGTCTGAACTGCATTGAGAGCGCGGGCAATCTTCATCGCCGACTCGTCGAGGTGAAGGCGGGTGTACTCGTCCTGACCGCCGCGTTTCGCCGCTTTGATTTTGCCCTGCAACTGCCGCAGATGATCCCATGCCAGCATCTTCGCATCGTTGGGAGCCGCCGCGCCGCCCGTCGCCATTCCGATCAGCGTGTCAATATGAGCGCGTTGCAGGTTGCGGCGCAAGGTAGGAATGGGCTTTCCTGTTGCCAGTTCTGACCACACCGCGCCCCCTGTTGTGCGGAAGAGTTTTGGCAAGGTCAGCACATCCGCCGTTCCATTAGATATTCCGACGAATAACGGGAACTCCGCGAAAAACCACTGTCTGTAGTGGCAAAAAATGTCCGCCCGCCACTGTAAATCGCGTAGACAAACTATTCATCGGATCATCTATTTGCCTTATACTCGTTGTTGGCAACCTTTATTTTACAACATCCAAAACCTGCTGATTAGGTATCTCGCAATTTCCATTCTTTACTTTTGCCACAGTGTCTCTTCTATAACTTCCACTAATGTCACTTAAATCGGGTGGAAAGAATAGGCTGAATGTCATAAAATTGCGAGATAAATCATGAGACAAGATCACGAGGAGAAGATTCTCCAGACATTGGGAGAAAAACTGCGTGCTTTACGCCTTGAGCGTGGCTTGACCCAAGAAAGCCTTGCCCACGACGCAGGCTTTAGCCGCTCCTATTACAACGAGATCGAAACAGGAAAACGAAATATCTCTTTGTTGAATTTGTGTCGGCTCGCTTCCTATCTCAATGTCGAGTTGGTTGAACTTGTCGAAGAGATACCCATTAAGGCAGAAGAATGAGTTACGAACACAAGGGGCGGGTTTATCGATCATTCAAGCATCCCATGCTCGAATACATTTTCAATACGATCACCAAAAGCGGCACTGAAGGCATTGGGTATAATCACTCCTTTACACTTGCTGATATTTCCTCCGCATATCGCGCACTGAACATCAAAGAGCCAGCATCGATTTCCAATACGATTCTTGATCTTACCCGTCAGGATAGAGGCATTAACTCGCGTCTACCAGAGTCGATTATCGAGTTTGGTTATGATTTGAGGAAAAAGACAGGCAATAATTTTGCGGGGGAATTTGTTTATGTTGGTATGGGAAATGCAATATCGTCATGGTATTTATGGGATATCGAACCCGATTATGAAGTTGTCTGTAAGAACACAATTCCCGAAAAGATCAAGCCGTATCTTGGCAGGGATGAAGGTGCGCTTTTTTCGGTGATCGATTACTGTGATGTTTTATCTTATTCGCTTGGAGACGGTATACCACAAAGCATTATTCGCGTGCAAAATCCAATGAAGTGGCAGCCGAATGAGATTGATGGTTTATATCATTCCAACATCAACGGTGTCGAAACACTTTACCCTATCGAAGCCAAGGCGTTGAGTACAGGCGATCATATCAACCTCGAACAAATGCTTGGAGCCTACAATACCGCTGTCAGCAAACTCGGAGATGTTGAAATTGTGCCGCTTGGCATCAAAATGATTTCTAACGGCATGAACATCGGAGTATTCAAAATGGCAGAGGGCGCATTATCGCTTCATCGATTCATTTCCGTCAAGTTCGAGCCTGAAATTGAAGCTTGGACAAGTATCATAAAAGAGAGACGAAGAAGGTACAATGTCTGATATAAGCGACATATTAAGGAGCGAAAAGCGACACAATGCCTTTTAGTTACCACAAACCGACAAGCACAAAATGCGAATTATGCGACGAACTTAACGAGTCAGATCAAGCCTCTGCTATTATCGACAGCCATAGCGGAAAAGCTTCTTCCGCCAATAATTTTCCTTTTCACAATTGGTATAATTTTGTTCTCGGATATTCTCCTGAGTTTCCGATGTTTATGATTGAACGAGAAAAGATCGTCCCAACAGACACCGTTCTTGATCCGTTCATGGGAACAGGCACGACATTGGTTTGCTGCAAATCTTTAGGAATTCCATCACAGGGAATAGATGCAAACGACTTCATGGTCGATGTTGCCAGAGCAAAGTTGAATTGGCAGATCGATGTTAGGGTGTTACGTAATTATTTGCATGAGATTGTCGAGCGGGCTGAGGAAGAATTCAGCAAATACAACTGGTATAGCAGCAATCAAGGATTATCAGCCCAATTGCCTCTTACTGCCATACTCAATGATGGACAAACCGATGTTCGGCAATTCGTCGCACAACGCCGTCCTAAGATGCTGGAAGAAAGATATATTTCCAACAAACCTTTAGCAAAAGCCTATATCATTGGTGACCTTATCGATTCGCAAGTGATCGAACCAGAAGTCAAACATCTCTTTGAGATTGCACTCACGGCGATTATTGTACCCATATCGAATATCCGTTATGGTCCCGGCTTTGGAGTTGTCAAGCCCAAAGAGGATGTCGATGTGTTAAAAATATTTACTGCGAAAATCAGCACGATTATCAAGGATATTGAGCAGGTAACGCCGCAGCAAAAACGTACACGGGCAGATGTTGTTCTTGGCGACTCGCGTAGTCTCGGCAGTCAATTTGCTCCCAATTCGGTGAAACTCATGATCACCTCACCTCCCTATCCCGGCGATCATGAATATACCAAACATACGCGGCTTGAGTTGATTTTTCGCGGATACGCTCGGAACTTAAATGAATTTCGCACCATTAAACAGCGTCTGCTCTGTTCTTCAACTACAAACCTCTACAAAGACGATGACGATAAACTCACAGTTTTAGAGTTTGAGAGCATCCAGAATATTACCGCGTTGATCAGTTCACGCTTGGAACGCGATAAGGCAACAAGTGGATTCGAAAAACTCTATACGAAACTTGTGTGGGAATATTTTGGGGGAATGTACAAGACATTATCCGAATGCTTCCACGTCTTACAATCAGGAGGCAAAATCGCGCTTTTGGTCAGCGATTCTCATGCATTCAAAATGGTTCACATTCAAACAGCAGAGATTTTGCAAGAAATCGGACTGAAACTTGGATATGTCACCCCTGAAATTATTCTCTGGCAACGCAAAAGCACCACGTCTCATGCCTATATGCTTCTCGAAAACGTGCTAATCCTCACTAAGCCTTAAACAAAAATACCCCTCTCCCAGAATTGGGAGAGGGGATATGAGTGGGGGCGCGTGTTACTTTTTCGCGCCGCCGAGCAACTCCATCAGGCTCATCGTGCGCGGAGCCGAACCCCCGCCGCCGAGTGTCTGCACCGCATTGAGAGCGCGGGCAATCTTCATCGCCGACTCGTCAAGGTGAATGCGTGTGTACTCGTCCGCACCGCCGCGTTTCGCCGCTTTGATCTTCGTCTGCAACTGCCGCAGGTGATCCCACGCCAGCATCTTGGCATCGTTGGGAGCCGACGCGCCGCCCGTCGCCATTCCGATCAGCGTGTCAATATGAGCGCGTTGCAGGTTGCGGCGCAAGGTAGGAATGGGCTTTCCTGCCGCCAGTTCTGACCACACCGCGCCCCCTGTTGTGCGGAACAATTTCGGCAGGGTCAGCACATCTGCCGTTCCGTTCGCCTTGTACTCGTTGTTGGCAACCCGCCCCAGCACCGACGCACCGAACACCCGCCGCAACGCCGCTGTTTGGGCATTCGAGATCGAGTCCATCATCGGGAACGAATCCAGACCGCCCTCAAACGGGTCATTAGTTAATTTCGAGAAGTAACCCTTCGGCAGATTGAACGCATTCTCGGCGAAGATATAGGTATTGAGCAGGCTCAATGCCTCCATCTGTTCCTTGCCCGAAACCGCGACCAAGACAGCCTTCTCGCCGGGATCGCCCTTGTGGTTACGGTTGGAACTCATCGCCCCGACATACCGGCTGATAAACGCCGCACTGCGCCCATATTGACCGATCAGCCCTTGCAAGTCCCGCGTAAATTCCCAATAACTCTGTCCCTGCTTCGGCACGCGCTGACCCAAAGTCAGGATCAGATGGCGCGTCATTTGCAGGTTCTTTGTCCAATACGCCAGCGGGTGCTTGCCCAAGTCCCAGCGTGCAATCGCGGGGTCGAACGAGTCGGCATTCTCATCGCTCTGATAAGCGTGACCCGGCTGATTGCTCTTCGATGCGACCTTTTTCAACAGCTGCGCGTCGCCCTCTGGTGACTTGCCGCCGACATCCTTGTAACCGTATTCGATTGCCCAATAATCGTAGGGACCGACGACTTGGTTGAAAAAGTCCACGCCGCGTGACTTGACCGCCTCGATATTGAACGCCACATAGTCCATGACAGACGCCGACGTTCCATACTGCTTGATGCGTGCGCCGTCTTTCAAGTCTGCCAGATCGTTGAACGTCGAAGCCACAAAATTATGGCGTAATCCCAAACAGTGACCGAACTCATGCGCCAAGACGTAGCGAATAAACGACTTGACATAATCGCGTTCGCTGATCTGTGCGCCCAGCGGAGCCAGCATCTTCGTCGCCATCATACCGAACCACGCTTCACGCAGGGCGTCCTTCGCCATATTACAGCGTTGGTGATCGTGGTTTGCCAGTTCAGGATTCTTGAGATGCTCCTCATGCTCTTTGTCCATCGCATCTAACTGCGCGAAAAACGCCGCCGGTTCGACGATGTTCTTGCGCTCCAATTTGAAGACGCGCAACAGAGTGCTGTCAAGCGTAATCGAAGCATTGAGAATCTGCCCTGTCAGCGGGTTCTCACGGAACAGAGCGACTGCATACCCGTTGTCTTCCGAAGTCACAAGGCGCACGACATTGTAGCGAACGTCGGCGTGATCCCAATCGGCGTTGTCCGGCATTTGCTTGACTTCAATGGCGTCCTTGAAGCCGATTTTCTCGAACGCCTTGTTCCACATCAGCAGGGCGTCCTTAACCGCGTCCCGATATTCGACCGGAAACGCATTGTCAATCCACCAGACAATGGGCTTTTTGGGCTTCGAGAGAGCCGCTTTCGGGTCGGCTTTCTCCAGTTGCCAGCGCAGAATTTGGCGAACTTTGCGATCTTCGTCGCCATCTTTTGCCACGCTCAGATAATCCGTCGTGAAGTATCCCACACGCGGATCGGCAAGGCGTGGGCGGAAACCGTTATCTACTGGCAGGAAATACAAGTTATAGTTCACGCGAACCGGCGCACTGCGGGCATCTGCCAACGGACTCGACGCATCCATAATTTGCTGTATCATTCCGCCACCACCGCCGCGTGAGAAGTGATAAGCGGTCTCGACCATGAAGTTTTCGGGCAGGTTCTTGATATTGACGATGTAGGTTTTTTCGCGATCCATCGAATACGAACCGCCCCCGCCTCCGAAC
>Ga0163154_10009649_pt1 | contig 10952 bp, 13 predicted proteins | sample OliLakLV19MP9P1_FD_148649 | JGI IMG/M metagenome (GOLD analysis project Ga0163154, IMG submission 148649) | Freshwater microbial mat bacterial communities from Lake Vanda, McMurdo Dry Valleys, Antarctica - Oligotrophic Lake LV.19.MP9.P1 | ecosystem: Environmental > Aquatic > Freshwater > Lake >...
CTACCAAGTCTGACGCGCTGGCACTGCCACCCGGACTGTTAATCCGCATCACGATCGCCTTAACGTCGTCATCTTGGCGCAGGCTGCGAATCAGTTTGGCAAAGCGATCGCCGCCCACTTCTCCCGGCCCACCTGCACCGCCTACAATATCGCCATCCAGATAAACCAGAGCAATCTGTCCCCCTTGCTGGCGCGATTGAGTCGCGGTTTCCGTCAGGTCGGCATAGGCAGATAGGCTGACTTTGCGAAACGATTCCTCGTCCTTGTCTTCGCCTGTGAGCTTGTGCAGATCGCTCAGCACCTCGTCGGCATACGCTACTTTGTCGATTAGCCCATCCGCTTTGGCTTCGGTAGGCATTAACAGACCTTGGGTATTGGCGATCGACTGCACTTTTTGCGGCGTCAGCTTACGACTTTGCGCCGCTGCCCGCACAATTTCTCCCCAAATGTCAGCCAGCAATGCTTCCGTTTGCTGCCGCGCGGCAGGGCTACTGTCGCCCCGAGTAAACGGCTCCACCGCCGCCTTAAACTGCCCCACCCGCACTACCTGCACCCCAACGCCAAATTTCTCTAAGGCTCCAGCAAAAAACATCGACTCTGAGCGCAAGCCGTTCATTTCCAACGTCCCAGACGGGTTGAGAATGACAGAATTGGCCACCGACGTCAGATAATAGCCGCGTTCATTCCAGGTGTCATCGTAGGCAATCATCGGCTTGCCGCTCTTGCGAAAGGTTTCCAGCGCCTGTCGCAGTTCTCGCAGCGCCGCGTAGCCTACCTCATCTGGCGCATTTCCGGTTAAAAATAAACCGACGATTTTTCGATCGCTAGCGGCGGCTTTAACGGCATTAACAGCACTGCGTAGTGAAATAGACTGAGGAACGCCACTGCCCGACAGCGCCTCTTGCAGCGCGTCGCTGGGGTTAGACTCGGCAGTGGAATCGGTAATGCCAACCGATAGATCGACTGCCAGCACCGATTTATCGTCTACCCGTGGCCCCGAATCTTTGGCTGTGATTGAAGCTGCCACCAGCAGGGTCACCAGCCCAGCTACTCCTAATGTGCAAAACAACGTGAGTCCGACCAGCGTAGCAAGGGTAGTTTTGAAAAAGTCGCGCATGGGGAGAAGAAAGAAGAGGGTGGGGCAGGAACGGAGAAAACTATCGGTTGATTCTGTTCACAGAGTGCCCGATGGGAAGACGCGAAACAACAGGGAAAATACACCAAACCCCACTAGCAGCACCCCGCTGGCAGGCGTAATCCAACCCGACCACTGCCGCAGTTCTAGTAGCTTTTTGATCGAGGCGGTAAAGGTGCCAGCCAAAATTAACGGGGCGACGTAGCCTGCGGTGTAGGCCAGGAGCAAGACGCTGCCCAATACTGGGTCGTGGGTGGTAGCAATCCAGGCAAGCAGGCTAGCTAGTACGGGGGTGCTACAGGGCGAGGCGACAAGGCCAAAGGTGAGACCCAGCAAATAGGATCGCACGCCTTCGGGCAAATCGTTGGAAATCCAGTCCATGCCCGTAAAGCTAGGCAGCCGAAACGGCAGAGCTTCTAATAGATTTAGCCCCATTAAAATGGCGATCGCACTCACCACAATGGGCAACCCAATCCCAACCTGGCCATAGATCCGTCCGGCGATCGCCGCCAAAATACCCAGCCCCGCCAGCGTAGTGGCCAACCCCAGCGAAAACCAGGTCGATTGCAGCGCTGCCTGCACCCGCCCTTTGGCTTCATAGCCACCAATGTAGCCAATCGTAATTGGCAGCATTGAGAGCATGCAGGGCGTGAGGCTGGTGAGCAACCCGGCCAGAAAAATGATGCCGACACTAACGGGGGTGAGATGGATGAGTTGGTCGGACACCAGCCTATTGGCAAATTGCTCTAGATAGTAAAGCTGGGTCTGAACCTGTTCGATTATGCTACTTTGCACCGGGTTGGCCAAGATTTGAGGATGGGGGGAGTGTGACTGTGTGACTATCTCTGATCTTAGCGAAGGATGGCAAGGCTAGCCGGAAGGACGGCATTCGTAGAGACGCGATTCATCGCGTCTTTACGAATCGCGTCTCTACGAATATCGAATGAATGCCGAACGTGCGATCGCCCTATCGGCACTGTTGGCGGCGGGTCAGTATGCTAATGGCTTCGTCGGGATTGGCTCCGGGCAACAAACTGCTCCAATCGTTGACGTTAGCAAAGACGCGCGCATGCAGGTCGTGGATAGTTTCGCGGATCCACATGGGGCTGCTAATGATTATTTAAGCTGTACCAATAATTTTCCTTGTTTGACGACATTAGTGTTGCAATCTCAAATAAGCATCCGGAAACTAGGCTACTTGATGGGCATAGGTATATCTAAGCTGCAACCAAATGCCATTGATATGCACGTAGCGATATAGAAGCTCATAGTGCGGCTTCAGTTCTTTGACGCTGAAGCCACTGATGCTTTTAGTCCGCCTGCAAGAACAACTGTAATACGTTCGTCGAGAGCATCAACACTACCTTACGCCTACAAAACTATTTATATGCTCAGGCGTAGTGCTAAAAACAATCAGGTTGCGAATTTTATGGCTCAGGTGAACGGATCCCTGATGTTTTTCTGGTTTGCCTACAGTTTGGTTGGTTGGTTGTTAAGCGCCTACCATGTACCCACTGTGGTGTGGATTGGAACATTGGTTATGACTTTATACCTCGCCTGGACTGGATTGGACGCGATCGCCGTGGCATCGATTTGGGTCGTGGGTGTTCTATCAATTGGAGCAATTCGTCATGCCTGGATGTGGCGTATTTTTCGACCTTTTTATCAAATTGAACCACTGACACTGTTGCTGATCTGGCTCCTGTCATTAGGTTTGGTAGTACTCACTGCAATTGCTCACAAACGTCTCCAAGAACGATTTGGTCGCGTGCAAGTGTTTTACCGTTTGGCCATTCCTATCTGGTTAGGTTTGGTCTTAGGGCTGTTTATGTATCACCAGTTTACCCTTCCCTTGCTGCTCCGTTAATCAACCTCAAACCATGACCCCTCTTCCTCATCAACGGACTCCTCAGCAGCATCTCGCTCAAATCGAGCCAGCTATCTTAGAATCATTCAATGCCCAGCAGTTAGCTGCGATCCATTTCATGTTGGATGCTGCAATCAGCAAACCATCGCCCAAACTGATTGACTTGCGCCTGACTATTGATCTCGTGTTCTCTCGGTTTTACCTCGTTCTGTTTATCGCCAAAGATCGGCGTCTGAAAGCACGTCCTCACCACGCTACAGGTGTTACCAGAGTCGCTAATCAAATAGCAGTCATTATTTTATTGCTGGGTTTGAATCTAGCCATCAGTGCCTTTATTTTATTGACAGCATATTTGATGAAATCTGCTCTAGGCATCGACCTGTTCTCCTCTACGCTTCAAGAGATTGTTGAGAATTCGCTCGCTCGCTAAATTAGTAAGTAGGAAAATAGGCAAGGGAGAGTTCCCATTGCCGCAATCTGCTTGGTACAACATAAATTGGATAAAGCCGAGCTAAGCTGTCCGCAAAGATGGATAGAACTCCCTGTTGAATGTTAGGAATCACCTTCATCGTCTACGGTAGTCGATAGCTGCGTGGCGTGTTGCCTGTCCAACGTTTGAAGGCGCGATTAAACGCACTGGGGTCGGAGAAGCCTAGCAAAAAGGCAATGTCATTAATCGGGGTCGTCGGGTTTTTGAGGTGACGCACGGCCAATTTTTGACGGGTTTTATCTAGCAGCTTTTGAAACGATGTCCCTTCTGTTTTTAGTTCGCGCTGCAATTGCCGAACGCTAATGGTTAACTTATGGGCGATCGCCTGGATGGTGGGGAGTTCTCCTTTGAGCTGATGGGCGATCGCCTGCACAACCTGTCGAGTGTAGCTCTGGGTTTGGTGGATCGCCTCCAGCATGACCTCAGCCTCTTGCTCAAACAGGGGCAATAATGCAGCATTACTCGTCAAAATCGGCCAATTTAAGCAGGTGGCATCAAACATGAGGCGATTGACGGGTTGGCCAAACTGGATGTTGGTTTGAAACAGTCGCTCATAGTCTGTGGTATCGTCCGGTGGCTCATATTGAAACCAAGCCTCAGAGAGGCGCAGCGGTTTGCCAGTCAGGTCTTTAACCACCGTGAGCAATGAGGCAAAGGTGCATTCCACTGCATACCGGAGTTCTTCTAACTGACAGGTTGCGTGATGAACGGGCAGATCACAGTCACAGTTACATTCAAACAAAACCATTCCATCCGATACCGAAACGCTGACGATGGCCAGTTGGCAGAACAAACGGTTATAACAAGAAAATTTTTCTAGCAATTCGCCCAAGGTGCGGCAATTCAATAAGACATATCCAGGAATGCCAAAGTTGGCTAAATTGAACGCTTCACCTAGATGTAAGCCCAAATTCTCATCGCCCGTTTGCTGCACTGCTTCTCGCCATACCGCCAGATGGAGCGTTCCCGGAATCCTCTGATCGGGCATATGCAGAATGGCAGGGTTAAGCCCAACCGTATGACAGAGGGTTTCAACAGTAGCGCCACGCTGGGCGGCAAACTGAAGAACGCTACGAGTGGTGTAAATAGTGACGCTTGTTCTCATGTCTTCGGGACGATCCAGGCAGATGAGCCAATATCTTAGCTAAAACTAAATTTAGATTCGTGTTGCAACAGCTTACAGGTTCAAACCGATCACATTAAAAGAACGGCGCGAAAAAAAGGCGCGATCGGTCAATTTCTTGGCAGGCATGGACAAGTGCCTCAAGGGACAGACCGTTTAAGGTTAAGACATCTTAAACCTGCTCCTGAGTGATTGATATGACAGATAATTCGTTGAATACAGCACAGCCGTTAGGTGTATTAGGTAGCAGACCAATAGTGCGGCGAGACTCGGTGAATCCACGCGATCGCTTCGATTTCTTTAAATTTAGCCTCAAACGCAGCAGTAATGTCAACCTACAACTGTCTAAGTTGAAGGGCAATGCCGACCTGTTCCTATTAAATAAGGCAGGGAAGGCGATCGCCCAATCGAGCCAGGGCGGCAACAGTCCAGAATTGCTGACGCGCACCCTAGCCAAAGGCACCTACTACGTGCAGGTGCTCAACCGGAGCAAAGGCGGCACCAAATATAAACTAACCAGTTCGGCAACGGCAGGTGATGGCGGCGGCGGTGGCGGCACTGGCACCAGCGCCAGCCCCATCGACTTAGGCACGTTAGCGGGTGGCTTGTTGACGCGATCGCGCGACACTGCTGGCTCCTTTGGTTCAGGGAAGTATTACAAATTCAAACTGGGGCAAATCAGCGACCTCAGCATTGCACTGAGCCAAGTGTCGGGTGGAGGAGGCATGACGCTCTATCGCGATATCAATCGCGATGGGCAATTCGACAATCGTGATACCCCATTCATTGCGTTTGGCAACGGTTCCGAATCGTCCAATGAGCCAATCTCGTTGGTGTTACCCGCCACTGAAACCTACTTCTTAGAAGTAAATCGTGACTCTTCTGCCAACACCATGCTCTATGACCTAATTTTGAGCACCACCCAGTCACCCGGCAATTTACCCACCGATCCCGGTGCCGAACTCGCCACTGCGTTCAACTTCGGCACCTTAAATCCAGGAGGCCGCTTTGAAGCCAAAGACTACGTTGGGGACGTAGACGGCACCGATTTCTATCGCTTTAGCCTAGGCAGCAGCACAAATGTGACGTTTGCAAAGCAGGATGTGGTGGGTGACATCAACACAAGGATTACGCTTTACCAAGACAAAAATGGCAACGGCATTCTGGAGTCTGGTGACACGATTGGTTCACTGTTTGGTCCCCAGGCGAGCCAGGTCTTGCAAGCAGGAACTTACTATGTGTCAGCCACGCAGCCAGGCGGTAACACCGCCTATTCGTTGACGATCTCGGCGTAGGCAATGCCAGAAACAGAGGCGATCGCCCAAACTCTACCCTGGTCGAAGGGAGGCGATCGCCTCCCACTTATCTAACGCCTCCCCATCATCTAAACAAAAGTGCGATCGCGCCCTTCCCTATGCGCGTTGTCGCCGCCGCGTCAGAATGCTAACCACTTCACCCGGATTAGCACCGGGCAGCAGGCTACTCCAATCTTTGACGTTGGCAAAATTGCGGGCATGCAGGTCGTGGATGGTTTCGCGTACCCAGGTGGGGCTGCTAATGATCAAGATCCGCTGCTGTTCTTGGCCGGGGACGAGAGGATGGAAGTAGAGCGACAAAATTAACGGGAGAGGGCGATCGCCTCCGTCTGGTTCTTTGCTATTGGTCAGAAAGTTGCGGGCAGTTGTGGCATTGAAGGTCTCAAACATGGGGTTCTCCTGCATTTTGGCGGGGAAAGAAACCCCAAAAATCTAGCCACCCGGCGCAAAGCAGGGCGGATAGATAGAGTGTAAAATACTCCATTAGCGCCAGACTGCCCTAACAGTTTGGTGTTAGCCGCTCAATGTTGTGTCACCAGCATTGGGCGGTGCTAGATTTTCGAGGCGAATAGGGCTGGGTGGGGTTTGTTGTCCACCAACCTTAATTAGCAAGGATACGGGCATACCCCCCACTTCGTCAATACCTGAACCAATAGATTGTATAACAAACGGTTGGGTAAACATACCAGGTTCCTGAGTTCTCAGCAATCTCGGATTGATTAGCTGTTAATTCATTTATCTCAATGAATATACTTTGAAAGTTCATGAAAAATACAGCGTTAAGCTAGTATAAGATTATCTGTACCGTATATAGTCTACGATAGTTACGCTAGTTGTTAAGCAACACTATTTATTAATAAAATTTTCGAGTGCACTAAGTAAGAAAAAACATCATGGATAATCAATGAAAGTTCTACAATGGTTTGGGGAAATGGGCGATCGGAATCTAAGCGTTTTAGCACAAGAGCAAAAAAACAAATCAGACAAGTTAAGTTTTTCAGATTTGATTAAAAAGCAAAAACAGCTTTTGAAAATTTGCAGATTGCTTGCAACTTCTTCATTCTTATTAATGTTCTTTAGTTCATGCACATCAACAGTTGATATTGATTCAGCTCCTCAGAATGTTGATACTAATACTTCTCAAGTTCCTTCAGGTAACGCCTCTATTTACAGTGTCATGTATAGAGTATGGGCACGAGATGAATGCACGGCGAGATTAGATGGAACTGTAATCAACGAATTGTACAAAGAAGGAAAGTTTAATGGTTTTGTATGTGTTTCTCAAATTTTTAACCAAATTGGACAAGAGGATACGATAGGCATCAATTTTTACGCAGAAGATCTGGAACATTGTCAGCAAATTGTTAGCTCCTACTGGACAGAGACACCTTCAAGCCGATATTCATGGTATCCAATCTTGACGAGTTTAGAACAAAATCAACTTCAAGCAGGTAATAATACCTGTACCGTTGAGTATCCAACGAGTCGCTAAGATTATGAACTCGCTAGAAGAGTATTCTAAAAGTATGGAGCGCGCGGCCAGTTCCGTAGGGTGCATTGCTACAAGGCAAACGCACCATTTTATTGAGCATTCTCAATTCATCTCTCTCTTGGTAAATTTTTGGTGCCCAATAACCAAGGTGTAATTCGTGCAAGTATTGAGAGGGCGATTGATGAGTGGCGATCGCACGGATTGAAATGCGTGATGGGGCGATTCTCTACGAGACGGCAAAGCCGAGCGCACTAGCTCAACTGACTGATGGGGCGATCGCATTGATGATATAGCTTCAGCCAGTCATCTTAGGACAAGGGGCTTAAGCCCCTTGTTGGCTGACGTGCTAACCTGCGTCCTAACGTTTGTGGCGACGACTATATGTACGATCCAAACGACCACCGCGTCTTTGGTAGACTAGAGACAGTGCTAGTTCTAGCGAGTGATTTGTTCTATGACTGCCGAAACCGTTTCACGCTACGTGACCCGCAATGCTGAAATTTTGAGCGGAGAACCAATTATTACAGGAACTCGTACATCTGTCCGCGCTATCGTTGGATTATGGCGTATGGGCATCATGCCAGAAGAAATTTTGAACCATCTGCCTCATCTCACTCTGGCGCAGGTGTTTGACGCGTTGAGTTTCTATCTTGATCATCAGATAGAAATTAATGCCTATATAGAGCGCAACCAAGTTCCCAATGAATTAGTACATCCATCTGTACAGCCAATATTGGGTAAATCGTGACGATTTTTGCTTCACTCTATACAGATGAAGATATGTCGGCATTGGTCGCCACACTTTTGCGATCGCGTGGTTTGGACATTGCAACCGTTCCTGAACAAACTACGCTTAGCAAAACCGACAGGATTAGAAACCAATTGCTATACGCTTAAATCCTTCGCAAAGAAGTTGCGCCAAGATCTATTACCGATCTGAACCATGATGCGATCGCCCCCAACGTAATGCAGCCAAACCGACCCATTAGATTGGGGCGATCGCTTCTGAGGAGCATTCTGAGCGGTTAGTTATAGGCTAGGATCAAAGCGATCCCTGCTATCGGAGATTAATATGACAACCACAGCGCGTGTGATTCATAGCGACCCTGACGTACTAGGAGGAACACCTGTTTTTGTTGGAACTCGTGTCCCGATCAAAACGTTGCTAGATTATCTTGAAGCAGGTGATCCGTTGGATAAATTTTTAGATCATTTTCCCAGCGTTAGCCGTGAGCAAGCGATCGCTGCCCTTGAACTCGCAAAAGAAATGCTAACAGCCTATGCGAATCCTGCTTGATGAATGTGCCCCACGACCTTTAAAGCGTGAACTTGCCGATTACAAGATACATACAGTTGTTGAGACAGGATGGCCAAGTTGATTAGAGATAAAATTTTGGGCAGGTCTTCTCTCAATGCCAACGAGTACAATGCCTTATGACCTTTACCCCTTCGAATCACGTTCAGGGAAACCCTAGTTCCTCCCTCAAAGGGAAAGGGGAACCGTTAGAGCGCATTATCCAGACCTTAAAAGCTCTCCTGCCAGGGTTGCGCGATCGCTATGGCGTGATTTCTCTGGGCGTATTTGGCTCCTACGTGCGCGGCGAACAAACTCCCGACAGTGATCTCGACTTGCTCGTTGAGTTTGACCATCGTCCCTTAACGCTGCTACAGTTCATTGCCCTGGAATATGAACTGAGCGATGAACTGCACATCAAAGTTGATTTGGTTGAGAAAAGTGTGCTCAAACCCAAAATCGGCGAACGCATTCTTCAGGAGGTCTTGCCCTTATGACTCCACCTCGCAGTAGTCAAGACTACCTGCAAGACATTAATGGCAGGGATGCGCGACAAATTAATTCACGACTACATTAGTGCAGATTTAAAGAAGGTATTTGAAACGGTGCTTACCGACCTACCCATGATCAAAACCGCGATCGCGCAAGTTCTCGCAGACCTTACCTCATCTCCCTAATTCCAACTGGAATCATGGAGCGATCGCCCACCTCAACGAGTTCCGTAGCTTCAATAAAACTTAGCACGGCGATCGCCCTTCTGCCAAATTGCTTCGGAGATTTGGTAGCAGCACAGCAGGCGATCGCTCCTGTGCCACATTGCTATGAACTATTTCAATATCCGATAATGTATCAGTGTTAGTGTTCAGCGGCAGCGAGAACCTTTGCATCACCCATAAAATCTTGATACCACCCGCCACAACGCGATTGTTAGACCGTGATTGAGACGATACTGATTAAAAAAACTGGGCGCTAAACTGAACAGGTGAGAATCAACTTTAATCAAAATTCTAAGCTATGTCCCCCAGAGGTTTTGGCAAGAATGAAGAGTTGCAAAAACAATTCAAAAAAAAGAAGAAACTTGAAAAGAATCTTGAGGATAAAGAATTATTACAACTCAAAGGAATAGCTTTTGGAAACCAAATCTGCTCGGACTGGACAAAACAAGCACAAAAAATCAGATTTAGATCAGAGGAGTCATACGGGAGTTCTCTGATTGAAGCTCGATTCTTAATGATTACAGCACTTACCGACTTGCAAATCTTTAAAGCAGGTACCCCAGGAGAAACGAATGAAAAACTTGGTGAAATATTAGGACTTGTAACTATCTTTTGGCAGGGACAGTTTTACACGGAGCAGTTGATATCACAAGGACAATATATTCAGGCTGCTGGTGCTATAAAGCAGGAAATTGAGATACTCGCTCGCATTGCCGAAATTAAAAAAGGCGTTTCAATAGTGGGGAAAACACCAAATGTTAAATATGCTCCATCAAAATTAAATTTACACTATGGAGGCATGAATGATATAGCCCATATTTCAAAGCCTTCTATGCTTAGCTCTCTAATTGCAATTGATAAAGGTAGTTTCAGAGGGGCCTCAATTAAGCCAATATTTCATGAAGAACTCTCAAAGCATTTTTATAAGATCCACTTGAGCATTTTTTACAACTCCATCTTGGAGGCGATCCAACTGTTTCAACAGCTATATCCCAACGACATGGAGTTAGTCTTACCCGCTTGCAAACTCCTAGAGATTGTCAAGACGATTCTTGTCAAATCTGGATTTAACTCTGACTAAACCAGAATAACTAGTTGAAGATAACCAGCTTTTTCAAATTATTAGAACGCCGTCTTACGAGCAAATTTATTGAAACTTAATATTACATTCTGTAGACAGATTTCAGATTACTATTCTAAAAATGACCTTGCTATCTAACTACTGAATCAGTAACCAGTTGGAGAGTACCAGTCAGATACCCAGCCCTAAAGGACTGAGCTTGTAGACTGCCCGACTCTAGCGAGCGGGTATAAACCAAGCTAATCTGACCAGCCTAAGTCTTAACTGACTACGTTTTTCGAGTCACGACACCGGGCGAATGCCGCAAGGCCGCTAGTTCCCTGCTCTGTCATCTGCAATTAAACAGCCTTAAGGTCACTGAGACAGTGTTGCAGGTCTAACAAGCTCTTAAAACATTGGTGAAGCAAACATTATCCTTTACAGGAGACTAAGCGCCAT
>Ga0163154_10009652_pt1 | contig 10951 bp, 8 predicted proteins | sample OliLakLV19MP9P1_FD_148649 | JGI IMG/M metagenome (GOLD analysis project Ga0163154, IMG submission 148649) | Freshwater microbial mat bacterial communities from Lake Vanda, McMurdo Dry Valleys, Antarctica - Oligotrophic Lake LV.19.MP9.P1 | ecosystem: Environmental > Aquatic > Freshwater > Lake >...
TCCAAACTGTCTTTAAAGATGAACTTAAATTTCCAGTTTTGATCGTTCCTGATTACGAAATGCCGTCTTTTGTTAATGAAAAAACTTTAGTCATTGCTTCAAGTTACTCAGGTACCACGGAAGAAACTTTAGCCGCGGTCAAAGATGCTCAAGCCAAAGGCGCTAAAATTGCTGGTATCACCTCTGGAGGTCCGTTAGCTGATTTTTTGAAGAGCAATAAGTACCCCGCTATCATTTTTGAACCCACTTTTAATCCTAATAATTCGCCCAGAATGGCGCTCGGTTACTCAATTTTTGGTCAAATCGCCTTGTTTGCTCAAGCCGGTTTACTTAAAGTTGATGAGCAAGAGTACCAAGCAGTCATGAAGACTATCGCTGACACACACCTCAGGATGAGCGTTGACGTGCTTCAAGATGCTAATCCGGCTAAGCTCCTAGCCTTTGAAATGGTGGCTCGTGTACCGATTATCACAGTGGCTGAGCACTTAGAAGGCGTCGGGCACGTTTTCGCCAATCAAATCAATGAAAATGCCAAACAATTCTCTGAGTTCCGCGTCATTCCCGAAATCAACCACCACCTGATGGAAGGTTTGCAATTCCCTGTTTCCAATCAAGATAATGCCTTGTTCTTCACCCTCCACTCCGATCTCTACTTGCGAAGTAATGCGCGTCGAGTTGAGTTAACTGAACAAGTCTTAGAACAAAATCATATTGAGTTCCGGTCTCATCACTTAACCAGTCAAACTAAGTTGGAGCAGGCCTTTGAGTTCTTATTACTAGGCACGTATACCAGTTTCTACTTAGCTATTTTGAATGGTCAAAACCCGACCCCTAACCCTTGGGTTGATTGGTTTAAAGCCGAACTTAAAAAAGGAACTTAATACGTCTGATTCGCTACTTCAGCCCTGGTATATTTTACCTTTGTTGGTGGAACAACCCACCTGGGGTGGTGAATATATTGCTGAGTTCAAAGGCTTGACTGATCCCCAGATAACTAGTAAAAAGATTGGGCAATCTTTTGAGTTGGCCGGCGAATCAATCATTGCTGCGCAAACACCAACTCAACCCACCCTAGCTATAGCCGCCGCCACAGACTTAGCTCATCCCAAGTGGATCGGGGACCGAATTGGCTCACAATCCATACAATCATTGATTTCTCTTGACCCGGAAAGGGTTTTGGGCCACGCCGTAGTGGCTAAAACCGGCTCCCGCTTACACACTTTGATCAAGTTCACTCAAGCTCAAAGTAACTCCTATCAGGTGCATCTAGAACCTGGGAAAGTCCTAGGTCATTGGCAAGCCAAACCGGAGTCTTGGTACTTTTTAGAAAAGGGCCAGGCCACTTTAGGGATTAAAGCTGGGATTGATGTAGTTGAATATCAAAAATGCTGTCAAGGAATTGATGATTTTGCTCAGGAAGTCAGTCAAAAAATTAAAAATGAACAGTTATCGTTGAAGGCTGGGCGCCAAGCTTTAAGTACCTTTATTAACCAGGATCATCCTCGACGGTTTGTAAACACAATCGAACTCCAAGCTCACCAAACCGTAGATCTTAGTCAAGGAGGGCTCCATCATTCCTGGGAAAAAGCTCCGAATTTACCACGCGGTAACATTGTCTATGAAGTGCAATTTGACGTTAAAGATGAGAACTGTACTTTGAGAGCCTTTGATCAAGGAAATATCAAAGATGATAGTTCAGTCAGGCCCCTGACTATTCAAGACTACTTCGCCACTCTCGATACCCAACCTGAACATAATCAGCCAGATCAGTATTTTGGTTTTCCTTTGACCCAACCAACTGGCGCTGAAACCACACTCTTTGATAATCAGCACTACACAACTTCCTTGATTTCTCTAGACACTGGCGAAAACTCTGCTCAAGAAACAGACGGACAGACCTTTCATCATTTATTTGTCCAATCAGGTGAAATTATCGTTAAAACCACTACTGGTGGCTGGCCGCTCAAGAAAGGCTGGTCTATGTTTGTGCCAGCAGATATTAAGAAGTATCAACTCCTTTCTCAAGTACCAAGCACGGTGCTCAAAACCCGAGCCTGACCTTTTTCTTTCTTTACCTTGTCCCTGCACCGGATGCAGACACACTCATCTTGCTTCAAGACTGACTTTTGTCTAGGATGATAAGAGTGAGAAAAATTTATTTCCTGCCTTTATCGCAACTTTTACAGTGGCCAGAAGCCCAAATTGGGCAATTGGGCTACCAACTCGGCAAATTGGTAAGTAGCCAAGTCCCGATCGTTCCTGGTTTTGTGGTGCCAGTGAGTACCTTAGAAAAAATTGCTGAAGACAATCATCTGGACTTAAAACTTCAGCAGTGGTTGCAAACCACCTACCTCAATCAGACTTTGACTAGCGAAGCAGTTCATGAACAATTACTAGAAATCTTTTTGAGTTTGAAGGTTGCTTCAGGTATTTCGGAACAATTCTTTGAACATTTTTATCAGGAAATTAAGACTAAAAAAGTGGTTTGGACTGCCAGTTGGATTGCGCCTCATCACGCCCATCTCCCCGTTGAGAGTGAAACCTTATCTGGCGATGCGACAGTCTTTGAAGGTATGTTAGAGATTTGGGCTCATAGCGTTTGGACCGGCTTGCTCAACTCTTCGGCCACCACTAAATTCAAGCCTCAAAACCTGACACCGGCGGCTTTATTGCTCCAATCTTTTCAAAAACCGCAGACCAGTGGCTTTGTCCTAACAAACCTTGATGGTGAACCAAAGTCCATCTATGGCGTTTTTGGCCCAGAAAATACTCAAGTACCAATCTATAAGATAGATGTCAGAACTTGGCAGATTTTGCAAAAACAAACTCCTCAAAATGTTCCCGAAGCCATCGCGCTCGAAGTAACCCAAGCTGCCAATCGCGCCAAACTTCACGACTTCAACCATCTCAGAGTTTCCTGGGAACTGGTGGGAAAACAAGTTTTTATTACGAATGTTGAGCGCTTGAATGTGATTCAGAGTTTACCCCCGTCGCTCACCCCCTTAAACCTCTTAGTTTTGGGTCACTCAATTATTAGAGGTAAGGTCAATGGGGAAGTGGTGCTCCTTAAATCGCAACCGGATCCCCGACAAAAATTTGAAAATAGCATCTTGGTTCTGCCTGAACTTTTAAAAGTCACGGCCACTAATCTCAAAGACGTCCTGGGGGTGATTGTAGATGAGGGTTTATCTTTGAGTGCTCAGGCAGTACTCAGAGCACATCATGTCCCTACGCTTTCCCACACCAAAAATGCCACCAAAAAGTTGACATCAAAGCAGTTTGTCACGCTTGATACTACGCAAGGAAAAGTGTTTGCAGCTATCAGCGTCCAGATACCCCCAGTTGCCCCACTGGTTTCTCGTCGCACTCATTTAATGGCAACAACGGCTTTACCTTTACCGGAAAAAACTACTCACTTGCCACCCATCCAAGGCGTCTTAGTTGATGGGAATCAGCTGTGGAGCGACTTAGGCAGTCACCCGCAGTACGTTCTAAAAACCACCCTTCAACAAGAACTGAAATCTCGGCTTAAACAAGTTCTCAGTTCCTACCAACCCTTGCCTCAGCTCTTGCTGTATCGACCAAATACGCTCGATACGTATCAACAATTAGCTCTGGATCACGGACATGACTATACCCAGCGTGAAATCAACCCGCAACTGGGCTACTTTGGCGCCCTCAAGTTACTCCAGGAACCCCAAACCTTGCAGTTAGAGTTGCGGATTATTACCAAACTCCAAAATACCCAACATCCAATTAGCTTAGTCGCTCCGCTGACCAGAAACTCTCAAGAATTTCATCAACTTTTAAAGCTGTATCGACATCACTTACCGGCTGATACTCCCATTTGGTGGGAGATCGCATATCCTGAGAATGTCTTTAATCTAAGTACGTATGCTCTCAGAGATGGTCAACAAGTGATGGTTAACTTGCAGCACCTCTATAGTTTATTAATTGGCTTGGATGCCACGGCTCAAGATTTAACAATTCGCTATCCTTTAGATATAGACTTAGTGAGAACTGTCCTCCAACACCTGATTGCCTTGATTCCTGCCCAGCACATCTGGCTGCAAACTTCGCCTCGTGAGTACCAAAACTTGTCGGCTTTGGCCGTAGAACTAGGCTTAGGGGGAATTATTGGGCCGGTGGGAGATACCGCAACCATGCATCACCAACTGCAGATTGCAGAACATCATTGGCTAACTAGCCGTAAGACGATACACTGAACCAAGCTTATTTTTGGTAAGATGAGCAGTGTTGTAGATTTTACGTAACTGAAATTAAAAGTATGGCCAGCATTCAAGGCTTATCAGCTCGAGAAATTCTTGACTCAAGAGGCATTCCTACCGTGGAGTGTTCTTTGTGGTTAGACACTGGAGTTGTGGTGGTAGCCAGTGTGCCCGGAGGGACGTCCAAAGGCAAATATGAAGCCGCTGAGCTTCGTGATAACCAGCCAGATCATATGGATGGTCAAGGGGTTCTCAACGCCGTGTCAAATGTGAATACGATTATTGCACCCTTATTAATCGGTCGAGATCCTACCACCCAAACTGAAATTGATCAGCTCCTGATCTTAACAGATGGCACTGAGCAGAAAACAAAGCTCGGCTGTAATGCGATTCTGGCCGCCTCACTCTGTGTGGCAAAAGCCGGGGCTGCTACGCAAGGGCTGCCACTCTATAAATATGTCTCCAAGCTAGCTAACTTAACCGATACTTTTGCCATTCCTACCTGTATTTACACCTTAATTAACGGTGGTGAACACGGCGCCGATAACTTAGACATTCAAGAGTTCCAAATTGTCCCTGCTAGTCATATTGATTTTCCCAATTCTTTAAATATGGGCGTCTCACTGTACCACCAGTTAGAAGATGTGCTCATTTCTAAAGGCGCAATTCATTCGGTGGGCTTAGTGGGTGGCTTTACTCCTAATTTATACAATAATACTGATGCCTTTGAGTTATTAGTTGAAACTGCTAAGACCTCTTCCTATACTTTTGCCCAAGACTTATTTTTTGGCGTGGACATGGCAGCATCTAGTTTGTATCGAGACGGAAAATACCATCTCAAAGATAAAGCTCAACCTTACTCATCTCAAGACTTATTTGATTACTACAGTATGTTACGCAATGTTTACCAAGTTTTTTCAATTGAAGATCCGTTTCATGATGATGACTGGAAAAGTTGGCAAGGTTTAACCACTGACTTAGGTGCGACCACTTCAATTGTAGCCGACAGTTTTTTGGCCACTAATTTAGCCAGAACTCAAAAAGCGATTCAAGAAAAAGCCTGTAACTCAATTTCTGTTAAACCAAATGAAGTAGGAACCATTACTGAAACCCTGGAAGTCATCCGGCAAGCCAAAGCCGCTAACTGGCAAATCGTGATGTCTCACCGGAGTGGCGAAACTAATGATGATGCGATTGCTGATTTGGCAGTAGGAACTGGAGCTGATTACTGCAAATTTGGTCCGCCTCAACGTGGAGAGCGTGTGGCTAAATATAATCGCTTGCTGCAGATCTATCAGGAATTAGAGTCCGATAAAACTCAATCCGCTCCTGTCGCTGTACCACCAGCTCCACCAATTACTTAATTAAGTATGTCTGACTCCCATCCTCCAATCAAAGCCATTTTATCAGGTTCACCCTTTACCGACAGATTTCCTCGTCAGAAATACGAAGGACCTCGCCCGATGGTGCTACTAGTTATGGATGGGTGGGGAATTGGCCCTAACAATACTGGCAACGCCATTGCCCGCGCCAAAACACCCAACTTAAAAAAGTACTGGCTCTCATACCCGCACACACAATTAGCAGCGAGTGGCGTTGCCGTGGGCTTACCACAAGGCGAAGACGGCAATACCGAAACCGGTCACTTGAATATGGGAGCGGGTAGTATTGTGTATCAGGATTTACCCCGTATCAACATGGCAATTGCCGATGGCAGTTTTAACTCAAATCAGACTTTCCTGGCGGCTAGTGAGCACGTTAAAAAACACCACTCAGTCTTACACTTAATGGGCTTAATTGGCGCCGGCGGAGTTCATTCAAATATTGAGCACTTGTATGCTTTACTTCATTTTTGCAAACAGCGCAAACTAGAGCGCGTCTATATACATGGCTTTATGGATGGGCGAGATTCACCAAATACGGCAGGTAAAGGTTATATTGAAGAGTTGCTGCGACGTTGCCATGAAATAGGCGTCGGTCAAATTGCCACCTTAGTTGGTCGATACTACCCGATGGATCGTGACAAACGCTGGGAAAGAATTGAAAAGGCCTATGATATGTTGACGTTAGGTCAAGGTGCCCTAACCAAAGATCCACTGGCCGCCATTCAAGCTCAATATGACAAAAGTGTGACTGATGAATTTATTGAACCAATTGTGCTAGAAGGTGAAGATGGTCAACCACTCAAAATTCAAGATAAGGATGCTGTCATCTTCTTTAATTACCGGATTGATCGGCCTCGTGAGTTAACCAGAGCGTTTACGCTCCCTGATTTTGAGACTAGTACTCAGGTTGAAAGCTTTGACCCGTACGCTGTTAAATATGAAAAATCTCATTTGAAACCAGTGGCCGTTGGTACCACTTTTGCCCGGAAAAAAGTCTTGAAAGACTTATTCTTTGTGACTATCACTCGGTATGAAGAGACTTTGCCAGTCGAAATTGCTTTTCCACCCCAATTTGTCAAAAATCCGTTAGGTAAAATTTTTGCCGAACATGGTTTGCGCCAATTGCGAATCTCGGAGAGTGAAAAAGAAAAATTCGTAACTTATTATATGAACGGCCAACAAAATATTATCTTCCCTGGTGAAGACCGCGTCATCTTGCCGTCAAAAGGCGCCAAATCATATGACCAAGTTCCTGAGATGAGCGCTCGAGAAATTGGAGCTGAATTAGTAGCCCGAGTGGAAAAGGATCAGTACGACATAATTATTTGCAATTTGGCTAATGCGGACATGGTGGGGCATACAGGTAATTTAGAAGCCACAATCACTGCCTGTGAAGTTATTGATGAAGTGGTAGGCCAGATTGTAGAAGCCGTGAATAAGCGAGGCGGCATAGTCTTAGTTACTGCTGACCACGGAAACGCTGAAGAATTAGTTAATAACAGTACCGGAGAAATAGACACCGAGCACTCAACTTATCCCGTGCCTCTGATTATCGTGGGTCAACAATTTGCCAACCAAAAGATAACGCTGGCCACCGGCATTTTGGCTGATATCGCTCCCACCATGCTCAAGTTAATGAATCTGCCCGAGCCAGATACCATGACTGGTCGATCCTTACTTTAAAAAAGTAATTCATCATTAATTAAGCGCTTTCTATTTCCCAAACAAATGATACGATCTCACAATCTATGGAAATTATCACCCATCTCATTAGTTTCGTTTTACACTTAGACACACATTTGGTTGAGTTGATTCAAGCCTATGGTTCATTTGCCTATGCTATTTTGTTTTTCATTATCTTTGCCGAAACTGGCCTAGTGGTTTTTCCTTTCTTGCCAGGTGATTCGCTACTCTTTGCTTCAGGCGCTTTGGCGGCTTTAGGTTCACTGCATTTAGCTGCCACTATTCTACTTTTATTGGCTGCCGCCATTATTGGCGACTCAATAAATTACTGGATTGGTAATATATTTGGTCAAAAAATTGTGGATAACAAACGCATGACTTTTATAAATCAGGAACATATTGATAAAACTGAAGCCTTTTTCAAAAAACATGGTGGTAAAGCCATTATTTTGGCACGCTTTGTACCCATTATTCGCACCTTTGCGCCATTTGTGGCTGGGGTAGGGAAGATGCATTATCAAACCTTTATTTTTTATAATATTGTGGGCGGTGCTCTGTGGGTTAGTTTATTTACTTTGGCTGGATATTTCTTTGGCAATATTCCCTCAGTCAAAGACCATTTCACGCTCGTGATCTTTGTCATTTTGGGCATATCAGCCCTACCCCTTGCTGTTGAGTATCTTAAGCAAAGAAACACGCCTTCAACCCTTCAGAAGACCTTGGAAAAAATTGTCAATAAGTGAGATTTTTGAATAATTTGCTGTCAGCTCATCCTTTTCTCAAGCAAAAATCAGATTGATACTTTTTGATTAGAAAAGATCCTATTGCGCCTTCGCCCTCTTTTCGGTTATCCTGGTTTTTGTTCGGTAAAAGTACGCCCAAATAAAAACAAAAGGAAAGACCTCAATGCCCATCACACTTTACAAACGTCAGCGACAAATTGTTGACTTTATTGCTCAGTATATTCAGAAGAATGGCTACTCACCAACCCTTCAGGAAATTGCGGATGCTTTAGGTGTGTCTTCATTAGCCACAGTTCACGAACATCTACAGGCCTTACAACGCAAAAAAGTCATCAGAAAATTTGAAGGGGCAGTCCGTGGCATAGAATTGCTTGATAGAACTTTTCTGAAAATGACTGAAAGTATTGACTTACCATTACTTGGTTATATTGCTGCTGGCTCACCTATTCAGCCCATGACGGATCCCAACGCTACTTTTAAAGTTTCACCAGAAATGATTTCCAGCAAAACTCGGGCCTATGTCCTACAAGTCAAAGGTAAATCTATGATTGAAGACCATATTGATGATGGTGATTTTGTAGTCATTCAAGAAACCCAAGAAGTGAATAATGGTGACATTGTTGTAGCTCTTCTTGACAACGGCTTGGCCACCTTAAAACGGTACTATAAGGAAGTTACTCGTGTGCGTTTGGAACCTGCTAACTCTTCTATGAGCCCAATCTACGCCACCAATGTCCAAATCCAAGGTAAATGCGTGGGGCTGATCAGGAAATTTAGTTACTAAGTGTAGTTATTTTAAAAACTGACCTTAATAGTTTCCTATTAGCTATCATTTGACTTCAAAGGGTTTCTCCAAATATTGTTCTTGTTGGTTAACAAAGCAACGCAGTAAATACAAATAATCTGATAACCGATTCAGATACTCCAATATCTTTGCTGAGACTGGCGTTTGCCGATGATAGGCGACTGCCAAGCGTTCCACCCGCCGACAAACAGTCCGGGTGATATCTAACATGGCTCCTAATTCTGTCCCACCTGGTAAGAGAAATTTGGTGTGCCAATTATCTTCCAATAATGTTTGCAAAGCCTCAGCTTGGGCTTCTAAGTCTTTAACTGCCTTATCAGTCAATTTAGCTTTGGGGGATCGAGCTAATTCGGCACCAATGTAAAAGAGAGTATCTTGAGTTTGGTACAAATGAGATTTGTAATTCTGAAAAGTTTCACCAAACGTAGCCGCCACTAAACCCAGCCAGGAATTTAATTCATCTAGAGTTCCAATCACTTCAAAGACTGGATCATCTTTGCCCAGTCTTTGGCCGTTGGCCAGACCACTATCACCTTTATCTCCAGTTTTGGTTGTGATAATTATTTTTGGCATGTCTAACCTGTCAAGACTTTAATGACTCTATTCAATATATTTTTAATGAATAATCTATTCTTACTGGTTCTTTAGAGATCGGACTTACTTTAATCGCTGAGTCTGATTCACCCTTTCCTATCTCAGGAGTCCGGACAATAGCTTGGTCAGGAGCTACTTCTAAAACTTCTGGCTCCGTCATTGGCATAAGCATAGTAGGAGTAAAAATCTGAGTTATGGCTTGAGCTGTTCTGTCTCTGTGAGCAAGATTTAGAATTGTAACTAAGGCGTCTAAATTGAGATTTTCACTTTTTGCCTGCTTAATTAAAGCCAAAAAACTCTTTCTAAACTTTGCAACTAAAAATCCACCTTGGTTATCAAAAGAGTCATCACCTTGAACTCTGAAAAGTGCTTCATGCAAGACCTCGTCTAAAGCTCTTACAAAGTTTTTCAAGGCCTGCAACTGGTCCACGACTTCTGGTTGTTCAGCAAACTCTATTGCCGTCTGCAAGTTCTCATGAAGTGGGTAATATCTATTTTGAAAAACCACTATTATTCGCTGTCTAATATTCGTCATCCGATTCTGAGGATCTTCATAAGGATAAAGATTCCTGTTCAGAATTTGATACAAACTAACAGCTAATGAATAAAGATCATAGCCAAAATCTTTGACTTGAGGCCCACCTTCAAAGTAGCGATCATCAGCATAGAATAATGATTTCACCATTGAAGCAGCAAGGACATTATTCATCCCAGGCTCGTCGTTTGGATCAAAATTTATGTCAAACATTGATTCCAGAGAGTCGGTTACCAAAAAACTGGTCTCTGAAGAGTTACTCTGATTAGAGAGGAAGTTGGCTGGCTTTATATCTCCATGGACTTTCCCTTGGAAATGAAAGTAAGCGACCACATCAGTTAGGCTCCGAATCGCAGCTTCTACTTGATGCCAAGATGTCAGCTGGCCAGTGGCAATTTGCTCAGATAAGTTATCCGCAATATAAAAGGGCATAGCTTCTACGCCTATCATCATAGCTTCGTCAATATAATAGGAAAAGATAGGTGTGACTTTGTTGCCCATTTCTCTAGTAGCAGCTACGTCTTGTAGAAACAAGGCTTTTTTTTGCAAGTCGTTGATATCTCGCTGAGGTTCCCGAGGATTGGTTTCTAACTTGGAACATTTAACCATTAAAATTTCATATCTTTTCTTACCATCAGCTTGGATAATGTGCACTTTTATTGTAAAGAAAGTATTCTTTTCTGACCTCTGACGCGCACGATCAAGCTCAAGGTTTTCGATAGTTTCACCGGTTTTTAAGTACTGGTGGGCAAAAAGTTGAGAATTCTTTATTTCTGTTGAGAGGATCAGAACGTACTCATTGAAGAACTTCTCTGTTTCTTGAAAGAGAGCAGTTTTTTGCTCGCGACTGCGCCAATTATTTTCATACATACGAGTTCGTTGTTTTATTAACTAACCTAGTTCTAATAACTTCACTCACAACCGCTTGCCACTGATCTTGATCATTAGCTTGCTTGACGAATGAATCTAGCCATTGA
>Ga0163154_10009654_pt1 | contig 10950 bp, 7 predicted proteins | sample OliLakLV19MP9P1_FD_148649 | JGI IMG/M metagenome (GOLD analysis project Ga0163154, IMG submission 148649) | Freshwater microbial mat bacterial communities from Lake Vanda, McMurdo Dry Valleys, Antarctica - Oligotrophic Lake LV.19.MP9.P1 | ecosystem: Environmental > Aquatic > Freshwater > Lake >...
GCGGGACGCTGCGTCGGACGCGGGCCGCTGGCCGGACGTGCCGCGGGAGGCCGAGCAGGCGGACGTGTCGCGGGACGGGGTGGCGACGGTGGGCGCGGGGCGGGAGGTCGTGTAACCGGCACTGACGGTGATCGCGTTTGTACCCTTGACATGATTTACTCCACGTCGTCCTTAATGCGTTCAATAATATCGTTCGACAGGCCGCGATTGGCGATGAACCACTGCGTTATCTTCAGCCAGCGAGTAGTGGCTGGCTCGTTCGCGAGTGCTTTGTCAAACACAACGGCGAACTGCTCCACGTCTTCAAGATAGAACCGAGCAAGCTTCTTGCGGTTCTCCTGATCAGCGGCCGCTCCGTACTCATTCAACGCGCTAAAGAACCGTCCTTCGTACGGTCGCTCCGCCACACGTACTGAGGGCATCGTCCCAGGGGGAGCTGCCGGAGCTGTATTAACCTGGTGTTGCGCGGCATCAGCCGGCGGCGCGAGCTGATCGAGATCTTTGTAGTCTCCGAGCACTCGCTGGACCCGATCATGCATCAAGTCACGCAGCTCATCGTCAGTCATTTTCGCGGCATCGGTGTTGTGATTTCTTGGCCGCACCAACACTGGGGTTCCGCTGCGGCGATCAAGCACAACCATCTGACCGGGGCGAAGCTCGGACCGAACAAACCGCTGCTGGTCTGCGTTCATATTGAGCTGCTGCACAAACTGTCTGAACCCCTTCTCTTCGTTCAATCGGTGCAGTGCGACCAAGTAAGCATTATCGATGACGCCGCCAACGAGAGACCCCGGGCGCTGGTCGATGATCATCACGCCTTGGCCGTATTTTCGTACTTCGGCGAGCATCGTATTGATGTCCTCGGCGGCTTGGGCCTTCGAATTCGATCCCTGCTTGCCGCCGCCATGATCACCCGCGAGCAGTCGATGGGCCTCCTCCAGCACCAACATATGAACTTGTCGTTCCCCGGACTCAGGAATGACCCTGCCTTCGATCGTCCCCGCAAGTGCACAGACCAGAAAGCTCATGATCAGCGCCAACGCTTGAGAGTCGCCGATCATTCCAAACTCGAGGATCGCCGGCTTTTCCATGAGCTTGCGGAGGTCGACGCACTGCCGACCCGGCGCTGGTCCACCAATGATCGTGTCGTAGTTGTCTGACAAATTTCGAAGTCGCAGATACGTCGAAGCGACGATGGTGTGGGCGTTCTCAGTCCCTCCACCCCACATTTCCTTCTGCGCCGACATTACCGTCCGCTTTCCCTTGTACGTCTCTTGGGGATCGTCCTTCTCCTTCTCGCCCTTTCCCATGGCCCCGACGACATCGGCAAGCTTCGGAAATGGCTCATCGTCGCTCTCCGCAAAGTCGATCGATGCCGCCCAACTTCGGCGACCGGCGTCGATCCGCGACTCGGGGTAGCTGTGCCGCCAGCGGAAAAACGTCTGCTCGCTAACACCCAAGAACAGAGCGACCTCGGCCGGCGCTTGCCCCGACGCCAGCCTCTCGTAGCCGACTCTCACCTGCTTCACAATGCCTTCTTCCCGCGCTTCCCACCAATCTTTGCGAAGCACCTCATATGCTTGCCTGAGTGCCATCTCAAATATCGCGGGCAGCGGATCCCACATCTCGTATGCGGCGCGAAAGCAGGACATGAGTCGACTGATGTGCGACTGAACACTCACACGGCGAGGCACCTGAAACGGATTGAAGCAGAATGGCGAGCAACGAGGATCACCAACGGTGAACAACACAACGTCGCCCGGACGCTCACCGTCAGACTTATCGATGAGCGAACGGAACTCGTTTCCACGCGTGGGGTCGATGACCAGATACGGCGTTTGTCGACGACAGCCGTTGCCAGTGGCCTCGTTCACTTTCAAGGCCCAAAGTTGGCGCAGAAACGACAAGCAAAAGTTGGTCTTGCCCGAACCCGGAGAACCGGCGACCACGATCGACCTGTCGCCCACGCCAGCAACGCCAGGAAACTGCTTCCGTTGCACCTCATTTGGCATGAACGGAACCCTGAAGTCGGTGGCCGTGTCGAGCCCACGCACCTGGACCTTGCCCAGTGAGATTGTGTCGCCATTGACGGGTGTCGGCTCAGGAAGTTGTTCAAATGGATTCGGGTAACGTGACTGGAGCCCCAGGTATCCTCCGGGCGGGACCACCGGCAGTCGCCAGACACTCAAAAGTTCACCAACGGTGAACAACGATCGCATTCTCGACAGCGACGACGCCCCTTCCGCATCCCGTTCGAGAAAGAAGTCGGGAAGGTTGAGCAGCTTTTGCACATCGCTCGAGGGCACGTGTGCCTTTGGCTTTACTGCCACACGAGACGCAGAGCCATCGATGGGGTCAAGGCGAGACAGCTCGAAGCTGAGCGGCGCGTTACTCGCGGGTTGACTCGCCGCGAGAGCTTCGGGCCACGCAAAACCCCAGGGCAGCATCTCGATGTTTCGTAAGTTGTACTCTGCGACTACCTGCTCTTCCGGAATCACTGCATGGACGGAGGAAAGACGCCGAGAGTCCGAGGACACACTCCGACGAGTGCCGCTCAACACGTGCTCTGCAATGAATGCCTGTCCCACCATCGAAGCGACATTCCGGGACTCACTCGATATTTGGACAACGCACTGGAACAAATCACGTTGCTGCAGAAACGTTTGCAATGTGGCTCTAGCAGCGATGTCGTCCAGGTTCGTTGAACTCCCGAGTGCGCTCAGTCTCTCCGCCATCGCCTGTGCCTCGACATGGGTTAGGCGACTCGGATGGACGCGAATGCTAAGAACAGTCGCACACCGCTGGGCGAGAAGTGCCGCGCAAGTGGCCAGTCCATCTGTTGACGACGGAGGCCACAGCAAAGGAACCGTTGCGGACGACCCTTTCTGGGCTTGCACCTTGTACTCGGCAAGATTGGAGTACCGGCGACCAAGACTGCCGGCAAGCGAACGGCGGATCTCCACTGAATGGTTGTAACCAGAGCCAAGCCCCACGCCCTCCGGCCGAATGAGCGCTCGCATCGATTTGGAATCAACGACTGCGAGGGGCCCCTCGTTCACCCAATCAACGGGCAGTGTAGTGAGGTCACTTGGTGCTAGCGACCGAAACCTTGAAACGAACTCATCAAGCTTGTTGTGAAGCAGATTCAAGGATGTAGCCGCAGCCTCATCGCCGAGGCTCGTCTCAACGACACCCTTGATGAGCAATACGATCCGAGGAGGATCACCTATCTCCGGAGTGCTGGAAATAGATCCGGGCGTAGATGCCGGGTGGCTGCCCCCGCAGATGCGCAGATCAAAGGTCCAGAATGGCGCATCGCGTTCGAGCGCCGCGGTCTCCCTTCTTACATGCGGCTCGGAAAGTAACTGCACGACGCGCTGGAACGCCCTGGAGAAACCAGCGACGTGCCGGCCGAATACCTCTGATCGAGACCCTCGCCCAGAGTCGGCGGATCTCGGCTCGGGCAAGTATGGCACATAGACGCCGACGGCTGCTTGCACGGACGAACCAAGCCACATGCGGGGGACAGGCCCGTTGGCTTCTGCTGCCACGACCGGCCGGCTGTCAGGAAAGGAGAGGAACCTGCTGTCCATGACTACTCCCAGGACTCGTGCAAGCTACGGCTTGCTGCTGCGTAACAGACGCGGATCAATATTCTCGGGCTACATCTAGGAGGTGCGCCCGAACGCTTGGTCAATCTCGTTGAACGCCGCGATCAACCGCTCTCGCTGATTGTCCAATTCCGCCTTCAACCTACCTGCGTCATCCATAATGGTCTTTCGAATCTCTCCGACGCCGCCCGCGATATTCCTTCCGTGAGAACTGTCGCTGCTCTCCGCGAGCATCCCGCCAGCAAGAGCCTGCTCAATGACCGCTATGCCCTCGTCGAGCTTGAGCGAAATCTCTCGCACTGAACGATCGACCTTTGCCTTGAGGACCAACTGGTTGCTAAATAGAAGCTCGTCACGGACCAGGTCCTGCAACGTGCGAACAACTTGAGTACGCTTTCCGCTCATCGTGCTCTTGAATTCATTAAGATTGCGGTGGACATCTTGATCCTGTTCGCTGACGGCGCTCTGAACAACATCAACACTGGTGATCTGCAAGTTGACCAGCGCGGACAGATCCTTGCCTAAGCATTCTTGAGATCGGCGTGCAATCGCAGCCAACAGAGAGTCCTGATCCACTTGTTCCAATGTTCTCCAGTTCTTCATCTCAGCAACAAGCAATCGAAGAATGCCCTCATAGACGGCCGGGATGATGAGAGGAGCTCGCCAAACAAGCGAGCGTGAAGGTCGGCCAGTGCGTTCCACATCAGCCAGGCTTGATGGCTCTGCGTTGTCAAAATCGGCGACAACCTCCTGCCGCAACGTCAGTTGCACCCGCACTGAACGCACTTCGCATGGAAGGTCGTCTTCGTCCACGATGCCGCAACCCGTCGGATATACGAAGCTACAGGTGAAAGTTCGAGGAACAGCCAGTACCTCGCCCGACTCCCACGGCATCTTTAGATACTCTCGTTCGTCATGACCCCGAAACACACGCAGGTGCCATGGCTTGATGATTCGGGAAACGAACGCCTGGAGGGTTGAGTCGCCGACCATCGTGGCAACGCCTACAGCCACACCTTCAAGGATCCTGCGGGCTCCAACACCGATCGCGTCTCGGCCGCTCAATAGCGGATTCGTGGTACTTGTGATCGCTCGCGAAAGACACCATTCGCCGTCGCGAATTGGAAATGCGATGCTATCGTGCTCTGGCCATGCGATGTACCCTGTCTCCCCGACAGCCAGTGACCACGCGTGGCTGTAGCCAGGTTCGCACATACGCCAGTATCCGTCGCTTTCTCGAACCTCATCTTCGCATCGCAGCAGGTCGACCTTCGATTCAAGGGAAGCCCGCAACTTCGCTGTGCTTTCTCTACAGCGCGAGATCGCTCCCTTATGCAAAAGATAGATTGCGAGCAAGGACGCGGCCGGAACTACAACACCGCCGACGATAACAGTCGTGATTGCAATAGACTGCAAGCCACCCACCACACCGAGCGGCATTGACGCAAGAACCGCTGCTCCAGCACTCAATGATTCAACCCGCATCAACGACTTGGTGAGTCTGCCAGAAAGAGAGGTCCCTACCGCCAATACAACAAGTCCCAATAGTGCGATCACTCCGCAGGCAATCGATACTGCTCGAGTTCCTGCAAAGGAAAGCGCGATCAAAGCGCAGCCAGCCGCAACTAAAATGGTCGCAGCCCGCGTGAGTCCCGCCTGTCCTCGATGAGCAAACAGGACTGCCGCGAGTACGAATGCAGCTGTCGCGACTGCACCGATCCAACCAGGAACCAATGTGAGAACCAGCGGAATGTACAGAGCCCAACTGAGCTTGGAGACGTTCGCCGCGTCGGCTCGTACAGCTTCGGCGAATCCAAGTCCTGCCAGCACATCTCGGGCCGTCAGTCCTGTCGGCATCGCCGAACGCATGACCGCCTGAGCGACGGCAAGCCAGATCAGACCGCACCCTCCGACGACCGGTGCAGCCCACAAAACGCCGTTCCATGAAGGAACGATCAGCGCCAGTGCGTTCAGGGCAACGGCGAATGCAAAGCACCATACGGCTGGGGCACGCAGCGACGCGGTTGCTATTAACAGGCGAGCGATCGCATGCTCCAATCGCTCCGGGGAATCTGGGGAGCGACGGTTGATCATTGGTTGCCTCCTGTATCGGATGCGGCTGCGGGTTTTCTAAGTTCCTCTTGATTGAGATGTATGATCGCATCGCGTAATTTCTCCGCGTGCTGCACAATCGCATTGCATCGACGTGTCAGATCGCTTTGAAGAGGCGGAATCAGCTGCTTTGCCAGTGCATGAAAGTCGCTCGAATCCCGAGGATTCGTCAAATCCTGAGCACCGCTGTTGAGACTATCCTTAAGCCGTCGCTGGAACCCACCTCCGGGGTCCGTGTTGAACTCAATATCTCCCGAAGACAACAGCCGAGCCGGCCTTGAGAGCCCTGTGAGCATGTTCAGCTCATCGTTAAGACGCCCCATCGGGTCTGTTAGTCTTGCCCGGAGGTTTGTGGTCCATGTAGAGAGTTGAAGCTCAAGGTGCTTCTTCTCACGTTCAGCGATTGACACCCTAGCGGTCAGCACACTCTGGAGGCGGGCTTCCTCTTGCTCTACGTACAGCTTTAGCACAACACCGGAGAAGAACGTCTTCACCAGCGTGCATGATGGCGTAGGTGGGTGCTCGTCTTCGCCTGCGATGAGTTTGGCCCATCCAGCGTTCAGCTCATCCGTGACATCGCCAGATATTGTGACGAGTTCGGAGTACTCTCGCTGACTCGCGAGACGTTGGAGTATCCTGACGACATGCGACTCGACGGCGAGGAGGTAGTTGCGATGATCTGAAAACACAATGCCAATTGTCGGATCCGCAGCATCGATCTCAATGCTGGTGTGAACCGCAACATGGGCACGTACCAAGATATTGTGGCGAGTCTTTATCTCCTGTCCCTCGCCACCGTGAATAATTATCTGCCATCGGCGGCAACGCTGCAGCAAATCGATGTGCGTGTGACCGCCGCCGTCCGGATCCCCACCGACCTCGGACCCTGCCAGCTCAGTGACGAGGCACAGGGAACTTGTGTCCGTGAATCGACGCCCAGCGACAGAATCCTCGCCCGGCAGCTTGGCCACGAATCCGAGGGGGACGGGCGCGAAGAACAAAGTTCCCTTCCTTGGCGTTCCCGCGTGCCAGAACCATCCGGTTCGACACGGCATCCGTAGTTTGTAGCTCATCTCTGTTGCGTCAACAACTCGAATCTGCCCAGCTCGCGGGATGAGGATTGCCGCGAGGGCACGCAACGTTTGAGGCATGTTAAGAACTGCCTCCATTTTCTCAGACCTAGGAGCTTTGGCGAGAATGAGTACGACTACGCCCAAAGCCAATATTGCGATGGAAAAGACAAGAGCCAGGATGTTGTCGCCAGGCATCAGCTCGCCTCCACGGAAAGATTGGCGAGCCAAAGCACAGGCTCGACGACGTTCCAAGGCCTAAGTCGCGACTCTTGGTCGGACCCGCGCCTACCAAAACCGACGTGAACGCCGGCGATTAGATTGGCACGAACGGTAGAAAGAAGTCTCACACGAAGAGCCTCAGGAATCAGTTCCCATCGCCCCTGATGTTTGGCGGGAAGAGACTCCCAGATCTCAAGTAACTGCTGGGAAGGAAGCTTCGGCTCCCTCTCTCTATCCCAACGCGATTGATCGCTGGCAGATAGGAGACTCCGCTCTGAGGCTATTTGCTCAGACAGACGGCCTTTGAGTGCATCCCGCAGAATCTCCCACGGCCCAGCATCGAAAATGGGATTGTTACGAAAGTCGTGGCTTCCCAATCGAAGCGGGTCCGTGAAGATCGGGAGATTCTGCGAGTAGCGATATCCTCGGGCGTCGTCGCCTTCGATTGCCCCGTCTATCCGCTGGGCAGGATCGGGGACGAGCTCTCGGAGTCTGCCTGATTCGGCCACGGTTCCTGTTCGACGGATAGTGCGAGAATCAGCGAAAGCCCGAATATTCGGTGCCCCGTTTAGCCAACCAGTTGCGGACACGAAGTGCCATGAGTTGTCGAGATGTCGATTCTCGATTTGCTTGAGCAAGACAAGACGGCCAGGGTGACTCTGGACCCAACGACGTGCGTCTCGCACGCGGAATCGCCGTTGGCGAAGGCCGGTGTCGGCCTTCGCAAAGCACACCGCCACGCGAGGGCGCTTCTGCATGTTGAGCCCAGGTTCCACCCTCTCCCATGTCTTGAGCCATAGATCGGGATGTGTTTCAGGATCGAGCAGCAGAAGTACGCCTGTACACTCCCTCAACGAGTTGTGGATTGCAGCGAGGGATTCCGCCTCGGGACTTCTTTCACCATAATTCCCCTCAAGTACTTCGCCAGCCGGGTCGAAGCAATCAATCTCGAACCGGTCTGAGCCGCGAGTGACGTCGAAGGAAACTCGATCCGCCGTGTCCTGAACGCGTGTGCCCGGCGGGAAGAAGCCAGCCTCGACAAAACGCCGTAGAAACGCCACATACTCCGCCGGATTACGAAGTCGCGACGTGTTCGCTTGCGATGACTGGGGCCGCGGCTCCACCGTCCGTACCGTCGCGGCCCAATCAGCCCGCTCAAAGGCGGTCTTTAAGACAGCGAGGAACGTGCTCTTGCCCGCACGCCTGTGGCCGACGACTCCGATCTTGGGGGAGCCTTGGCTGCCGGAGGTTGTTGGAACACCTTCCGCTCGCTTAGAGGCAGCTATCGAGTTTGTCGCTTGAGGAGTGCTCATGGGTTCAACTAGCTCAGCCCTGCGTCACGGCCCACTGATAGACATCCCAATACCGCGCTTCGGCGCACTCCAGCAAACGTTCCAGGGCACTTGCCACGGTTTCAGACCGCAATCCATCCACACGAACGTCGCTTTCGATCACGATCCAGCCCCCATTTGCGGCATCGCCAGGTTGAAACCGGAACTTGACGCCCGGCTCGTCTCTGTTGAGACGGTCAATCTCGGCAAGGCGATTGCCAAGCTGCGTTCTGTCGGAAGGCATCGGAACGGCATCCCCACCCACGAGGTAGAGAGTGACGGTCAGATACTCAGTCTGGGGCGGAAGCACCGATTGAACACGCGTCAGCTCAAAATCAACGAAAAACTGGATGTCTTGCTCTGTCCGCTCGGGAGTCACCGGGATGAAGGGAGTCTCCCAGCGGAGCACTTGATCTGCGACATTGAGTGGTGCTGGCGGAACACCAACGGTTACCGCAGCACACGCACTCTCGATGACTTCTCGAAGCGGACTGGTGATCTCGGGCATTCCACGGCTCCTTGGTTGACGGCGGTCCGCGAGGGCGCGACCTTGGACGGCATGGTATCTCCGACGGGGAGTCCGGGGAGGCGTCGGGCAACCCAGTTGTGGACCCTGGGGATAGGGTGTGGAAATGGGGGCGGAGACGAGCGGAACGCGGGACGGCTGACCCGAGCACAGGGGCGCTGGGCTATAATCGGCCGAAGCCGGTCTCAGGCCACTCTTGGCGAGAAAGTCTCGACCGTAAAGCGTTTGGAGAGGAATAGATGCTCGAGATCCTGCGTTTATACTTCTCTCGCGTACTCGCTCGTCAGGCGTCGCAGCTGCTCTCATGGGAGCTTTTTGCGGCACTGGCCGTCAGCGGTGCCATTGTTGCCGCCAAGTATGCCCCTTCAGGTCAATTGGCATCGGTGCAGATTCCGCTGGCTGAGTTCACCAAGTTGCTGGGAACCTATGGTGCTTTGGGAATGGGTACTTGCCTCACCACCCTTGCTCTAGCGGCTCGCTGGACTAGCGGCGACTTTAACGATTTTTTTCGCTCAAGTGCTGCAACCGACAGCCGGATGGCGAGTTATTCCGCATTGCTGTTCAAGCTCTCCTGGGCAGCGATCTCTCACTGGCTGGCACTCTTGATAGGCCTACTGGGATCGCTTTTTGCGCCCAGAACATGGCTGCTCATTCCTAGGAGCGACGACCCAATCGTTGCGTCATGGTGTGGTCCTGCTTTGGTCTTCGTGTTTTGCTATTGCGTGATGAGCTTTTTATCCGTTTTGCTCGGCGTTTCTGTTCTGTGCATGATTCGAAAGGACTTCATGGACGGTTCGTCTCAGGGACGTGAGTAGGTGTCGAACGTTCCTCGCCGAGCTTCCTTGACGACGCTCATCGAAGATGTTGCAGACTATTCAGTTGGTTGTCGATATTGCGTTCGCTGCCCATAGCCCGCGATGTCTCGGTCGGTTTTCCTCTACCCAGGTTCCAGCGAACAGATGGGCACCCAGGAGGAACCCCCTCGAATCGGGGCTGGACTTCGACTCTCCAACCGTCGGGTGGAAGTACATCGGCGAATACAACGCCACGTCGTCGTACTGAGTGACCACCCGGGCGATCAGCCCCGGCCCGGCTTGGTCTCCGACGTACCGGCGCTCGAAGAACGACTCTTCGATCATCGCCACCGCGTGCCACATCGCCGGGTGATTGGGCGGGAACCCCAGCGCCGCGTTTGACACGATGTCGAGCTGCTCGCACGCGGCCCAGGCCCGGACTTCCGGCGGGCACATCTCGTCCAGCGGACGGATGGGCTTCACGTCCGTGTCGAGGTAGACGCCGCCGAAGCGGGCCAGCAGCTCCAGCCTCAGGATGTCCGACTTCATCACACAGCCGGGCGTGCCGCCGACGTTACCGGATGCCGCCCAAGCGTTGCGGTTGAGGATCGGCGGCAAGTTGTCGTCGGTCCACAGCCGCATCTCCCAGTGCGGGTTCATCTCGGCGAACCTACGACGCCAGCGCCGCTGTTGCAGGGGCATCTCGCCCTTGCCCAGCCAGATCTGGTGCAGGACCCGCGGGATCGAGGTGGTGCGTGCGGCGGTGCTCAAGCCACGGCCTCCACGCTCTTGGCCTGCATGAACCCAAACGCGCCGCCGTGGTCATTTGCGGCTTCCTCGCCCTGCTCGAAGAGTGCCCAGTGGAAAGGCACGACGTCACGGAAGTGTCCGTGGTCGCGGACAACACGGGTGAGGAACCCCGGCCCGCTCTGGTCCCACACGCCGCGATAGACCAGCACCGAGTGCGGCAGGTCGCGGATCGCATGCCAGAGCATCGGGTGGTTCCGCGTCGCGCCGAGCACTGACGGCGAGAGCATGTGCGGGCGGCTCGCGCCGTGACTGGCGATCGTCGAGCAGAACGCGCCAACGCCGGCGACGAGTTCATCGAGCGGCTTCAGCGGCAAGCGATCGGGATCCACGAAGACACCACCCTCGCGGGCCAGCACCTCGTACCGCAGCAGATTCAGACGGGCCGCCGACGCCGCGGGCTCGCTGAGATCAAGTGTCTGCTGCCACGGATCGTGGTTCAGGATCGGCGGCCCGTCTGAATCTGCTGCGGTACGA
>Ga0163154_10009655_pt1 | contig 10950 bp, 8 predicted proteins | sample OliLakLV19MP9P1_FD_148649 | JGI IMG/M metagenome (GOLD analysis project Ga0163154, IMG submission 148649) | Freshwater microbial mat bacterial communities from Lake Vanda, McMurdo Dry Valleys, Antarctica - Oligotrophic Lake LV.19.MP9.P1 | ecosystem: Environmental > Aquatic > Freshwater > Lake >...
CGGGTGGGCTCGGCGGGCGGTTAGATGTCGTTTCCGATCGTGTGTCGCCCCGTAGCCGTGTAAGGTGCCCTGGGTCCTCGGACCTGTCAGTTTTGCGTCAGTCCAGACTGCCCGCGGGGTGGCGATGCCCTCGTTTGCGCATCGTGCGGGTATCGCATTTCTCTACACCCTCATCGACCCGCTTTCCTACGCGGTGCCGGGCACGCATATTTTGTGATCTCGAAGAACCTCTTAGTGCGCCCACCACGTTCCGGCGTTGGATCGGAAAACCAGGATTTGACGTAGCCCTTGATTTCAAGCCGATCCAGAGTGGTGTAGACGGCACCGAGGGAAACTGATCGCAGGCCCTCGGCCAGTTTCTCCACTTGCTCATGGACGGTCATCCCGTAAGCATTCTGCCCAAGCATCATGAGTGCCGAGAGGATGAGCATCTCGAATTCGCCTAAATTGTCGCCTTTTGCCATTACTCCCACATTGAAGAAGTCGATTTCCCGAAAGTCAAAGCCTCGTGACGGCTGGTCGAGGACGTCGGGAGAAATGCCCTTGCCCGGTCTGCAATTGCCCTCCTGGTAATTTGGTCTATGTCGTATTTCTCTGCATGCCCTCTCTCAAATCATGCCTGGCACCATCGGTCGATGCCGTCCCATTTGGCCTCATCCCCAATATGAGGAATGTCGAGGGCACTTGGGCTTAAGCGGACCTCCACAAAGAGGAACGGTGGAAAAAGGACCAGGCTCACTAGTCGCCAGTAGCAAAGCCTGCCAACCGGCGTGTTGACTAAGGTTTCTTCAGGTTGTTGATAAGTTGCTGTGCTTGGTCCTGGCTCAATGAAAAGGTGGCCGTTAATGCGACACCAAGCTTGTTCGATCCAAGGTCGACGAACTTTGCGGTCCTGAAGGTGGGATTGTACGCAGTCAACCCCGCCGGAAACGATCCCTTGAGGTTCGAAGGATCGATCGCCTGTAAGATCTTCGCGCTCAACCAATCTGTCAAATAGGGGCCGACGAGCGAGCTCTTGAATATAGTGCCAAGCACCCCATCACCATCGATCTTCTTTATCGTCGTGTCGACCCCGATTTCTTTTCCCCCAGGCCGAACCGCCAGAGCCAGACCGATCGTAACATCTCCGTTCTGCTCGAAAATCTTGTTCTTGCCTATGAAGCAGGTCCACCGCTCGTAGTGTGCGCCGACGTAAACATCCGCCGATGACCGGAGGTCGACCGTGTGCAGGCGAATGACCTCGGAGCAATCGTCGTTCTTGTTCCCCTTGGCCTGCACGATACCTGGTATCACCTGTTGCAGGTTCGAAAGGTCCACACTGGAATTGATTTCAACATCCATCCGCTCCTGTCCCGCAGGCGTGAAGAGCTTAAGTGTGCCGCTTCCCACGAAAGTCACGGATGTACCTTCGATGGGAGTCGAGAACGATTCCGGGCCGAACTTTAGTTGGATTTGTGCATTCGCAACCCTAGCCATACAGATAGTCAAGCCCACGACAACAAGGATTAGTTTCATAGTTGAGTTCCTTTCATCTTTTTCTCTTTCATTCAAAGTATTTTTGTATGATGGGCCGATATAGATCGGCTAGATCAGGATTGGCCCCTGATTCGGCCCGGTGATACCATCTGACTGCACCGAATACACGTGAGCAGTCAGTCTTCCAACCGTTCGCGATTCCATCCTTCATCCGCCGCTCCACTTCCGTAGAGGGTACCTCAAGATCAAGGCCGTATTTGTCGCGATACGCTCCGAGAAAGGACCCGTAGCTCACATCTCGGTTCTTGGCATACCGGTGTGCCGCTTCCCGAACCGTCGGGCTTGGAAATCGCAGGAGTGACAGCAGCAGCATTACTATCAGATTCAGATCATCGCCGGTATCGTCTCGATTCGTGGCTGAAAACGCAATCCGTAGGTCGACATTGCTCGCCAACTCCCGTTCGCCTCCAGGTCCGTTGCCATCGCCGGCCTTGAGCGGATCTTCATTCCAGGCCCGCCGGAACAAGTTAATTGTTATAGGGCCAACGATATCGCCCGAATGGACAGTCTTCATGCCTAGAACAGTTTTGAATTCTCCGTTGAAGGTGTGTTTGGTGCCCCAAAGAGGATCTTGCGGAAGCTTGTTCCACAGTCTCCGTAGACGGTCTTCCATGCCATGAACGCCCATTGCAGCCACTAGCGGAACCATCTGATCTCGGGAAAATCCGAACTTCTTGTCGTAGGGGTTATTCCAAGGCTTCAACTTTGGATGGCGGAAAAATACACCGTCCTTCGACGGTTCAAGTAGGTCTAAAGCGTCAACCGCCGCCGCGAGCTTGCGGTTACTGTGAACCGGCTGATTCAGGACGTTCTTCCTGATCCAGGCGCCGAACCAAAACCAACCTTCCCTCTGGGCTGTATCCCCTCCGTCGAGATTCCGGTGCACGATAAGGCCGTCCGGGTCGGTCTGCAGGCTCGGACTCGGCTGCGCGAAAGCTGTTCTCTCAAGCAGAACGGATCCAATCAAACCGACTCGGTTAAACAAGGTCCTTCGAGAGAGTCGGTATCTTCTGTTTTGAAGCTCAAGCACGCTGATCCGGCTCCTTCCGCATTCTGCCGTGCCCCAAGGCTCGGCCGCCATCTCTCACTAGAGAATAGCGGATTTCTGAGATGGAAGATGACAGGAATGAAGAAAAATAGGATGGGATGGATCCCTGTTGGGTGTACCAGGTGCGACCTGGTGCGACCCCAAGGCCACGCGCTGACTTTCCCAATTGATCGGCGACAATTAGAAATCCCTACCGTGTGCAGGGAAAAATAGTTGCTGATAGATAAAAGTAGTTGACGCCAGACACCCAATGTGTTAGCGTTCTGTCTACACTTTTGCGAATACCCGTCAAGGAAGATTCATTTTGAGGATCAATACGTGATTGAACTGCGGACCCAAGAGAAGCTTTTCAGCGAGACGTGCTCGACAATACTGCGGAGTCGATGGAATCGCTTGTTGATCGCCGCGTCATTGTTAAGCGGCGTGGCGAATGCTCAACTTGGTGGCTTTGGGTGCCCCATCGCCGGCAAACCTGCGATCCGGCAGGGGGATGCCGTAGCGGCATCCGGTGGTCGCTTCAATAGTGGCAGAGCCGCTGGCTCGAAGCATGGAGGGTTGGATCTCAACTCCACTGTAGGAACATCTGTAATGGCGGCGCTGGAAGGCCGGGCCGCCGTCGCCCAGAAAGGTTGGGGTCACATGGGCCACACGGTTATTCTAGACCACGGTGCTGGGGCATATACGGTCTATGGCCATCTAGATTCCGTCGATGTTATAGAAGGTGCACTGGTCACCAAAGGGCAGAAACTCGGAACGGTCGGATATTCTGGCAATGCTGCAGCGCTAAAGACCGCCGAACTTCCCCCTCATCTTCATTTTGCGCTTATTCAAGCCGGTCAAACGGGCCTTGCGGACCTAGGCAAGCCATTGCGGAAAATGAGAGACTGGGCAGATTACTGGAAAGGACTGGATATCCAATTGACCGGGCCGGTAAACCCGGGTCTGTTCGGCATGAGTGACTGCTGGACTGGAAGCACGACAGTCGGCGCACCAGGCGAGAAATAGTGACTGAAAATGTAGTCAACTTGCGGGTTGCCGTAGAGTTGCGCCAAAAGGTTCTCAGATTCTTAAAGATAGGAGTTTTACATCATGTCAAGGCCCATACTCACTTCCGCTCTAGTTAGCTTTCTATCGCTCCTCGTGACGGCACCGTCTGTACTGGCGCAGCCAAGTGCAAGTAGTGAGTTGAAAATCTTGCAAGAGCAACTCGCCGAATTGAAACGGGACTTCGAAGCCTTTAAGAGTAAGCAGACAGCCCACGAGGAGGCTCTATCCCGTACTTCGATCACGGTCTTACCAGTCGGTTCTATAGTGGCATACGCTGGACCGGTCAAAGGCCTGTTGGACACGAATTCGAGTTGGAGACTATGCGACGGCTCTGATGTTTCTGGGATAGCCTACCCCGTTTTGTGGCAGCGGCTCGGAACAGCATGGGGAGGTTTAGGTGAATCCAGCTTCAGGCTACCGAATTTGCGAGGACGGTTCCTACGGGGGGTTGACGGTGGAGAAGGCTTAGATCTCGACGAAAGAACGCCTAGCGGTTCCTTGAAGCCGGAAGAGGTCGGTTCCCTCCAAGACGACGCCATTCAGAACCACAAGCATTCCGATAACGGCCATCAACACAACATTCTGGCAACCTACATCAACACTGCCGATTGTGGCAACATACATTGCGGCGCGCTGATCGATGTCAATCGCGCGACAGGAAACCGCGGTGGAGATACAAGCGCTAATAAAGCCGACATCGGCGGTGTTGAAACCTTTAGCGGGGCGTCTGGAGTTAAGTATTCAAAGTCTGAAACAAGAGTTAAGAATAGTTATGTCTATTGGATAATCCGCGTCAAATAGCTTCAGGCAGAAACCCCTGTATGCATTCAGTTTAGGAGACACATCGTTCGATATGAAAAACCGTCAGCCTTGGTCGATCATAAAGATATTCGCGTGCTTCGCCATCTTCTTTCTTCTGCCAATATCTAGGCTCGAAGGGAACCAGCTGCAATCGACAGCGTCAACTGTGCTGGCTTTAAATGCGCGGCTAAGGGCTCTATACCTTGAAGTCAACACATTACATTTCTCCGGCTCTCCTATCGACAAAGTCAACCAACTAATCGCTGGCATCGAAGAACTGAGAGCAGTAGACGCTGAGGTTGCCCTTCTTGGACCAGGTGTAACTGATTATCTCCTAGTAGATGATGCCAATAGGTCTCGGGCCATGGCTTGGGTTCATGCATGGGCTATCTTTAGTCGACTCGCTGCTTCCTCGGCAATGGTAAATGTCGACGATACCACGAGAACGAAGCTAATTGGAGCGAACGACAAGTCTGCCTTGGGATTACTGCTCTTGACCTACCGGCAGCTTAGGGTAGCTGACGGCACGTCCGAACCCGTGCGGCACCTGCTGAGCAGCGGGGCCCATTTGTCATACTTGCTCGCATATAAGGAGTCCTGGCCGACGAGTCCACCAGAAGGGATTGACCACAAGTACTTTCTTCCATCTGCCGAGGACATCTTAGGTTCCCCGAAAGATGCTCCAGAGTTGGAGCGGGGACTGCTGAGTCTCTGGCGTCTCGTCAACCTTCAATTGGACACTTGGCAGGACTTGGATGTTCATTATCTTAAGGAGGGCCAAACTGATCGCCCCTTTAATGATGCCGTCAAGAAGAGAGCGGCCCTATTGATTGAGACCTCTACAGGGAAGCGTGGGTTGGTCCAAGCCAATCGAGCAAAGACGGCGCGTGTGGCGACATGGCTGCAATCGGTTTTGGATAACCCCGATCTGAGGTATCTGGATGACGGGCCGGCGTCTACCGGCAGGGTAGGCGCTTTCAAACAACGAGTCAACAAGTTGCATCTGTTCTTGATTTTTCGCCAGAACATCTCCGATGAGAAGTACCTCGCGGACACGCTGAAACAACTTCAAGACCTTACCAAGGAGTCGGATAAAGATCCGAGGAAAGTACTGCGCGACCTAGTGGATGCGGCAACTCCAATTGGTGATGAGAAGGAGGAGGTCCTTTACGAAGCGGGGATTTGGCTGCGCTACCTGTTGCTACTCAGCTATCAGGGAGAGGGGCAAGTTGTCGTTCCTGAGAGTCAGAACTCTTTGGAGTCCATCTGGAAAACGTATAATCTCCCCCAATCCTTGACGCTCACGATTCCCGCAGGGTCGACTACAGCCGCAAAACCGGAGAAGCCTGCCCCGGGGCCCGCTCTTCTTCGATGGGATTCCTGGCCAACTCCGGGGAGTATTGCGTACGTGCTCAATGACGTCTCACACGTTACCCTCGAGTTCCTGCGCTTTCAGGAGCGGATGGCAACGAAAGAGGGAATTCGATTTCGCTCGTTGGATAGTGCATCGTCGCGAGGAGACTACATGAATGCTCTCAAGACGGAGATCAAGGCAATCGAAGATGGTGGTCTTGGTCGATTGGCGCCGTACTTTGGATGCGAGGGCGGCAGCGGTAGTGCTTGCCTTGCTACTTCTCAAGATCCCACGGCGATATTTAGTGAAGGCGGGGCTTGGGTTCGCGCATTCCGGCAGACCGCTGCAAGTGCGGAGCAGGAGAGATTGGTTCACGAATTGCGATTACTCGCCCGTGAGGTCAGTAACGAATATCAGCTCCACCAACTGGTCGCAACGACGTATAGTTCGTCGGCCGAACCGGAATCGGCGCTTGCAATGGCAAGAACACTCCAGACCTTTGGAGGACTCACGGGGCTAAGTCTTTCGAATCCCTACGCGCTACCGAGGAAGACCTTCGAGCAATATACAGTAGAGCTTGATCAGGCGATTAAGCGTCTCAATAAGGGACTCAATCTGATCGAGGCTGACAAAGAACTGAGGTTCGTTTTCAAAGAACGCCAGAGGTCGTACGAAAACGCTAAGTCGGAGTTGACGGCGAGTCATCTTGGGCGCGACATTGCGGCGCGAGCAATCGTTGTTCAAGATCTTTTTGGTAAAGTGGCACTCCTAGATGTGGAGATTGCCGAACTCGGGACGAAAATTGGCGAACTTGAGGTTAGCGGTCACCTCAGCAAAGTCGAAGCCGACTTGAAGTTACTGGCGTATCGAACCCGCCTTCGAGACCTGGCAGCGTCCAAGGTGGAAGCTTTAATGGCCGCCAGTCAACGTGCGATTGAGATGGTGGAGAGTGCATCGCGAGATCTAGCTGCGCTTGCGCCGCAACTTAAGGCGAGTGCAGCAAATATCAAGAGCAAGAAAGACCAGCAGAATACGCTCAATCTGGTCAACTCGGTTATCACTGTCCTGGGTGTTGCGCTTGCGCCATTTACGGCAGGATCGAGCATTGCTATAGCAGCAGAGCTCAAACAGGCCATTACAACGATAGAAGCGGTCAAGAATACCGATTGGAGCCAGCTCCCGGAAGCAATCGCCGCCATCGAAAAAGTAGACGCGTTATTGAATCAGACGCTAAAGATCGATATGGGGAAGTTTTTGGGCGGCAAGCTCCAAACCGCGTTAGGTGACGTAAGCGGGTTTCTCAAGTCCTCGCAGCAATCGATGGATTCCGCCGGCCAAGAGCTTTTCAAGACAATCAAAGATCTCAAGAGTCTGGACGAGATCCAGAAGTTCGCTTCGGTGATCGCGAGCGGCCTTCCCGTTACGTTTGACAAAAACACAAGCACTCTTCGGATTGATGCAGCCAAAGATTCAATTGAATTGAAATCTAAAGCAATTCAGAGTGCTTTCAACTCCGTCCTAGACTCGGGAGGGATGTTTGTGAATGACTTCGGGACTCGGAGTGAACACTTGTCTAGTCTGATTTCGACAGCTGACCTCGAATTGGGGGCTGCGCTGAAACAATCGATCGACAAGCTGATCCGGCCCCTCCCCTCCCAACTGGCTGATGCAGCAGGTCTAACCGACACAGTTGAACAACTCAAGAAGGCGCGCAAACAAGTGGGAGATGCCATTGGCACCCTTGATTCAGAAGGCCAGCGGGTCCTTGCTCAATTGTTTGCCTCGGGGATGGTCGTCGTTCGCGAGACGGTATCAAAACGCATCGTTGCGATTCAGGGCGCAGTGAACGGTGAGATTGAAAAAGAGCGGGAGAAACTTAAGAAGTTCGCAGGTCTGATTCAATCCGACGCCATTAAAAAGATCACGAAACAAATCGAGGAGATCAGTTTAGACGTCAACAAAAAGGTCCAAGGGTTTGTTCAAACGAACGACGATTCAGGCCTCATTACCTATTCAGTTAACGGCATTCCAGCGGAAATTGAGCGGGTCCGACGGTCTCTAGCGGAACTCAAACAAAATCTTGAAGATGCGCGGAACGCTCTTGAAGACAAGGACACTGAGTTATCGATTGCCTCGTATGACGCTGAGGCATCCAAGTTTTTCCTCCAATCGAGTAAGCTGCGGAGAGATCAAGCGGAATTCGCCGCAACGAAGGCTGGGCTTGGATCTGACATTTCTCGACTAATGAGTGAACAGAAGACGTTAGAACTTCAACAGCAGAAAGTGTTGTTTGATGCTTCTGTCAGGACCGTGGATATGGCCAGGGCGGCTCTTCTTAGGAGTTACTCGGCTTGTTTGGCACGCGGGTTTAACCCCATGGCAATTGTCGATGGCGATGCCCGAGTGCTGCAGCCGTTCGCTGGGCTCAGCGTTCGCGGCCTGCTAGATGGTGGGGCAAAATCGACAATTGAGAATGAGGAGGTACTACAAACACGCGTAGCAGACAACATAGTTGGCCTGATTCAATGGACAAGAATGCTACGTCTAGACACAAACTCAGTGGCGTCGGAGCGATACCTAAGCGTCGCAAAGGCCCTGCGGCGGCGAAGCCTGAATGATCTGATTGCAAACCGAGATGAACTGGTGCGCCACTTCACTGATGGAGCGTCCGCGCGAATCAAGGGACCTCGGATCCATGGGACGGAGAAATTAAACAAGAAAGCGCTGATTTGGTTGCACGAAAAGGAGCCCGGTGAACGATCTGCCTGGCTAAGGCCGCTCTCTCAAGAGCAGCAGCGTATGGCTCTAGCTGCGGTGCGGATGACCTTTTCGATGGATGAGCCGCAGAATATAGATACCGATCACAAGCCTGCCAACGAGAAAAGCTCATATTATGCCAAGCTAGAAAATACCTATGTGATGAGATTGCCCGCGGAGGATCCTATTATAAATACATCCAACCTATTTTTTGTACTGGTTGCGCCATCCGTACCAAGGTCTCACCCTGAAGAGTTACCGAGCGGCCTGTCTGACGGAGACGCGGAGTATCTGAAAGAGGTCAGGCCAGTCAATAATGAGACGGCAGAGGCGAGCTACTTAAAGAACATAATAGATGAACTAGTTGGTGGCGCAAACAAATTGAAGCTTTCTGGTGCGATTGGCGAGTGGACGGTTTATCTTTTGACATCCCAGGCGATTTGTTCAAGTTCGGCTAAGCTAGGATGCCTGAAGAACGAGACCCTAGATAAACTGAGGGAGAATCTTACTCTCTCTATACGTATTCCATATTTCGAAGTGCCTCCAAAGGTTCACTAGTCACCTCTGGAAGATTTGACTGATTGCACGAAAAGGAGAAGTAGAGTGATTGAAAATACCTGCTCGCTGACGATTGTTGGGGAGGCTGGAGCTGAAGTGTCTGTGCGTTACAGAGACCGTGGTGACGAGCCACCACCACCAGTCTTCGATGGTCATGTTGGGCCGGAAGGTGGCGTGACTATCACTGTTCCGTGTGCCTACTTGGTTGTCCTTAGTCCCGGATGTGAAACAGCGATAGCAGATTTGCGCGAGGGTGCCGATGAGACTGTACATCTTCTTAAGCGATAGGTTGAACGTCCCCGGCCGGTAGCGGGAGGTCCGAGTCTGCTTCCTATCACGAGATGCCGCCGGGATCCGCCGAGACCATTGGAATGCATTTTTGCCGGCGCGATGGAGCATCTTGAGTTAGAAGGCGACGAAACAATTCAGCCGTTAAATCTGCCCAACACAAGAGAACTACGGTTATTGAGGAGATGTCTATGATACTGAGAGCGGCTTTGGAAAGGTTCCTTCTTGGCTGGCGAGATGATTTGAGCCCAGCTTGGCGGGCCGTCTTGGACGGCATCGATCCGGCCTTTAGGCGTGTTCCTGAGGAGTTAGTTCTGCCGGACGACGAAATCATCTTTCCCGCTCGGAGGGGCTCGCCTTTCGCACGGACTCCCGCCGGAGGACATCTATTCCGTGCTTTGGACTCAATCGCTCCAGATGATGTCCGCGTCGTAGTTCTCGGCCCTCATCCGTATCCGAATGTGGCACATGCGACGGGGAGATCTTTCGAACAGGGCGGTCTGACGGCTTGGTCAACCAACCCGACCAACGTTTTAGATGGACTGCAACGAATCGTTCAGGCGATGGTGTCCGCCAGGACGGGACGAAGCCAGTATCTTAAAGGGGACACCGGGTGGCTGCTGCTAATGGGTGACCTGCAGAAAGGGAAAATCGTGCTTGACTCGCCGCCAAAGCTATTTGAGAAGCTTGAGCGTGAGGGCGTTCTGTTTCTGAACACCGAGCTGACGCGGAGCGGTGAGCCGGGCGACCCAAAGCAACAAATTGACGGCCATGCCCTCCTGTGGCAGCCGATTGTTGAGCGCATCTTGGTATACCTTGCCACACGACCCGCTGGGCAGGTTGTGTACCTTCTGTGCGGGCAACGTTCCATTGAGGTTTTTGCTCAAAGCGGAATTCAGAATAAAGCGGTGGAACTGGGCAGCTGGGGAGTACGGATAGACGCCGTCCTTCACTCCGACCCCTCTGCTCCGGCACCTTTGGGGACGAAGTTTCTAGAAGCACCTAATCCTTTCGTCTGTACGAATGATCGTCTTGTAGCGATGGGTGGAGTTCCGATCGGCTGGTGACGTCGCTGGGTGGAGGGAAATCTCCGTGCCCGGCACCGCTTAGGAGAGAGGGTCGTTGGGGGTGTCGAAAAATACTATACCCGCACCATGCGCGAACGAGGGCATCGCCACCCCTCAGGCAGACTGGACCGACGCAAAACTGACAGGTCCGAGGACCCAGGGCACCTTACACGGCTACGGGGCAACACACGAAGAAGAACAAACTCAACCGCCCGCCGAACCCACCCGCTCGCCGTCGTCCGCCGCCCAGCAATCCGCCGGCCGGTTGTAAATATGCGTGCCAAATATGCGTGCCCGGCACTGCGTAGGAAGGAGGGCAAATGAGGTTGTAGAGAAATGCGATACCCGCAGAGCGCGCAAACGAGGGTATCGCCACCTCGCGGGTAGTCTGGACCGACGCAAAACTGACAGGTCCGAGGACCCAGGGCACCTTACACGGCTACGGGGCAACACACGATCGGAAACGACATCTCAACCGCCCGCCGAGCCCACCC
>Ga0163154_10009659_pt1 | contig 10948 bp, 8 predicted proteins | sample OliLakLV19MP9P1_FD_148649 | JGI IMG/M metagenome (GOLD analysis project Ga0163154, IMG submission 148649) | Freshwater microbial mat bacterial communities from Lake Vanda, McMurdo Dry Valleys, Antarctica - Oligotrophic Lake LV.19.MP9.P1 | ecosystem: Environmental > Aquatic > Freshwater > Lake >...
GGATCGAAGGGTGGGCAGTGCCGTGGCGGAATTCGCGAGAATGCCGGCTCCGCACGACGTGGCAGCGAACCGCGTCCGGTGTGAAGCGGGTCAGCCGCCCCGGAGTCTGCGCGACGGGCGCTACAGGAGGGGGCGTCGGCTTACGCCAGCACCATCACCAGCGCCTGCGCGAGGAAGACGCGCAGCAGCATCACCAGCGGGTACACGCTTGCATACGAGACCGACGGGGCATCCGACTTGGTGAGCGTGTTCGCGAAGGCGAGCGCCGGCGGGTCGGTCATGCTCCCGGCGAGCAACCCGCAGAGCGAGACGAAGTTCTCCCGGCGCACCACCCGGGCCCAGATCGCGACCACGGCGATGGGGATCAGGGTGATGGCCGCGCCCCACGCCATCCAGACCAGGCCGTTGGCCGAAGTGACGAGATCGAGGAAGCCGTGGCCCGATTTCAAACCCACGCAGGCGAGGAACAGGACGATCCCGATTTCGCGCAGGGCGAAATTGGCGCTTGGCGGGAGATACCACACGAGCGGCCCGATCCGCCCGATCTGGCTGAGCAACAACGCCACCAGCAACGGTCCGCCCGCGAGTCCGAGCTTCAACGGGGCCGGGATGCCGGGGATCGCAATGGGCATCGAGCCTAGCAGGACGCCCAGCGCGATGCCGACGAACACCGGGATGATGTGCGGGTGATTGAGTTGCTTCTGGGAGTTGCCCAGGGTTTTGGAAACCTTGGCCAGTCCTTCCGCGGGGCCGACCGCCGTCACGATGTCGCCCGGTTGCAGGCGGAGGGCGTCGTTGGCCGCGAACTCCACGTCGCCGCGGGCGATGCGAGTCACCACCACGCCGTGTTGCTCCTCGAAGCCGAGTTCCGCGATGGCTTTGCCCAGCGGGTTCCGCTGGCTCACGACGATGCGTTCGCTCGAGAGTTCGCTGGGCAGGCTCTTGAGATCCACGTCACTGGCGCTGCCGACCAGCACCTGCAGTCGTTCCAGATCCTTTTCCGGACCGATTGCGAGCAGGACGTCTCCCGGCTCGATGGTGACGCCCGACTGTGCCAGGCGCACTTCGCCGGAGCGGAGCAGCCGGGAGAAGACCACCCGGCCGCCCGTGATCGCGGCGGCTTCCTCGAGCGTTCGCCCGGTGAGGTTCGGGTTCTCGACCCGCAGACTCCGATGCATCACCCCGGGATGGGCCCGGCGTTGCTGCTGTTCGTAGGCCGCGGTCTCCGCTTTCGGATCAATCCGAAAGATCGAGCGGGTGCCGAGCATGGTAATGATGATGCCGAGAATGCCGAACGGGTACGCCACGGCATAGCCCAGCGCCGGTTGCGTGGCCGCTGGCGAATCGGCCCCGTGTTGTTCCTTCAGCGCTTGTTGGGCGGCGGCGAGGCTTGGGGTGTTGGTCGTCGCGCCAGAGAACAATCCCGAGGCCACGGGGGCGGGGACCTTGCCCACCCGGCACGCGATCACGGTGAGGATCGCTCCGAGCACCACAATGGCGGTGGCCATGAGGTTGAGCGGGAGTCCCTGGCGCTTCAAGGAAGCTAGAAACCCGGGGCCCACCTGCATTCCGATGGTGTAGACAAACAGGATCAGGCCGAACTCACGCACGAACTCCATGACGTGGCCATCGATCGAAAGCCCGAAATGCCCGGCGATCAATCCACTGAACAGCACCCCGCCAATGCCCAGGCTGATGCCGCCGACCCGGATGCTGCCCAGCGCCAGCCCCAATGCTCCCACGAGACTCAGCACCGCGACCGTTTGAGCCGCGGAAGAGCCGATGATGAGATCCCGAGCCCAGTCCATGGGACCGTGCGTAATCCGGGACCGGCACAGGAAGCAAGGAGGATTCAGGGGGGCAGAACGGGGCGTGATTAGAAGTGGGTGCGTCCGCTGTTGTAGCAGGGGGCAGCCCGTCTCGACTCGTCGGGTTTGACCCCGGTGCTCGTGGGACGTGGACCGGGCGGGGATGGAAGAACGGGGTCACCGCCCCCGTCTACAGTGGGAGGGACTCGGGTCGTCACCCACTTCCAATCACGCCCGGCAGGGCAGAATGCTGAAGCGGGGGTGGTGGCAGGCGGCCCGAGCCGGAGCAGGAACTGCGATGGGGGGCGATGATTGTCGCGGAGTAAAAATCGATTGTTTCGGCGAAGTCGAGCGGCGAAGGTGCCGTCACGATGCTGGATCCGCGCGACACGGTTTACACCCTGGGACACTCCCCTGATCCCGACGATGCCTTCATGTTCTACGCTTTGGCCGAGGGGCGGATCGACACGCGTGGGTACCGGTTCCAGCACATCCTCGAGGACATCGAGACGCTCAATCAGCGGGCGAGTCGTGGCGAACTGCACATCAGCGCCATCTCGATCCACGCGTACGCCTACGTGCTCGACAAGTATGCGCTGCTCCCCTGCGGAGCGAGCATGGGGGATGGTTACGGTCCGATGCTGGTCGCGCAGTCGGTTGAAGGGCTCACCGCCGGCGCATGGCCCGACGAACTTCGGGCGTGGCTCAAGGGGAAGAAGATCGCGGTGCCCGGCCGGATGACGAGTGCCTGGCTCGCACTCCGGCTGTTTCTGGGCGATTGCGAGGCGGTCTTCGTGCCGTTCGATCAGATCTTCGATACGGTGCGGTCCGGCGGTGCGGATCTGGGGCTCATCATCCATGAGGGACAGCTAACGTTCGCGAAGGAAGGTTTCCGCAAAATCCTCGATCTCGGTGAGTGGTGGAAAAGCCAGACCGGTCTGCCCCTGCCATTGGGGGGCAACGTCATTCGCAAAGACATCGAATCGCCCGTGCAGCGCGAGATTGCCGAGATCCTGCGGGCCAGCATTGATTACGCCCTCGCGCATCGCGACGGTGGGGTCGAGCACTCGATGCCGCTCGCGCGCGGCATGGACCGTTCGCTCGTCGACCGTTTCATCGGGATGTATGTCAACAGTTACACGCTCGAGTATGGCGACGTCGGGCGGCGTGCGATCTACGAGTTTCTGGGAGCCGCCAGCGAGAACGGGTTCATCCCGGCGCCGGTTGAGTTGGAGTTCGTGTAGGGAGGAGGGATTGGATTGCGTGACGTGCCCGCTTACGGAGTAAGTGAGGTCTGAGGTTTGCGGTTGTCACTTTTTAGTTGTGTCTGCCGGGCGGGTGTGAAACAAGGCGGCTGGGTTGTCCTGGCTCCCGAACCAAAACCGTTTCGGGGTTCCGAATCGACCGCATTCATTCATCGATCATTGAGCATGAACCACCTATTCCCAATCCCTTCGGCCCGCCGAAGGCGGCGGTTTTATCGGCGAGATGATCCGTTGGTTTATCAGGGTTGCCATTTATGACATCGCCATCGGCACCATCGCCAGCGCGCTGGGCGTGTCGCGAATGGTCGCGGTCTTCATCTTTCTCGGCGTCCTGCTTGTCATCACCTTCATCGGCTACATTGTGCGTCAAAAGATGAGTCCCTCGGCCGACCAATAGGCGCAGCGCCTGCCGGACGAAGATGCAGCACGTCATCGCCCACGCACCGACCTTCACAACGCTGGAGTTCACGTTGGGTGCGGGGGAGTGGGTATCGGCCCAGCCCGGTTGCATGGATGCGCTACGAGACCGTGAAAGCCGCCGCTTCGATCCGGGACTCGTTCTTTTCTGGCGAGGGCCTGGTGAATCGTTTCACGGGGCCCGGCACGCTGCTTTATCAGACCCGGGCCAGGGCGGGGCCTGGATTCCTCCGTGGGATTCTGCAGCTTGCCACCTGAGATGGCCGACGAAGCGCCAGCCAAGGCTTCGCCCGAAGCGGCCCGGTTGGAGACCCCGTCCCGCGAGCGGCTCCTCGCGCGGTATGCGAAAACGGAATCGTTCGCGAAGTCGATCCTGTTCGCCGAGATCGCGGTCGGCATTCTGGTGCTTGTGTGGATTGCGGTGCGGGTTCCTCGTCCGTTCGGGTGGCTGCCCTGGGTGGCGTTTGCAGTGGGTGGGCTGGGGGTGTTCCGATGGTTCCTTCATCACCTCTTTCTGAACAAGAAGCGCATTGAGGAGATCCCTCCGGACGCCCATTTTGGCGACCACACCCGCGATTCGCTGGTGGAGTTGTGCCGGGAAACGTTCGCGCGACTCGGATTGCGACGCGGGGCGGTGCCGGTGTTTCTGATCCGGGCAAAGGATATCAATGCACAGGCGCTCCGGTGCGAGTTATGGCCGGGTCTCCATCTTTTCAACGGGGTGTATCTGAATCGGTCCACGATTCATTTGCTCGACGCTCGCGAGCTGGCCTCCGTGATCGGTCACGAGCTCGGCCATGTCATTCCGTATTCGCCGCTCCTGGCGCGATGCTATGTCGTTCACTCGTTGCTGGCCGGTCTGGTCTCCTTTGCGCTCGCCGCGACGTTCCCGCACCCGGGAGTGGCGCTGATCGCGCCGCTGGCGGTGCTGTGGGTGCTGGATTGGGTGGTTGCGCTGCCGCACCTCGGATGGTCGCGTGGCATCGAGTTCTTGTGTGACGACTTTGGGGCCCGGGCCGCGGGTCTGCTCCCCGCCCTCAGCAGTGAGCTCAAGTTTGCCATTGAACAGGAAATGCGGCAGCGACTTTTGCTTCGCGTGTTGACCGCCCGAAAGAGCGGCTCCGGCGTGGCCTTGAGCGAACTGGTGGAGGCCTACGAGGAGGCGATTCCGTTCGGACGGGCGGATACCGAGAGCTTCGAGCGTGAGTTGCGAAATTCCACTTCGAAACAGCAACAGTCCGAGGGATCGATCTCATTGGGAGGGTTCCTCCGTCATCTGCAAGGGACGGGGAACGGGGCCCGTGAAGATGAATGGGTGGAGGAACAGATCGGCGTCAGCGCCGCATTGGACAGCCTGCCGATTGTGCCGCTGGATCGTGCAGCCTATCTGGTCGGAAGTCAGGGTTGGTCGCATCGCATGGCCGAGGATCTTACGGCGGCCATTGTCGCGCATCCGGGCTGTTTGCTGGTGCGGTTGCCGTTGGAGCTCGACGATTCCGGAGCGACCCACCCCAGCGCCGCCCGCCGGATCTTGTTTCTGTGGAGAAACCGGGCTGCGTATCCGGGCCACGGCGGATAGGGGGGCTGCGTGGGGCGACGTCTTCTGCGCGGAGCAGTTTGAATCACGCCGCGGGTGTTGCGTTCCGGGAATTGCCGTTTGTGCCGGGGTGTGGTTGGTTGGGTGCATGGACATCCAATCAGGAAGTTTCGCCCCGGGATTTTCGGCGATGGCGGTGGGTGGTGAATTCGGAGCCACCGGGAAGCAGGTGGGGCTGGGCGACTACTCCGGTCGCACGCTGGTGCTCTATTTCTATCCCAAGGATGACACTCCGGGATGCACGACCCAGGCGTGTGCGTTGAGAGATCAATGGGAGGAGTTCGGGAGGCGGGCCGCGTTGCTTGGGGTGAGTCCGGATGACGCCGCCACGCACCTCCGGTTCCAGGAGAAGCATCAGCTTCCGTTCGCCCTGCTTGCGGATGAGGGGCATCACATCGCCGCCGCCTATGGCGTGTGGGTCGAGAAGAGCCTGTATGGCAAGAACTACTGGGGCGTCGAGCGCAGCACGTTTGTCATTGGGCCGGACGGGAAGATCGCTGCGGTGGCGCGTAAGGTGAAACCGGAGGCGCACGCGGGGTGGCTGGCCGGCGTGTTGCCCTGATCGATGGACCTGCGCAAAGGCTTGCTTGGGGTGGCTGACCGGATCGAGGGCCTCGCGTCCCGGTTGCCGGAGCCGATCCGGCGTCCGTTGCTTGCGGAGTTTCGTCCGCTCAAGGAACTGTTCCTGGTGCGCCGGGCGCCCCGTCTGTTGCTGGTGGGTGCGGGTGCCGACGAGGTGGAGCGGTTGGTCCGGCTTGTGGCCGGGGATCCGCTGGCGCTTGGCGCGTGGGAGGATCGTCCGGGCTGGTTGTTGTTGCGCGGAAAAGCGGAGTCGGAGGAAGGGATCGGGCTGTTGCCGGTGGGGATCGATCAGCCGGGTTTGGTCCGGGAGGCCCTGGGCAATGGCAGGCCCGACGCGGTGCTCGTGCTTTCCACACACGAGCAATTGGTTGGCGTTCTGGAGGCGGTTGCGCGGTTCCTGGCCGACCCGGCTCAGGACGCGGTGCCCGTGGAGCGGTGTCATGTGGTGGTGGCGGACCGACCGGTCTCCGGGCTTTCGGGCGAATCGATGCTGCAGGCCCAAACGGTGCTGCGTCATTCCGTTGCGAAGGTGGTTCTCTGGGGTTCCGAAGTGTTCGAACGCTCGACCGTCGAGTTTGCCGAGAAACTCTGTGACGGGTTGCCCGCGGAATGTCGCCTGGCTTTCGTGCGTGCGGCGGATGTTCCGGCGGCCCGGCGGCGGCTGGCCCGGTCGGTGGTGCGCTCGATCACGGCGGTATCGGCTGCGATTGGTGCGCAGCCGATTCCTCTCGCCGACCTGCCGGTGCTGGCCTCGTTGCAGGCGCTGATGGTGGCCGCCGTGATGGATATCTCCGGGCGCCGGGCCGATTTGAAGTCGGGCTCGGAGTTCCTCGCATCGACCGGCATGAACATTGGCGTCGCGTATGCGTTGCGCGAGGGAGCGAGGGCGGTGGTGAAAGTCGTGCCCGGTTTTGGGAACGCCATTTCCGGGGGGGTGGCCGCTGCCGGCACGTATGCCATCGGGCGGGCAGCGATCGCCTATTTCATCGACGGGGCCGCGATCGGAAATGCCCGGTCGATTTTCCGGTTCGGACGTCGGCCGAAACCGGGTCACGCAGCGCTTCCGGGCCCCGACGTTTCGGACCGGGATCCGTTGTGAACAACTTGTGAAGAAGGGGCGAAGTCACCGGGGGAATGCGGGGCATGAACCGGTGGAACCCGAGGCCGCCTCCCCTGCCGGGTCCTTCGGGGTGCCTGCGGGGGGAAGGGTGCGCGGGCTGCTCGCCGAACTGGGCCTGCATCCCTCGAAGGCACTCGGGCAGAACTTCCTGCACGATCCGAACATGGCCCGGTGGATAGTCAGCCAGGCCGACCTTCGCGGGATCTCGCAATGGGTGGAGGTCGGTCCGGGACTCGGTGCGCTGACGCCCCACCTGCTCGCCACCCGGCTTCCCGGGGTTGCCGTGGAAAAGGACAACCGGCTCGCCTCCTTTCTCGTGGAACGGTTCGGTGCCGAAGGGATCGAGGTGGTGAATGCCGACGCCACCCGATGGGATCTGCGTCCGAGATTCGCGCACGGCCCCGCGCTGTGCATCGGCAACCTGCCGTACCGGGTGACGACGCCGTTGCTGTTCCATTTTCTCGGGGAGGCATCGCCCGCAGAGCAAGCAATCATCATGGTTCAACGGGAGGTGGCCCTCCGGCTGGCGGCTGCGCCGGCAACCTCGGATTACGGTTCGCTCACCCTCGCCATCGGACGGCGTTGGAAGGTCGAGTATCTGCGAACCGTTCCCCCGCAGTTGTTTTTCCCGGCGCCGCAGGTGGAATCGGCAGTGCTGCGGCTCCGGCGGCGTTCGCCCGCCGAACTTCCGCCGTGCTCGGGGGCTTGGTTCGAGCGGGTGGTGCGGGCGGGGTTTTCCCAGCGGCGCAAGCAACTTCGCAAGTTGGTGGCCGAATGGGTTCCCGACTGGCCGTCGACAGCCCGCCCCCTCGGCGTTCGGGAGGATGCCCGGGCCGAGGATCTCGACCTCGCTCGCTGGGTCGAGCTGGCGCGGATCGCCGCGGGTGACATCGGTCGATCCGCGCAGGATCCGGGCGGTGAAGTGTTCGATGTGGTCGATGATCGAGACCAGGTCACCGGGCAAGCCACGCGTCGCGAGGTACATGTGAACAACCTGCGTCATCGGGCCGTTCACGTGTTGATGTTTAACCACTTCGGCGAAATCTTCCTTCAGAAACGCTCCCCGTGGAAGGATCGCCACCCCGGAGTCTGGGACTCGAGCGCATCGGGTCACCTGGATGCTGGGGAGGACTACCCCGCATGCGCGCTCCGGGAGGTCTGCGAGGAGCTTGGGGTCGCGCTCGCGGAGGTTCCCGTCGAGCTGGCCCGGATCGAGGCGAGCGAGGCGACCGGGATGGAGTTCGTGCGGGTTTACGCGGCGAGTCATGAGGGTCCGTTCGATCTCCCTCCCTCGGAGATCGAGACCGGGCTCTTTTTTGCGGTGCAGGTGGTGCGGGAGTGGATCGGGCGGCGTCCGCAGGATTTCGCCCCCGGATTTCTGGCGTGCTTTGAGCGATGGGAAGCTGCACGGCGGTAGACTGCCCGGATGCGGGCCGGTCGGACCGCGCACGGGGCGGTGCGATTTACCCCTGAAGTCCGGCAGTCAGCGTTCGACGTTGGGCATTCGGGGTTGAAGGGGGGGTTGACACCCCCCGGCCCTTCCGGTAGCCGCCATGGGGTCTGATCGGCCCGTTACGGGCCGCCGGATCCCACAAACACACCCTTGGCCGTCCTCGAACCACATCGTCCGCGCAATCTCGACTGGAAGCGGGCCGCCGCGCTCCTCTATGGGGACTGGGGCACCAGCAAGGCCTACGTCATCGGCCTGGCGTTCGTTGCCGCCGGGTTTTCGTCGTTCCCGATCATTCTGGCGGTTTGTTTCCTGACCGCGTGCGTGGCCTACAACTACACCATTGTCTGCCGCAGTTTTCCGGACGGCGGCGGAGTGTACTCGGCTGCACGCGAGCAGAGCCGGGCATTGGCGGCGGTGGGGGCGCTTCTGTTGATCGCGAATTTTCTGGTGACGGCTGCGTTGAGCGGGTGGGCGGCGATGAGCTACTTCGGAGTGCCCAAGCCGATGGTGGCCTTTGCGACCATGGCGGTGATCGTCCTGCTTGGGGCGGTCAATATCTTTGGCCCCAAACACAGCGGCAGTCTGGCGGTCTGGATGGCCGTTCCCACCGTGGTGGTGGTGATTCTCATCATCCTGTTCGCGCTGCCGCATCTGCGCCTGGACGGGATCGAGGGGCATGCCCTGGGGTTTCAGAAAACATGGGTGGCATTCGTCGGCGTGATCCTGGCGCTGAGCGGTGTGGAGGCCATTGCGAACATGACCGGGGTGATGAAGCTCGATCCCGGCTCCGACTCCGACCGCCCGCAGGTCGGGCGAACCGCCACAAAATCGCTTTTTGTGGTGGCCATCGAGGTGGTGTTGGGCACCGTGCTGCTCGCGTGGGCGATGCTTTCGATGCCGCACGAATTCAGTTCGCTGATGATCGAGCGCAAGGAGGACATGATCCGGTTCCTCGGCGAGCATTACGGGGGCCTGTTGCTTGGGATCAACGGCGGGGCGGTGTTTGGTGTGCTGGTGGGGTTGGTCTTCGGCGTGTTGCTGTTGAGTGCGGTCAATACCGCAATCCTCGCCCTGATCGGCGTGCTTTACATGATGGCAAGGGACGGCGAGATGCCCCGTCAGCTCACCCGCCTCAACCGCTACGGTGTCCCGACGCTGCCCCTTGTCATCGCGGTGGTTCTGCCCGTGCTCATCCTCGCGGTAATGCGGGATTTCGAGGCCCTGGCCGGGCTGTATGCCATCGGCGTGGTCGGCGCGATCACCGTCAACCTCGGCTCATGCACGCTGAATCGCCGGTTGAAGATGCACTGGGTCGAGCGGATCGTCATGGGCCTCACGTTCGTCGTGCTGTTCGCGGTGGAACTCACCATCGCGAAGACCAACCCCGATGCCCTCTTTTTCGCCATGTGCGTGCTGGTGGTGGGCCTGGCGTTCCGGTCTTATTCGCTGAAGCTTTCCGGCCTTGAGACCGTGACGCTGCCCCGGGGGGTGGCGGAGATGGTGAAACCCGAGACGATCGAGTCCTTCCAGACCCAGGTGCAGGAGGGAGGCAAGATTCTGGTGGCGGCGCGCGGACTCACACCCGTGCTCAAGTTCGCCATGGACGAAGCCTCGCTCCGGAAAGCCTCGCTTTGCGTGCTCTACGTGAAGGAGATCTCGGTTTACCTGGCTGCCGGGCCAGCGGAACTTAAACGGTCACGTTGGCAGGACGATGAGTCCGCTTCCCGGATCATGGCCGTGATGCAGGCCACCGGCCAGTCACGGGGGGTCAACGTCGTGCCGATCTATGCGGTCAGCGACGACCCCGCCGCGACCATTCTCGACCTGGCCGCCACGCTCGGTGTGGACATGCTGATCCTCGGGGCTTCAAACCGCCAGGGACTCGCCAAAGTGCTCAAGGGCGACATTGCCACCCGCGTTGCCGCCGGGTTGCCCGAGGAAATCCATCTCGTGATCTGCGGGTAAGGGCTCAGTCCTCGCTTCGCAGCAGGCGGTGCCGTAGTCGTTGCCTTCTGGTTCTGGCACGCAAGGTGCTCTTCGGATCGTGCAACCGGGTCAAATCACCGTGGACAGAGGGGCGAGGGTCGGAGCACTCCAAAACGGGCGGTGCCCGCAGAAATGGGCGGTGCCCGCAGAGCGACCCGCTCGAGCCTCGCTGCTCCCTGCGCGGAGCGCCTTGGAGTGCGGCGCGCGGGAGCGCCGCTTTGGATGGCACGCACAACTGGGCGGTGCCCGCAGAGCGACCCGCTCGAAGCTCGCCCCTCTCTGCGCGGAGCGCCTTGGAGTGCGGCGCGCGGGAGCGCCGCTTTGGATTGCACGCACAACGTAAAGCGAACCGGGCGTGTAAAATCGCCAGCGCGGGCGGCAATCCAAAGCTCCGCCGGGTCGGAGCACTCCAAGGCGGGCGGTGCCCGCAGAAATGGGCGGTGCCCGCAGAGCGACCCGCTCGAACCTCGCCCCTCCCTGCGCGGAGCGCCTTGGAGTGCGGCGCGTGAGAGCGCCGCTTTGGATGGCAGGCACAACGTAAAGCGAACCGGGCGTGTGAAATCGCCAGCGCGGGCGGCAATCCAAAGCTCCGCCGGGCCGGAGCACTCCAAGGCGGGGGGTGCCCGCAGAAATGGGCGGTGTCTGCGGTACGAACCGATCGAGCCTCGCCCCTCTCTGCGCGGAGCGCCTTGGAGTGCTCCGGCCCGGCGGAGCTTTGGA